>Ga0207658_10002913_pt1 | contig 12248 bp, 8 predicted proteins | sample KBSS33metaG_FD_184322 | JGI IMG/M metagenome (GOLD analysis project Ga0207658, IMG submission 184322) | Switchgrass rhizosphere microbial communities from Kellogg Biological Station, Michigan, USA - KBS S3-3 metaG (SPAdes) (version 2) | ecosystem: Host-associated > Plants > Roots > Rhizosphere >...
AGCTGCGGCCGCCCGCTCGGGCGGCGGACCGACGCCCTCAACGAGGGTGGGATCGACTTCGGCCACGCCGAGGGGCTGGCCTTCGCCTCGCTCCTGACCGAAGGCGTCCACATCCGCCTCACCGGGCAGGACACCGAGCGCGGCACCTTCTCCCACCGTCACCTCGTCCTCCACGACGAGAACACCGGCCTCGACTACACGCCGATGCAGCACCTCGACGAGGCGACGGCGCCGTTCGAGCTCTACAACAGCCCGCTCTCGGAGATCGCCTGCCTCGGCTTCGAGTACGGCTACTCGGCGGCGACGCCGAGCTCGCTGGTCCTCTGGGAGGCGCAGTTCGGCGACTTCGCCAACGCGGCGCAGGTGATCATCGACAGCTTCATCGTCTCCGGCGAGGCGAAGTGGGGCCAGACCAGCCGCCTGACGATGCTGCTCCCACACGGCTACGAGGGCTCGGGCCCGGAGCACTCGAGCGCCCGCATCGAGCGCTTCCTGGCGCTCGGCGCCGAGGGCAACATCCGGATCGCCAACCCGACCACCTCCGGCCAGTACTTCCACCTGCTGCGCCGCCAGGCGCTGATTCGCAAGCCGCGGCCGCTGGTCGTCTTCACCCCGAAGGGGCTGCTGCGGCTGGACCGCGCCTCGGTCAAGCTCGAGGACCTGAGCGAGGGCGAGCTGCAGTTCGTGATGGACGACCCGACCGCCGAGGGCCGCCGCGAGAAGGTCGAGCGCCTGGTCCTCTGCACCGGCAAGATCTACTTCGACATGGATGCCTCCGAGAAGCGCGCCGCCGCCGAGAACGTGGCGATCGCCCGGATGGAGATCCTCTACCCCTTCGCCAAGGAACAGCTGGAAAGCGTGATCGCCCTCTACCCGAACCTGAAGGAGATCGCCTGGGTCCAGGAGGAGCCGCGCAACATGGGCGCCTGGAAGGTGATGTCCCGCCGCTTCCCCGACGTTCTGCCGGAGGGCGTCGACCTCACCTACATCGGCCGACCCGGTCGCGCCAGCCCGGGCGAGGGCTACGCCGTCGCACACGCCTCAGAGCAGGAGCGGATCGTCCTCACCGCGCTGACCACCGGCGTCTAGGTCGTGGCTGACCAGGGTTCCGCTGTGCGCCGGGCCCGGCGGCCGTTGCAGAAGCCGGTGCCAGGCGACCTGTTCGTCTGGGTGAAGCGCTTCTCCTGGGTCGAGCTGGCGATCTTCGCCGGGCTGATCTTCTTCTGGCTGGTACCGGGTTTCGACACTGAGACCATGTTGTTCGGTTGGGCGCACGGCCTCGGGTTCATCGCACTGTGTGTTGTGATCTGGATCGCCTGCGTGCGCCGCGAGGCTCCTTACACCCTGCTCGCCGCCACCCTCACCCCGGTCGGGCCGGTCGGCAGTGTGGTCGCGATCGAGCTGATCGAGCGCAAGGGTTGGGGTATTGCTCCGCAGGAGCCGGCCTCCTAGCCGCTCGCATACCCCTCAAGCGGTTGATTTCGCTTGACCGAGCCTGTTACAAGCGCTATAGCTAACCGCTGACTGTTCCTCACCGGACAGTCCCGTCCGGGGGAACGGCCGCGTCGGCATCCCTCCCTGGCTACCGGCGCGCGGTGCGGTGCGGGTCGCGCGGACCCCCCTGCCTCCCGCGGCCCGCACCTCACCTACCCCTTTTAGGTGTAGGTGAGAAACGAACCTCACCTACACGTTGGTCATCCCGCCTTCAGCTTGCGCAGCACGGTCTGCAGGATGCCGCCGTTGTCGAAGTAGGTGACCTCGTTCGGGGTGTCGAGGCGAACGGTGGCGGTGAACTCCTTGATTTCTCCGTCGTCGCGCCGGGCGGTGACGGTTACCGTCTTCGCCTTGCCGCCTTCGAGGTCGCCGACGTCGAAGCTCTCGGCGCCGGTAAGACCGAGAGAGCGGGCGCTCTCGCCGGCGGCGAACTGCAGCGGCAGGACTCCCATCCCGATCAGGTTCGAGCGGTGGATGCGCTCGAAGCTCTCAGCGATCACGGCGCGGACGCCGAGCAGCTTCGTCCCCTTCGCGGCCCAGTCGCGCGAGGAGCCGGAGCCGTACTCCTTGCCGGCGAGGACGATGAGCGGAACACCTTCGTCTGCATACTTCATCGCCGCCTCGTAGATCGCCAGCTGGGCCGCGCAGTCGGGGAAGTGGCGGGTGTAGCCGCCGGCTTTGTCGACCAGCTGGTTGCGGAGGCGGATGTTGGCGAAGGTGCCGCGGATCATCACCTCGTGGTTACCGCGGCGCGATCCGTAGGAGTTGAAGTCGCCGGGTTCGACCCCTTGGTCGATCAGCCAGCGCCCGGCGGGGCTGTCTTTTTTGATCGCGCCGGCGGGCGAGATGTGGTCGGTGGTGATCGAGTCGCCGAGCACCGCCAGGACGCGGGCGCGGGTGATCGGCTCGACCCCGGGCGGGTCGGCCGGCATCGACTGGAAGAAGCTCGGCTGGCGGACGTAGGTCGAGTCGGGCCAGTCGTAGCGGTCGCCCTCGGGCACCTCGACCGCGTTCCAGTTCTCGTCGCCGGCGAAGACCTCGGCGTAGTTGCGGGAGAACATCTCGGCCGCGACCGACTCGCTGACCACCCGCTTCACCTCCTCGGCGTCGGGCCAGATGTCGCGCAGGTAGACCGGCTCCCCGTCCGAGCCCTCGCCCAGCGGCTCGTTGTTCAGGTCCAGGTCCATACGGCCGGCGAGGGCGTAGGCGACGACCAGAGGCGGGCTGGCCAGATAGTTCGCCTTGACGTCCTGGTTGATCCGGCCCTCGAAGTTGCGGTTGCCGGAGAGGACAGCGCAGACCGCCAGGTCCTTCTCGGCGATCGCCGCCGAGATCTCCTCGGCGAGCGGGCCCGAGTTGCCGATGCAGGTCGTGCAGCCGTAGCCGACGAGGTTGAACTGCAGGGCGTCGAGGTACTCGGTGAGCCCCGCCTTCCCCAGGTAGTCGGTCACGACCGTGGAACCCGGCGCCAGCGAGGTCTTCACCCATGGCTTGCGCTCGAGGCCGCGGTCGACGGCGTTCCGCGCCAGCAGGCCGGCGCCGACCATCACGCTCGGGTTCGAGGTGTTGGTGCAGCTGGTGATCGCCGCGATCACCACGCGGCCGTGGTCGAGCTCGAAGCTGGGCCCGTCGGCGAGCGTCACCTCGATCGCGTCGTCGGTGCGGATCGCGGGGACGGTGCCGGTTACCGCCGGGCGCGGCTTGCCGCGCTCGTCGTCGTGGTCCTCGGCCGGCGGGTCGGAGGCCGGGAACGACTCCTCGATCGCCTCGTCGCGGCCGTTGCCCCTCATCTGATCGGCGGCCTCGGCGTCGAAATCGGTCATCGCCTCGAGGAAGTTCTCCTTCGCCTCGGCCAGCGGCACCCTGTCCTGCGGCCGTTTCGGGCCGGCGATGCTGGGTTCGACCTCGCCGAGGTCGAGCTCGAGCAAGTCGGAGAAGGTCGGGTCCTCGGAGCTCTCGTCGTGGAACATCCCCTGCTCGCGGGCGTAGGCGTCGACCAGCTCGATCACCTCGGTCGGGCGCCCGGTGAGGTCGAGGTAGCGGAGCGTCTCGGCGTCGACCGGGAAGATCGCGCAGGTCGAGCCGAACTCCGGCGACATGTTGCCGATCGTCGCCCGGTCGGCGAGGCCGAGGGTCGAGATCCCGGGGCCGAAGAACTCGACGAACTTGGAGACGACCCCGCGCTCGCGCAGCATCTCGGTGACGGTGAGGACGAGGTCGGTCGCCGTCGCCCCCTCCGGCAGCTTGCCGGAGAGCCTGAAGCCGACCACCTGCGGAAGCAGCATCGAGATCGGCTGGCCGAGCATCGCCGCCTCGGCCTCGATCCCGCCGACGCCCCAGCCGAGAACGCCGAGGCCGTTGACCATCGTCGTGTGCGAGTCGGTGCCGACCAGGGTGTCGGGGTAGGCCTGCAGCGCGCCGTCGTTCTCGCGGCTGTAGACGACCTGGGCGAGGTGCTCGAGGTTGACCTGGTGGCAGATCCCGGTCGCCGGCGGCACCACGCGGAAGTTGGCGAAGGCGCCCTGGCCCCACTTGAGGAACGAGTAGCGCTCGAGGTTGCGCTCGAAGTCGCGCTCGGCGTTGACGGCGAAGGCGCGCTCGTTGCCGAAGGCGTCGACCTGAACCGAATGGTCGATCACCAGGTCGACGTCGACCAGCGGGTTGATCGCCGCCGGGTCGCCGCCGAGCTCCTCCATCGCGTCGCGCATCGCCGCCAGGTCGACGACGGCGGGGACGCCGGTGAAGTCCTGCATCAGTACGCGGGCGGGCTGGAAGGGGATCTCGACGCTCGGCTCGGCCTTGGCGTCCCAGCCGGCGATCGCCTCGACGTCGGCCTGGGAGACCGAGACGCCGTCCTCGAGGCGCAGCACGTTCTCCAGCAGCACCTTGATCGAGTACGGGAGGCGGGCGACGTCGAAGCGGTCCTGCAGGGAGTCGAGGCGGAAGACCTCGTAATCGCGCCCGCTCACCGCGAGGGTCGAACGGGCGCCGAACGAATCGCTGCTCATCTGTGTCCTTCTCTCAAGTTGGCCAGTACCTCGGGGGAGGCGAGGTGGGGTGCTACTTATTCTCGCGCTCGGCCGCTTCGCGCGCTGCGTGGCCGGCGGATACCTCCTCGGCGGCCTTCTGGCCGAGCGGAGCGCTCTGCACGCGGGCGGAGATCGCCGGGCTGATCGTCGCGAAGTGCGAGAGCGCGCGGGGGATCGGCGGCGCGACGACGATCTCGGCGCGGTTGGAGCGGATCGCCTTGATCACCGCCTTGCCGATGTCCTCCGGGCTCGAGGTGCCGATCCCCGGCGGCGTGGCGGCGCCGGATTTGGCGAACATGCCGGCGTCGCGGACGAAACCCGGCGAGACCACCGAGACGCCGACGCCGCGCGGCCCGAGGTCGGTGCGGAGGCCGAAGGCGAAGCCGCGCAGGCCGAACTTGGTCGCGTTGTAGATCGAGCTGCGTGGGCTCGCCGCCTTGCCGGAGAGCGAGGCGACGAAGACCAGGGCGCCGGCGCCGCGCTCGACCATCGCCGGGGTGAGGGCGCGGGCGAGGATGATCGGCGCCTCGAGGTTGACCCGCAGGGTGCGCTCGATCTGCTCCTCGCTGACGTCGGGGAGCCAGCCGGTACCGGGCAGGCCGGCGTTGGCGACGAGGACGTCGACCCCGCCGGCCGCGGCGATGCTGGCGGCGGCGAGCGCCGCAGCGGCGCCGGGGTCGCCGAGGTCGGCGGGTAGCACGGCGTGGCCGCCCCCGGGGAGGCTCGAGGCGAGCTCGGCCAGCGCCTCGCGCTGGCGGCCGCTGAGCAGGACGGTCGCGCCCTGCGCGGCGAGCTCATTCGCAATGGCGCGCCCGAGGCCGCCGGTTGCGCCCGTCAGTAGTGCTCTGCCCCCCGCGAGCTCCATCGCAAAGCCACGCTACCAGCCGCGGGCCGATACGTGGCCAAGCCGCGGATTCCGCGTGGTAGAGCGCTTGCAGAGGCAGGAATCGACTCCCGCGGGCCGAATCGCAAACGAATGTTTGCGTTCTGTGAGCAAACCGCCGGCCAATGGTGTACATTGCCGCGATCCGAAGCACCGGAACGCCGAGTCCCTAGCGCCCCCGAGGCGCGACGGGAACGGGGGAACCACGTTTTCGGGGCTAACCCGCCATTGGCGGGGGCGCAGGCTCCTTTTAGCGCTAGCCCGACAGCTAACCCCGTAGGCCGACAAAGGAGATCGGTTCGTTGTTCGACAACTTCAGGGTCAAGCTTGGGTTCGCCCTAGTTTTAGCCTTTGCCGCCACGGCGCTTCTGGTCCCCAGCGGGGCCTCCGCGAGGTGCACCGGCGGCGGCCTCAGCCCGGCTGAAATCGACATCTGCACCCCGACCGCGAAAGCGAAGTTGCTCGACAACGGGATGCTGGTGCCGCCGGCCAGCGCCCCGCCCCGGGTCAAGGCCGTGATCGGCGCGGCCAACCAGATCCGCAGCAAGCCCTACATCTACGGCGGCGGCCACGCCCGCTGGTGGGATCGCGGCTATGACTGCTCCGGCTCGGTCTCCTTCGCGTTGCACGGCGGCAAATTCCTCGAAAGCCCGCTTCCCTCCAGCTCCTTCGAAGACTGGGAAGAAGAAGGCGAAGGCCGCTGGATCACGGTCTACACCAACCCGGGCCACGCCTACGCGGTGATCGCCGGCTATCGCTGGGACACCTCCGGCGACGAAGGCGGCGAAACCGGGCCGCGCTGGCACGAGGAACTGCGCGACAACATCGGCTTCCTCGCCCGCCACCCGGCCGGCTACTAGTAGTACAGCGCGTCTAATCCCAACCGTCCTCTTTGGCCTTGCGCGTCCGTCCCCCGCGGATAAGCTGGCCGCGTAGCCACTCCTGAGCCAGACATCCGGCTGACCAACCTCACCAAGTCCTACGGTGGGGTGGTCGCGGTGGCGGGCATCGACCTCGAGGTCGCCCGCGGCGAGTTCTTCACGATGCTCGGCCCCTCGGGCTCGGGCAAGACGACGACACTGCGGATGATCGCCGGCTTCGAGGATCCGACCAGCGGCACGGTCGAGCTGGCCGGCGAGGATGTCAGCGGCGTGCCGCCGTACGACCGCGCGGTCAACACGGTGTTCCAGGACTACGCCCTGTTCCCGCACATGACGGTCGGCCTGAACGTCGAATACGGGATGAAGGTGGCCAGGGTGGACAAGGGCGAGCGGGCGCGGCGGCGCGACGAGGCGCTGGAGATGGTGCGGCTGCCCGGCTATGCCGACCGCAAGCCGGGCGAGCTCTCGGGCGGCCAGCGGCAGCGGGTGGCGCTGGCGCGGGCGATCGTCAACCGGCCCAAGGTGCTGCTGCTCGACGAGCCGCTAGGGGCGCTCGACCTGAAGCTGCGCGAGCAGATGCAGGTCGAGCTGAAGTCGATCCAGGGCGACGTCGGGATCACCTTCGTCTACGTCACCCACGACCAGGAGGAGGCGCTGACGATGAGCGATCGCATCGCCGTCTTCAACGAAGGCCGGATCGAGCAGGTGAGCCCGCCGCGCGAGCTCTACGAGCACCCGACCAACGAGTTCGTCGCCGGCTTCGTCGGGGTCTCGAACGTGATCGAGCGCGACGGCGAGCGGCAGACGGTCCGCCCGGAGAAGGTCGAGATGCTCGAGCTGGGGGCGACCGCGCCCGCGGGACTGCACACCGAGCGCGGCCGCCTGGTCGCCGCTTCCTACGCCGGCTCGGTGACCCGTTACACGGTGGCGCTCGAAGAAGGGGGAGAACTTCAGATCGTCAGGCAGAACGTCGAGACGGCGCCGGGGAGGGCGCCATCGCAGGGCGACGAGGTCCTGGTGGGCTGGCGGCCGGAGCACGCGGCGGCCATTCGCGGGAGGCAAACCAAAGAGGAGGAGGTTGCACGATGAGAAGGGATGGACACTCGGCTCGCACGGCGTGGTTGATCGCCAGCGGTCTGGTCGCGTTCATGCTCGTCCTCGCCGGCTGTGGAGGCGGCGACGATTCCAGCGGCACGACCGGCGGTGAAGGTGGTGAAGCCAGCGGCGAGCTGCAGAAACTCGGCAAAGGCGAGGGCGAAGTCAACCTGATCTCGTGGGCCGGCTACGTCGAAGAAGAATGGGTGAAACCGTTCGAAGCCGAATCCGGCTGCAAAGTCAACAACAAGGTCGCCGGCACCTCCGACGAAATGGTGCAGCTGATGGAGACCGGGCAGTACGACGGCGTCTCCGCCTCCGGCAACGCCTCGGCGCGGCTCTGGGCGGCGGGCGAAGTCGACCCGGTCAACACCGACCTGGTGCCGAACTACAAAACCGTGTTCCCGGACCTCAAAGACCAGGTCTACAACACCTTCGAAGGCGTGCCCTACGGGATCCCGCACGGCCGCGGCGCCAACCTGCTGATGTGGAACTCGGACAAAGTCAAGCCGGGGCCGAAATCGTGGAACGTCACCCTCGATCCCAAAGTCGCGGCGAAATTCAAGGGCCACATCAGCCAGTACGACGACCCGATGTCGATCGCCGAAGGGGCGCTCTACCTGATGGACCACGAACCCGAGCTCGGGATCGAAAACCCCTACGAGCTGAACGAAGAACAGTTCGACGCGGCGGTCGAACTGATGAAGGAACAGAAGGCCAACGTCGGCGAATACTGGGCCTCGGCGGAAGAACAGATCAACGGCTACGCCAACGGCTCCAACCAGGTCGGCACCACCTGGCAGTACCAGTACTTCCTGCTGAAAGGGGAAGGCGAACCGGTGGCTGCCAGCCCCGCGAGCCAGGGCTTCCTGCCCGAAGAGGGGGCGACCGGCTGGTCGGACACCTGGATGATCAGCTCGAAGGCCAAACATCCCAACTGCATGTACATGTGGATGAACTACATCATCTCGCCGAAAGCCAACGCCGAGGTGGCCGAATACTTCGGCGAGGCGCCGGCCCAGGAAAAGGCCTGTGAAGAGACGAAAAACCCGAACTTCTGCGAGGAATACCACGCCGAAGACCCGGAATTCTGGAAACGCGTCTGGTACTGGCGGACGCCGCTCGCCGAATGCGAAGAAGGCGGGCCGGAAGAATGCATGGACTACAACGACTGGGTCCGCGCCTGGACCGAAATCAAAGGCTAGGCGGAGCTTCTCGGCACCGCCCCTGAGGCATGTCCTCTGAAGCAGTCGATGTGAGGAAGAGGTCGGTGGGCCGCAGGCTCGCCGGCCTCTTCTATAGCCGCCCCAAGCTGCAGCTCGGGGCCCTCCTCAGCGCGCCGATGGCGTGGCTGGTGATCCTCTACCTGGGGTCGCTGGCGATCCTCCTGATCACCGCCTTCTGGACGGTCGATCCGCTCAGCGGCAACGTGATCAAGGAATTCAGCCTCGACAACTTCGAAGAACTCGTCAACGTCCCGGTCTACCGCGACATCGTCTGGCGCACCGTCCGGACCGCGATTCTCGTCACCATCACCGACGCGGTGATCGCCTTCCCGATCGCCTTCTTCATGGCCAAGGTGGCGAGCCGGCGGACCAAGGCGATCCTCGTCGTCGCGGTGCTGATGCCGCTCTGGTCGAGCTACCTGGTCAAGGTGCTGGCCTGGCGCGAGATGATCACCGAACACGGGATCATCAACTGGGCGCTCGAACCGCTCGGGCTGCACGGGCCCGGCGAAGGCATGGTCGCCGTTTGGCTCGTCTTCACCTACCTCTGGCTGCCGTTCATGATCCTGCCGATCTTCGCCGGCCTGGAACGGATCCCGAACTCCCTGATCAGCGCCTCCGAGGACCTCGGCGCCTCCCCCTTCACGACCTTCCGGCGGGTGATCCTGCCGCTTGCCTTCCCAGCTGTCGTCGCCGGCTCGATCTTCACCTTCTCGCTCACCCTCGGTGACTACATCGCCCCGGCGCTGGTCTCCAACGACCAGTTCATCGGCACCTCGATCCGCGCCTCGATCACCAACAACCAGCCGTTCGCGGCGGCCTTCGCGCTGGTCCCGATCGTCGTCGTCATCGCCTACCTCGGCGTCGCCCGCCGCCTCGGCGCCTTCGAGCACGTCTGATGCGGCTCTCGAAGCGGGCAAAGGCGCTGCTCGGGGTCGCGGTCGCGCTCGGCCTCGCCTTCATCTACATCCCGCTGCTGGTGATCGCGGTCCAGGCCTTCAACGCGAGCAAAATCCTCAAATGGCCGCCACCGGGCTTCACCTTCGAGTGGTTTGAAAAGGCCTTCGAAAGCGAATCGGCCCGCGAAGCGCTGCTTACCTCGATCGAGGCGGGCCTGATCGCAACGGCGATCGCGATCGTCCTTGGCACCCTGATCTCCCTCGCCCTCGCCCGCCGCCACTTCTTCGGCCGCGAGGCGATCTCCTTCCTGGTCATCATCCCGATCGCCCTGCCGGGGATCGTCACCGGCGTCGCCCTCTCCAACACCTTCACCCAGGTGCTGGGGATCAGCCTCACCCTGATGACCGTGATCATCGGCCACGCCACGTTCTGCATCGTCGTCGTCTACAACAACGTCGTCGCCCGCCTGCGGCGCACCTCGGGCTCCTTCGAAGAGGCCTCGGCCGACCTCGGCGCCGACACCTGGCAGACCTTCCGCTACGTCACCTTCCCCAGCATGCGCACCGCCCTCGCCGCCGGTGCCCTGCTGGCCTTCGCCCTCTCCTTCGACGAGATCATCGTCACCACGTTCACGATCGGCGCCGGCGAAGAAACCCTGCCGATCTGGATCTTCCGCAACCTCTTCCGCCCCAACCAGCTGCCGATCGTCGACGCCGTCGCGGTGATCCTGATCCTGCTCTCGATCATCCCCGTCTACATCGCCCACCGGCTCTCGAGCGACGAGGGCGCGCTCGGCGGCCGCGGCGGCGCCGGCGGCACCACCGCCGCGACCCCCGCAGCGCCGGCCACGGTCGCCGAGGCCGAGGCCACGGCGGCCCACTAGCCGCCCCCGCGGCTGGGGCGTGGACTCAGCGCGGTGGTGGGAAATTGCGGGGGTCGCGCTTTTCCTCGCCGCCGACGCGATCGGCCAGCGCCTCGAGTCCGAGGAACTCGAGCACGGTCGCAACGCCGCCGAGGAGCGCTTCCCACACGGCGCGAAGGTTACCCGCCGGGTTCGAGTGCGGCCCGCTACAGCGGGATGTTGCCGTGCTTGCGCTTCGGCTGGGGGACGCGCTTGGACTGCAGCATCCGCAGGGCCTTGACGAGCTTGGGCCGGGTTTGGCGGGGCTCGATGACGTCGTCGATGTAGCCGCGTTCGGCCGCCGAGTAGGGGTTGGCGAAGTGGGCTTTGTAGTCGTCGATCAGTTTCTGGCGCCGCTCTTCGGGGGTCGGCGAGTTGGCGATGTCTTTGCGGTAGATGATGTTGACGGCGCCCTCGGGGCCCATCACCGCGACCTCCGCCGTCGGCCAGGCGAAGTTGAAGTCGGCGAGCATGTGCTTGGAGGCCATCACGTCGTAGGCGCCTCCGTAGGCCTTGCGGGTGACGACCGTGAGCTTCGGGACCGTAGCCTCGGTGAAGGCGTAGAGGAGCTTGGCGCCGTGGCGGATGATCCCGTTCCACTCCTGGTCGGTGCCGGGGAGGAAGCCGGGAACGTCGGTGAAGGTGAGGATCGGGACGTTGAAGGCGTCGCAGGTGCGGACGAAGCGGGCCGCCTTCTCGGAGGCCTCGATGTCGAGCACGCCGGCCAGGAAGGCGGGCTGGTTGCCGACGATCCCGACCGGAAAGCCATCGAGGCGCGAGAAACCGCAGACGATGTTTTTCGCGAAGTGCTCGTGGACCTCGAAGAACTCCTCGTCGTCGACCACGCGGGTGATCACCTCGCGCATGTCGTAGGGCTTCGAGGGGTCGTCGGGGACGACCGTGTCGAGCGACTCGTCTTCGCGATCGGGATCGTCGGCCGGCATCGGATCCCGCGGCGGCAGCTCGAGGTTGTTGGAGGGCAGGAAGCTGAGCAGGTAGCGGGCATCTTCGAGGCAGCTCTCCTCGTCCTCGGAGGCGAAGTGCGCCACCCCCGACTTCGAGTTGTGGCTCATCGCCCCGCCGAGCTCCTCGAACTCGACTTCCTCGCCGGTCACGGTCTTGATCACTTCGGGACCGGTGATGAACATGTGCGAGGTCTCTTTGACCATGAAGATGAAGTCGGTCATCGCCGGCGAGTAGACGGCGCCGCCGGCGCAGGGGCCCATGATCAGGCTGATCTGCGGGATCACCCCGGAGCATTTGACGTTGCGGGCGAAGACGTCGCCGTAGGCGCCGAGCGAGACGACGCCCTCCTGGATGCGGGCACCGCCGGAGTCGTTGATCCCGACCACCGGCGCCCCGACCTCGGCGGCGAGGTCCATCACCTTGCACATCTTCTCCGCCATCACCTCGCCGAGGCTTCCGCCAAAAACGGTGAAGTCCTGGGAAAAAACAAAAACAGTTCTTCCTTCGATCGTCCCGTGGCCGGTGACTACGGCGTCGCCCCAGGGCCGTTTCTTCTGCATTTCGAAGTCGTAGGTGCGGTGGCGGACGAAGGTGTCGAGCTCCTCGAAGGAGCCCGGATCGAGCAGCTTCTCGATCCGCTCGCGGGCGGTCAGCTTGCCCTTCGCGTGCTGCTTCTCGACCGCTTCCTCGGAGGCCGAGTGGATCGCCGACTCGCGCAGTTCGCGCAGGTAGGAGAGCTTCTCCTCCTGGGTGATCGGGTTCTTTTCACGCATGGGTGGGCGGGGGGCTCCGGGGGAGCGCGCCGATTCTATTTGCGCGCGTTCGCCGGTGCCCTCCGGCCCCGGCGGCTCAGCTGAACGGGCGCCGCTGCGG
>Ga0207658_10002919_pt1 | contig 12237 bp, 13 predicted proteins | sample KBSS33metaG_FD_184322 | JGI IMG/M metagenome (GOLD analysis project Ga0207658, IMG submission 184322) | Switchgrass rhizosphere microbial communities from Kellogg Biological Station, Michigan, USA - KBS S3-3 metaG (SPAdes) (version 2) | ecosystem: Host-associated > Plants > Roots > Rhizosphere...
CCAAATCTAAAGTATATGTCGGTTTTCCGTGTTGGTCATTCACCACTTTAAGCTCTTTGTTGTCTTGAGAAAGCTTGATCATCGTATCCACAAAATTCTTGCCGTGCTTTCCAAAAAGCCAGGAAGTTCTAATCAAAAAATATTTTCCTTCAGGTTCATACATGTCTTGTTGAAGCTCCATTTCTTCCACCAACAATTTTTCACCAAGCTCTTTGGAACGTCCATAAGTATTGATCGCGCTCGTCATATCTTCTTCGCGATAGCCTGTAGCTTTCGTGCCATCAAAAACATAATCCGTACTAAAATGAACCAAAATTGCCCCGATTTCGCGCGAAGCTTTGGCCAAAACTCCAACAGCATAACCGTTTATTTCATTGCACATATCTTCCTCTTTTTCCGCAAGATCCACGTTGGTATAGCCCGTTGCATTAATTACAACATCCGGCTGAATCGTCATAAACTGTTCAAAAACCGCTTCTTGATCAGTCACATCAAGATCACTAGAACCAAGTGCAATCACATCATCTTTTGAAAAAACTTTCAAAAGATCGTGACCAAGCATGCCATTTTTTCCAAGAATCAGAACTCTCATAAGAAGGCTTTAAGAATTTTATTTATTTATTTTCATCATCACAATCGCAGTCACATTCGCAACCGCCCCACACCCATTCAATAATTTCTTTTGGAGCCATTTCGTATTTCACCAATTTCCCTTCAGCTTCACTGCGGATTTTCCATTCAACAGATTTTTCTTTCAATGTGCGTGAACTTACCACAATGCGCAAAGGAATGCCGATTAAATCTGCATCATTAAATTTCTTTCCAGCAGATTCATCGCGGTCATCAAATAAAACTTCAACGCCTTCATGTTCAAGAACTTCATAAATATCTTCAGCCGATTTTTTCACTTCAGCATCTTTTTCCGCACCAATTGAAATCAAATGTACTTGATACGGAGCCACAGATTTTGGCCAGATAATGCCTTTTTCGTCATGTGAAGCTTCAACGATCGTTCCCACCAAACGAGTGGTTCCAATGCCGTAACAACCCATCACCGCGAATTTTCTTTGACCTTTTTCATCAGTAAAATTCACATCAAACGCTTCGGAATATTTGGTGCCGAGTTTGAAAATGTTTCCAGCTTCAATCGCCGTCACTTCCTCGAGTGGTTCACCGCATTTGGAACAAGCAAATCCTGCTTCGATCGAAACAAAATCTCCAAAATCTTCAATTGTAAAATCCGTTCCAAGATTCGCATTGACCAAATCCATATTCAATTTATTCGCTCCAGTTACAAAATTTTTCACATTTTTAATCGAATGATCAGCAATAAATGGCAATTCCGTTTTGCCGTGAACAACTTCTTTTACGCCCTTCTCATCCGCACCAACTTCTGCGCCGTGTTTAATTCCACCTTTCACTTTTGGAAGACCAACCGGAGAAATAAAACCCGCAACCAATCCGATTTTTTCCAAATCTTCTTTGCTAGCCGGATGAACTTCCTGACCCAAATATTTAGAAAGTTTATGTTCATTCACCTGCAAATCTCCGCGGATACAAACTCCAATCAAACCACCATTTTGAAGCTTATACACAACAGTTTTCAATACTTTTGAATTTTCCACGCCGTGTGCTTTGGCACTTTCATCAATCGAAGGACCACGAACTGCTTCAACCTCTTTCATCTTCAATTCCTTTTCTTCTGCATCATGTGGATTTGGAATTTTACCATCAGCCACTTCTAAGTTTTGAGCAATGTTGCATTTCTTGCACACCAAGATTTTGTCTTCGCCAGCTGGTGTCACTACAGAAAACTCATGCGAAATTTTGTCTGAGAAAATTCCACCGCTTGCTTCAACCACATACGCTTTAACGCCGCAACGTTCATACACATTCAAATACGCTTGTTTTACACGTTCATAATATTCATCCAAATCTGCTTCAGAAACGTGGAAACTGTACATATCTTTCATTCCAAATTCACGGCCGCGCAATACACCGGATTTAGCACGTGGTTCATTTCTGAATTTTGTTTGAAACTGATACGTACTGATTGGAAGATCTTTGTAGGATTGAATAAATTTCTTCGCAAGAGGAGTTACCGCTTCTTCATGGCTTGGAGCAAACACAAAATCTTTGTTGCCCGCACCTTTGGTTCGATACAAAATCGCATCCGCCGTTTTATCACGTCCCGTGGTTTGCCAAAGTTCAATTGGATGAAGTGCAGGCATGGCAATTTCCTGGCCTTCAACTGCATTCATTTCTTCACGAATAATTTGAACAATTTTATCGTGAACTCTTTTACCAAGCGGCAAATAGTTATAAATTCCTGCAGCCATTTTATCTACAAACCCAGCCTGGGTCAGATATTTGGCATTCACTGAATCAGCATCGTGTGGAGAAGTCAGTTTGGTCTTCCCGAAAAACTTTGAATAACGCATAAAAAAAACATGTGAAAAGAGATCACAAACATAATATCACACTTTGATTTCGCTTAAAAACAATGATATTATCTGCTTAATTATTTCCTCACCCCTCAAAAACAAATGGATACATCAGTCTCATACTCCTACTCTACGAGTATTCCTCAAATGTCACCAGTAATGATGATTATTTGGTTGGCATTCGTTATCTTCTTCGCATATTGCGGATGGAAACTTTTCGAAAAAGCAGGCAAACCAGGTTGGGCTGCAATCATTCCTTTCTATAACTTCTTCGTTTATCTTCAAATTATCGGAAAACCTTGGTGGTGGTTTTTGCTCATGTTCATTCCATTTGTAAACTTCATCATCGCAATCTTAATGATGAATGAACTTTCAAAAAGATTTGGAAAAGGAACAGGATTCACTATCGGTTTAATTTTCTTGTCATTTATCTTTATTCCAATCTTGGCTTTGGGCCCAGCAAAATATACTCCGGCTCCAGCAGTAAAGGCGTAGTCTAAATAATTTCAAACATAAACAAAGGCCTGATCACACGATCGGGCCTTTTTGTTGACCGATTTTTTATAAGGAACTATGATTAGAATTCCTAGTCCTTAACGAAAATTATATGCAAAAGATTTCTCCTTGTTTATGGTTTAACAATCAGGCCGAAGAAGCGGTAAATTTTTATGTCAGTCTTTTCAAAAATTCAAAAACAGGAAAAATTTCGTACTATCGTGGCAAAGATGTTGAAAAAGTTTCCGGACAAAAAGAAGGAACGGTCCTTACTGTAGATTTCACGATCTGTGGATTCGCAATGACCGCACTCAACGGTGGCCCGGTGTTTACCTTTAACCCTTCCATCTCGTTTGCTGTAAGTTGTGAAAACGAAAAAGAAATTGATGACTTATGGGCAAAACTTTCCGAAGGAGGAAAAGCTCTCATGCCACTTGATAAATATCCATTCAGTAAAAAATTCGGTTGGATTCAGGATAAATATGGTATTTCTTGGCAGTTAATTCTCAACGAAAAACCGCAAAGTATTACGCCATATTTGATGTTCATTGGAAAAAATGTTGGCAAAGGCGAAGAAGCCATGAACTATTATTGCTCCATTTTCAAGAACTCCAAAATCGTGGAAGTTCATCGCGCAGGGCCGGGCGAAGCTGAAAAAGAAGGAACCATCAGTCATGCCGATTTTCAGCTTGAAGGTCAGCCATTTATGCTTTTAGAAAGCGCCATGGATCACAAATTCACATTAAACGAAGCAATCTCGCTCATGATTGACTGCAAGGATCAGGAAGAAGTCGATTATTACTGGGAAAAACTTTCAGCAGATCCAAAATCTGAACAATGTGGATGGCTCAAAGACAAATATGGTGTTTCTTGGCAAGTTGTTCCTGAAATCATGGCAAAATTGATGAATGATCCCGATCTTAAGAAAGTTGAAAAAGTAACAAGCGCGATGCTCAAGATGAAAAAGCTCGACATCAAAGCTTTGCTGGACGCTTACGATAAAGCATAATAAAAACCCTCTATATTTTATTTCATAATCTTTTATCATAATGAATCCAGTAGTTCACTTTGAAATGCCAGCGGACGACAAAGAACGCATGAAAAAATTTTACACTGAAGCATTTGGCTGGAAAATGGAACAATACGGTCCTGAAATGGGAAACTACACTGTTGTAGCAACTACAGAAGTTGATGAAAAAACTCAGATGCCAAAAGAACCAGGTCGCATTAATGGAGGTTTTTTTGATAAAACGGAAGAAAGCTATCGCAACGCCCGCATCACGGTTGCGGTTGATAACATTGAAGAAGGTATCAAAAAAGTTGAAGAAGCTGGCGGAAAAGTAAAAGGCCACCCAGTTGAAATTCCACACGTTGGCAAGTACGTCGAATTTACAGACACTGAAGGCAACCAATTAAGTTTGCTCCAGCCGTCCCCAATGGGTTAAACCAATTGGCAGTGTGTGCTTGGAACAGGATAACTTAATCCATCTAAGACCAAATGACAGTTCTTCTGAATTCTTTGAATGACGAAGGACTCTTTTGGTCTTCCTTTCACATAAACACGGGCACCTGTTTTTAAACCATGTTTTTCAATATGCAACCAACGGATTCCCACGCCGCTTCGCGCCGTGGTCATTCTAAAATAACCTTTTTGATAAGGCACAACTCCATTCCGGCGCATCGAAATAAAATATCTTCCGTATGCTGATTCCAAAGGATCGGCTTCCAGCCATTTATGTAAGCCAAAATCCACCTGTTCTTCAACATTAATAGCCTGTCCGTGATCCTGCAAGCGTTCAATTCTTCTGCGAGTTGCTTCAATCAAATCATTTAAAACTGCATCATAAAGCTCTTCACGTCGTTCTTGAGGAATCACATGTTCAATTCTCTGTTGAAAAACTTCTTCAATTGGTAAAACCTCAATTCCGGTTGGTGCAGCTAAAGCCATGGCAAATTATCTAGTCGTCTTCAAAGGAGTCTTGCTGGAAACTTTGGTTGAATATAAAGGCTGATGATGACGTTCCGAAAGTTTGGAAATCCAAGCCTGATTTTCAATATACCAATCAAAAGTTTTCTTAATTCCCTGATCAAAATTCACCGAAGGAGCCCAGCCAAGTTCACGTTCAATTTTCGTTGGATCCATTGCGTATCTTCTGTCATGAGCTTTGCGATCTTCCACAAACGTAATCAAATTTTCATCTTTACCCAAGAATCTCAAAATATGTTTCGTGATTTCCAGATTTGTATATTCGTTGTGTCCGCCGATGTTATAAACTTCACCGTATTTTTGGCTGGAAACAATCAAATCAATCGCACTGCAATGATCTAAAACATACAACCAGTCACGAACATTAAGTCCATCGCCATACACCGGAAGTGGCTTATCTTCACTCGCCAAACGGAAAAAGAACGGAATAAGTTTTTCAGGAAATTGGTACGGGCCATAGTTGTTGGAACATCTCGAAATCGTAATCGGCATTTTATACGTTTCATAATACGATTGAACCAACAGGTCCGCTGCGGCTTTTGAAGCAGCATAAGGACAGTTCGGATTGATCGGAGTCGTTTCCGTAAAATAGTTTTTCGTGCCGCTGCCAAGATCGCCATACACCTCATCCGTAGAAATCTGATGGTAACGTTTCACATCATTATCGCGGGAAGCGAGGAGCAAATTATGCGTTCCCATCACGTTCGTATTCACAAAAACATGCGGATCAATAATGCTGCGATCTACATGCGTTTCCGCCGCAAAGTTAATAACCGTATGAAACTGTTCAATTCCAAAAAGCTTATTAATAAAATCCTGATTCGAAATATCACCCTGAATAAAGCGCACTTTGCCTGAATCCACGAGTGACGAAATATTGTCGAGATTCCCCGCGTACGTCAGAAAATCCAACACCGCTACTTCATCATGCGGATGCTTTTCCACATAATAATGAACATAGTTGGCCCCAATGAACCCCGCGCCACCAGTGATAAGTACTTTTTTAGACATAAGAAAAAGTTATCGGAAATTGATTATAGTATAGTGGAAAGGGAAAGAAAAGCGATAATCTTGCATGAATTCTTAGAGTTAGAACTCCGCTCCTCATGTTGACAAACCCCTTAAAAAAGCTATTATCGAGCCTTATAATTTGTGTCCACACTCATTATGGATGATCAGCAAAAAGACCAGACAGTGGAAAAGGAACCGGCCCAGGGTGGCATGAGAAAAATAACCGTACCTTTGCTCATTGTGTTGGGCATATTAATCGTTGGTGGAGGTACCTGGTATTTTATCGATCAAAGCAAATATATTTATACTGATAAAGCTGCGATCAACGCTCCGCTCATCCAATTGACACCATCCGCGCCTGGTGTTTTGAAAATGGTCATGGTGAAGGAAGGGGACACAGTCCGTGCTCACGAACCAGTAGCGAGAGTAGGAAACGACCTGATTTATACCGAAGTTCCGGGAATTGCTGTGAATGTGAAACAAGATATTGGTGCGACCTACAACCCTGGTCAGGCTGTGGTGACAATGATCCAACCCGATCAATTAAGAGTTGAAGCCCAAATTCAAGAAGACAAAGGCCTCAATGATATTCACGTTGGACAAAACGTAAACTTCACCGTTGATGCTTACGGTTCACAACAGTTTAAAGGAATCGTTGAAGAAGTCGCTCCAACCAGCCAGTCCGGAGACATCGTTTTTAATATTTCTGACAAGCGTGAAGAACAGAACTACAAAATTAAAATCGTGTACGACCGCTCGGCAAATCCGCCTTTCCAAAACGGAATGTCAGCCAAGGTTTCGATTATAAAATAATGGCATTCCCATGGCTGAAACTCTTTCCAAAGCCGCACCCGCGGATGCATCCGTGGCCAAACCCGCGCCAAAAAAATGGCTCATTTTGTTGACCGTTATCATCGGAACGTTTTTGGGAAGACTTGATCAAACGATTGTCAACCTGGCTCTTCCGAATATCATTCAAGATTTCAGCATCACCGTTTCCGCAGCAGGATGGATCGCCACAGCCTACATTCTTGCCAATGCAGTTTTCGTTCCAGTGTGGGGAAAACTCGGCGACACTTTGGGAAGAAAAAGAATTTACGTTCTTGGTTTTACCATTTTTATCATCGGTTCAATTTTGGCAGGACTTTCCTGGAATTTAACTTCAATGATTGTTTTCCGCATTATTCAAGCCATTGCCGGTTCCGCAGATTATCCAACAGCCATGGCGATTCTTGCGATGACGTACACCGAAGACAAAGAACGCGCTCAAGCATTGGGCATTTGGTCTGCATCATTTGCAGCAGCCGCAGTATTTGGACCATTAATTGGCGGACCACTTATTGATAATTTTGGATGGAGATCTGTATTTTTGATTAATTTGCCGGTTGGAGTTGTTGGACTTTTTATGGCTCTCGCCTTCATTGATGAATCCAGATCTGCCCAAAAAAGTACGAAGTTCGACGTTGCTGGAGCAGTTGTCCTCGGCATTTCACTTTCATCATTGGTGTTGGTGCTTGATCAAGGCCAAGACTGGGGATGGATTTCTTTAGCGAGCGGAATCTGTTATGCGGTTTGCATTATTGCTCTGTTGGTTTTTATCCGAATCGAAAAAACGCATCCCGAACCCATCATCAATCTCAAATTTTTCAAAAACAAAATCTTTGTCCAAACCCTCATCAACAATTTTATTATTTTCATGGGACTCATGGGCGGCATCTTTTTGATCCCGATCTTTGCCCAGACATTTTTAGGTTTTGATGCCACGGCAACCGGATATTTATTTATCCCAATGGCCGCCGCCCTCATGATCGGAGCTCCACTTGGCGGAAGATTCACTGGGAAAATCCAACCCAAATATGTGATTGCCGCCAGCACATTCGTTGGTGGAATCGGAGTATTTTTGTTTGCTTTCCTTGATCCGCGCTCCACGAATATCGACATCATTATTCCTTTAAGCATCATGGCATTTGGAATCGGTTTTGGCATGGCACAAAGAACCAACATTATTGCAGCGGTTGTTCCAACTCACGAAGTCGGTATCGCTTCATCCATCCTCGCTTTAGCCCGCAACATCGCAGGAGCATTCGGCATCGCGCTCTTTGGAACACTTCTCACCAGTTCGATTGAAGACAACGTTCTCAAAATCAACAGCTTAAGTAATTTCCACGGAACCAATCCTGCTGATTTCCAAAAATTCATCGCACTCATCAGTTTAAAAGCGCAGATTGATGGCTACGATACGGTATTTATCGTCTGTGGATTTTTACTTTTGATTGGCGGAGTTGCTGCATTTGCCATTGGCAACGTCACCATGAAAAAAGACGTTCAGATTCACGTTGAAGCGTAGCAAGGAGCTCGTTTATTGCTACCATAAAACAATTTCCAGGTTCAGAAACTTGCATTTCGCTGTGCACTCCCTATAATGACCCATGGTTCCTTTATTATTTAATTTTTAAAAACATGACAAAGCAAGACCTCGTTGACCAGGCAGCAAAAATGACTGGTGTTACAAAAAAAGCGGCTTCTGACGTTTTGGAAGCAGTTTTGGAAAGCATCACTAAATCTCTCAAGAAGGGAGAAAACGTTACAGTTACAGGTTTTGGAACATTCCGTGTTTCTAAACGTGCTGCTCGTACAGGTGTAAACCCACGTAACCCAAGCCAAAAAATCAAGATCCCAGCTATGAAGCTCCCAGCTTTCAAATCTGGAAAATCTCTCAAAGATGCTGTTCGTAAATAAATTTTCAACTCCCTCACGGGATTGCAAATTTCAAACGTAAAATCAAAAGCCCCGCGTAAAACCGGGGCTTTTTTGTTGTCGAAGTCCTGCCGGGCAGAACCACAGTACAAGCATTCTGACGGTTTCATAAAACCCTCGTTTTGTGGTATAATACAAAGATAAAAACACATCAACCCACAAAAATGAGCAAAAAACTTGTGAATGTCACCGCCATTTTTGGCCTCGCGCTCGTAGCTTGGGTTATCAACATTGCCTACGCTTCCGTGAGCATCAACAAAATTATCTACAGTTTTGTGGCTATTTCTGTAGCCTATTTTCTGTTCAAAATTGTATTGGAAGAAGTCATTTCCAAAAGAATTCGCGAATCAAAAGCCCGCTACACTTTCAAAAAAACGACTTCGATTCTCTTCATCATCCTTTCCACCTTTTTGATTTTAAACATTTGGGTGATTGATCCCGCTGCATTATTGGTTTCTTACGGAATCTTAACCGCAGGTATCGCCTTTGCGTTGCAGGACGTTTTAAAAAATTTCACTGGCGGCTTAATCATTTTCTTCAACAAACTCTACCACATTGATGATCGCATTCAGGTGAACTTAATCTATGGCGACGTCATCGACATCGGCCTTTTTTACACATCGTTATTGGAAATAGGGGAATGGGTGAACGGAGATCAGGCAACAGGCAGAATCGTGACCATCCCGAACGCCTATGCCATTACCTTCCCGGTTCACAACTACACCAAAGATCACCATTTTATTTGGGACGAAATTTCGTTGCCATTAACATACAAAAGCAATTGGAAAAAAGCCGTCAAAAACATTCAGAAGATTATTAATGATGAAACATCAGACATCACCAAAATTGCCGAAGAAGAAATCACCAAGCTCCAGGAAAAATACTTCCTTTCCAAGCGCGACATGCAGCCGATGGTCTTTGTGGTGCCAATGGAAAAATGCGTGATGCTCCGCGTACGCTACATCAGTGACGTCCGCGAACGCCGCCTCCTTAACAACAAAATCACCAAACTCATTTTAAACATGGTGATGGATTCCAAAGATATTCGGGTTGCGACGTAGATCTATTTATAAAAATCCTCAGGTTCAATTCCAGCTTCTCTCATCGCCTGCGCAGCTTGTTCCAACAAAGGATTGAGTTCTCTTTTTATTGCGATCCCAATCGTGTTAACTCCCAGTCGTGGATGAATACGATTATTGAAAGCAATTGCTGCTGCAACATTGGAAGTGTTAATGAAATCCAGAAAAATAGCGAAAACATCCGAATAAATTTTCTCATCTGCCAAAACAACATTTAGCTGGGCGATGAGTTGGGCATTTTGAGCTAAAAAATTTTCCCAAGGCTCGCCTAATGCTTCGGCTTTTTCAATATAATCCGGGCCACGAACCTCGTCCGCTATGCCTAACATTTTTGCTCGTAAACCAATAAAAAGGTAATAAAAATTATTCCCAAACATTTTGAGACCTTCTTTTGCCTTTTCACCTTCGCGCAGATCATCAGGTTCAACACGCTTAAGCGCATCAGCCCGTTGGAGCACCTCTTGAATCCGTTCATCAGTAGGACTTTTGATCGACATTTAAATCCCCAAAAAAGTTAAGAACGAATAATAACAAAACACTGACAAATGTCAAGATGCGCTCATCTCTGCCCGGGCAGAACCTTTATGAAACTTTTTCCTTTAAAGCCACTTGAATTTTCTGCTTCAAATCCGCCAGAGACATTTTGACATCTCCGATGCTGCTCACATTATTATCTTTATCAATAAGATATTTTCCGTAAGGACCTCCGAAAACAACATACTCGCCGGAACTATTGGTTCCCAAGAAAAGCAGCACATGTTCACCAGGAACCAAAAGCTCATACTTGCCTTTTAACGTTTCGATATTTTCTGGAGAAACCACGTCGGCCTCAATAGCCAGGCCAGTGATTTTTACATTCTTCCTACTCGCATCACCCTTCAAAACCTCTTCCACATCCACCTGAGCATCTTGTTGAATCGTAAGCTGATGTTTCGGAGTTAGATAAGGATCTGTCACTTCACGGACATTCCCAACAACAATCGCATTAGCCTGCTTTGAATACACAGGAACACCACCACTCCCGTAAACTGCACTCGGAGGATCCACAACCGACCGAACAGAATCCGTAACAGCCGGAGGTTTAATGAAAAAAACACCAATAACCGAACCAACCAAAATAATTGCGCTAAGAATGAAGGTTTTGTTTTTAGGATTCATAAAGTAAGGATAACTTCTGCCCGGGCAGAAGTCGAATAATCAAATCATCTTAACAATTTCTTCTACCACCAAAGGAAATTCCACATACCCCGCATCCTTATTCAAATGCCCGCCTTGATGAATGATTGTCAAATGGGCATTCAGTTTATCTTTCAAGATTTGCGCTTTGTCTAAAGGCACAAAAGAATCATTGTCACTGTTTATCGCAATAAATGTATCACATCGTTCTTTTACCGTTTCATAATCAACAGGTGTTTCAAAAAACGAATCAAGCTCCGGAATTCCAATCGATTCAGAAAAACCCGCAACCAAAACGGTTCCACCAATGCGACCATCTTTTAAACGTTCAAGATAACGCAAAATCGTGATGCATCCCAAACTATGTCCAACAAAAAAAGTATTCTCATCAACTTTCCCAACAACCTTATCTAAAAATCCCAACCATTCATCCATTTGAGGATGTGACGGATTCGGCATTGCAGGAACTACAACCTGAACCCCGCGCTTTTCCAATTCAGTCTGAAGCCAAGGAAACCAATTGCCCTGTGGATTTCCTCCCCAGCCGTGAATGATAAAAACTTGTTTCATGAATCCAAAGTTATCGGCAATTCACTTAAAAAACAAACATAAAATTTCCTATATTTAATTCTCCCAGCGACATCAGTCCCATGAAAGACAGCTCAAAGATTTTTGAACATGCCTTAAAATTGGCCAACTGCAAGGAAAGAGTCTTTAATAGAATTGTAAACTATTGAAGGAGTGTACAGTGTGTTTTTTTGAGAATTTAAGTTCATATTATTTGAGTAATAAATTATCAAACCTTAAGTTGCAATTAAATTATCTTTTATATATGTCATTTTATATCTATTTATAAAGGTCTTACGTATTAATAGATAAATTATCAATTTATTTTGAAAAGATAATGCAGCAAAATGCTTAAATAAAATTTTATTAATAAATTGAATGTTCAAAATGCGTTTTTCAGCTGATTTATAGGGGGATTTTTCTAGAAAACTGTTTTTTTTGAAAAATGCCTTGACCGCAACGATGACGAATGTATAATCCTAGCGAAAAATAAAAAAAGGAAAATTTATCAATTAACCATTAATGTTATGGAAACCGAAGAGTTGAATAAAAGGCTTGTTGAAATGGAAAAACGAGTTGAAAAACTGGAGAGTTATTTTGTTGCTGAAGTCCGGCCGAACACAACAAAAGAAAAAAAACTATCCGCGAAAGAATTCCTAATGACCAAAAATGCAAAAGCGGATACACAAAAAGTCCTGGCACTCAGTTACTTCCTTGAGCA
>Ga0207658_10002924_pt1 | contig 12231 bp, 11 predicted proteins | sample KBSS33metaG_FD_184322 | JGI IMG/M metagenome (GOLD analysis project Ga0207658, IMG submission 184322) | Switchgrass rhizosphere microbial communities from Kellogg Biological Station, Michigan, USA - KBS S3-3 metaG (SPAdes) (version 2) | ecosystem: Host-associated > Plants > Roots > Rhizosphere...
CGCTATTCTCGGCGTATGACCGCATCGCCCGCCTTGCCGCGCCGCTTCGCTTCCGTCGACGAGCTCGAAGCCTTCCTCGCCGCGCCGAGCCCGGCCCTGGTCGCGGAGATGAAGGCGATCGCCGGCGATCTGCTGATCCTCGGCGTCGCCGGCAAGATGGGACCGACACTCGCCTGCCTGGCGAAGAACGCAAGCCCGTCGCGCCGGGTGATCGGCGTCGCTCGCTTCAGCGACGCCGCGGTGCGCGAGCGCCTCGACGCATGGGGCGTGGAGACGATTGCCTGCGACCTGCTCGACCGGGAGGCGATCGCTGCCCTGCCCGACGCGCCCAACCTGATCTTCGCCGCCGGCCACAAGTTCGGCGCCAGCGGCAATACGCCGCTGACCTGGGCGATGAACACCTGGGTGCCGAGCGTCGTCGCCGAGCGCTACCAGGCCTCGCGCATCGTCGCCTTCTCCACCGGCAACGTCTATCCGCTGACCCGCATCGGCTCGCCCGCGCCCACCGAAAGAAGCCCGACCGGGCCGATCGGCGACTATGCGCAATCGTGCCTCGGCCGCGAGCGCATGTTCGAGTACTTCTCGGCGCGCTACCGCACACCGGGCCGGATATTCCGTCTCAACTACGCGATCGACATGCGCTACGGGGTGCTGTTCGACATCGCCTCGAAGGTGAAGAAGGGCGAGCCGGTCGACGTGACGATGGGCCATGTCAACGTCATCTGGCAGGGCGACGCCAACGAGCAGGTCCTGCGCTGCCTGGCGCACTGCACGACGCCGGCGACCCCGCTCAACGGCACCGGCCTCGAGGCGCTCTCGGTGCGCGGGCTCGCCAACGGACTCGGCGAGCGGCTCGGCGTGGCGGCGAAGATCGTCGGGCGCGAGGCCGAGACCGCGCTGCTCTCCGACGCGAGCGAGGCGGCGCGCCTGTTCGGTCCCCCGTCGGTGCCGATCGGGACGATGCTCGACTGGGTTGCGGACTGGGTGGCGCACGATGGCGCGAGCCTGGGCAAGCCGACCAAGTTCGAGGTTCGCGATGGCACTTTCTGAAGCGCAGGTGCCTGCAGCAGCCGGTGCCGCAGCCGAGGCGGCGCTTCGTCTCGAGGGACTGACCGAGCGCGACATCGATGCCGGGCTCGCCCTCTCCGATGCTGCCGGCTGGAACCAGACCGGCGAGGATTGGTCGCTCTTCATCCGCCATGGTCGGACGATCGGCATGCGCGACGCCGACGGCCGCTGGGTTGCGACCGCCGCGGCTCTGCCCTATGGCCGCGACCGGGGCTGGATCTCGATGGTGCTGGTCGCCGAGGCCTGGCGGCATCGCGGGCTGGCGAGCCGATTGCTCGACGCCTGCGTTGTCCATCTGCGCGCGGCCGGCATCGTGCCGGTGCTGGACGCGACGCCGGCGGGCGCTGCCGTCTATCGGCGGCTCGGCTTCGTGTCGGGCTTCGAGATCGACCGATGGCAGCGGCCGGCGATGCCGGCTTCGGTGCGGCCACCTTCGGCGATCGCGGACGCGCCTTCGGCCGGCGTCTCACGCCCGGCCGGACTCGCCGACCTCGACGCCCTCCTCGCCCTCGACCGCGCCGCGACCGGCCTGGATCGCCACTTCCTGCTCTCGAGCTTCCTGTCGCGGCCCGAAACCCGGGCGTGGCGGACCGAGGACGGCCGCGGCTTCGTCATCGCCCGGGCCGGCCGGCGCGCGATCCAGATCGGCCCGCTCGTGGCCGGCGACGCCGCTCAGGCCGCCGCCCTGCTGGACATCGCCATCGCCGCCGCGACGGCACACGACGCCGGCCAAGCGATCTTCCTCGACCTGCCGCGCGCCCACCGCCCTCTTGCCGACAAGCTCGAGCGCCAGGGCTTCGCCCGGCAGCGCCCCTTCGTCCGCATGTCGCTCGGTGCGAGCGAGGCGCCGCGCCTCGGCACCGGCCTGTTCGTTCTCGCCGGCCCGGAGTTCGGCTGATGTCTCCATCGCCATCCATTGCTCACCCGCCTTCGGACCTGGAAGCCTGGCGTGACATCGACGCACTCCGCGCTCGCCTGCGCGAAGGCCTCGCCATCCCGGCGCATCCGCTCGCGCTCGATGCGAACCGCGCCTTCGATGCGCGCCGCCAGCGCGCCTTGACCCGCTACTACCTCGACGCCGGCGCCGGCGGCCTGGCGGTCGGCGTGCACACCACCCAGTTCGCGATCCGCGAGGCCGGCCTCTACGAGACGGTGCTGCGCGGCGCGATCGAGACCGCCCGCGACTGGCCGCGCGATGGGCCGCCGCCGGTGATGGTCGCCGGCGCCTGCGGCGGCACCGCCCAGGCGGTGGCCGAGGCGCGGCTGGCCCGCGGCCTCGGCTATCACGCCGCCCTGCTCAGCCTGGCCGCGCTCAAGGGTGCGAGCGACGACGCCCTGATCGCCCACTGCGAGGCGGTGGCGCGCGAGATTCCCCTGATCGGCTTCTACCTGCAGCCGGCGGTCGGCGGGCTCGATCTCGGCGTCGATTTCTGGGCTCGCTTCGCGGCGCTCGAGCGGGTGGTGGCGATCAAGGTCGCGCCGTTCAACCGCTACCGCACGCTCGACGTGGTTCGCGGCGTTGTCGCCGCCCGGGCCGAGCACCGGGTCGTCCTCTACACCGGCAACGACGACCACATCGTCCTCGACCTGGTGACGCCGTTCGTGGCGATGCGCGACGGCGCGCCGGTCACGCTGCGCTTTCGCGGCGGCCTGCTCGGCCACTGGTCGGTCTGGACGAAGGGCGCGGTCGAGCTGCTCGAGCGCTGCAAGCAGGCCGTGGCCGCCGCCGAGGCCGGGCCGAACGGCACTGTCCCCGCCGAGCTGCTCGCCCTCGACAGCCGGGTCAGCGACTGCAACAGCGCCTTCTTCGACGTCGCCAACGATTTCGCCGGCTGCATTGCCGGCTGCCACGAGGTGCTGCGCCGCCAGGGGCTGCTCGAAGGCACGTGGTGCCTCGACCCGCACGAGGGCCTGGGCCCGGGCCAGGCCCGCGAGATCGACCGGGTGCTGAAGGAGCATGCCGACCTGGGCGACGACGCCTTCGTCGCCGCCGGTCTGGAGCGCTGGCTGGCTTGAGCGCGCCGGGCCGCTCCCAGGCGCTCATCCCGGCGTGCAAGGCGGGAGGGGCGTCCGCAAGCGAGAAGCACGACACACCTGCCAACATTGACGGTATCGGCGGCGGATTCCTGACCCCAGAATCGGTTTCATGGCGATAGCGATTCCCGCGCCGCGGGTCCGGGTCCTGGGGGTCGAGGCGTTCGAGCAGCCGTTTCGCCTGCGGATGCCCTTCCGCTTCGGCGTCATCACCCTGACCGAGGGCATCCAGGCGATCGTCCGGGTGCGCGTGCGCCTCGGCGACGGCCGCGAGGGCTTCGGCTATGCGGCCGAGATGCTGGCGGCGAAGTGGTTCGACAAGAATCCGCTGCTCTCCGACGCGCAGAACCAGCACCAGCTGCGCAAGTCGATCGAGCTCGCCACCAACGCCTACCTGGCGGCGCCGCCGTCGACGCCGTTCGAGCTGTTCGCCGACAACTACCGCTACCAGATCCGCGCCGGCCGCGAGCTCGGCCTGCCGTCGCTGGTCGCGAGCTACGGCAACGCCCTGCTCGACCGGGCGGTGATGGACGCCGTCTGCCGGACGGTGGGCGCCAGCTTCTGGACGGCGATGCGCAGCAACCTCGCCGGCATGGCGCCGCATCCCGTGATCCCCGACCTGGGCGCCCTCGATTTCACGTCCTTTCTCGCCGACCTCGAGCCGGTGCGCAGCATCGCCGCCCGGCACACGGTCGGGCTGCTCGACCCGATCGTCGCTGCCGATCAGGCGCCGGGCACGCGGGTCGGCGACGGCCTGCCCGAGACGCTCGAGGAAGTGGTCGCCGCCTACGGCCAGCGCTGCTTCAAGCTCAAGGTCGGCGGCGACCGCCAGGCCGACCTCGAGCGCCTGGTCCGGATCGCCGGCGTGCTCGACACGGTGCCCGAGGGGCTGCGCGTCACCCTCGACGGCAACGAGCAGTACGAGGACGTCGACGCGGTCGTCGACCTCTGGGAGGCCATGGAGGCCGAGCCGGCGCTGCAGAAGCTCTGCGCCGCCACCCTCTTCATCGAGCAGCCGATCAAGCGCCAGGTGGCGCTCTCGCGCAGCGTCGCCGCGCTGGCACGGCATCGGCCGGTGATCATCGACGAGTCCGACGGCGAGATCGAGTCCTTCGTTCGCGCCCGCACCCTCGGCTACGGCGGCGTCTCGTCCAAGGACTGCAAAGGCTTCTACAAGTCGGTGATCAACCTCGCCCGCTGCCGCCTCTGGAACGCCGATGGCGAAGGCTCGTTCTTCCTCTCCGGCGAAGACCTGACGACCCAGGCCGGCCTGGCGGTGCAGCAGGACCTGGCCCTGGTGGCCCTGCTCGGCCTGCCGGACGTGGAGCGCAACGGCCACCATTTCATCGACGGCTTCGCCGGCCGGCCCGAAGGCGAGGCCCGCGCCTATCTCGAGGCGCACCCCGACCTGTACGAGCCTTCGGGCGGCAAGCCGCGGCTGCGCATCCGCAGTGGCCGGCTGAACCTGGAGTCGCTCGACTGCAAGGCCTTCGGCAGCGCCGTCGTGCCCGACCTTTCGACCAGCGCGCCAATGGCTCGCGCCGAGTGGCCGCCCGCCGGCGCGCCGGCGCCGGCATTCGCTCACTCCATGCCGAGCAGCCTGTAGATCCGCCGGGTGTAGGCGCCGAAGGCCTCGTGGGTCTTGATGTCGAGGGTGCGCGGGTACGGCAGCTCGATCGTGAAGTTGTCGGCCATGCGCGCCGGCCCGGCGGTGAAGACGACGACCCGGCTGCCGAGAAACACCGCCTCCGAGATGCCATGGGTGACGAACAGGATCGTCTTCCCGGATTGCTTCCAGATGCGCAGCAGCTCGAGGTTCATCTTCTCCCGGGTCAGTGCATCGAGGGCACCGAAGGGCTCGTCCATCAGCACCAGCTTGGGGTCGTGGATCAGCGAGCGGGCGATCGCCGCCCGCTGCTGCATGCCGCCCGAGAGCTCGTAGGGGCGCTTGTCCTCGGCGCCGGCGAGGCCGACCAGCGCGAGCAGGTCGCGCGCGCGGTCCCGGCTCGCCTTCTCCGGCAGGCCGAGGATCTCGGCCGGCAGCAGGACGTTGTCGATGACCGTTCGCCACTTCAACAGCAGCGGCTGCTGGAACACCATGCCGATGTCGCGGGCCGGATCGAACGGCACCTCGGCCGAGCCCATGGTCACGGTACCGCCGTCGTGCGGATGCAGCCCGGCCAGGATCTTCAGCAGCGTGCTCTTGCCGCAGCCCGAAGGCCCGACCAGAGACACCAGCTCGCCCGGCATCACATCGAAGGTCGCGTCCGAGATCGCGAGATGCGTCGTCGCGCCCTTGCCGTAGGACTTGGTGACGTTCGCGAGATGGATGAAGGGCTCGGTGGCCACGGCGACGTTCTTCATCGGCCGACTTGCGCCGGAGAGGCCTCGAACATGGGGCGGCCCCCTCCGCTCATGTCCCCCGAAGGCAGCCTGCGGCTGCCTTCTCCTCCTTTACTTCGCTGCGGGGGCCGCCCCATGTCCGAGGCCTGCGCGCACTGGGTCGTGAAAGCGGCGCGGCGGTGGGGGATGGGAGAGGTGGGGCGCTCTGCGTAGCGAAGTAAAGGAGGAGAGACGCGGCGCAGCCGCGGCTCGGGGGACATGAGCGGAGCAGAGCGCCCCGCCTCTCCCATCCGACCAGCGGAGCCGACCACCTCAGGACACCCGTGCATCGGGAACCACCAATGCACGTTCCAGTAGCAGCACCGCGCCATAGAGCAGCATCCCGATCAGCGTGATCAAGAGCACGGCCATGAACATCGCCGCGGTGTCGAGCGTCACCTGCACCTGGAGCATCAGGTAGCCGAGGCCTTTGTCGGAGCCGAGGAACTCGCCGACGATGGCCCCGGCGACTGCGAGGATCGCGGCGACCTTCATGCCGGAGAAGATGTAGGGCAGGGCGCCCGGGAGCTGGATCTTGGTGAAGGTCTGCCAGCGCGAGCCGCGCAGGCTCTTCACCAGGTCGAGCAGGTCGGGCTCCACCTCGCGCAGGCCGCGCACCGTCGTCAGCAGGATCGGGAAGACGCAGATCGAGAACGCGATCAGCATGTTCGGCACGATCCCGTACTTGAACCAGACGATGATCAGCGGCCCGAGCGCGACTTTCGGGATCATGTTCAGGCTGACGAGCAGCGGCATCATCAGCGCCTCGAGCGGCTTCGACCAGGTGAAGGCGAGGGCGAGCAGCACGCCGACCACCAGCGCGGCGACGTAGCCGCCGTAGATTTCGGCCGCGGTCACCAGGCCGTTGGTCCACCAGCTGTAGTTGCCGGCGCCGAGCGACTTGACGGTGTCGACCGGCGAGGGCATGACGAACTTCGGCACGTCGCCGAACTTGACGAACAGGTACCAGACCAGTAGCAGGGCGAGGTGGGAGGCCACCGCCATCAGCGTCCGGTTCCAGCGTTCGTTGTTGTTCATCGGGTGGCGGTGACGGCGGTCGAGCTCGGGCCGCGCCGATGATAGGGGCGCGTCGGCGCTATCGGGGTCAACGCTCTAGTCCCGGTGGGATGGCGGTTGCTAGACTGAAAGACGACCCCCCATCCCGCAGGATCCCCCATGACGCTCGTTCGCCGTCTCGCCCTTCTCGCCGTGGCCGCGGCCGGCTTCGCCGCCGCGCCGTCGTTCGCCCAGACCAAGGTCGACTTCATCCTCAACTGGGTGCCCGGCGGCGACCACGTGCCCTACTACTACGCCAAGAAGATGGGCTGGTACAAGGATGCCGGCATCGACCTCGAGATCGAGCCGGGCAAGGGCTCGGCGGTGGCGGTGCAAAAGGTCGGCGCCGGCGCCAACCCGATCGGCCTGGCCGACATGCCGAACGCGCTGACGCTGCGTGGCAAGGGCGCCGACACGGTGGGCGTGTTCAACGTCTACGCCAACTCGCCGCAGGGCCTCTACTGGCTGAAGAGTTCGGGCATCAAGTCGGTCAAGGACCTCGCCGGCAAGAAGATCGGCAACCCCGCCGGCGACGGCGCGCGCACCATCTGGCCGGCGCTGGCCAAGGCCAACGGCATGGACCCGAATTCGGTGACCTGGGTCAACATCGACGCCAATGCCAAGCTCGCGGCGCTGAAGTCGAAGTCGATCGACGCGACCACCTCGTTCTACAACATTCACCACATCTTCCAGCGCGAGCTCGGCGACGACATGGGCTTCGTCGCCTGGAAGGACGCCGGCCTCAACACCTACGGCAACACCATCATCGTCAACGGCGACTACCTGAAGAAGAACAAGGCGACCGTCGCCGCCTTCGTCAAGGTGACGCAGAAGGCGTTCGCCGCCTGCGTCGCCACGCCCGCGCCCTGCGTGCAGGCGCTGATCGACGCCAACGGCGCGCTGCAGCTCGCCAACGAGACCACCAACTGGCAGCTGGTGCAGGTGCTGATGCGCGACAAGTACTCCGAAGGCGTGGCCCTCGGCATCCTCGACGACGCGCGCATGGCCGCCGACTACGACATCGTCAAGACCTACCTCGGCCTCGAGCAGCCGTTCGACGTCAAGATCGCCTATACCAACGAGTTCCTCGACCGCTCGATCAAGATGCCGAAGTGAGCCCCGTCGCGGGCATCCGATGAGCCTCCCGCCGCCGCGCATCCAGACCACCGTCGTCGGCTCCTACCCGGTGCCCGACTGGCTGGCCGCCGCGCCTTCCGAGCAGGGCCTGATCGACGCCACCCGGGTGGTCATCGCCACCCAGGAGCAGGCCGGCGTCGACGTGGTCTGCGACGGCGAGCTCTACCGCTTCGACCTCAACCATCCCGAGACCAACGGGATGATCGAGTACTTCGTGCGGCCGATGTCCGGCATCCGCCACGCCATGAGCTTCGACGAGGTGATGGCCTACCGGGCGATGCCGGGGATGCGCTTTCGTACCCGCCCGCCGGGCGTCGTCGAGGGTCCGGTCGGCAGCGGCACGCTCGACCTGCCCGGCGCCTGCCAGCGGGCGTCGGCGCTTGCCACCCGGACCTTCAAGTTCACCGTCACCGGCCCGCACATGCTGGCCAAGACGCTTCTCGACCGGCACTACGGCACCACCGCCGATCTCGCCCACGCCCTGGCCGACGTGCTCGCCGAGCAGGTGCGTTATCTCGATGCCGACGTGGTGCAGATCGACGAGGCCAACCTGCCGGGCCATCCCGAGGAATGGGAATGGGCCGCCTCGGCGATGAACCGGGTGCTGGATGCCGTGCCGTCGACGCCGGCCGTGCACCTCTGCTTCGGCAACTACGGCGGACAGAGCGTGCAGAAGGGCAGCTGGCAGCAGCTGATGAACTACCTCAACGCCCTCCATGCCGACCACGTGGTGCTCGAATGCGCGCATCGTCCGCCCGAGGAGCTGGCAGTGTTCAAGGACCTGCGGCCGGAGATCGGCCTCGGCCTGGGCGTGGTCGACATCAAGGCCACCGAGGTCGAGTCGGCCGACGCGGTGGCGCGGGCAATTGAGCGCGCCGAGTCGCTGCTCGGCGCCGGCCGGGTGAAGTACATCCACCCGGACTGCGGCTTCTGGATGCTCAAGCGCTCGATCGCCGACGCCAAGATCCGCGCCCTGGCCAAGGGCCGAGACCTGTTCGAGGGACGTCAGTCAGCGGCGAGCGGCACCCTCAAGGCGTCTTGAAGCGGTCGCGCAGCGCCTGCGTGCCGTTGCGGAAGATGCCGAGGTCGCTGCCGACGGCGACGAATCGCGCCCCCATCTCCAGATAGCGGCGGGCGTCGGCCTCGACCGGGGCGAGGATGCCGAGCGGCTTGCCCACCGCCTTGACGGCCTCGAACGCCGCGGCGATCGCCTGCTGCACTTCGGGATGGTTCGCGTTGCCGAGGTGGCCGAGCGCCGCCGCCAGGTCCGACGGGCCGACGAACACGCCGTCGACGCCCTCGACCGAGGCGATCTCGGTGGCCGCCTGCAGGCCCTTTCGGCTCTCGATCTGCACCAGCACGCAGATCTGCTCGTCGATGCCGGCGAAGTAGTCGGGCACGCTGCCGAAGCGGTTGCTGCGCTGCGAGACCGAGACGCCGCGGATGCCCTTGGGCGGATAGCGGGTCGCGGCGACGGCGCGCCGTGCCTCGTCGACGCTCTCGACCATCGGCACCAGGAAGTTGTAGAAGCCGGCGTCGAGCAGGCGCTTGATCTCGACCACGTTGTTCGAGGCCGGCCGGGCGATCGGCGCGCTGGCGCTGTCCTTGAGCGCCATCAGCTGCGGGATGAAGGTGGTGACGTCGTTCGGCGAATGCTCGCCGTCGAGCAGCAGCCAGTCGAAGCCGGCGACGCCGAGCACCTCGGTGGTGATCGGGTTGGCGAGCGAGCACCAGCAGCCGATCAGGGTTTCGCCGCCGAGCAGGCGCTGGCGAAACGAGTTCGGGAAGGTGCGGTAGGGAGCAGCAGGGGTCGGCATCGCGTTCTCGTGGTTGTTGTTGTCGTGGTTCTAGTCGAGCTTCACGCCGCCGGCGGCGACGACCGTGGCCCAGCGCTTCTGCTCGCGGTCGAAGAAGGCGGAGAACTCGGCCGGCGTCATCGTGTAGACCTCGGCGCCTTGCGCCGTCAGCCGGGAGCGCACTTCGGGCGAGCGGATGATCCGGGTCAGCTCGGCGTTGAGACGGGCCACGACCTCGGGCGGCGTTCCCTTCGGCAGCAGCGCCCCCTGCCAGGTGCCGGACTCGAAACCGGGCACGCCCTGCTCGGCGATCGTCGGCACGTTCGGCAGCAGCGGCACCCGGGTCGACTTCGAGACGCCGAGCACCTTGAGCTTGCCCGACTGCACGAACGGCAGCGTCGCCAGCATGCCGTTCATCAGCACCTGTGTCTGGCCGGCGACGGTGTCGCCGATCGCCTGCGAGCCGCCCTTGTACGGGATGTAGACCCACTTCGCGCCGGTCGCCTTTTCCACCGCCACGCCGGCGAGGTGCGGCGCGCTGCCGATCGCCGTGACCGCGAAGTCGAGCTTGCCGGTCTTGGAGTACGCGACCAACTCCTTCAGGTTGTTCGCCGCCACCGACGGGTGCACCACCAGCAGATGCGGCGAGTAGGCCAGCATGGTGATCCCGACCAGGTCCTTGGCCGGATCGAACGGCAGCTTGCTGTAGACCGAGGAAGTGATCGCCAGCGCGCCGACGTCGCAGAGCAGGATCGTGTAGCCGTCGGGCGGCGACTTGGCGACGAAGTCGGTGCCGGTGTTGCCGTTGGCGCCGGGCTTGTTCTCGACGATCACGGTCTGCTTGAGCGCGTCCTGCAGCGGCTGCTGGATCGCCCGGGCGATGATGTCCGAGGAGCCGCCCGGGGTGTAGGGGACGATGATCCGGATCTGCTTCGCGGGCCAGGTCTGGGCGAGCGCGGCCGGGGCAGCCAGGGCGAGGGCGAAGCCGGCCACGAGGGCCCGGCGGACGAAATGCGGCAAAGCGTTCTCCTGGGTTGTCGTACATCTGGAGCGGGGTCGCTCCGGGTCAGAGCTGGCCGGCGCGGCGCCGGCGTTCGCGGCTGTTGGCGAGGTGGGTGCGCATCGCCGCCCGTGCGGCTTCGCTGTCGCGGTTGGCGATGGCGTCGAGGATCGAGCCGTGCTCGGCGTTGACACGCCGCAGGTAGGCCTGGCGCTCGTCGGCCGAGGCCGCCGAAGGATCGAGCCGGGCGCGGGGAATGATGGCCGTGCCGAGGGTCTGCACCAGGCTCTCGAAATGCGCGTTCTGGGTCGCGCGGGTGATTTCGAGATGGAAGCGAAAGTCAGCGCCTACTGCGTCGCTGCCTTGCTCCACAGCCTGGGTAAAGGCATTGAGGGCCTGGCGCATGGTTTCGAGATTGGCGGCACTGCGGCGCTGTGCCAGCCCTGCGGCTTCGGTCTCGACGCCGATCCGCAGCTCGAGCATCGCCACCACGTCGCGCAGGGTGGCGAGCTGATCGCTGCGGATCCGGAACACCGGGGAGTCGGCCCGGCCGGTGACGAAGGTGCCGACGCCGTGCCGCGTCTCGACCAGCGAAGAGGCCTGCATCTTCGACAGTGCCTCGCGGATGACGGTGCGGCTGACGCCGAATTCGCCCATCAGCGCCGCCTCGGTCGCCAGCTTGGCGCCGGGCGGCAAGCGGCCGTCGCGGATCCGGTCGGCCAGCTCCTCGACCACCCCGAGGGCCAGGCTTTTCGGTCGGCGGCGTTCGAGGAGGGCGAATTCGGACATCGGTGGGCTGGTGTTTCGCGAGGTTGTACGACATCTTACGACCGATGGCAAGACGAACTTTCGCCCGTTGCCGCCGGCGCCCTCCGGGCCGATCATCGAGCCCACATGAGCACTGCCGCGCCCGCCGTTTCCGTCCCGTCGCCTTTCGAGCGGCTGCTCCTGACCGGCGCTGCCGGCGGCCTCGGCCGGGTGCTCCGGCCGCGCCTCAAGCGCCTGTGCCGGGTGCTCCGGGCCAGCGACATCGCGGCGATGGATGCGGCCGGCGACGGCGAGGAGGTGGTGGTGGCGCCGCTCGAGGACGCGGCGGCGGTGCATGCGCTCGTCGCCGGCGTCGAGGCGATCGTCCATCTCGGCGGCGTCTCGGTCGAAGGGCCGTTCGAGCCGATCCTGCAGGCCAACATCGTCGGCGTGCACAACCTCTACGAGGCGGCGCGCAAGCACGGCGTGCGCCGGGTAGTGTTCGCCAGCTCCAACCACGTGACCGGCTTCTATCGCCAGGACGAGGTCGTCCGCCCCAGCGACCCGATGCGGCCCGATGGCCACTACGGCCTGAGCAAGGCCTTCGGCGAGAACCTGTCGCGCTTTTACTTCGACCGCTACGGGCTGGAGACCGTCTGCCTGCGCATCGGCTCGTCGTTTCCCGAGCCGAAGGACCGGCGCATGCTCGCCACCTGGCTCAGCTACGACGACCTCGAGCGCCTGGTGGCGGCCAGCCTGACCGCGCCAGTGGTCAGGCACAGCGTCATCTACGGCCTCTCGGACAACACGACGCGCTGGTGGGATAACACCTCGGCGGCGCACATCGGCTATCGCCCCGAAGACAGCTCCGAGCCGTTTCGCGCCGCCGCCGAGGCGCGACAGCCGCGGCTCGACCCCGGCGACCCCGCGACCCGCTTCCAGGGCGGCGGCTTCGTCACCAAGGGCCCGTACGAGCGCTGACCCGGGCCGACCGAGGAATGTCGATGACCC
>Ga0207658_10002927_pt1 | contig 12224 bp, 6 predicted proteins | sample KBSS33metaG_FD_184322 | JGI IMG/M metagenome (GOLD analysis project Ga0207658, IMG submission 184322) | Switchgrass rhizosphere microbial communities from Kellogg Biological Station, Michigan, USA - KBS S3-3 metaG (SPAdes) (version 2) | ecosystem: Host-associated > Plants > Roots > Rhizosphere >...
GTCGATCAACTCCGCGATGAGTCCCAGGCCGCGGCCGCCTGCGGTGATGGGGAAGAACAGCGAATGCTGCGGCGCCATGCGCAGCACCGACTTCGCGCTGCTCACCGCCGTCCCACGCCGCCAGATCAGCGCCTCGGCCGGCCAACCACCCGGCGCCTTCGGCGCCCCATCGGCCGTGTGGCCGACGAGCAGCGTGTCGTCGTCGAGCCAGGCCGAGACGATGCGCGACTTCGGCAGCGAAAAACCACCTTCGACGAAACCCCCGGTCGACAAGTCGAACTCGCGAAGCTCCGCCTCGTCGCCGCCGCCGTCATGCAGAGCGAGCACACACCGATCGCCGCCGGGGCTGATGCTTGCCATGCTCCAGTGAAGGTCGAAGAGCTTGCCCTCCCCGCGACTCAACGCGCCGACGTCCAGCACGGTCTGCCACGGCCCGATCGTCTTTCCATCCCAGGCCGCCGATTGCAGCAGACCCTTCGGCTGCTCCCCCGTCTTGTGCAGCCGAACGGCGCGCTCGCTGGTGATGCCGATATCGGCCACCTGGCCAACACTTTGGTTGATGAGCGTCAACTCGCCGACCAAAGGGCGGAAGCGCGGTGAGGATTGCAACGCCTTCATCGAGGCCTGCGTCGCTTCGCGGGCCCACGACAGCGCGCGCTCGTCGTAGGTGGCCTCGAGCCATTGCAAGTCGTCTGGCGAAGGGCGCCCCTCCAGAAGCGGGCCGGCGCCCGTCGTCAAAGCGGAATCACTCATGTGGGTTTTCCAGAACGGCGTTGGCCCATCAATTCGTCGATGAAGAAGGTGGCGCGCATCGCCATCACTTCGGGTTGCTGCAGCGGATCACTGACCCCGTGGCCGCCCTCCTCGGGTTCGAGGAAGAAGACTTTTGCGCCGACGTCCATCAGGCGCTTGGCCAGCTTGCGCGCGTGCCCCGGTCCGACCCGGTTGTCGGTCGTGGCTACCGTCACCAGGAACGCCGGATGGTCAACCCCCGGCTTGACGTTGTGCACCGGCGAATACTTGGCGAGCCAGGCCGCCGCCTGGGGGTCCTTGGGGTCGCCGTACTCGTTGATCCAGGCCGCGCCCATGCCCATCTCGGGAAACCGGAGCATGTCGGCGAGTGGAACGTCGCTGACGATCGCCCCGTACAGATCGGGCCGCTGCGTGCCGGCCACGGCGGCCAGCAGCCCGCCATTGGACAAGCCGAACACACCGAGGCGATCACGTGCGGTGTAGCGCTCAGCAATCAGCGACTCGGCGACCGCGTGGAAGTCATCGTAAGAGCGTTGACGCTGGTCGCGCATCGCGGCCGCGTGCCACGCCGAGCCGCGCTCGCCGCCACCACGGATCGCAGGGACGACCAGCGCACCGCCCCGCTCGAGCCACAGTTTCAGGGTCGCACCACCGAACGCCGTTCCGGAGAAGCCGTTGGTGAAGTAGGCTGGCGACAACGAGATACCGAAGGCTCCGTAGCCTGTCATCAGCGTCGGCACGAACCGGTCGCTGCGATGGCGTGGCCCGACGATGAAGTAGTCGACCTCCTGTCCGTCTCGACCGGTGGCACGTCGTACGTCGACTCGCAGGTTTTCAACCGCCATCGCTGGCGGGCTCGAATCGAGCAGCACGTGGCCCCCACCCGATTGCACCCACGCCTGCTGCGGCGGGACCAGAAAGCCGTTTCGCATCACCACGAAACCGTCGTCGGCAGCGTGCCCGGCCTCGACGACTTGCGGTGTCACGCCGGCCTCTGGCCCGATCCACTTGCGCACGCTCCAGCGCCCGTTCTCGCGCTTCGCCAGGTCGACGCGAAGTTCGAGGCCCGAACGCACAGGAATGCACACCGATTGCGCGGACACGGCGAAGCCGAAGCCCACGTCCACGGTCTCACCGTCGACGGCGGGATGGACCAGTTCGAACGGTGCCTCACGCTCGCCGACCGGCGTGCGCAGAGAGGCGGCGACCACGCTGTCTCTCGACACAACCTTCCCATCGAGCGTGACCGCCGCTGAAACCTGCGCAAACACGTGGTCGGCATTCGCGCCGAACGCCATCTTCAGGGTCGCAGGCAGCGCGAGCTTGCGCACCTGACCCTCGGCGTTCACACAGTGGAGCGCGAACGTGGAGTAGTCGATGGCCTGTGCGATGACGGCGTGCCCTTGACCACCCGCGGCGAGGGGAAGGAACAGTGCATGCTGCTGCTCCAGGCTCAGGACGGTCTGCGCGCGCTCGATCGGCGTCCCGCGCCGCCACACCAACGCCTGAGCGGGCATGCCCGTCATCGTCTTGGGTGCATCGCCCACGGTGTGCCCGACGAGCAGCGTGTCGGCATCGATCCAGGTCGCCTGCATCCGCGACTTGGGCAATGCAAATCCGCCAGCGACGAAACGTCCCGTCGACAGATCGAACTCGCGGAGTTCCGACTCGTCGCCCCCGCGCTCGTGCAGGTCCAACAGGCAGCGGTCACCATCCGGACCCAGGGAGGACAAGCTCCAATACAGAACGAGGTCGCGACCCTCTGCGCGCCCGAGCCTTCCCACGTCGAGCACCGTCCGCCAAGCCTCGATCTTCTGGCCGTCCCATGCGGCAACCTGCAGCAGGCCTTTTGGGTCTTCAGCGGTCTTGTGCAGACGAATGGCTCGCGCGCCCGCCAGACCGATCGGCGAGACCTGACCGGCATCGGCGTTGATGCGCCGGAGCTCCTCCAGCAGCGGCGCATAGCTCGCCGATGCCTGCAGCACCTTCATGGAGGCACTCGTCGCCTCGTGTGCCCATGCCAGCGGCCGTGGATCGTGCGGCGGTTCGAGCCACTGCAAGTCGTCCGCCGCCGCATCGACCGCACCCTCCTCAGCGGCCGAGCGCATAGCGAGCCTCCAGTCCGATGGTGCGTGGGCGCAGGCGGCTGGCGTACACGTCGTCGACACCCGGACTGATCGGCTGAACCGTCCGCGCGCTGACCGCGCCGCTGTCATTCGTCAGGTTTTCGCCGTACAGCGAAATGGTCCAGCCCGCCTTCTCGAAGCTCACGCGCGCATTGACGTTGGTGATCGCATCGCCGGACTGGTTCTGCGGGAACGACGGCGCATCGCGCTTGCTGCTGTATTGAAAGCCGAGCCGCGCCACGCCCTGCCAGGCGGCGAACGCGGGGAAGCGGTACTCGGTCGAGCCGCTGATCGTGGTGGTCGGAACGTTGTCGACCTTCGACCCCTTGACGATGCCGGTGCCCGGCACGTCGGCCGAGTATCGCGCGCGGTTGTAGCTGCCGCCCAGCGACACGGACAGCGCGCGGGTCGCGTCCAGCGCGACATTCGCCTCGATGCCATCGGTCGTCGTGCCGTTGGAGTTGATCAGCCCGTTGAACCCCGTCGTGCCGATCGGGATGCGCACCGTCACGTCCTTCCAGTCGCTGTGGTAGATCGCCGCTTCGACCGTCATGCGCTTGTCGAGCAGGATGGCTTTGCTGCCCAGCTCGTAGGTCCAGATCGAGTCAGGCTTCAGCGCCGGCGGAAGGTTGATGCCGAACGGCCCGGCCAACGCGAGCGACGCGGACGGCTGGACCTGGCCCGAACGGAAACCCTTGGATGCGCTGGTGTAGAGCTGCAGGCTGTCGCTGGGATGCCATGCCACCGAGAAACGCGGGTTGGTGCTGGTGAAGGTGAAGTCGGCCAACGGCGTCGGCACCCCGGAGTTGAAGTCCTGGTTCTGCAGGTGATCCCGGAATCGACGCACCCCCGCGGTCAACTCGATCGGCATGTTGGGCAGCGTGTACGACGCCTCGGCAAACACCGAGCTGGCCACCGATTCGGTGTTGCTCACATTGGCGAGGGAAAACAACGGGAACTCGAAGTCGTCGCTGCGCTTCGATTCGCGCCGGTACAAGCCCGCGGTCCACTTCAGAGGCCCGATCGTATTGGAAGCCAGACGCAGTTCGTGGGCGGCCACGTCGATGTCTATCGATAAGTTCAGCGCACCTCCGAAAAGGCTACCGTCTTCCGGCAAGTGAAAGAAGTTCTTCGAATAGCCATAGAAGAGCGAGACAGCGTCGAAGTCGTACATCGCCGTCAGGCCGCCGACCGTGTATCTCGTGCTCGAATTCAGAGAAAGGGACTGTGGCAACGTCCCCTGATCGGTCGCGTTGTTGCCGGGGCCCCACTTCGCGCCGTAGCTCCAGTAGCTCGCGTTCAACTTCAGGCGGTCGGTCGGATCGAAGCGCACGCGGATGCGTCCGGTGTCGACGCGAGAGCCGTTGACGTCGGTCCGGCCGGTCGCCGGGTCGTCGATCCAGCCCGACATCTCCTCGTGGGTTGCGCCAACGCGCACCGCGATCTTGTCGCCCAGCGGCACGTTGATCATCGCCTTGCTTGCATTGCTGAGGCCGCCGCCCTGAGTCGTCGAACCTCCAACCTGCCCGGCGAACGAAAACTCACCGAGACGCGCGTCGTTGGTGAGGATGCGCACCGTGCCGCCCATCGAGCCTTCACCGAAAAGCGTGCCCTGCGGGCCACGCAGAATCTCGATGCGCTGGAGGTCCCAGGCGCGTACGTCGGGGGAAAGGGGGACGGTCACGCCGGTGAACGGCAGGTCGTCGAGGTAGTAGCCGTTCTCGTTACCCCCCAGCGACGTTGAAATACCGCGGATGGCAATCGTCGTCAGCCCCCCGAAACCAGACGGCATAGCCGCCACGCCGGGCGCGTCTTGCAGTACGTCGGCAACGCTGGAGGCGCCGCGCCGACGCAGCGACTCAGCTGTGATGGCGGTCACAGCGATCGGCACATCGAGCATGCGCTCGGTGGACTTGCGCGCCGTGACGGTGACGGTTTGCAGCTCCGACGCAGCGGACTCAGCGCCGGCCGCTGCGACCTGGGTAGGGCGGAGCGTCGCCGCACCCTCCCCTGTGTCGACAATTTGCACGCCCGTCCCTTCGAGCATCCTGCTCAGCGCCTCGCGCGGCCGCAGCGCGCCGCTCACCGGCTTGGTCGTCAGCCCGCGCACCACCTCGGGGGCGTAGATCAGCTGGAACTTCGTCAACTCCACGAACCGCACCAACGCCTGGTCGGCAGGCTGCGCCGGGACGTCGATCGTCTGAGACGCGACAGACGACTGTGCGAGCGCCAAGGGCGCCGCGGCAAACAGGCCTGCCGCGACGAGAGCCGCGGCGATGGCAACAGGGCGAAGAAGGCCGATCGGATGGTTCATCGAGATCCTCGTGGTGTGTGGTGGCGTGACCCGACGGCATCGCGTGCGGGTCCACGAGTGCAACGACGCGCGAGCAGACAACAACCCCACATCCGACGCTGTTCAATTTGGTCAGGCGCTTCGGCAGGGCAAGCTCAAGGGCGCTGACAGCAAGCCGGCGACGCGCAGCGGCACCACCCGAGCGCCGATGCGCGGCGGCCGCACATCAAGGCCATCCACACCGAGACGAATGGCGGCCATGGGATTCGGACCCACTGGCAAGGTCAGCGTCACTCAAGCCAATGAGTCTCCGGGATGGCCGGAGCGACTCAGGTCAAGTCCGCTCGTCGAACCATTTCGAGCGCGGCATGGATCGGCTTGGCGGCCCAGTGAATGAGCCAGGCGCTGAGGAGCGTGAAAGGTACTCCGATGGCTGCACAGGAAAGAAGCAGGCCATTGGGACGATTTGCGACGCTGTCGGAGACATAGCCGACCAAGATGGGGCCGGAGGACACCAGCAGCGTTGTCAGCGCCGTGCCACCTGCCATCACCGTCGCTCGAAGTCCTCGAGGCGTGATGCCTTGGTAGACGGTCGGCATCCCGGCGTTGAAGGCAATCAGGAGGACCAGCACCAGGAATACCGCGGCGAAGACAGCATTGGCCGATTCAACGAAGGCCACTGCGAGCAGCGGGATCGCGCTGAAAGCGGTGAGGTAGGGGGCGGTTCGTACTGGGAGGCTCTCGCCGAACCGACGGCCCCAGACGCGGTTCAAGAGGCCGGCAAGACCCAGTCCGACGATGGTCGACACTAGAAACATGGTGCCGATCTGGCTGCCGACCTCGCTGGGCGACAGGCCGTATCGGCGAGCGACCGCCGCGGGCAACCACGACAGCAACGGGCCGAAGGCCATCCCACCCAAGGCAGCCGAACCGTAGACCCCCACCAACGCGCGCCAGTTGTTCCGCAGATAGCGGCGTAACTCTTGAGTTGGTTCAGATGGCGTCCCGACGGCCTCGCGCTTGCGCGCCGAAGGTTCGTGCTCGTCGAGTCGAATGAAGACCACCAACAGGGCAAACAGAGGTCCAACGATGGCCACCGCGAAGGAAGCCGTGCGCCATGAGTCCAGACCTTGCAAGATTGCCGGCAACTGTGCCGCGTGCCGTTCCAGTGCTGCAAAGACCAACCCTCCAAGCGACATTGCCACCGAGTATCCAAGCGCGCCGGCTGCATAGAAGATCAAGTTGGCGGTGACGCGCTGCTTGCCGTGAAACAGCAACGCGATGATGGCGTATGCGATTGGATAGAGGCCGGCATCGGCCAGCGACATGCCGACCGTCGACACCATGATGTGCTCGAAGCTGTGGCTGATGCCGCGCGCCCCTGTAGCCGCCGACCAGAACAGAACGCAGCCAGCCAAGACCCACCGACGATCAGTGCGGTCGGCGAGCCACGCGAGCGGCACACTGCCGATCGCTGCGGCCAGCGTCAAGCCCAAGCCTTGAAGCAGCCCGATCTGCAGGTCTGACAGGCTCAGTGCCTTTTTCATGGGCTCGGTGCCGATGACGAGCACCACCTGGTCTACCCAGCGGAGCAGGCAAACGGCCACCAAGACCCAAAGCGCGAACCAGGCGGCCTTGGACGCCTTCTCGACGACCGCAGATTCCGGAACGCCGGCAGACTTTTCGCCGCGCGACATCTCGAGGGCGCTCATACTGCAACAACCTCGGAATGCGTCGAGTCCAGCCAAACCAGATCGTCGGATGTGAGTTGCTCGGAGGGGGATAGCATGGCTTCTCTTGTCAGCTTGAAAAGGACGCGGCAACTCGATCGTGGCGACAAGACGTCAGCGCGACGAGAACGGGTCTGCAAGTGACAAGACGCGCGAACAGCCGACTCCCCCACCAAAAATGGTCGTGACCTTGAAAATGGATGTTTCGCGCGATGCGCGTCACGTCACGCAGGAAGGTGAGGAACCGGCGAGAGGCACAGGCCTCCTGATCGCGCAAGGCGCAAACGCACCAGTCGCTGCAGCCCCTGTTCAGCGGGAAGAGCGGGAACGTCGATCTGCAGAGCTTGGGACCCTGCTTGCGTGTGCGCCGCTCCCGTTGCAGAACGGTCCGGGCGCCATGATCGCCGCTGTCATGGCGACAGGGCGGAGGAAATAGTTGAAGGCTACGAAGGGTCCCTGAAGGTTTGGCACTCGCTGCCAGACATGTTTGTCTGGAAACGCGATGACAAAAGGCCCTAGGCGCGCCGACCCCAACCCGAGGCGAACCCCTGTATCCCCCTAAGACTTCGCGGCACTGGAAATCTGGTAGGTGCCCGAGCGTTGCTCGACCTTGAGCCCGAAGCCGTGTTCGAGACTTCGCAGGAACACCGGAACGTCGTGCGTCGAGAATGCGCCCGATACCGGGATACTGCCGAGCGCCGCATCGTCAATCAGCAGCGGCGTCTTGGTGTACCGGTTCACTTCGGCGACAGCGTCGCTCAGTGGCGTGTTATCGAACACGATACGGTCCTGCTGCCAGGCCAACTCTCGGTGGAGTTCTGTGTCATTCAAGGACTTCAGGACGACGCTGTCCTTGAACTCCGATGCAACTTGCCCGACACCAAGGCGCACAGGTTGCGGCCCCCCTCCAACCGCGGTCGATTGGGAGCCGGTGCTGCCTTCCGCAGTGCGCCTGACTTCCACCACGCCCTCAAAGACGACAACTTCTGTGTCGCCATTCTCGAAACGACGCACCGTGAAGCGGGTTCCCACTGCGCGAACCACCGTCGAACCGGCCGTGACCTCGAATGGCCTGGAAGCGTCTTTGGCGACCGAGAAGTAGCCCTCTCCTCGTTCGAGGAGCACGCCACGCCTTTCTTTCGCGTAATTGACTCGAACCGATGAGCCGGTGTTGAGATGCACGCTCGAACCGTCTTGCAGTTCTACCGGGCGATGCTGCCCGACCTCGGTGCTGAACGCCATCGACTGTTGTACGGCGCCGAACCGAGGCACGACGAGCACAAGGACGACCGCGACCGCCAGGGAGGCGAATCCCGCAGCGACTGCGGGCAGTTGCCAGCCGCCTCGAAAGGCAGTACGGGGTCGGTAGACGTCGTTGGCCGCCGTGGCAGCAGGAGGAAACTTCGCCCGCGCCGCAGCGCTCCAAAGCAGCGCGTGAGTGTCCAGAAGCTTTGCATGCGATGAGTCTTCGGCAAGCCAAGCTTTCAGACGTGCACGTTCGTCAGGGTCGAGCGCTCCCGAATCGATGCGCGCGATCCACTCCCGCGCCCTTTCTGCGGCGGATGCTGCGACATCGATCGGTACGACCTTCTGCACCACTGAAATCAGCCTCCAGTCCGTCGACCGTTGCGCACCATATGAGAACGCTCGTTTGCCAGCGCTTCTTGACACAGTTGCAAAGCGTGCGTGATGTGACGCTCCACTGCCTTGGTCGTGATTCCAAGGCGTTCAGAGATTTCCGCGTGCGAGAGATCTTCCAGCTTGCGCAGACGAAAGACCTCCAGACATCTCGGTGGCATGCGCCCCATGGCAGTTTCGACCGCGGCAATCATTTGTCTGTTCGATGCAATGGATTCAGGATCCGATCCTAATGCTTCAACGCTCAACTCGCTCATGTCCCCCATGGAATCTGTCGCACGGGAGGTTCTTTTCCGAAGTTCACTGAGCGCCAGATTGCGTGCAGCGGTATAGAGCAGCGCTTCGCTGACCGGCGTTTGATTTCCAAGTTCCGCCGCATAGACACGCAAGAACGCCTCGTGCGCGACGTCAGCGGAGTCCTCGGCGTTCCCGAGAAATCGATGAACGTAACGCTCCAACAGCCTTCGTCGCTGGCGGTAGATTTCGATCAGTGTCATGACGAATTATTTTCGGCCGGCAATCATTGCCCCGGCGAGTGCAAGATTCGTACACAGGCGCTCAGCCGTCGGGGCGAGGCGGCCCAAATCTGGGCGTTGTCCGGGCTAGTTCCGCGTCTGCCCACAAAGCAAAGGCGATAGGCGGCTCATGCTAAATCGGCCGGGGCCTCCCCGGCAATGCCGATTACCCGGACGCCCGGCCGAAGCGGGACTTCTGCCCCGTTGCCGCGTCGGCACGCTGGCCCACGCCGCAAATATGTAACATTTCAAATTCGAGGTGGGGGATTGGGTGGCCCGCGCGTCATGGATGCAGCGTCCTTCAACAGCAAGTCGCGGGCCCCAGACCCCGACGAGGAGTGTCCAGTGTCTTTTCCCACGCGTGCTCTCAGCCCGATTGCGGCAGCAGTCCTGATATCAATCAGCGGTCTCGTCACGGCTCAGACGACTCAGCCGCCGCCCTCGGCCGTGACTCAGCAGGCCTTCGACATTCCTGCGCTGCCGGCCGCCCAAGCCCTGCAAAGATTCGTCGAACAGACCAAGTTTCAGCTGTTGTATCTGCCGGACGTCGTGAGCGGTGTCACGACAAACCCAATCAACGGGACGATGACCGCGCGGGACGCCCTGGAACGCATGCTGAAGGGTACTGGCGTCACGATCGTCGACACCGGCGCAGGAGCCGCAACACTCCGCCCTTTGGGCGCCGCAGCATCGAACGCCCCCTCAGGTGATGCTGCTGGGGCGCAAGGGGCGGTGAGTCAGTTGCAGAGCGTGATAGTTACCGCAAGCAAGCGGGCGACCCCGGAGCGACAACTCGCCGGCAGCGTCACGGCACTGCAAGGCAGCGACCTCGAAGCGCGCGGTGCAGTGGGCTTCGAGGAGTATCTGCGTCAGGCTCCTGGTGTGCAATACAACAAGCAGGAAGCCGGGTACGCGACCCTGTCCATTCGTGGGCTCACGACCAGCACCACATTTGGGACTTCGCAGGGCACGACGGGCATCTACATCGAGGATGTGCCATTCACCGATCCGTTCAGCGTCATTGCGTTGCCCGACCTTGGTGCCTTCGACTTGGAGCGGATCGAGGTTCTACGGGGACCCCAGGGCGTCTTGTTCGGCTCGGCTTCACTCGGCGGAGCGCTGAAGTTTGTCCTCAACAAGCCCAATTTGAAGGGCAACGAAGCATCCGGAGAAATCACCGGCTCGCAGACCAGCGGCGGCGGCGCCAACTACGGCGTCTCTGCCATGGGGAACTGGGCGTCTTCGAGCCAGGACTTCGGACTGCGCATCGTCGGGTACGACCGCAAAGACTCCGGGTACGTGAAGAACGTGACGACTGGTGACGAACGAATCAACTCGGCTCGCCAAACCGGCGGGCGCATCCTGGCGACCTGGAAGCCCCTGCAGCAACTGTCGATCACCGGCATTTTGATGAGCGAAGAGGGCAAGCTGGACGACAGCAGCTCCGTTTCACCGGACCCCGCGAAATTCGAGACCAACGTCCAAACCCGCCAACCGCGAACACTGAAGACGGACTTCGGAAACCTGCAGGTGAACTACGACTTCGAGTCGATTCGTTTGACCTCGAACACCGGGTACGTAGGAAAGGGAACCGAGGTTGCTACCGACCTCGGGCGCGCCGGTATCGGGTCCCTGTTCGCAAACCAGGCCACAGACTTGCAAGCATTTAGCAGCAACTCAGCCCACGCCTTCTCCCAGGAGTTCAGGCTCGCAAACAGGGAAACAGGAAACGTCAATTGGCTCGTGGGAGCGTTCTACCAGGAGTTCAAACAGCACTACGGTGGAGGCTTCGTCGGGAATGGGGTGAGTGCCGCCGCTCAAACGCTGTACGGACCCGCGTTCGGCGTGCCACTCGTTCAATCGCTGACGGCAAACGACAGCTTCTATGCACAGGATATTTCGTCCGTTGCAAAGGAAACCGCCCTGTTTGGTGATCTCGAGTGGCGCGTCACCCCTCGGTGGACCGTCGAAGGCGGCGGAAGAGCCTACCGAACGCAAATGACGCAGGATTCGACAACGTCCGGCCTTCTCAGTTTTCTGTCCTTCGGCACAGAACCCAAACACGCGAACGACACGACCTCGGACCACGGCATCACGCCCAAGGTGTCAATCAAGTACACCGCCGAGAACGGCGACATTTGGTACGCGTTGGCGTCCAACGGGTACCGGTTTGGAGGCTTGAACTTTGTGCCGCCTGCGCCTGGTCTCAGCAATCCAACCTCGTTCAAGTCGGACAAGCTCTGGAACTACGAGACCGGGGTGCGCTTGTCCATGCTCGATCGTCGTCTCTTTGCAGACCTGACGGCCTTCTATATGGATTGGAAGGATGCCCAGTTCACTGCGGCGCGTGCTGATGGCTTCGGCTATGTCGACAACGTAGGCAAGGCGCGGTCCCTTGGTGCCGAAGCGGCGCTCCGATATCGGGCAACCGGCAATCTCACCCTGGGCGCAGGCTTTGCCTACACCGACGCGAAGACCAAAGTTGACAGCTCAATGGCCCCGGCAGGTGCCCGTTTGCCGGGTACCGCTCATCTGCAAGGCCTGCTCGATGCAAGCTACAACTTCGCCGGGCCGTTTGAATCGTTGGGTACGGCCACGCTGACCTACAGCCACGTTGGGAAGTATTACAGTGACCTGCAGCAAACCGTGCAGCTCGGAAGTTATGGCATCGCGGATCTGAACGTCCGTTTCGCCTACGACAAGTATGAGCTGACACTCTTCGCGCGCAACCTCGCCAACGAGAAGGGAAAGATCGGCGCGGCCGCGGCTCCTGGGTTGGGATACGCCGACTACTACCTCACCAAGCCTCGGACCATCGGCGTCACGCTTCGCGTCGACCTGTGACGACCTGAAGCGGTGGAGCTGCTGCTAACCGCAACGGGCACTCCGGTGCATACCTCTTGGTTGGACTTTGACCATCTCTCGGCAGCTGCAGCAACGGCTCGTAGACTGAACGTTCTCTCTGGCGGCAAACGCGCCCTCTCGCGCCACGGCCATTAAGGTCTTGAGTTCGCGAATCAAACCGGCGAATGACGCTGCTTGAGCATCGCTTCAAGCACCCCATCGCTGTGCGTACGAGATCGCTCGCCTCAGTGCTGCAGGATCTTCGACAGGAATTCCTTCGCCCGCGGCGAGCGCGCGTCGGGGCTGCCGAAGAACTCGTCGCGCG
>Ga0207658_10002931_pt1 | contig 12219 bp, 10 predicted proteins | sample KBSS33metaG_FD_184322 | JGI IMG/M metagenome (GOLD analysis project Ga0207658, IMG submission 184322) | Switchgrass rhizosphere microbial communities from Kellogg Biological Station, Michigan, USA - KBS S3-3 metaG (SPAdes) (version 2) | ecosystem: Host-associated > Plants > Roots > Rhizosphere...
GAGTTCTTCGACCCGAGGTACTACCGCTCCAAGATCAAGTCGCCGTTCGAGTACGTCGTCTCCGCGCTGCGCGCGGTGGGCGGCGCGACGGACGGCCGGGCGATCGCCTCGAAGATCGCCGACATGGGCGAGCCGCTCTACCTCTGCCAGCCGCCGACCGGCTACTCCGACACCGCGGACGCGTGGGTGTCCTCGGGCTCGCTTCTCGCGCGCCTCAACTTCGCGCTCGCGCTGGCGCAGGGCCGCCTCCCCGGTACGACCGCCGACCCCGGCATCGTCAAGCTCGCGGGCGCGTCGCCGGGACGGGGCGTCGACTCCGCGGCGCACTGGCTGATCGGAACCGACATCTCCGAGGACACGCTCACGACCATCACCCAGCGGGTCGCCGACGGAGGCGAGGGCGCCGAGCCGTCGACGCTCGTCGCCGGACTTCTCCTCGGCAGCCCGGAATTCCAGAGGCAGTAGACATGGCCCCCTTCGACCGCCGCCTGTTCCTGAAGTCTTCGGGTCTCTCGATCATCGCCGGAGGCCTGCTTCCCAACGTCTTCGTCCGCATGGCGCAGGCGAGCACGCTCCCGGGCAACTCCTCGAAGCGCGTCCTCGTCGCGGTCTTTCAGCGCGGCGCCGTGGACGGGTTGAACCTCCTCGTGCCGTACGGCGAGAAGGTCTACTACGACGCCCGCCCGTCGATCGCCGTCCCCCGGCCGGGCTCGGGAGCCGCCAATTCGGCGCTCGACCTCGACGGCTTCTTCGGACTGCACCCGTCCCTCGCGCCGCTGATCCCCCACTTCCGCGACCGCTCCGCGGCGTTCGTCCATGCGGTCGGCAGCCCCGACGCGACGCGCTCGCACTTCGACGCGCAGGACTTCATGGAGTCGGGCACGCCGGGCTCGAAGTCCACGCCGGACGGGTTCCTCGCGCGCGCGCTCGGCGCGCCGAAGACCGGAAGCGCCGGCTCGCCTCTGCGCGCGGTGGCGATGACGCCCGGGATGCCGCGCATCCTGTCGGGCTCCTCCGCGATCGCGATGACGAGCCTGGCGGGATTCGGGATCCGCGCGGGCCAGGCCTCCGAGCCGCTGTCCGAGTCCTTCGAGTCGATGTACGAGGGCGCCGTGGCCGGGACGCTCCAGGCGACCGCGCGCGAGTCCTTCGAGGCCGTGCACCTCGTGCGCTCCGCGGACCCGGCGAACATCCCCGTGGCGAACGGCGCCGCCTATCCGCGCGGACCCCTCGGGAACGCACTCCGACAGATTGCCCAGCTCATCAAGTCCGACGTGGGGCTCGAGGTCGCGTTCACCGACGTGGGCGGCTGGGACACCCACGCCGCGGAGGGCGGCGGCAACGGCCAGCTCGCCAACCGGCTGCGCGACTTCGGACAGGCGATCGCGGCGTTCGCCCAGGACCTGGGCTCGCGCATGGCCGACGTCACGCTCGTGACGATGTCGGAGTTCGGCCGGACCGTCCGCGAGAACGGCAACCGCGGCACGGACCACGGCCACGCCAACGTCATGATGCTGCTCGGCGGCGGCGTCGCGGGCGGCAAGGTCTACGGCAAGTGGCCGGGCCTCGACTCCTCTCACCTCTACGAGAACCGCGACCTCGCGGTGACGACCGACTTCCGCGACGTCTTCGCGGAGGTCCTCGCGAAGCGCCTGCGCGTGACGGCGCTCGACCGAGTCTTCCCGGGCTACGAGTGCGCCGAGGGCAAGCGCCTCGGCGTGATCGCCTAGGACGGCCGACGGACGCGATGCGGGTCGACGATTGGGGCCGCACGCCTCCCGCCGATCGGGTCCTTCCCGAGTCGGGCCAGTTCGTCAACTTCAGCCGCCGCCGGACCCGCTTAGCGATCGCGGCTACCCTGTACCGCTTCCTCGAACGCGTGCGCTTCGTGGTGCCGGTGACGCGCGAGAAGCCGCGTCACCGCAGCCCGTCGACCAGGTAGAGGTCGTCGAGCAGCCGGACGTAGGCGTACACGTAGGACCCGCCGTCCGCCGAGAGAAGCAGCCGGGGGATCCCGTAGACGCCGACGGGATCGGGCGGCAGGATCGCCTTCCAGTGCTCGCGCCGTCCGGTCGCCAGGTCCAGGCGGTCGACCGCGCACGCGGCGCCGTCGCCCCGCGCGAGCACGTAGAGCGAGCGGCCCTCGGGCGAGAAGCGCACGGGCGAGTCTCCGGCGGCTGCTCCGGGGATGAGCTCGGGCTCGCCGTCGCCGTCGCCGTCGCCGTCGCCGTCGCCGTCGCCGTCGACCGGGTACGAAACGAGCGCGCCCCTCGCGTCGACCGCCGCGACCCGGAGGCCGTCCGGCGAGACGGCCCACTCCGCGCCCACGTTCTCGGGAGTGATGGCGCGCGGCGCCCCGCCGTCGGCCGGCTGCACGTAGAGCCGCAGCGCGCGCCCCGGCTCGTTGGCGGAGAGGACGAGGCGCTCGCCTCCCGGGAGGAAGGCCGCGCGGAGCACGGCGTCGAAGGCCCCGGTCGGAATCCCTCGCGGCGTGCCCGCGCCGGTCGGCAGCAGCACGAGCTGCGCGGGCTCCGACTGCGGCGTCGACAGCGCCCACCGGCCGTCGGGCGAGAGCGCGAGCGCATGGCCCTCGCCCAGCCGGACCGCGGGCGACTCGTCGGTCGCGCGCAGGTAGACGGCATACGAGGCGCCGCCGCCCTCGCCCGTTTCGTCGAAGAGAACCGTCGTGCCGTCCGCGGTCAGGTCCACGGGCCGGGACCAGTCGTGCCAGGAGAGGTCGCGCTCCGTCTTGTCTCCGGGCGAGACGCCCGCGATGCCCTCGCGCGCGTGCTCCTGGGCCAGGAGGACCCGCCCGTCGCGCGACACGTCGTGCAGCGTGAGCGCGCCCGGAACGCGGAGCACCAGGCGTCGCCGGCCCGAGAGCGAGACCGCATGGAGCGCGCGCGAGCCGCCGACGGAGGCGGCGGTGAACCAGACTTCCCCGCCGTCGGGTGACCACGCGAGGCCGCGCACCGTCGTCCATCCCTGGGACAGGATGCGCGGCACGCCGCCGGCGCCGACGACCGCGACGGAGCCGGCGTCGCTTCCCCGCATCGGATGCTCCAGGAAGGCGACGAGATCGCCGCGCGGCGAGACGCGCGGATGGCTCAGGTAACCCGACGCCGTCTCGTACAGCACGCGGCCGATCGGGAACTCCAGGCGGCTCCTCCCGTCGGCCGTCCGCAGAACGGCGAGGCCGGCGCCGTCCGGCGCGTAGTCGGCGGCCTGCACGCCTTCCATCACCTCCCGCGTCGCGCCGCCGTTGAGAGTCGAGCGCGCGAGAGTTCCCGTCGTCGTGAACGCGCCGGAGGGCCTCGCGTCGAGCGAGACCGCGATCTCTCCCGACGGCGACAGCGCGAGCAGGCTCGCGGGCGGGAGCGGTACCGCCGAGGACTCGGGCGTCTCGGGCCGCGCGCTGTAGACGCGGATGGGGCCGCCGCCCCAGGCGGCGGCGTAGGCCACGGAGCGGGCGTCGGGACCGAACCGTCCGGACCACACCGTGCCGTCCCGGAACGTGAGCCGCTGGAAGGAGGGAGAGCCTCGCGCGGGAACGTTGGCGCCCAGGAAGTACGCCGCCGCGACGAGGCCGGCGACCGCAACGGCGACGGAGCCCGAGAGGCGCAGGCGCGGACGCCGCGGGACCGCCACGGAGGACCGCGGTCCCTCTCCGGACCCGTCGATCTGCGAGAGGTGATCGCGCACGTTCTGGAGATCGCGCGCCAGGTCCCGCGTCGCGGCGTAGCGCTCCTCCGGGGCCTTCGACAGGCACCGCGCGACGATCCATCGCAGGGGCATCGGGACCTGCGAGTCCACGGCGGCGAGCGGCTCCGGCTCCTCGCGGATGATCGCCGTCAGGGTCTCGGCGCGCGTCGCGCGGTGGAAGGCGCGTTTCCCGCTGACCATCTCGTAGACGACCGCGCCGAATGCGAACTGATCCGACGGGAAGTCCACGCGCTGCCCGCTCGCCTGCTCCGGCGACATGTAACCCGCCGTGCCGACGATCGGGCGCTCACGGTTCTCCTCGGTGAGCGTCGCGTCGCACCGACTCTCCCCCGCGCCGGTCTCTCCGTGGTCGAACTTCGCCAGGCCGAAGTCGAGGATCTTGGCGAATCCTTCCCGGCTCACCATCACGTTCTCGGGCTTGAGGTCGCGGTGGACGATGCCGGCCTCGTGGGCGCGTGCGAGCGCGTCCGCGAGCTGCGCGGCGAGGCCCACCGCCTTGCGGGCCGGCAGCGCTCCGGCGTAGAGCAGCTCGCGGAGCGTCCGTCCCTCGACGAGCTCCATCACGAGAAACGGGCCCTCGCGGGTCTCGCCGATCTCGTGGATCGTGACGATGTTGGGGTGGTTGAGCGCGGAGGCGGCGCGCGCCTCGTCCTCGAAGCGCGCGAGCCGTCCGGGATCCGCGCGGAACGGCACGGGCAGCGCCTTGATCGCGACTTCGCGCTGGAGCCGCGTGTCGCGCGCCCTCCAGACGACGCCCATTCCGCCCGCGCCGAGCGGCGCGAGCAGCTCGTAGGGGCCCAGCCGGGATCCAGCCGACAGCGTCATGCGTTCGAACGCTTTGCGGTCCGCGTTCGACGCGGACCATTAGCAGCATACGGATCCGCCGAGGACCGGTTCCGATGATCCTGACGACCGCGCGAATCCCGAGGATCGCAGCGCGCTTTCCGGGGACGGAGCGGCGCCGCAGGTCCTGGCGCGCCGCCCCTACATCTGCGTCTGCGTCGATCCGCCCGCCGCGTAGCGCCGGAACACGAGCGCCGCGGGGCCGACGCGGATCGCGTCGCCGTCGCGCAGCGCCACCGATCCCGCGAGGCGCGCGCCCCGCAGCCACGTGCCGTTCTTGCTGCCCAGGTCCTCGAGCGCGGCGTCGCCGCCCACGATCACGATCCGCGCGTGATGGCGGGAGACCGTCGCGTCGTCGATGGGAATCGCGCAGTCGGGATCGCGGCCGAGCACGTTTTCGCCGGCCGCGAGCGGCACCTCGCGCGCTCCCCACACGATGCGAAAAACGGCGTCCTCGTCCGCCGGCGCGACGCCTCCGTCCGAGAAGGCATAGCCGAAACCGTGCACGGTGCGCAGGTGGCGAGGCTCTCGCGCGTCCTCGCGGACGGCGCGCCGGATTTCGGTGACGAGGCCCGCGAGACTCGCTTCGGAGACGAAGGCCCCGGGCCACAGGCGCTCGATCAGCTCGTCCTTCGAGAGCGCGCGCGGCCGCGCTTCGATGAGCAGCCGCAGCAGCTCGAATCCCTTGGGCGAGAGGTGGATTCCCTCGGCGCCGCGCCGCACCTCGCGCCGCACTCCGTCGAACGTGTGCTCGCCGAACCGGATGCCCATGAGCACCTCGCGTCTCTCAAGAAAAAGTCAGCAAATTCGAATTCGGTTCTCAAGACCCGGGAGGCTCGCGTGCGCGACCGTCTTCGCGACAGATAGCGGAGGAGCCGCCCCGGGAATTCCCGGTCTCGCGCGCTCCCCCGCGGGAGCGGTTCGATGGACACGCGGCCGCCGAGACGTTCGTCGCTCCGCTCGATCCTCGTCGTTCTCCTCGCCGCCCTCGTCCTCCCGCGGCCGGCCGCCGCCGAGACGAGCCGCACCGCGCCGGCCGGCTTCCAGCCGATCGTGCCGGTCTTCTCGATCGACCGGCGGCTCCTCCACGACCTGACTCCCGCGCTCGAGGAGGCCGCGCGCAAGCTCTCGGACAGCCGGTGCCAGGAGATCCTGGAGGACTTCTCGGATTCCGCCGGGCGTCCGCTCGGGCAGAATCTCGCCGCGACCGGACAGGCGATGCCCGGCTACCTCGGCTGGGTGCTCTTCTACGACGGCGGCGCCTCGGCGCCGTGCTCGGATCGCCAGATCGTGGCGTGGACGAATCCCGGCAGCCGCGCCGTCCACGTCTGCGGCGAGCAGTTCGCGGCACTGGCGCGCGGCCGTACCGGCGACGCGGCGAACATCCTCATCCACGAGGCCCTCCACACGCTGGGTCTCGGCGAGGGACCGCCGGACGCCCGCGAGATCACCGCGCGCGTCCAGTCGCGCTGCGGGCGCTGACGCGCTAGACGCTCTCGATTTCCCGGCCCAGGAACGACACGACCGCCTCGGAGAACTCGCGGGGCACCTCGCGTTGAGGCAGGTGGCCCGCGTCGGACAGAATCACGAGGCGCGCTCCGGGCATCCGGGCAGCGAGCGCCTCCGCGTGGCGGACCGGAAGCAGGCGGTCCTCACGGCCCCAGACGATGAGCGTCGGCACGCGCACGCGCGTCTCCAGGCCGGCGTAGCGGCGCGGATCGGCCCGAATCGCCGCGAGCGCGGCGCGCCGCGTGCCCGGAATCGTCAAGGGAAGCCAGGCGTCGTCGACACGCTCCTCGGCGACGTTCTCTGTGCGCGCGTAGATCTTGTGACGGAGGCCGAACGCGACCGAGCGGCGCGTCGACAGTCCCAGAGCGAGCTCGCCAAGCAGCGGGGCGCGCAGAATGTGCACCGGCCACGGGATGGTCGAGGAGGCGGTTGCGGGCGCCACGAGCACGAGCGCGGCGACGCGCTCGGGATGCTCCGCCGCGAGCCACATGGCCGTCGTGCCGCCGAGAGAGTTTCCGATCAGGACGAACCGGCCGATTCCGCGCGCGTCGAGGAACCCGAGCACCGCCGCGGCCTCGCCCGCGACGGTGTAGTCGAACGGCCAGGGCCGGTCGGAGTAGCCGAATCCCGGGAGGTCCACCGCGATGGCCTGCCGTCCGGGCGCGACCGTGCCGAGGACTTCCTTCCAGCTGGCGGAGGCCGCCAGATGGCCATGAACGAAAACGACGGTGGGATCGTCGCGGCCCTCGATCTCGCGCGAGCGCCATCGCACACCGTTCACGACCGTGTCGCGCTCTCCGGAACCGAGCGGAGGAATGCGTCCGTTCTCAGTCAAGCGGCGTCGATTATCCCGATAGACTCCCGGCCGTGCCCACGTGGAAATTGACGATCGAGTACGACGGCACGCGCTATCGCGGCTGGCAGTCCCAGAAGAACACGGACAAGACCGTGCAGGCCGTCCTGCTGCACGCGGCGCGGGAGGTCCTGGGCGAGGACGCGAGCCTGGGCGGAGCGGGGCGGACCGACGCCGGCGTCCATGCGCTCGCCCAGGTCGCGCACCTCAAGGCGCGGCGCGCGATGCCGGCGGCCGACCTGGCGTGGAAGCTGAACGACGTCCTGCCCTTCGACGTCAACGTGGTGGCCGCCGAGCCCGCGGCGCCCCGCTTCCATGCGCGTCACGACGCGAAATCGCGGACGTACCTTTACCGCATCTCCCGGCGTCGCACCGCCTTCGATAAGCGGCTGGTCTGGTGGGTCAGGGACCGGCTCGACGCCTCCGCGATGCGCCAGGCCGCGAGGCTCCTCGAGGGCCGCCACGACTTCGCGTCCTTCTGCGAGAACCCCGAGGGCCGGGAGTCGACGATCGTCGTCGTCGAGAAGAGCGAGGTACTGGACGGGCCGCACGAGATCCACTTCCGCATCACGGCCTCGCACTTTCTCTGGAAGATGGTCCGGCGTCTCGCGGGAACGCTCGCCGAGGTCGGACGCGGGAATCTCGACGCGGCCGGCGTCGAGAGGCTCCTGCGCACGAAGTCGGCCGAGCCTGCGAAATGGACCGCCCCGCCGTCGGGGCTGTTCCTGGAGAGCGTGAGGTATTGAGCGAGAAGCCCGACGGCTGGAAGCCCGACGTCTACGCGCGCTTCGCCGCCGAGCGCCGCCGGCCCTTCCACGACCTTCTCGCGCTCCTCGCGCCGATTCCCGGCGGGCGCGCGGTGGACCTGGGCTGCGGAGCGGGTGAGCTGACGCGCGAGCTCCACCGGGCCACGGGCGCCGCCGAGACGATCGGCCTCGACTCCTCCGAGGCGATGCTCGAGAAGGCGCGGCCGCTCGCCGGAAACGGCGTCCGATTCGAGAAGGGCGACATCGGGGCGTGGGAGTCGGACGCGCCGCTCGATCTCGTCTTCTCGAACGCCGCCTTGCACTGGGTTCCGGACCACCCGGCGCTCCTCGAGCGCCTCACGCGCGCCGTCAAGCCGGGCGGGCAGCTCGCCTTCCAGGTCCCGGACAACTTCGGTCACCCCGCGCATACCAACGCGGAGGAGGTCGCGCGCGAGGAGCCGTTCCGGTCCGCGCTGGACGGCGGGGGCGAGCCCCACGCGCGGAACGTGCTCGCACCCGAGGACTACGCGACGCGGCTCCACCGGCTGGGGTATGCCGAGCAGATCGTGCGGCTCCAGATCTACGGCGACCGGCTTCCCTCGCGCGAGGACGTCGTCGCCTGGGTCCAGGGATCGCTGTTGTCCGAGTACCGCCGCCGCCTCCCGGGGGATCTCTACCCCTTCTTCGTCGAGCGTTATCGGGAGCGTCTCTTCGCCGCGATTCCGGATGAGCGCCCGTACTTCCTGACGTACCGACGCATCCTCGTCCGCGCGCGCCGTGACGTCTCCCACGACGTCGCCAAAGCGAGCGCGAGCGCTCAGGGTCTCCGGGTCGATTCGGTCGACACGCCGCCGACGTAGCGCCGCACAGTCAACTCGACGGTGCCGATCCGGACGCGGTCCCCGTCCTTGAGCGCGCTCGGCTCCGTGACGGCGTGCCCCTGGAGGAAGGTTCCGTTCTTGCTCCCCAGGTCCTCCAGGGTCGCGCGCCCGCCCGAGATCACGATGCGCGCGTGGCGGCGCGACACGCTGTGCACGTCGATCCAGGCGACCGCCTCCCGCTCCCGGCCCAGGACGTTCTCTCCGTCCTGGAGCAGGATCTCGCGGTCCCCCCAGAGGAGCTTGAAGACGACGTTCGACTCCGCCGGCCAGACCGGCTCGCCTTCCGGCGCCGCCTCTCCCGAGAAGGCGTAGCCGAACCTCTGGACCGTCCGGATGACCCGCGGCGTGCGCGCGTCCTCGCCGAGTGCGTCGCGCAGCTCGGCGACGAGGTTCGCGAGGTTGCCGTCCGCGACGAAGCTGTCCGGCCAGAGTTGGCGGTGGATCTCCTCCTTGGACACCGCGTTGGGCCGCCGCGTCGCCAGGAGCTCGAGGAGGGCGAACGCCTTCGGAGACACGGCGACGGGCTCCGCCCCCCGGAAGAGCTGCCGGGTGCCGAAATCGAGGAGGAAGTCGCCGCTACGGAGCCGCATCCATTCGAGCCTGTTGAAATCCTAGAGAACAGAGATCGCCGGCTGAAGACTCGATTCGTGCCTCCGATCCATCTTACAGAAACGCGGGACCGTTCGATCCCGCAGAGAGGGGGCGACATGAACAGCCGACTGGGTTCTCGCCTTTGGGTCATTCTCGGAATCGCGATCGCGGCGCCCGCGGTCCTCCGCGCCGGCGCCAACGTCTGGACCGGCAGCCGCCTCGCGGCCCAACCCGGACTCTCCTCGACCACCATCGTGGCGTCCTACGCCGGCGATCCGGACATCGTCTACTCCGCGCAGGGCGCCTCGCTCTTCCGCAGCACCGATGGGGGACTCCGCTGGACCCGGATGGCGGGGTTCGACCGGATCGACTCCGTGCACGTCTCCCGCGCGTCCGCATCGACGGTGTCCGTCGGCGGCCGGCTGGGCGGCGGATCGGCCGGCATCTTCCGATCGACCGACGGCGGCGCTACCTGGACCCAGACGCTCCAGCAGAACGTCGACGTCATCGTGAATCACTTCGACTCGAGCGCGCAGCATCCCGACATCATCTACGCCGCGAGCTTCAGCCAGGTCTACCGGAGCGACGACGGCGGAGCCACCTGGACGCTTCTCGCGGAGCCGCGCAACCCGGCCGGGGGACGCCTTTTCCAGACCATCGCGGCGCTGCTCATCGATCCGTCGGACGGGACGACCCCGACCGTCGGCGGTTCCGACAGCGACTATCCCGGATCCTCGTACTACTACCCGTTCAACGCGTTCATCCGGAAGAGCGCGGACTCCGGCCAGACCTGGGCCGACCTCTCGACGGGCCTTCCCCCCTTCAGCTCCGTGAACGGCATCGCCATCGACCCCTCGCAGCCGGAGACGGTATTCGCGGGGCTCGGCCCCCTCTCGAGGAACGCCGTCTATCGCTCCGCCGACGGCGGGGCGACCTGGACGTCGGTCTCCAACGGGCTGCCGTTCAACGCCGGCGTCCGGAGCCTCGCGATGGATCCGCAGGACCCGCACACCCTCTATGCGGGTACGGGTTCGGGCGTCTACCGGACTCGCGACTCGGGCGCGAGCTGGTTCCCGTTCGGCCAGCAGCTCGGCGGAGTCGGTGTGGACAATCTTTCTTTCGACGCGCGCGGCCGGCTCTGGGCCGGGACCTTCCTGGGAGCCTCGAGGCTCGACGTCGGCGCCGGCGCGGTCGACGTCGCCGCGGGCAACGGGCGAAGCCACGTCCTCTCCTGGAGCGCGGACAGCCTCACCGTCCGTACGCTGGAGGACGCGGGAGGCGACTCCTCCACGCCGCCCGAGGGACCGTCGCTCGGCTGGCTCGCCGCGGCGATCGCCGACGGAGCCGACGGCCTCTCGCGCGTCCTCTGGGTCGCCGGTGACGGCCGCGCGGCGCTCGAGGTCGTCGGGTCTTCGGGCAGCCCGTCGGTCCACGTCTTCCCCGCCGTGACCAACTGGTCGGCGGTGGACGTCTCCGTGGGAGCCGACGGGAACGCGCACGTTCTGTGGACGAGCGTGAGCGGCGCGACGTATCTCGCGAGCGTGGACGCCGCGGGCAACGTGACTCTCGGCACGACGTTCGGACCCTTCCAGAACTGGACCGCGACCGCCGTGACCGACGGTCCGGACGGCTCGACCCGCGTCCTGTGGCGCGCCACGGACGGACGGTTCAGCATCTCGCTCCACCAGGGGCCGACGCTCGGCATGCACGAGGTCCTTCGGCCCGCGCCGGTCGCGGACCGGTCGGCCGAGGACATCGCGGTCGGATCCGACGGGCTCGTCCGCGTGCTCCTCGTCGGAGCCGACGACGTGGCCGACGTCGCGACGGTGGGCCCCTCCGGAACGCTGTCGGATATCCAGAGTCAGTCGCCGGGCTCGGGATGGGCGCCGCGGCGGATCTCCGCCGGTCCGGACGGCCTGACGCGGCTGCTCTTCAGCGACGACGGCGGAGCGCCGCAGATCCTCCTCTTGAATCCCGACAACCGGCTTCACACCGCGGCGGGCGCACCGAACGGCCCGTGACCCATCGGAACTGAGGAACCCGAGGACCTCTCCGCCCGCGCGGTCCGACTCGCGCGGGCGGAGATTCTCCTCGCGGAAAGACCGACTCAGAACGCCGTGATCGGCGCCTGCGTCGCGACGGAGATCACTGCACCGTCAGGCCGGTCAACTGCCAGAGCTCGGAGAGCGTCGTACGGTTGACGCTGTAGGCCCAGAAGCGTCCGTTCCGCGTTACCAGGACGGGGCCCATGTAGTACGAGCCGGCAGCGTCCGGAGGAGTGAGAGTCTTCCAGAGCTCCTTTCGCCCTGTCGCCAACTCGAATCGCTCGATGCGCAGAGGAATGCCGTCGCGGGTCACCAACAGGGAACGTCCATCCTCGCTCCAGGCCAGAAGGTGGTCTCCCAGAACCAGTCCTTCGACGGCCCGCGATGGGCCGCCATCGACCCGGTAGAGCCTCAGTCCGCTGGCCGTGTCCTTTAGGATGATGGATTCCTTCAAGGCAATCTCTTTTCCGTCCGGAGAGACGACGAATTCGTCGGGCCTGCCAGGGTCTGAGATCGCGCGCGGGGCTTTGCTCGTCTCGTCCGTGATGTACAGGCGCTTCTGCCCGTCCGTCCCGGTCGCGGTGAACACGATCGACTTGCCGTCGGGCATGAAGCCGAAGTCGGCGAGCACGAGATCGCCGATCGAGATCTTCTTGCCCGAGCCTGGTCCCGTCGGACTCAAGCTGAGCTCGTGCTCCGATTCGGAGGCGCTCAGGACCCACTTGCCGTCCGGCGAGAGGGAGGACTTCTCGTTGCGCACCTGGGGAAGAAGTCGAACGGCCTGAGAGCCGTCCGTGCGACGAAGGTAGACCTCGGTCTCGTCGTGGAAGAGGACCGTCCCGCCATCCTCCGAGATGTCATCGAGCCAGGAACTGGTGAGCCACCCGAGGTTCTTTTCGGAGGGCTCCGCCGAGGATCCGAACATCAGGTCGACGCTGAACTTCGACTGCACGATGAGCAGTCTCCCGTCCGCGAACGAGTCCTGGGGCAGGTAATCGCCCGTTCCCCGGTAGAGGGTCCTGACCCGG
>Ga0207658_10002938_pt1 | contig 12210 bp, 13 predicted proteins | sample KBSS33metaG_FD_184322 | JGI IMG/M metagenome (GOLD analysis project Ga0207658, IMG submission 184322) | Switchgrass rhizosphere microbial communities from Kellogg Biological Station, Michigan, USA - KBS S3-3 metaG (SPAdes) (version 2) | ecosystem: Host-associated > Plants > Roots > Rhizosphere...
CCAGATGCGGTACGGGCCAATGCCATTCACGCGCTTCGGCTTCGTTGACGATGACGACGTCGGCCAGCTCGGAAAGCGCAAGCAACTGGTGCGGAGCGGCTCCCGCAGGTGACGCGTTGAGCATCACCACCGCGTCGGCGGCCCGCGCGACCCCGGCTGCGGCGATGGCGGTCGCGATCGGGATCTCCAATTGCAGCAGCACCACGTCGCTGTCGGCGATCACCGCGCGCACGTCGGCGGACGTCACGGTCAAGTGCGCGTTCGCGCCGGGCGCCACGACGATCGTGTTCTCGGCCGCGGCGTCGACGATGATCACGGCCGAGCCGCTGGGTCCGGGCAGGGTGACTACGCCGTCCAGCCCGATGTCGTTGTCGCGAAGGTGAGCGCGCAGCTGATCGGCGGCCGTATCGCTGCCGAGCGCCGCGACCAGCTGCACCTCCGCGCCCGCACGGGCCGCGGCCACCGCCTGATTGGCGCCCTTACCCCCCGGTGCCGACGACAGCGATGACGCGAGAACGGTCTGGCCGGGCCGCGGCAGGGAATCGACGGTGAAAGTGAGGTCGGCATTGACACTGCCCACTACGCAGACCCGCGCGACCATAACTGTCAACGCTAACGCAGCTCGGCCCGGCCTGACACCTGTCGAACGGCTCGGGCATGTCCGATACGCTGGGTCAATGAGTGTCCAAGCACCAGCCGTCTCTGGCTTGCGCGAGCAGGTGCACGACGCCGCGCGGCGGGCACGCGTCGCCGCCCGCGAGTTGGCCACCTTCAGCACCGACACGAAGAACTCCGCGCTGCATGCCGCGGCCGACAATCTGCTGCGCGACGCGGGCGCGATCCTCGCCGCTAACGCCGAGGACCTGGCTGCCGCCAAGGCGGCGGGCACCCCGGAGGCCATGCTCGACCGGCTCGCACTGAACCCGAACCGCATCGACGGCATCGCCTCGGGGCTGCGCCAGGTCGCCGGCCTGCCCGATCCGATCGGCGAGGTGCTGCGCGGGCGCACACTGCCCAACGGTCTGCAGCTTCGACAGCAGCGGGTCCCGCTCGGCGTCGTCGGCATCGTCTACGAGGGCAGGCCGAACGTCACGGTCGACGCGTTCGGGCTGACGCTCAAGTCGGGCAATGCCGTGCTGCTGCGCGGCAGTTCGTCGGCGGCGCGGTCCAATGCCGCTCTGGTCAAGGCACTTCGGGACGCGCTCGAACTCGAGAACCGCAACCCCGACGCCGTACAACTGCTGCCAAGCGAAGACCGCGCCAGCGTCACGCACCTGATCCAGGCGCGCGGCCTCGTCGACGTCGTGATCCCGCGCGGCGGAGCCGGCCTGATCGATGCGGTGGTGCGCGACGCGACGGTGCCGACCATCGAGACCGGTGTCGGCAATTGCCATGTCTACGTTCACGAATCGGCCGATCTCGACGTGGCAGAGCACATCCTGCTGAACGCCAAGACCCGTCGGCCCAGCGTCTGCAACGCCGCCGAGTCGCTGTTGGTGGACAGGGCGATCGCCGAGCACGCGGTACCGCGGTTGACCAAGGCACTGCAGGACGCCGGTGTCACCGTGCACGCCGACCCGTCCGAAGAGGAGCTGCGCACCGAGTTCCTTTCGATGGACATTGCGCTGGCGGTGGTCGACGGCCTTGACGCGGCGATCGCGCACATCAACGAGTACGGCACCGGACACACCGAGGCCATCATTGCGACCAATCTCGCTGCGGCCCAACGATTCAGCGAGCGTGTCGATGCCGCCGCAGTGATGGTCAACGCATCGACCGCCTTCACCGACGGTGAGCAATTCGGATTCGGCGCCGAGATCGGCATCTCGACTCAGAAGCTGCATGCCCGCGGACCGATGGGCCTGCCCGAATTGACGTCAACCAAGTGGATTGTCTGGGGAGACGGCCACACCCGTCCCGTCTAAGGAGCACATGTGAGCGTCCCCGCACGCCCTGCGCCGCTGTTCGCCGACATCGACGATGTTTCGCGACGGCTGGCCGAGACGGGCTATCTGCCCGATACCGCAACGGCCACAGCGGTATTCCTGGCTGACCGGCTGGGCAAGCCACTGTTGGTGGAGGGCCCTGCGGGCGTCGGCAAGACCGAACTGGCGCGCGCGGTGGCACAGTGCACGGGTTCCGGGCTGGTGCGACTGCAGTGCTACGAGGGTGTCGACGAGGCTCGTGCGCTCTACGAGTGGAACCACGCCAAGCAGATCCTGCGGATCCAGGCCGGGCACGGCGACTGGGAGCAGACGAAAACCGACGTGTTCAGCGAGGAGTTCCTGCTGACGCGTCCGCTGCTGACCGCGATTCGGCGCACCGAGCCCACCGTGCTGCTGATCGACGAGACCGACAAGGCCGACATCGAGATCGAGGGTCTGCTGCTCGAGGTGCTGTCCGACTTCGCGGTCACCGTGCCGGAACTGGGCACCATCACCGCCGAGCGTCCGCCGTTCGTGCTGCTGACCTCCAACGCCACTCGGGAGCTGTCCGAGGCGCTCAAGCGGCGATGCCTGTTCCTGCACATCGACTTTCCCGATCCCGACCTCGAACGCCGCATCCTGCTGTCGCGCGTTCCGGAACTGCCCGAACATCTGGCGCAGGAATTGGTGAAGATCATCGGGGTGCTGCGCGGCATGCAGCTCAAGAAGCTGCCGTCGGTGGCCGAGACGATCGACTGGGGCCGCACGGTGCTGGCGCTCGGCATGGACACCATCGACGACGAGGTGATCGCGGCGACCCTCGGTGTGGTGCTCAAGCATCAGTCCGATCAGGTCAAGGCGTCCGGGGAACTCAGGTTGAATTGATGGCCGCCCGCCGCACCCGTCCGCCTCAGCCGCTGGCCCCTCACGGACTCCCAGGCCACCTGGTCGAGTTCGTCGAAGCGCTACGCAAGCAAGGCATTTCGGTGGGGCCGTCGGAGACCGTCGATGCCGGCCGCGTGTTGTCCGTTCTGGGTCTTGGCGACCGTGAGGCGTTGCGCGAAGGCTTTGCGTGTGCGGTGTTGCGTCGCTCCGATCACCGCGACACCTACGACGCGATGTTCGACTTGTTCTTCCCCGCGGCGCTCGGCGCCAGAACGGTGTTGGAGGACGACGAGGAGCCCGACGACGACGAGCAGGGCCTGCCGCCCGAGGACATCGAGGCGCTGCGCAGCGCGCTCGTCGACATGCTCAGCGAGAACGCCGATCTGGCAAACATGGACGAGCGGCTGGCGGCGATGATCGCCCAGATCGTCGAGGCCTACGGCCGCTATCAGTCCAGCCGCGGCCCGTCGTACTCGTCGTATCAGGCGCTGAAGGCCATGAGCCTGGACGACCTCGAAGGCAGGCTGCTGGCGGGGCTGCTGGCACCGTACGGCAACGAACCGACGCCGTCGCAGGAGCAGATCGCCAAAGCGCTTGCTGCTCAACGCATCGCGCAGCTGCGCAAGATGGTCGAGGCGGAGACCAAGCGCCGCACCGCGGAGCAGCTGGGCCGCGAGCACGTGCAGATGTACGGCGTCCCCCAGCTCGCCGAGAACGTCGAATTCCTGCGCGCCTCGGGCGAACAGCTGCGCAACATGCGGCGGGTGGTTCAGCCGCTGGCGCGCACGCTCGCGACTCGGCTGGCCGCGCGCAGGCGCCGGTCCCGGGCCGGTGAGATCGATATGCGCAAGACGCTGCGCAAGTCGATGTCGACCGGCGGCGTCCCGATCGACGTCGTGCTGAAGAAGCCGCATCCCGCGCGGCCCGAGCTCGTCGTGTTGTGCGACGTGTCCGGTTCGGTGGCCGGCTTCAGCCACTTCACGCTGATGCTGGTGCATGCGTTGCGTCAGCAGTTCTCGCGGGTTCGCGTCTTTGCCTTCATCGACACCACCGACGAGGTGACCGAGCTGTTCGGGCCCGACTCCGATCTCGCCGTCGCGGTGCAGCGCATCACCCGCGAGGCCGGCGTCTACACCCGCGACGGTCACTCCGACTACGGCAACGCGTTCGTGTCGTTCATGGAGAAGTGGCCGAACGTGCTCTCGCCGCGCAGCTCGCTGCTGGTGCTCGGCGACGGACGCAACAACTACCGCAACCCGGAGACCGAGCTGCTGGCCCACATGGTCAACGCCAGCAGGCACGCGCACTGGCTGAATCCCGAGCCCAAGCACCTGTGGGGCAGCGGCGACTCGGCGGTGCCGCGGTATCAGGACGTCATCACCATGCACGAATGCCGGTCGGCCAAACAGCTGGCAGGAGTCATCGACGCGCTGCTGCCCGTCTAGTTTCCGCCGAAACGGTATTCCGGCAGACAAAGTGCGAGTGGTCACCTGCTGGAATACAGTTTCGCCGCGTCACCGTAAGCTGGCTGTTTGTGACTTCTCGACGGCGGCTGGGAGTGATGGGTGGGACGTTCGACCCCATCCACAACGGCCACCTGGTCGCGGCCAGTGAAGTCGCCAATCTCTTCGAGCTCGACGAAGTGGTGTTCGTGCCGACCGGCCAGCCCTGGCAGAAGCACCACCGCTACGTCACCGCCGCCGAGGACCGCTACCTGATGACGGTCATCGCCACCGCGTCCAACCCGCGGTTCTCGGTCAGCCGGGTGGACATCGACCGCCGCGGTCCGACCTACACCAAGGACACGCTGCGCGACCTGCGAGCCCTGAACCCCGACGCGGACCTCTACTTCATCACCGGCGCCGACGCACTGGCCTCGATCCTGTCGTGGCAGAACTGGGAGGACATGTTCTCGATCGCCAAATTCGTGGGTGTCAGCAGGCCCGGCTACGAACTGGACGGCAAGCACATCGCGGCTGCGCTCGCCGAACTCCCCGCCGACGCGTTGACGCTCGTCGAGGTGCCCGCGCTCGCGATCTCGTCGAGCGACTGCCGCAAGCGCGCCGAAGAGAACCGGCCGATCTGGTATCTGGTGCCCGACGGCGTTGTGCAATACGTCGCGAAGCGAGACCTTTACGCCGCCCAGCCGGTGGCGACGAAAGACGGGAAGATATGACCGCCACCGATGAAGCGGTCACGATGGCCACCGTCGCCGCGCGCGCCGCGTCCGCCAAGCTCGCCCAAGATGTCGTCATCATCGATGTGTCCGGACAGCTCGTCATCACCGACTGCTTCGTCATCGCGTCGGCCTCGAACGAGCGGCAGGTCAACGCGATCGTCGACGAGGTCGAGGAGAAGATGCGTCTCGCCGGATACAAGCCGGCCCGTCGCGAAGGCGCCCGCGAGGGCCGTTGGACCCTGCTGGACTACGTCGACATCGTGGTGCACATCCAGCATCAGGACGAGCGTGACTTCTACGCCCTCGACCGGTTGTGGCGGGACTGCCCGGTCGTGCCGGTGGATCTGGACGCGGCGACATGAGGGTGCGCAGGCTGGTGATGCTGCGGCACGGGCAGACCAACTACAACGCGGGCAGCCGGATGCAGGGCCAACTGGACACCGAGCTGTCCGACCTGGGCCGTGACCAGGCCGCCGCCGCCGCGGAAGTGCTTGCGAAACGGCAGCCGCTGGTCATCGTGTCATCGGATCTGCGGCGAGCGTTGGACACCGCCGTCGCATTGGGTGAGCGGTCAGGTCAGCCGGTGCTCGTCGACACCCGACTGCGCGAGACGCACCTCGGCGACTGGCAGGGGATGACGCATCTCGAAGTGGATGCCGCGGCCCCGGGTGCGCGGCTGGCGTGGCGCGACGACGCCCGCTGGGCGCCGCACGGTGGCGAAAGCCGTGTCGATGTCGCGGCGCGCAGTATGCCACTGCTGGCCGAGTTGGTGGCCGACCAAACCGAGTGGGGCGTCGACGATCCCGAGCGCCCGGTGGTTCTCGTCGCGCACGGCGGACTGATCGCGGCGTTGACGGCCGCGCTGCTTGGCCTGCCGGTCGAGAACTGGCCGGCCCTCGGCGGCATGGGCAACGCCAGCTGGGTGCAGCTGTCCGGCCATTCGCGGCCCGATGCCGCGCCGGAGGACATCCGCTGGCGACTCGATGTGTGGAACGCCTCGGCTCAGGTCGCCAACGATGTCCTCTAGAAGGACCCTTCTGGTCTTCTGCGACTCGCTGTCCTACTACGGCCCGACCGGCGGCCTGCCCGCCGACGATCCGCGAATCTGGCCGAATATCGTTGCCACACAACTAGGTTGGGACGTCGAGGTGATCGGCCGGATCGGTTGGACCTGTCGCGACATCTGGTGGGCCGCCACACAGGACCCGCGGGCGTGGGCGGCGTTGCCGCGCGCAGGCGCGGTGGTGTTCGCGACCGGCGGCATGGATTCGCTGCCGTCGCCGCTGCCCACCGCGCTGCGTGAGCTGATCCGGTATGTCCGGCCGGCCTGGTTGCGGCGCTGGGTGCGTGACGGTTACGGCTGGGTCCAGCCCCGGCTGTCGCCGATCTCCCGCGCCGCTCTTCCGCCGCACGTTTCGGTCGAATACCTCGAAATGACCCGCGGAGCAATCGATTTCAACAGGCCGGGAATACCGATCGTCGCGTCGCTGCCGTCGGTACACATCGCCGAAACCTACGGCAAGGCGCATCACGGCCGCGAAGGCACGGCCACGGCGATCACTGCATGGGCCGAGGAGCACGACGTGCCGCTCGTCGACCTCAAGGCGGCCGTCGAGGAGCAAGTGATGAGCGGTCGGGGCAACCCCGACGGTATTCACTGGAACTTCGAGGCGCACCAGGCCGTGGCCGAGCTGATGCTCAAGGCGCTCGCCGAAGCTGGCGTGCCGCAAGAGGATTCGCGGTAGTCATGCCGGTAGTCGTCGTCACCGACTCATCGTCCCGGCTGGGGCCAGACGAGCTCAAGGAGTACGACATCCGGCAGGTGCCGCTGCACGTCTTGGTCGACGGAACTGATCTGCGTGACGGCATCGACGACGTGCCCTACGACATCCACGACCGTCCGCGCGTCACGACGGCCGGTGCCACACCCGCGGAGCTGGCCGAGATCTATCAACAGGCGTTGACCGACAGCGACGGCGACGGTGTTGTGGCCGTGCATCTTTCGGCGGCACTGTCGAGTACCTACAGCTCGGCGGCACTGACTGCGCGTGACTTCGGTCCGGCGGTGCGGGTGGTGAATTCGCGGTCTGTTGCGATGGGTGTGGGCTTCGTTGCCCTGGCAGCGGCGCGTGCGGCGGCGTCGGGTGCCGACCTGGATGCCGTTGAAGCGGTGGCCCGCACGGCGCAGTCGCGCGGGCACGTGTTCGTGGTCGTGCACCGGCTGGACAACCTGCGACGCAGCGGGCGAATCAGCAAGGGTGCGTCACGGCTGGGCACGGCGTTGTCGCTGAAGCCGCTGCTGTGTCTCGACGTCGACGGGCGGCTGGTCCTCGATCAGCGAATCCGTACCGTGTCCAAGGCGCACGCCGCGATGGTGGATCGGGTCGCCGAAGTCGTGGGCGAGCGGCAGGCGGCGATCGCGGTGCACCACGTCGACAACCACGATGCCGCCGACGAGATCGGTGCGGCGTTGACGACGCGACTGCCCCAGATCGAATCGCTCGTCGTCACCGACATGGGACCGGTGTTGTCGATCCACGTGGGTGGAGGTGCGGTCGGCGTCGCGGTGCAACTGGCTGAGCATTAGCCCGGTTTTCCACGGTTTTCCATGGCGTACTTAGGCCCTTCGCGGGGTACTCAGTCTGGCGGTGACGGTGGATTTCGAAGCACGGTCGCGTCGCGTTCCGAGGGTCAGTGACGATGATGAGGTTTCTTGGGGATGGAAGACGACCGCGGCGACCGTGAGCGGCTCGACGAGCTAGCCGCAGCCCGCGACCAGATGGAGCAGCTGGTGCGGGCGATCGTCGAGATCGGCTCCGACTTAGACCTGGACGTGACGTTGAAGCGGATCGTCAACGCGGCGATCGAGCTGGCCGGCGCTCGGTACGGGGTGCTGAGTCTGCGCGCATCAGACGGCACGCTGGTCTCGGGCGTTCATGCGGGCATCGACGACGAGACTGCGCGTCGGCTCGGCGAGCTTCCCATCGGCGAGGGGCTGCGTCTCGATGACTTGAGCGCACATCCGCATGCCGACGTGCTCGGCGCACACAAGCCACCGCTACGGGCACTCCTCGCGGCGCCAATCACCGTGCGGGGCACGGATTTTGGCATTCTTTATCTCGCCGATGACCGGCCGGGCAAGGTGTTCTCCGATTCCCAGGAAGGCGCAGTCCGCGCACTGACGACGGCGGCCGCAGCCGCAATCGACAACGCGCGACTTTTCGAGCGAGAACGCGAAGCGGCGAAATGGACAAGCGCCAGTCGCGAGATCACCACCGCGCTGCTCTCCGGCGATCCCCAGATGGGACCGCTGCAGCTCATCGTGAACCGGGCGCTCGAGTTGGCCGATGCGGAGCAGGCGATATTGCTGGTGCCGCGGGAGCCTGACCTGCCAGATCACGTCGACACCCTGGTCGTGGCCGCGACGGCGGGCCGGTACGCATCGCAAGTGATCGGTCAGCAGGTTCCGATGGACGGGTCCACCACCGGCGGTGTGGCACGTCGCGGTATACCGCTGATCACCGACTCTTTTCAATACCCCATCGAGGGGTTCACCGATGTCGGCGAGCGCTCGGCGATCGTGATACCGCTCATCGCGGACAGCAGGGTGCTCGGGGTGATCGCTGTGGCCCGTCAGCCGCAGCAGGCGCCGTTCGGTAACGATTACCTCGACCTCGTCAGTGACTTCGCACGGCACGCTGCGATCGCGTTGGCACTGGCAGCAGGCCGCGAACATGCACTCAACCAGGAACTCGCCCTAGCCGACACCGTGGAGGACGCGTTACGCGCCGCAGCGGAGGAACTTCGCCGACTGTGGCGGGCACGCCGCGTACTCGCGGTCACCTTCACGGCCCCAGGTGAACGAGCCGATGGTGCACCGCATGTCGTGTCGGTCGGCGAACCGGCGACATGGAGCGACCTGTCGCCTCACACCCAACATATGATCACCGAGTTGCGCGACGGCGATCTTCTCAGCACCCCGAACACCACGCCGCCGGGCACGACGGGCATCGCACTGCAGCATCCCGAGGGGGTGCTTGTGGTCTGGATCGAGCTGGCTGAGCAGAGGTCGTTCACCCTCGAGGACCAGACGTTGCTGACGGTGCTGGCAGGACGCCTCGGCCAGGGGCTGCAGCGGGTGCATCAGGTGGACAAACAGCGCGAAACCGCCCTTGCGCTGCAACACGCAATCCTCGGTCCGGCCGAGCTACCGGGCGGATTCGCGGCGCGCTATCAGGCCGCAAGCCGACCCCTTCAGGTGGGCGGTGACTGGTACGACATCGTCGACCTCGAGGACGGCCGCATCGCGCTGATCGTCGGCGACTGCGTCGGTCACGGCCTGGCCGCCGCCACCGTGATGGGACAGGTGCGCAGCGCCTGCCGTGCGCTGCTGTTCAGCGACGCCAGCCCGGGGGCGGCCTTGGAGGGAATGGATCGCTTCGCTTCGCGGCTGCCCGGGGCACGATGCACCACGGTTGTCTGCGCCGTGCTCAACCCCGAGACCGGTGAACTGCTGTACTCCAGTGCCGGGCACCCCCCGCCGATCCTCGTCGACGCCGACGGCGCTATACGGATTCTCGAGGACGGCCACACCATTGCGTTGGGAGTACGGCCTAACTGGTTGCGCCCCGAAGCGCGGGTGACCCTCCCGCCGCGCGCGACTCTGCTGCTCTACACCGACGGCCTGATCGAACGTCGCAGAAGAGGGCTCGACGATGGTATCTCCCGAGTCGCCGAGGTGGTTCGCGACGGCCGCGCGTCAACACTGGACGATCTGGCGAACCAGATCATGTCCGGTGTCGCGCCGGCAGGCGGATACCAGGACGACGTGGTCGTGTTGCTTTACCGCCACCCGGGGCCACTCGCGCTTGAATTTCCCGCGCACGCAAGCCAACTCGCGCCTGCCCGGCACGCCTTACGCGGCTGGCTGAAACGAGCCATGGTGAATCCGGATCAAAGTATGGACGTACTCATCGCTGCGGGAGAGGCGGTCGCCAACGCGATCGAGCATGGTCACCGCGACAATCCGAACGGAGTCATCAGCGTGGACGCGACGGCTCTGGTCGACCGGGTGCACTTGACTATCACTGACTCCGGCTCGTGGAAACCTCCGCAGGCGGCGAGGGACTCCACTCGCGGTCGTGGCATCGCACTGATGCGCGGGCTCATGCAGGAGGTCGCCATCAAGCCCGGCATTGCCGGAACCACGGTTCACCTGACCGCTAGGGTCGGTTGATGTCCGCGTCGCTGACGCTTGAGACCGCGCGCGGCGACAGCGGAAATCTCGTGCTCATCGCGTCCGGGGAAATCGACCTCAGCAACATCGCGGCCTTCAGCCAGGCGCTCACCGATTCCACTGCGACTGCAGCGGGGAGCGGCGAACGGCTCACCGTCGATCTGAGTGCAGTCGAATATCTCGACAGCTCGGCCATCAACGCGCTGTACCACGTCGCCGATCACATCCATCTGATCGCCAACCCGGTGCTGATGCGCAGCCTCACCGTCAGTGGCCTCGCTGAGTTGGTCGCCATCGAATCGCCACAGCCGAAGACTGCTGCCCTCGACGAGCATTGATCAGCCGCATCGGTAAGTGGTAACTTACGGTTCGTGCAGACTTACCAAGATGACGCCTGGGTCGCGCTCGCCGACCGCACCCGGCGGTCGATCGTGGAACGTCTCGCACACGGGCCGATGGCGGTGGGCGAAATCGCCCGCGACCTGCCCGTCAGCAGGCCCGCGGTATCGCAACACCTGAAAGTCCTCAAACGCGCCGGCCTGGTACGCGACCGTGCGGCAGGCACGCGACGGGTCTACCAGTTGGACCCGACGGGGCTCGAAGCCTTGCGCGCCGACCTCGACCGGTTCTGGGTGCAGGCCTTGGCCGGTTTCAAGGACACCGTCGAACATCTGGAGGGAGACGAATCATGACGCAAGCGCGACCCGTGAGCATCCGTCACGACGTGGTCGTCAACGCCCCACTCGAGCGGGCGTTTCGCGTGTTCACCGAGCGGTTCGGAGACTTCAAGCCGCGCGAACACAATCTGATGAGCGTCCCGATCGCCGAGACGGTGTTCGAGGGCCGCGTTGGCGGGCACATCTACGACCGCGGCGAGGACGGCAGCCTGTGCAAGTGGGCGCGTGTCCTCGTCTTCGACCCGCCCAACCGCGTCGTCTTCACATGGGACATCGGGCCGACATGGCAGCTGGAAACCGACCTCACGCGGGCCAGCGAGGTGGAGGTCCGATTCATCGCCGAGTCCGCCGAGCGTACGCGCGTCGAACTGGAACACCGCCACATCGAACGCCACGGTGAGGGTTGGGAGTCGGTCGCAACGGGCGTCGACGGCGACGCAGGCTGGCCGCTGTATCTCGGCCGCTACGCCGGCCTGTTCGACCAATGACGGCAACGGACACGATGCAGTTGGCACAGGCCGAGCGCGAAGAGTTCGCCACGCTGCTGGAGGGTTTGTGTGCCGAGCAATGGGACAGTCCAACATTGTGCGAGAAGTGGCGAGTGCGCGATGTCGTCGCACACGTCATCGGTTACGACCCGCTGCGCCGGGCAGAGCTGTTGCGGCGCATGGCCAAAGGCCTGATAACGCGTGGCGGCGCCAACGCCGTCGGGGTCGCGGAGTACGCACGCACGCCGCCGGAGGAGTTGATCGCGCTGATGCGTGAGTACACCGTGCCGCACGGGTTGACGGCGGGCTTCGGTGGCAAGATCGCGCTTACCGACGGGATGATTCACCAGCAGGACATCCGAAGGCCGCTCGGAATTCCACGAGACATCCCCGCCGAATCATTGCGAACCGCACTGGATTTCACCACCTGGGCACCGCGACTTCGGGGGGCTCTGCGCACCCGCGGCGTGCGCCTTGTCGCCACCGACGTGGACTGGGCTTACGGCAAGGGCCCCGAGGTGCGGGGCAGTGGCGAAGCCGTGCTGATGGCGATGGCGGGCCGCCGTGTCGCACTCGACGACCTCGACGGCCCCGGCAAAGCCAAACTGGCCCAACGCTTCTGAGCTACCCGCTGAAGCGGCCGGTGATCGGCGGCAGATCTTTCAGCGTCACGATCCCTGGCGGCGCGGCGACGACCGCGGGCACCGCATTCGTCACCGGCATCGCCGTGTAGATCATGCCGAGGCCCATGAACCCCGGCTCGGTCCAGTCCTTCGGCGGCAGGCAGTGCAGCACGGTGCGCATGTTGGGCAGCCCGAAC
>Ga0207658_10002961_pt1 | contig 12153 bp, 15 predicted proteins | sample KBSS33metaG_FD_184322 | JGI IMG/M metagenome (GOLD analysis project Ga0207658, IMG submission 184322) | Switchgrass rhizosphere microbial communities from Kellogg Biological Station, Michigan, USA - KBS S3-3 metaG (SPAdes) (version 2) | ecosystem: Host-associated > Plants > Roots > Rhizosphere...
TCGTCGCGCACCTGCCGGAACATCCATGCGTCGTCGACCGACTGCCGCACAGCTTCACTCAGGTTCCCGTTGTGGTGGACCTTCGCGAGGTTACGCAGCCAGCGAGCCTGACGCTCGCTCACACGAACGTTCAGAACGACGGTCTTGTCAGCCATGTAGCGAGTATGTCATACAATCCGATGACAGTCAAGTGGACCTCGTTACGCGTAAGGTTGAGCCGATGCGATTCTCGGGGGACCGCCTTCTGATGCTCGGCGCGGCGGTAACCGCCGCCGGCGTAGCCATTGGTGTCGCGTACTGGATCTACGGTCGCCAGTCCACACCAGCGACCACGTTCTGGCACGCGCCCGGTTACCTGAGTATCACCATTACGGGCGCAGGACTTCTTGTCATGATCGTCGGCCTATTTTCCCCGTCTGCGGATGTTGGTGCTCAACATCAGACGGGTGGTGATGGGTCCACCAACATCCAATCAGGCCGGGACACGACAATCAACCGGAGCTAGTCGAACTTATGAACCCTCAACAGAAACAGGGTGCAGGAGACGACTCTACGAACATTCAGGTCGGACGAGATCTCACGATTCATCAGGGTATCGACGCCGAGCATGCACGTGAGATCGCGCTCGCCGTGTTTCACGAAAACTTCATGGAGCTGCGTGGAGCTGCCGAGGACGTGGCGCGGGGCCGCGCCGAGCAGATCACGACTGACTTTATTCAATCCCTTCAGAACAAAGCTCCGCAGGCTCTAAACAGCGCAGCGGACCCCGACATGCAGCGCGCGATCTTTGTCGCGCAGCGCGAATATGCCTGCTCCGGCGATGAGGATCTCGAGACAGTTCTTGTTGACCTTCTCGTTGACCGTGCCACCGAGACGACACGTGGACTTCGCACCATCGTGCTTAACGAGGCGATAAGCGCGGCGCCAAAGCTAACCCCACAGCAGAGACGCGTGATCGCATTCTGCTTCATCGTGAGGTATTCACAATGGCAGGGCCAGGACGTAAACGGGCTATACGACGTATTCATCCGTCAGAACCTCCTTCCACTTTGTGATGACATTCCAACCAAGGCGACGGCCTACCAGCACATCGAATACGTCGGAGCGGGCTCGGTAGGTCTAGGCTCGCTCGATCTCGTTGAAGCCTTGCGGCACAACTACCACGGGCTCTTTAGCCGCGGCCTGTCGCCTACCGAGATTCCAGAGCCCTTACGTGAGCACCCGCAGAGCGATCGGATCTTCATGCCTGCCGTGCGTGATACGGAACGCGTGCAGGTGAGAGCACGAACCGAAGAGGATCTCAAAACGCTTATTTCAAACTTGGCGCAGCCAGAGCTAGAGCCGCCGATCCGTCAAGCATTCAACTTGAACGTCATGCAAGCTGATGAGATCCAGGCCGAGCTTCTTGAGCGGATCCCCGAGTTCGAAGCTCCCCTTAAGGCCTGGCGCGAGTCGAGCCTACAGTCGTTGACCCTTACCAGCGTCGGAATAGCCATTGGGCACGGATACTGGCGGCGCGTGACCGGGGGCGCGGTGCCACTACTCATCTGGATCTCCGACTGAGCACGAGGGTGCCAGCAGTTCTTCCACAGATTTGTCAGTCATCAGGGGTGTTACAAGACCCCTGGAACCCTCGACTTCAGCCTTCAGCACGCGCATCGAGAACCGCGAGGGTTGCAGCACGCGCAGCCTGTCTGTTCCTCCTGAACTCCCGCCCCCGTGCAGAGCTAATGGCGGTGATGCTCGCCAACGTCGCTGAATAGCTCGCGGCAACGACTCCAAGCCCATCGTGCGCGACGGCGATCAACAGGACACCCATGATCATGACCGCGCCGTACGAGAGCCATGTCCTCTGTAAGCGTCGCCGAAGCACCTTCGCATCGCCCAGTGCCTCATCCGCGGCATCGAGCACTTCGAGCGCGATGGCCGCGTGCTCGACAGGCGGCGCCTGCCCGCGGCGTTGGGTGCCGTGAATTTGCCGCCTCGTCCGCCGCTCCAGGGCACACCAACGCTCCTGCAGATCGGCGAACCGGGCGATGATCGTCCGCCTGGCTTTGAGGAACATGTAGGCGTACACGCCGAGCGCGCAAGCGAAGCCGAGCGCAATGAGGACGGCAACCTTAGTGATGCTCACCGGGAACACAACTTTCTTCGGGCACACAGGAACAGTGGCACATGTGCGGAGCGAACAGCACCAGTTATGGGCTTCCATCCACCGAGACCCCGGCCGGGCGCGGTGCCCCCCGCCGACGCCGACGCCTACCGGCGTGGGCGTCGCCGGCGCGGGGCGCCGCTAGTAGCCGGCCCATGCAGAGCGCTAGCCGGCCCATGCAGAGCGCGGCACAGCTAGTAGATCGTCAAGCGAAGTGTCAAGCGCATCGACTTCTACACCCGCGAGTGCGACGCCAAGCTTTCGCGCGAGCGTACGACGCCGACGCGCCGTCTCGGCGTTGTACGCGCGGTCAGTTAGGCCCAGGCGCTTCGTATCCAGGAACGCGCTTAGTTGCTCGAACTGTCGCGTGGTGATACGACCAGACTGAACGCGCTCGACGAGCTTCACCGTTTGCGCCTCTCGCGCGATCCTCGTCACCTTGCCGGACGCTGCGCCAAGCCCGAACACCGATCCCCAGTAGGTCGACGCCGTCAGATTGAATCCGAGGTCAGTCAGTGGCCTCCTCTCTTGCCACGCAAGCCGTTGCTCCCGCTCAAAGCGGAGTTTGCCCCAGCGCAGGCCACCGTTCCGGAGCTTCGTATTCCGACAGTAGACGCGAGCGACCGTCTTCCTCTTGCTTTTCATCGCAACCGTCGTGTAAGGCGGAGCTCCTTGATATTCGGCGTACCGACCACGGGGCCACCGCGCATACCGAAGAGCCTCGAGCACGTCCCGGCCTTCTCCTGGATCGTCATAAACCACATCAACTGCCGGATCGACACGGACGTAACCCGGTTCCTCCGGCGGAAGAACGCCCACCATCGCCATGAACGTCTCTAGGCGTTTCCAGCGAGCTGGGAAATCCTCCGGCCGACAAAGGTCATCTTCTGACTCGTCACCGAGATGAGTTTGCACCTCCAGCCGCCGAATCATCCCGAGTCTTCCGGAGGGCACGAGGTACGCGAGACGGACGTGGTTTGGCCCGAGCAAGTGCACCCACCTTCCGAATTGGTCGCGCTCGGCGAACAGCTTCCGGCCCGGCTGCGTCATGCTGCCTGGCCCGGGAGCTCGTCGAGTCTCCCGACGACCGCCTGCGGCGTCGAGAGATCCCAACGAACGCAGACGTCGTGCCAGCCGAACCCAGCGACCCGCGCTGTCACGCCGCCTCTTCCAACGCGTGCGCGACTTCACGAAGAACGATTGCAGCGACCGTGAAGCCTGCCGCTGAAGCCCCATACTCGTCCGCAATCGGCGCAGCGTCAGCGAGCGACACCGCCAAGAGCTCGTACTCTCGCGCCTTCGCGAGAAGGAGCTCAGTCGCTTCCACCGCGCAACCGCTTTGGGTTACGCGCCTTTAGCTCTTCAAGTTTCCGGAGAAGGGGGGAGGGGACGGGGTTCTCCCGAGACACGGGTTCGAATCCCGTATGGGCCTTCTCCTGCAAAGAAGCCGCTTCCGGCCTTTGCGACGGAAACCCGGTGGAGCTCGTCCAGGACAGGTCACGGACGGGCTCCATCAACTTCGAGCGATTCAGCGCTTTGAGGTAGGTCTGGGTCGTATCGATACGCGAGTGATTTAGAAGTTCCTTGAGTGCCTCGGTTGCGCATGGGTTGCTCGTCAGGAACGCGACCGCGAATGCGCGGCGCCCGCCTCGCCTGGACGGGGACGACGCGGCCGCCTGATCCGTGTAACCGGGTTCACGTCGATCTCGCCCTCCTGGAATAGCCAATCGAACAGTCCATTGAGTGCGCTATGCACGGTGCAGACGGTTGAAGCGGTGCGCCCGCGCCAGTTGTCCAAGAACGCGCGGCAGTCATTTGTCGTAACCTCGCGGACGTCCACGTCCGGTCGCGAACGCTCCAGGTGATCCGCGAGCTTGTATAGCTGCCGCCGGTACGAGTCGAGCGTTCCTTCCTGGCGGCCAGCGCGGGCGAGCTCACCAAGCCACAGATCGATCGCACGTGCGAGCTGCATCACACCCTCTTCTCGTCGTCTTCGTCCCACGTGAGCGTCAGGTCCCAGCCGAGTAGCAGTTCGATAGGCCGTGTCAGATCGTCGTCATTACGCGGGAATCGGAAGCCCTCGTGCTGGCGCATGGCGCGGTACTCGTCGCGCACCTGCCGGAACATCCACGCGTCATCGACTGACTGCCGCACTGCCTCACTGAGATTCCCGTTGTGGTGAGCCTCCGCCACGTTCCGTAGCCATCGAGCTTGCCGCTCGCTCACGCGGACATTCAGCACGACGGTCTTGTCGGCGCGAGCCATGTAGTGATGTTGTCATACAAACGTAATGTTGTCAACTCATAGATGTCGACCGCTCTCGGGCATCCGTCCTCCCGTCGTCGTACTGTGGACACTGGTACGGCCCGTCAGACAGATGCCGACACTAGAAGAAGATTGATGTATGCACCGCCGACTTAAAACGCTGCTCCCTGACGCCACTGGCCAATCGCAGTGGGTGGTGGCTGTAAACGTTGACATCCGAGGATTCTCGGCTCGGATGTCTGCTAACCCTTCCGAGACTGCCCTCTACCTCAAGAAAGTCTACGCGAGGATCCTTGACGGATACTTCACAAACCTCTCATTCTTCAAGCCGACCGGCGACGGACTTCTAGTCGTCATCCCGTTCGAAGAACCGAGCGTTACCTCGGTTTCAGAGCGAGCACTCACCGACGCACTGAATCTGGTCAACGCGTTCCCAGACCTAATCACAGACGAACCGCTGATCACGTTTCCGCATCCAGAAAACGTCGGGATCGGCGTCTCACTCGGGTCAGTGGCGCGCCTGACGGCGAAGCGGACTACCCTCGACTACACAGGACGTCCACTGAATGTCGCGTCGCGCCTGATGGATTTGGCGCGCCCTACGGGGGTCGTCGTCGACGCCGCCGTTCCAATCACAGACTCAACCATCGCCGAACAGTTTGTGTCGGACGAGGTCTACCTCAAAGGTGTCGCGGAGAAGACACCACTCCGCATCGTCTTCACCCCCAACAAGACTGAGATACCGGATTCATACCGGTCGCCAATCAGCAGCGACGCATGGCATGTCGAGAAAGAGTCAATCACGTTCGTTGAGGTGAAAAAGCGCGCAGGGACCTTTCGACACGGACTCCAACGCGTACCCACAAATCGCCATCGGCTCGAGGTAGTCGTTCGATACCCCGACTACAAGAACGGTCGAGCGGTACGCGGCATAGAACGCCGCCGCGAGCTCGCCGCACCTACCGATTATGAGTACGTACTAGAAAATGGCGGGAAGCGCGCCGTTCTCAAAGTTGACTACGACCGCCTTATACGAACCTTCAGTGCAATCAAGATGCCAGGTGGGACGAACATCAACATCGAGATCGGCTATCCCGTTGAGAAACCGGTTTCGCCACCATCGACAGTTGACCTGAGCGCGTTGCTCGCCTCGATCGCCACGAAGTAGAGAACGCCCTCAGTTCTGCCTGCCACCAGGGGTGTTACAAGACCCCTGGGCGCGCCTCCGCGTATTCTCGCCGTAGCGGATGAGACCCTGGAGCACAGCACGCCGCGGCGGACGGTGGATAGCAATAGTCGCGATCGGGGCCGCTCTTACAACCCTCGTGGGTATCGGCGTTGCGACATCAGGACGGTATCTCTGGGGCCTCATACATCCGCCCGCTCCGCCGATCTCTCGCCAGCTGGACGCGATCATGACCACCGCCTCAAGGCAGGGTCAGGAGCTGATCTACGACTTGCCAGTTGACCTTCGCGGGACAGGCTCGACCGCGCGGGTGATGATTTTCCAGCCCACATATCCGTCACCCTCCAACCCTTTTCAGCCGTCCGACGAGATTCGAATCTACGACCTTCGCGGTGGCTGGCTCCGTGCTGACCTATCGTTCACACCGCGAGGGCCGCCCCGCGGGAAGTACCAACCATGGCCGTACCTCGTCAGCGTCCTCGGCGTCAGGAATCTCACGGACGCCGGCGCCAAGGGTTTGATCGTGTCCTTCGGACAGGAGTACGTAGACGATGTCATCGCGCACCCAGTCCTCATCTACTGGGATCCTGGATCGCAGACCTACCGCCTGCTGCCACTCTCGTCGCCATCGACTCTTCGGCGGCTGAATCTTGTGTCCGCCCCCGCGGGTCTACCGGGCCGTCAGGATCTATACACGCACCCTGCCCTCATTACCGATGCGTCGGGGCACCACAAGAGCTTCCTCTCGTATGGGGCTGAAGAGATAGACATCCTCCCGTCGCAAGGCCCGTTGGGCATCTCTGGAATCGACCTGGCCGCCGTGTACGTCGTCTCGCAGGCCGCCCAGGTGGATGTCCGGGAGGTTCAGGTGGCCTACTGGACAGTCGAACTTAGCGACTGGCCCCCGACCGTGAGCACCTGTCTCGCGTACCCGCCGCACCGACCGATCATTCTCCGTGCGTCCGGGCCACTGGCGTGGAGACGTTTGGTACGCACGGCCGAGATGAGGTTGCCCGCAGGCTGCTAGCCGCCCCGCCCATGTGCGTCCAGGTGCCGGGGGCGGCCACCCCGCCGGCGGCACCAACGCCTCACGGCGTAGCTGCCGCCGCCGCCGGCCAGCGGGCCGGCCCGTGCTCGTCGCCTGCGCGCGGGCCGGGCCCGCTGGCAGGCGCTGTCGAGTTTCGTTGCAGATACAAGAGACGAAGGCGCGGGAGCTAGGGCGAGAGGATGACGATCGGCGTCAGAACGAGCCAGCGTCCTTCGTCGACCACAACCCGTTCCACCTTCGCGAAGACCTCGAGCATTTGAAAGCTCCGCTCGGTGTACCGCCCGCGCGAAAGCGCATTTAGCTTCACCAAGTCCATCGGCCGGACCAAGATCACGGCCGGAGCCGGGCCAATGGACATGAACTCCGGATCCCTGCGACTGACGAGACCACCGTTCCAGAGGCGTCCAACACCATCCACGGTGTCAAAGCCCCACCGGAGTCGCACGAGAGCGAACAATGTCTTCTCCGCCTGCCCCAACACGTCCGTAGCCGCCGCGAGCATTAACTCTCGGACAACATCACCGGCGGCAAAAAGGATCGTCTCTAGCGCGAGCGCGAGCTGATGCGGGGAGGGTTCCTGTGGATCCCACCTCCACGCCTCTGCGGGGATCGGTTCCCCACGGGGCTCGGCCTGGATCGGTTCGCCGCGGGGCTCGGCCTCCACCGAGTCGCGCGAGCCGGCGTCTTCTTCGGTCCACTCCTCGCTGGCTCTCGCTTCGAACTCCGCCTGGGCCTCTCGAAGTAGCTCGGCTAGACCCCACTCTACGACCGCGAGACGCGCCGCTGCGACCAGTGCCAGCTCGTTCTCGCACTCGTGAGGGATGAATGCCAGATCCTCCCGGAGTGCTCCTTCTGCTCGCAGCACATTGCATAGCTCGTCAACGACCCACCGCATCGTGTGGCGCCGCTGGATGGCAATCGACCGACCTATGCTCGCTTCACCGGATTCCGTCGTCGTGACTCTAGAACCCAGCTCGACGATTGGGGTTCGCAGCCCCCCGGAAACTTCGGTGCTCTTGGCCCACCCCGTAGTCGATCCTTCGGAGACGCCGAGCACTAACGGGTCAATGGAGACGCCCTTCGCTTGGGCGAGCGCTATGAGCGCCTCCTGGTCGACGTAGTCGGGATAAACGTAGTCCCGAGCGAGACTGTCCATCAGCATCGCCGGATCCGGTCCCTGAGGCTCCAGCGAATCCGGGTGGTGCGAACCCAAAACCGAACCTATCGGTTCAGGGGTCGCGCGCGTCCAGGGCCATATCCGCATTCGGCGGATACTAAAGGCACGCCTACCGGGGCCTGCCGCGACCCGTTCCAAGCCGCGCGTGGGGCCGCGAGCAAGTCATCCAGCGATAGGTCGAGGGGTTCGCTCTCAACATCCGACACTGAAACGCCCAGTCGTCTCGCGAGTGCCCAGCGACGACGGGCTGTCTCCCCACTGTAGACCTTGTCCACCACCCCAAGACGCTCCGCATCGAGGAAGCCAGCCGAACTCGCGTGTAGTGATCTCGCCAACCTGCACGCGCTCGATGAGCCTCACGGTCTGAGTCGCCCGCGCGATCCTTGTCACCCTGCCTGTAGACGCGCCAGTCCCAAAGACCGATCCCCAGTATGTCGACGCCGTCAGATCGAATCCGAGGTCGGTCAGTGGCCTTCGATCGTGCCACGCAAAACGTTGCTCCCGCTCGAAGCGAAGCCTTCCCCAGCGCACGCCGCCGTTCCGGAGCTTCGTGTTCCGGCAGTAGACCCGAGCGATCGTCTTCCTGTTGCTCTTGATCGCGACCGTCGTGTACGGCGGAGCTCCCTGATATTCCGCGTACCAGCCGCGGGGCCACCGCGCGTATCGAAGCGCCTCCAGGACGTCACGCCCTTCGCGCGGATCGTCGTACACGACGTCCACCGCCGGATCGACCCGAACATAGCCCGGTTCCTCTGGCGGAAGAACGCCCACCATTGCCATGTACGTCTCTAACCGCTTCCAGCGAGCCGGGAAATCCTTCGGACGGCAGAGGTCATCCTCGGATTCGTCTCCGAGATGCGCCTGTACCTCGAGCCGCCGAATCATCCCGAGTCTTCCCGAAGGGACGAGGTACGCCACAGGGACGTGGTTTGGCCCAAGCAGGTGCATCCACTTTCCGAACTGGTCGCGCTCGGCGAAGAGCTTCCGGCCTGGCTGGGTCATGCTGCCCTGGCCTGGAAGCTCGTCGAGCCTGCCTACAACCGCTTGCGGCGTCGAGATGTCCCAACGGGCGCACACGTCGTGCCAGCCGAAGCCGACTACGCGAGCCGTCATGCTGCCTCTTCCAGCGCGCGAGCGACTTCCCGAAGGACGATCGCTGCAACCGTGAAGCCAGCCGCCGAAGGCCCGTACTCATCCGACAGTGGCGCCGCGTCTGCGAGCGACACCGCCAGGAGCTCGTACTCCTGCGCTCTCGCAAGAAGGAGCTCAGCCCCTTCCACCGCGCGACCCCTTGGGGTTGCGCGCCTTCAGCTCTTCAAGTTTCCGGAGGAGGGGGGAGGGGACGGGGTTCTCCCGAGACACGGGTTCGAATCCCGTATGGGCCTCCTCTACGTAGTTAAGCCAAAAGTAAAAAGGCCCGCTCACGCGGGCTTTTTTCGCGCCATTTGCAGAGAAAGCGCGCCCTACCTCACGTTCTCGGGTTTGTCCATGGATGCCCCGTTGGTACGAATTCTGCCCCCTTGCCGCCCCCTCGTTTGGGTGGATTCCGCACGGGCCGCGCGTTCGGTTGCGCCCTACAGTCCAGCAACGTGGCTGGGTCAGAGGCGGGACGAGTCACCCGCGACGTGGGCGGGTCTCGTTCACCGCCCGCCAGTCCTTCACACCGCATTCCGGGCAAGGTGCGGACGCGCGGAAGTAGGGAACGTGGATGAGGTGCCCGCTCTCCTCGTCGTAGTAGTTGGAGATCGGCCTGTGGATGCGTCCCTTGCCGCACGCGCCGCAGACGAGGCCGTCACATAGGCACGAGGCCGTCGCCTCCGAGACGGCCGAGTGGTTTGGCGGATCGGAGAACATCGCTCGGCCGCGAAGCTCTCCGCACACCGGGCACCGCGAGCAGAGCGAGAAATCTCAGGGCCGATCCGATTCAAGGTCTCTTGACTGCCATACCGCGAAAGGCGGCCGACTTCCTACGGGCGCGGGAAAGGCACCACCAATGATCCATCCGACTCATTCTCAACAGTCCCGAGAAAACCTCGGCGGAGCGCATCCTGTGCCTGGGCCAGAGCCAGACACATCTCTCGGCGCAAGAGAGTAGCCTCAAGCTCATATCGCTTTCCCCGTCCCTCGCTGCGGACAAAGCGAAGCTGAGGCCCAATGACTAAGCAGCATCCCTGACGCCGGACTGACCACTCGAAGGAAGCGATGCCGCACGGGATGATCGGAACGCCCGCCCGTACCGCTACAGCAATAGCGCCACGGTGAATGTGAGCGGCGACATGCTTAGTTGGTTGCCGCGTACCCTCGACACACATCCCAACAAGATGTCCGTCACGGACGAGGTTACATGCGTGAGTGAAAGCAACTCGGTCTCCCGCTCCCCGTTTTACGGGAAAGCCACCAAGAAGTGCCAAAGCATGCCCGTAAGGAAACCGCTCCAACTCGGATTTCATCATAAACCGAACACTTCGAGGTACGAGTGAAGCAACAAGAGGAGGGTCGATAGCAGAGAAATGATTCATGGCAAGCACCGCGCCACCGATTGGAGGAATCGAATCAAGCCCATACACGCGAGAGCCGCGAATCAGAGTATGGCGAACTACGCGTATGGCTACGTCGCGCAAACGTTCGCTCGGCTCTACCCAACTCCTTGCTTCGGCTCTCGGTGCCGACATCGAAACGGTCATTAGCGCTTGCCGAGTCCCTTTCGATACAGATTTCATCCGACTACCGAATAGTGGAGCGGATGCGTTCGTTTCGGAGTCTCGCTAGCGCAACCATGACCGCTACGCCAATCGAAAGACTGACGACGAATGCGAACACCCAAGAAGCCGGAAGAAGATCCACTGTCTTATTGTTGAATAGAACTCGCTGCGGATGGGTAGTCGCGGTGTCGATGAGAGTAATAGTGACGGCGAGTACTGCGACGGTGATGATTAGAACGCCACGAGGCGTTCGTGAAACTGCTACGCCCGCGACGGCCACGGTGGCTAGCATAGGTGCAAAGGGACTCACAATGGCGCCACCAGTATCGTTTACCAATACCGCGATCGCTGCCAGTAGAAGGCCAGCCATCGCATAGTTAATGGGTTTGAGACTGAACCAGGTGTCATCCCTATCGCGCCTTCCACGCCATCGCATGTTCCATTGCGATGGAGAATAGCGTTCGTTCGAGAACAGAGGAGGTAGCATCTCGATGAGTTCAAAGTGGCTAAACACTCCCAGTAAAATAACGGAGAGCTCAAGCCATATAAACACCGGATCAATCCGCTGGCGTTGAGGCTCGTAACCGTTGAGCATGCAGAGAAGGGCGACAGGAAGCGTCAAGGCTGCGCTTATCCCTAGGGCCGCCGTTTGTCCCGTTGCACTGAGCTTGCCGTCCGAACCGGAAGCGTCAGAGGAAGAGTCGGCGCCCTCAGGTCTCTCCAGGGGATTCAGAGTCTGCACCGCGACAGAATACTGATGTAGGGTGCGCCGACGATTTTACATACCCGTCGAGGAGTGACGCGTGTCGTATCAGCGCGATGAGCTGAATCGGCTACGTGCCCACGGCGAGTCGGAGTGGGATTTGACTGGCGACATTCTTCCCTACGAGAAATCGGCCGAAACGCTCCAAGTCGACGTCCGTCAGAGTGCGCTCGACTATTTCAAGGATCAGGAGATCAAGTGGTGGACGAGCCGTTTCGATGAGCGGACGAGGGACATGGAGCCCCGTCCAACCGGGCATTTGAACTCGAGCCAGGTGGCCTGCATCAACCACCTCGAGCCCGTCCGTGGCGACGCCGCCGGGGCGCGGCTCGTTCAGAACATCAACCCGCTCTACGCAGCCGCTCCTGTCGACGACGGCTACGTCGACTACGAGTGGATCGGCGCCGACAGCTACCTCGGCGAGCCGGGCGGGCGGACACGCGGCGCCAACATCACCTCGCTTGACGCGGTCATGTGTGGCGAACACAGCGGCGAACGAACGCTGTTGGCATTCGAGTGGAAGTACCTCGAGTCCTACGGTCTCGAATCGGTGGCAACGTCGAAGCGCGGGACCGACCGGGTCGAGACATATCGGCCACTACTCGAGCACCCCGAGTGCCCTATCCGGGTAGGCGACATCACGTGGCTGTTCTACGAGCCGTATTACCAGCTGATGCGTCAGACGCTGCTCGCGTGGCAGATGGTCGAGCGCGGGGAGTTCGGCGCGGACGACTGGCTCCACGTCCATGTCGTCCCCGAGCTGAACGTCGCGCTACGACAGTCACGCGCGGCCCCGGATCTCATCGGCGCGACGATGGTCGAGAAGTGGCGATCGGTCCTGAAGCAGCCCCACCGCTATG
>Ga0207658_10002964_pt1 | contig 12147 bp, 2 predicted proteins | sample KBSS33metaG_FD_184322 | JGI IMG/M metagenome (GOLD analysis project Ga0207658, IMG submission 184322) | Switchgrass rhizosphere microbial communities from Kellogg Biological Station, Michigan, USA - KBS S3-3 metaG (SPAdes) (version 2) | ecosystem: Host-associated > Plants > Roots > Rhizosphere >...
GTGCTGGAAGGCGTACGTCGGGAGGTCCACCCGTGATCCCCGATGGTCTTCGAAGACCGCCTCCCACTTGACCTGGGCGCCATCGGCGTACAGGCATGCCAGCGCGGCGAGCGCGGACTCGGCCTCGGGCCTGCTGCGGCGCAGCAGCGGGACGCACAGCTCACCGCCCGAGCCCGGTAGGTCCGCGAGCGTCTCCTGCGCGGCCGTGGTCAGCACGGCGTCCGGGCCGAGTTCCAGGAAGGAGGTCACACCCCGTTCGCGCAGGGCGCGCACGGCGTCGGCGAAGCGCACCGTTTGCCGGGCATGCGACACCCAGTGGTCGACCGAGCGGGCGTCGTCGTCGCCGAGAGGGGCGCCGGTGAGCGCCGACATCACCGGCAGCTGGGGAGCGTTGGAGGTCACCGAGCGCAGCACCTCGGCGAATTCCTCGAGCATCGGCTCCATCAGCGCGGAGTGGAAGGCGTGCGAAGTGCGCAGCGGCCGGGTCCGGAAGCCCTCGGCCCGGCATTCGGCGGCGGCCTTGTCGACCGCGTCGGCCGCCCCGGAGATCACCGCGGCGGCCGGGCCGTTCACCGCTGCCACGCTGACGGCGTCACCGGCCGCGAGCAGCAGTTCGCGAAGGCGCTTCTCGGGTACGGCGACGGCGACCATGGCACCGCCGGCCGCGAGCGCGCCCATCAGCCGCCCGCGTTCGGCGACCACCTTCGCGGCGTCGGGCAGCGACCACACGCCCGCCACGTGGGCGGCGGTCAGTTCGCCCACCGAATGCCCGGCGAGCTGCGCGGGCCGCAGGCCCCAGCTTTCGACGAGGCGGTAGAGCGCCACCTCCAAGGCGAACGTGGCCGCCTGGGTGTACTCCGTGCGGTCGAGCAGCCGGGCGTCGGCGGTGTCGGGCCGAGCGAAGACCACGGACTTGAGCGGGCGCGCCAGGAACTCGTCCATCGCGGCGCAGACCTCGTCGAACGCCGCCGTGAAGACCGGGAAGCGCCGATACAGGCCATGGCCCATGCGGGCGCGCTGTGCCCCCTGGCCAGTGAAAAGGATCGCAGGTCGTCGTTCCTTTCCGGCGCGGGAGAGGAACACCTCGGCGGCGGGCTCTCCGGCCGCCAGTGCCGCGAGACCGGTCAGCAGCCCGGTCCGGTCGGTTCCCAGCACGGCGGCCCGGACGGGAAAGGCGTCCCGCCGGGTCGTCAGGGCCACGGCCACGTCGAGCGGATCGATCTCAGTGGCGCCCTCCGCCCAGGCCAGCAACCTGCCGGCCTGCCCGCGCAACGCCTCGTCCGTCCGCGCCGAGAGCACCCATGACACTCCCCCGGAACCGGCCGTGACGGGCGAGTCGGTCGCGGGCCGCTCCTCGGGCGGAGCCTCTTCCAGGATGACGTGGGCGTTGGTGCCGCTCAGGCCGAAGGACGAGACCGCCGCGCGCCGGGGGCGGCCCGTCTCCGGCCAGGGGGTCGGCGCGGTGACCAGTTCGAGCGCTCCGGCGGACCAGTCGACCTGGGGTGAGGGCTCGGCGGCGTGCAGGCTGGGCGGTACCTCGGCGTGGCGCAGCGCTTCCACCATCTTGATCACACCGGCCACGCCCGCGGCGGCCTGGGTGTGCCCGATGTTGGACTTGATCGAGCCGAGCAGCACCGGGCGATCCGCCGGGCGGCCCGTTCCGTAGGTGGCCAGCAGCGCCTGCGCCTCGATCGGGTCGCCCAGCCGGGTACCGGTGCCGTGCCCCTCCACCACGTCCACGTCGGCGGGTGTGAGCTCGGCGCGTTCCAGCGCGGTGCGGATCACCTGCTGCTGCGCGGGCCCGTTCGGGGCGGTGATGCCGTTGGACCGGCCGTCCTGGTTGACCGCCGAGCCGCGCATCACCGCGAGCACCGGGTGGCCGTTGCGGCGGGCGTCCGAGAGCCGTTCCACCAGCAGGACGCCGACGCCTTCGGCGAAGCCGGTGCCGTCCGCGGCCACGCCGTAGGACTTGCAGCGGCCGTCCGGCGACAGGCCGCGCTGACTGCTGAAGTAGACGAAGGTCTCCGGCGTGCTCATCACGGTGGCGCCACCGACCAGCGCGAGGGTGCAGTCCCCGTCGGCCAGGGCACGGGCGGCCACGTGCAGCGCGACCAGCGAGGACGAGCAGGCGGTGTCCACGACCAGCGCGGGCCCCTCCAGGCCGAACGCGTAGGAGACGCGCCCCGCCGCCATCGCGGCCGCGTCCTGGGAGACGCCGGACGACATGATGCCGGTGAACACCCCGATCCGGCCGCCGCGCATCGACGACACCGGGGCCCCAAGGCGTTCGAACGCCTCGGCGGAGCATTCGAGCAGCAGCCGGTGCTGCGGATCGATCGTCGGAGCCTCACGCGGGCTGATGTCGAAGTAGTCGGCGTCAAAGCCCGCGACGTCGGCGATGAAGCCGCCGCTGCGGACGTAGCTCTTGCCCTCCGTGCCGGGTTCTGGATGGTAGACGGCGGACACGTCCCAGCCGCGGTCGGCCGGGAACTCGGTCACCGCGTCCCGGCCCTCGGCGACCAGCGACCACAGCTCCTCGGGGGAGCGGACGCCGCCGGGATACCGGCACGCCATCGCCACGATCGCCACCGGCTCGGTGTCGCGCCGCTCGGCCTCGTCCAGCTGGCGACGCAGGTCCTGCAGTTCGGCGGTGGCCCGCCGCAGGTACTCGAGGTACTTCCGCTCCTCGGACATGGTTCTCCAGCGTTGGCCCTCGGCGGTCGGCACGGCCGGCCACCGGCGGAGGGCGAACAGGTCAGCCGGGCGCGGCGAAGACGACCGCGTCCGAGATGGTCTGTGTGGTGCCGAGCGGGGCCGCGCCCTCAGAGGCGCGGCCCGGGCCCGGGTCGGCTCAGCAGGCGGTCGCCCGCTGCGGCCAGATCAGTTCGTCGACCCGCCAGGTGGCGGAGCAGTGCGGACATTGGGCGACCGCGCGACGCTGCGCGGCCCGCCTGAGGTGCTCCAGCGAGTCGCCCTCGACGTTCAGGGCGCGGGCGAGAAGCACGATCGATTTGCGCTGCGGCGTGGTGGTGCGACCGCGTTCCAGATCCGAGATGGCGCGCACGCTGAGCCCGGAACTGTCAGCCAATTCCTCCTGGGTCATTCCGGCCTGTTCGCGAAGCAGTCGCAGGAGCTGGGCGAACTCTCCAGATTGTCGATGGCCGCTCGAAATCGCACGATACTGCAAGTGCCCTCCAGTATCACTCCCACATCAGGGCGATGAGTCCTCTTTTCATTACTCTAAGCCCAACGGGAGCCTTTTATGTTGGTCTTTCCGTGATGTGTATGCCATATTCGATTATTTAACTAGCTCTGTTCGACTGCACCGATACGTTCTGCACAGTCGGCGAGCAGCGCGCCGACGCTGCGGCGCGGGTCTTGGGCGATCAGCGAGAGCAGGCGGACGTACTCGTCCATCCAGCGCGCGACCGCTCCCTCCGGGAAGTAGCCGGACCAGTGGTTGGCCGCGATCAGCGAGAACTGGTCGGTGAAGTGGATCTCGACCCGCAGCGGGTGCTCGCTCTGCGCGAGCACCTGCACCGGCGCCGCGGTGCCGAGCACCGACATCAGCCGGCCCAGGCTCACGGTCAGGCCGGGCACGTTCTCGTTCACCACGTAGCTCTCGAACAGCGGCCGGTCCTCCGGGGTCCCGGTCAGCGCGCGGATCGCGGCCGGTGCGAAGTACTCGTGATCGCTGATCTCGGAGATCTTCGACTGGACCCCGGCCAGCCAGTCCAGCAGCGGCGCCTCGGGGTCGGCCGAGGTCTTCACCGGCAGGATGTTGAACATCAGGCCGGTCGCCTTGTCCACGTCCACCGAGGTGGTGCTGCGCCCCGAGAGCAGCGCGCCGCACACCACCTCGCGCGAGCCGGAGATGGCGCTGACCATGAGCGACCATGCTCCGTACACCACGCTGTTCACGCTGAGCCCGTGCTCGCCGGCCAGGCCGGCGATCGCTCGCGCGGTCTCCCCCGGGACCAGCACCCGCTCCTGCAGGATCGGCACCGGATCGCCGGTCCGCCGCTGGTCCGGGGGCAGCGCGATCGCCGCGCCCGGAAGGCTCACACCTTCGAGCTCCGCGCGCCAGAAGTCCTCGGCGGCACCGGTGTCGCGGCCGTTCTGCTCCACGCAGAAGTCTCCGTACACCCGGGAGGGCGCGATCGCCGGAGCCTCCCGGCCGTCCATCAGCCGCTCGTAGGTGTCCAGCAGGGTCCGCACCATCAGCGCGGCGCTCCACCCGTCCTGGGCGAGCAGGGTGAAGAAGTGAACGTACTCGTAGACCTCGTCGTCCATGCGGAACAGCATCAGCCGCGTCTTGAGCGGCCCCTCGCTGAACCCTCGCCGCCGCTCGGCCTCGATCGCCGCGCTGATCCGGCGTTCCTGCTCCACCTCCGAGACCGGGCGCAGGTCGTAGGTCGGGATCTCCAGCTTCACGCCGGTGCGCACCACCTGGACCCACTCGCCGTCCTCGCCGCGCACGTAGTCGGTGCGCAGCGACGGGTACTGATCCACCGTCCATTGCCACGCCTGCTCCAGCAGGCTCGGCACCAGGGAGCGTCCGACGAACTGGAATCGCTGGTGGGTGACGTACAGCCCGATGCCGGGGGTGGCCTCGATCAGGTTCAGCGCGCCCTTCTGCATGCCGGTCGCCGGGTAGACGTCCTCGACGTCGGGGAAGCGCGACCGCGCCCACTCCAGCAGGGCCGGGTCGCGCTCCACCGCGCCCTCCTCCTGGATCGGGCCGCGCGCCTCGGCCAGCTCGGCCAGCTCGGTGATCGTCGGGCTCTGGAACACGTCCTGGGTGGACAGCGCGATGCCGTGCGCCTTGGCCCGGCTGACCATCTGGATGCCCAGGAGCGAGTCGCCGCCGAGAGCGAAGAAGCCCTTGTCGACGGTCACCTCCGGGAGGCCGAGCACGTCGCACCAGATGGCGGCCAGCCGCCGTTCCATCTCCGTGCGCGGCTCGACGACCTGCTCGGCCGCTCGGACGCCGCGCACCGGCAGCGGCAGCGCGTCGCGGTCGAGCTTGCCGTTGACGGTGACCGGGAACTCCTGCAGCGCCACGACCGCCGACGGGACCATGTACTCGGGCACGCGGTCGCGCAGCCAGTCCCCCGCCTCGGCGGTCAGCCAGCGGCCGATCTCCGTCAGGCGCGGGGCGTTGGCATAGTGCGGCAGCGAGCGGCCCGGCTCGGGGGCGTCGGCCCAGTCGGGCAGGACGTCGGAGTCCGGCCGCCGCAGCAGCACCCGGTAGGCGCCGTCGCTCCGGCCGCCCGTCCAGGCGAGATGAGCCTCGTAGCCGAATTCCTCGGCCAGCGCCGACCATGCCTCCGGCTCGACGCCGGCGGCCGCCGCCACGAGCAGGGCATCGACACGGGTGTCGCCGGCGGCCTCGGCGACCGCCGCGAACAGGGCGTTGACAGCGGCCACCCGCGCGTTGGGAACACCGTCCACCTCCAGGGCTTCCGGCCCGTCCTGCGCCAGGCGGCGGCGAACGTCCTCAACGGAAGTCCAGGAGATCCGTTCCGGACGAAGCACGACGGCCTCACCGCCGATGTGCAGCAGCACGTCATAGCCATAGCGGCTCGCCTCGTCGTGCTCGGTACTCCGCGAGAGCACCACCTCCACGCGCGAGATCCCTTCGGTCTCCGCGCGCAGTGCCGAGAAGAACTCCGGTGCGAGCAGCAGCTCCGGCTCGTTGGTGATGCGCCGGCGGATCCGGCCGCGCAACTGCGCCACGGTCAGCCCCGGCTCGGCCCGCTCGTACTCGGCCTCGGCGTGGAAGGCCTCCAGCAGCGGCAGGCTCCGCAGACCGCGCAGCCGCACCAGGCCGCCGGGCCGGACGCGCGCCACCGCCGCGTCGATCGTCGCCCGCAGCTGCTCCACATCGGGGAATCCCGACACCTCGTTGACCACCACGACGTCGAACGGCTCGCCATCGCCGGTGCCGTCCTGCCCGGGCGCACCGTCGCCGGTCTCCGCGGCCCGCCGCGGCCCGATCTCCAGAACCCGCTGCGGCCCGGACTCCAGAACCCGCTCGACACGGTCCGCGCCCTGCTCCTGCGGCGGGCCCGCACCCTCCTCGGGAACGACGTAGGCGACCAGCTGCTTGTCCTGTGAATCCTCGGCGACCTCGCGGGCCAGCACCACCACGTCGCGGACGGCGGGGTGCTCGCCCAGCCCGGCCTCGATCTCGCCCAGCTCGATGCGCATGCCGCGCACCTTGACCTGGAAGTCCGTCCGGCCCAGGAACTCCATGCGGCCGTCGGCGTGGAACCGGGCCAGGTCTCCGGTCTTGTACAGCCGTGCGTCCGGGTCGGACGAGAACGGGTCCTGCAGGAACCGCTCGCGCGTCAGCTCGGGCCGGTTGAGATAGCCGCGCGCCACTCCGACGCCGCCGATGTACGCCTCGCCCGGCGCACCGATCGGAACCGGCCGTAGATGCGGGTCGAGGACGTAGATCTGCGTGTTGGAGATGGGCGGTCCGAGCGACACGATCCCGTCGCCGATCTCGCGCGGGCACTCCCAGCACGTGCTGTCGACCGAGCACTCGGTCGCGCCCCACAGATTGTAGATCGTCGCCTGCGGCAGCTTGGCGTACAGCTCCTTGATGGAGGAGACCGGCAGCGCCTCGCCACTGGCGATCACGCGGGTGATCGAACGGCACGCCTCGATCCCGGGGTGCTGGAGGAAGACCCGCAGCATCGACGGGACGAAGTGCAGCGTGGTGATGCCCTCGCGCTGGATCAGCTCGGACAGGTACTCGGGATCCTTGTGTCCCTCCGGCCTGGCGACCACCATCCGCGCGCCGATCAGCAGCGGCCAGAAGAACTCCCAGACCGACACGTCGAAGCTGAACGGCGTCTTCTGCAGGACCTGGTCGTCGGGGGTGAGGCCGAAGTAGTCCTGCTTCCACCACAGCCGGTTGACCACGCCGCGATGGGTCATCATCGCCGCCTTGGGCCGTCCGGTGGAGCCCGATGTATAGATCAGGTAGACGAGGTCGTCCAGGCCGACGGCGGTCTCCGGACGGATGCCGGGCTCGCCGTCGAAGGCGCCCGGATCGTCCAGCACGATGGTCTCGGCGCCGTGCTCGGGCAGCGCGTCCACCAGGTGCCGCTGGGTGAGCAGGATGCCCGGGTCGGCGTCATCCAGCATGAACGCCACGCGCTGCGCCGGGTAGGTCGGGTCGATCGGCAGGTAGGCCCCGCCGGATTTGAGGATCCCAAGGAGCCCGACCACCATCTCCAGCGACCGCTCGACCGAGATCGCCACCGGCAGGTCGGGCCCGGCGCCCATCGCGATGAGCCGATGGGCGACCTGGTTGGCCCGCCGGTCCAGCTCGGCGAAGGTCAGCTCGGCGCCCTCGAACGCGACGGCGACCGCGTCGGGTGTGCTGTCGGCCTGCGCCTCGATGAGCGTGTGCAGGCAGCGCATCTCCTCGCCGGTGTACGAGCGCGGGGTGTCGTTCCACTCGGCCAGCAGCCGCCGCTCGATCTCCGGCGACAGCACGGGCAGCTCGGACACGTGCCGGTCGATCTCGGCGGCGAACGCCTCCAGGAGCGTTCGGTAGCCGCCCATGAGCCGCTCGATGGTCGCGCGGTCGAAGACGTCCTCGTTGTACTCGGCGTCGATCAGCAGCGTGCCCGGCAGCTCGGTCACCGAGATCTCGATGTCGAACTTGGCGGTGTCGTTGTGGATCTCCTCGATGTCGGCGAACGCCGACCCGCCGGGACCCGAGTCGCCGCTGTGCCGCTTCATGTCGAACACGACCTGGAACAGCGGGTCGGCGGTCGCGCCCCGCTCGGGTGCCAGCTCCGCGACGACCGCGTTGTAGGGCACGTCCTGGTGGTCGAAGCCGCGCTTGACCACGTCCGACACTCTGCTGAGCAGCTCGCTCACGGTGGGGTCGTCGCCGAGCCCGGTCTTCAGGACCACGGTGTTGACGAAGAACCCGACCAGGTCCTGGACGGCCGTGTGCTGCCGGTTGGCCATCGCGGTGCCGACCACGACGTCGCCGGAGCCGTCCACGTCGCCGGCGTACCGCAGCATCACGACCTTCAGCGCCGACAGCAGGCTGGTGAAGAGCGTGACGCCCTGCCCGGCGCTGAACTCACGCAGCCGGGCGGTCAGTTCCTCATCGACCTCCAGGCTCATCGAACCGCCGCGGAACCGCTGGAGGTTCGGGCGCGGACGGTCCAGCGGCAGCTTGACGCCGCCCGCCGCGCCGCCGAGGAACTCGCGGACGCTCGCCAGCCGCGCCTCGAGCCAGCCCTCGTCGATGCGCTCCCGTTCCCAGACCGCGTAGTCGGCGAACTGCACCGGGAGCGGGGCGAGCTCGGGTTCGCGGCCGGACTCGTAGGCGTCGTAGGCGACCGCGATTTCCCGGCCGAAGACCCCTCCCGACCAGGCGTCGGCGATGATGTGGTGCATGTTGAGCACCACCCGGTAGGCGGCCTCGCCGAACCGGTAGAGCACCGTCCGCAGGAGCGGCCCCCCGGCCAGGTCGAACACGTGCCGCGCCTCCACGCCCACTAGGCGTTCGTACTCGGCGAGCCGGTCCGGCTCCGGCGTTCCGGTCAGATCCACCACCGGCATCGCGATGTGCAGGCTCGGCGCGATGTGCTGCCAGGGGCGGCCGTCCTGGCTGGGGAAGGTGGTGCGCAGCACGTCGTGCCGCCGGACGACCTCGTTGACGGCCTTCTCCAGCAGCACGGGATCGAGCGTGGCGTTCAGTTCGAGCGCCATCACCACGTTGTAGGCCGGGCTGCCGGGAACGAGCTGGTCGAGCGCCCACAGCCGTTCCTGGCCGAACGACAGCGGAAGCCGTTCCCCCGCACCGGACCGCTCCCCCGCGCCGGACCGCGCGCGCCGACCGGCCGCGACGCGCAGCAGGTCGTCGCCGCTCTCGCCGGAGCCGGGATCGTCGAGCAACTCCAGCAGATGCCTGGCCAGCGAGGCCGGGGTGGTGTGCTCGAACACCACGCGGACGGGCAGGGTGAGGCCGGTCGCCCGGTTCAGGCGGTTGCGGGTCTCCAGCACGGTCAGCGAGTCGAAGCCGAGGTCGAGGAACGCGCCGTCCGGGTCGATCCCGTCGGCCGAGCCGTACCGCAGCACGGTCGCGACGACCGAAAGGACCAGGTCCAGCGCGGCCGCCAGCCGCTCCTGGTCCGTCCCCGTCGTCAGCCTGAGACGGATGTCCTCGCCCTCGGCCTCCTCCTCGGGCAACGCGAAGATGTCCTCACCGGGTCCATCGCCCGCCGGACCGACGCTGTCGATCCAGAAGCGGCGGCGCCGGAACGGGTAGGTGGGCAACTCGACGTGCGCTCCGTCTCCCGGGAACTGCGCGGTCCAGTTCACCGCCACGCCCGCGGTGAACGCCTCGCCCAGCGCGGCGAGCAGCCGGTCCGGGCCGCCCTCGTCGCTGCGCAGGGTTCCCAGGGCGCGCTGCACGCCGGGCGCCGTGGCGAGGGTCTCCTCGATCGCGGGCACGAGCACCGGATGGGGGCTGACCTCGATGAACGAGTCGAACCCCTGCTCGGCCAGCGCCCGCACCGAGGAGCCGAAACGGACCTGGCGCCGCAGGTTCCGGAACCAGTACTCGGCGCTCATTTCGGTGGTGTCGAGCCAGTCCCCGGTCACCGTGGAGAAGAACGGCACCCGCGACCGGTCCGGCCGGACGGCCGCCAGCTTCTCCAGGAGGGGGTCGTGCAGCGCGTCCACCATCGAGGTGTGCGAGCCGTAGGTGACCGGCACCCGGTGGGCGCGTACGCCATCGGCGGCGCAGCGCTCCAGCATTTCCCCGAGCGCGCCCGCTTCGCCTGCCACGACCGACGACTGCGGTCCGTTCACGGCGGCGACGGCCAGCCGCCCCGTCCACGGCTCCAGGAAGGCGGTCAGCTCGTCGGCGGGCATCGCCACGGCGGCCATCCCGCCGTGCCCGGCCATCAGGCGCACGATCTCCTGGCTGCGCAACGCGACGATGCGTGCCGCGTCCTCCCGGCTGATCGCACCCGCGACGTACGCGGCGGCGATCTCACCCTGGCTGTGGCCCAACACGGCGTCAGGCTCGACGCCCCGGGCGCGCCACGCGGCCGCGAGAGACACCGCGACGGCCCACATCGCGGGCTGCACGACGTCGTCCCGGTCGAGGCCGGGCGCGCCCGGGGCCTCGCGGAGGACGTCGGTCAGCGACCAGCTCACATGCTCGTTGAGCGCCTGTTCGCATGCCTCCAACTCGGCGGTGAAGGCGGCGTCCACGCCCAGCAGGTCGGAGCCCATGCGGGCCCACTGCGCGCCTTGCCCGGCGAACACGAAGACCGTACGGCCGGTCGTGGTGGCCTTGTCCTGGACTACGCCGGGGGCCTGCTTGCCTTCAGCGAGGGCGCGCAGGCCGTTCAACAGGTCGTCGCGCCCTTCGCCGTGAACGACGGCGCGGTGCTCGAAGACGGAGCGGGCGCTGAGCGCGCGGCCGATGTCGGTCGGCCGCCTCCGCTCGTCGGCCTCGGCGAACGACAGGAGCCGCTCGGCGTGGTCGCGCAGCGCCGCCTCGCCGCGGGCCGACAGCACCCAGGCGACCGGTCCGCCCTGTTCGGCGCCGTCGGGCACCTGCTCGGACGCCGGCTCGGGCACCGACTCCAGGATCACGTGCGCGTTGGTGCCGCTGATGCCGAACGAGGACACCGCCGCCCGGCGCCGCTCGCCCGTCTCCGGCCACGGGCGCGTGCTGGCCACCGGCTCGACCGCACCCGCCGACCAGTCCACCTGCTTGCTGGGTTCGTCCAGGTGCACGATGCCGGGCACCACGCCGTGGCGCAGCGCCTGCACCATCTTGATCACGCCGAGCACGCCCGCCGCCGCTTGGGTGTGGCCGAAGTTCGACTTCAGCGCGCCGAGCAGCAGTGGCCGGCCCTCGGGACGGTCCTGGCCGTAGGTGGCGAGCAGCGCCTGCGCCTCGATCGGGTCGCCCAGGGCGGTGCCCGTGCCGTGTCCCTCGACCACGTCGATGTCGCGGGGCGCCAGGCCCGCGTCGGCCAGCGCGCGCTTGATGAGGCGCTGCTGGGCCGGGCCGTTCGGCGCGGAGAAGCCGCTGCTCGCGCCGTCCTGGTTCAGCGCGGATCCACGGATGACGGCCAGGACCGGGTGACCGAGCCGCTCGGCGTCCGACAGCCTCTCCACCGCGATCACTCCGACGCCTTCCGACCAGCCGGAGCCGTCCGCGCCGTCCGCGAACGGCTTGCAGCGGCCGTCCGGCGCCAGCAGCCGCTGGCGGGACAGCTCCACGAACGCCTGCGGCGTCGCCATGACGGTCGCTCCGCCGACCAGCGCCAGCGAGCAGTCACCGCGGCGCAGGGCCGCGCCGGCCGCGTGCAGTGCCACCAGTGACGACGAGCAGGCGGTGTCCATGGTGACCGCCGGGCCCTCCAGCCCCAGCGTGTAGGCCACCCGCCCGGAGGCCAGGTTCCCGGCGCTGGTGTTGCCCAGGTAGTCGTGGTACATCAGGCCGATGTAGACGCCCGAAGCCGTTCCGGCGAGGGACTTGGGGTCGATGCCGGCGCGTTCGAGCGCCTCCCACGAGCACTCCAGCAGCAACCGCTGCTGCGGGTCGGTCGTCATCGCCTCCAGCGGCGAGATGCCGAAGAACGAGGCGTCGAAGTCGGCCGCGTCGGGCAGGAATCCGCCCTCGCGGACGTAGGACGAGCCCGCGTGCCCCGGCTCGGGGTGGTAGAGCCTTTCCAGATCCCAGCCCCGGTCGTCGGGGAACGGGCCGATCGCGTCCCGCTCCTCGGCGACGAACCGCCAGAGCTCGTCCGGCGTGCTGATACCGCCGGGCATACGGCAGGCCATCCCGACCACGGCCAGTGGCTCGCGGTCACGCGCGGCCAGGTCGTCGGCGCGGCGGCGCAGCCGCTCGTTCTCGATCAGCGCCGTACGCAGTGCTTCGACCAGCGACCCTGAATCGGAAGGGGTGTCCATCGTCATGCCGCTCTCCGTGATTGTTGGAACGACCTACCGTGTGTTCACGCTTTTCGTGCCGTCCGTCCTGGCGCTTCCGAGTTGCTCGTCCAGGAGCTGGAAGATCTCCTCCGCGCTGGCCGTCTCCAGCGCGGCAGGGGCGGTCTCTTCGGGCGGGTCCCACTGGCGTGC
>Ga0207658_10002966_pt1 | contig 12141 bp, 9 predicted proteins | sample KBSS33metaG_FD_184322 | JGI IMG/M metagenome (GOLD analysis project Ga0207658, IMG submission 184322) | Switchgrass rhizosphere microbial communities from Kellogg Biological Station, Michigan, USA - KBS S3-3 metaG (SPAdes) (version 2) | ecosystem: Host-associated > Plants > Roots > Rhizosphere >...
AACGTGCGCTGCAAGGTTTCGAAGGGGCGCTCATCGTCGCGTCGCACGATGAGGAGTTCATCGAGGCGTTGCGACCGACGCATCGGTGGGAATGGCGAGACGGTCGGCTGGTGATGCGGCAGTCCTCGATGGCCAGGGTGGCTCGAGAGTCCGACCCGGTGCGTCTCCAATGTTCACCGGCCCCGGCCGATCGCCGAAGATACCCCACGGTCTCAAACAGAGCGCCGCGCCGCCGTTAAGCTCGACGTGGCATTGACTTCGGGCAACCGAAGTCGCAGCGTTCACCTGCAGACAGTGTCAGGCCCCAACGTATGACAGCAGCAAAGTTGCAAGGCGGTCGGGCTGACTGAGTGCGGCGAGATGCCCGCCAGGCAGTTCATCCGCCTCGGTACCAAGACGCTCGCGAGCAACCCGCCGTTGAAATTCAGCCGGAGCGAATCGGTCTTGCTGCGAGACCACGACGCGGATTGGCGTTGCCGGCCAGCGCTCGAAGGTGCAACGCGATGCGAACACGCTGTCTGACTGATTCGGCTCACCCCGCACCCATGCCGCGTCGATCACCGCCTGGGGCACGTCGTGAAAGAACTCGACGAGGGGGTCGAACGGCGCATCTGCTGCACGGCCCTCGCGGACGGCCTGCTCGCGTCTGGCATCCCGCAGGTGCGTATTGTCGAACCACTCGCCTGGGGACTCGTTGGGCTTTGGAATCATCGCGTTGAGGAAGACCAGCATGCGAACGGGCAGGCGCGTGCACACGAGCGGCGCCGTGAAGCCCCCGAGTGACTGCGCAACAAGTACAACGTTTGCCGGATCGCGGTCCGCGATGGCCTCAAGCACGGCGACCGCGTACTCCGGCAAGCCGGCCGAATCGTCCGTGGCAGGCAGCGCGACGGGGATCGCTTCGCAACCATGCTGCAGGAGCTTTGGCACGACCAGGTGCCAGTACCACGGGTCGCCGCCAGCGCCGGGGATCAGGATGAAACTGGCGTGGGGCATCGCAGGATCTCCATGAGGTCAAGCTCCATTCCCACGACGAACGGACGTCAACGGATTCGACATCATCGTGCCTAGGGCCTCGCTGCGCCCGGCCAAGTCCCTCGGCGCAAAGGAATACCATACGAAACGCTCGACATACCCCCCCCCCGCGAGCACAACCGGAGGACCGTGGACATGGCTAAGAAGCTTCCCATCGCCGAAGTGAAGGCCGTCGTGCCGACGCCTGACGGGTCTGCTGTTGTCGTGAAGGCGGAAGCGTTGGCGGCCGACGAGCGCACGGAAGTCGAGATAGCCATCACGACAGACTTGGCAGCACGGACGGCCATTACCTTGCTGGCGACGACCGCCAAGGCTCGAGCATTGCGGGACGGTCTGGAGCCTGCTTTGGAAGTCCTGGCTGCTGCGGTTGTGGCTTCCGGTTGCGCTGACAAAGTTCGCTTGCAGTTGCTCTTCGATGAAGGTGCGGTGCTGCCTCTCGAGGTGCCCACGGACGCGGCGAAGGCTTTGAGCAGGGATCTGGCCAACGATCTGGATCGCAAGATGGCGTAGCAAATCGCCACGATGGCATGCGTCGCGTGACCCATCTAGAGTGGGCTGTCTTTCGCCGTCAGCGTAGCCAGCAAGTCGTCCAAAGGCACATGGGCGTCCAGGATTTCCCCGAACACGACTGCCACCTCCTCGGGCTGCAGGTCACTCGCGCTTCGGAAGGCGGCCGATGCGACATCGAGCGCCTGCGGGTGACTGATCCCAGGCTGCAATTCGCGGAGCCGCACGGACAGACGCTCGACCCATTCATCGCGCGGGCAAGTTGGCTGCACGTCCATGGCCTCTCTTGCTGATCGAGATTCCAGCATTCATGGCTCTACGGTGCGCCTCATGTCGACCGAGGAAAGTCGGACATCAGCTCGCTGCCCGGCAACCCTTTCTCGCATACCTGTAGGCGAACAGGCCGGAGCAGATTGAGGGGCGACATTCCCGTCGATCCGGCGCCTATTGCTCGACTCGAATTGATGGAGCCGCGCCAGTTCGCTGATCAGCGCTTGGGACTCAGCACATCCCTTTGCCGCAACGAGTTCTGGATGAGCATGATGTCCGTCGCGTTCACGGGGAGTTGTTCTGCACCCGGCGTCACGCAGGCAAAACTGCCCGCCGCGTTCACGTCACCGCTGCCGCGATAGACGGCGATCTGCGGATACGCGCAGATCGGCCGTTGCCGCGTGATGGCGCCCTTGTCGTCGTACTTTGTTGCGATGATCGCTGTGGGCGCGACGCCTCGCTCGACCCAGCGGGCGAGCGCGCTCACGATGTGCGACTCCGGCGTACGTTGCGCCTTCGCCGGTTCGGGGAAGCCGCCGCCGATCGCTTCCGGCGCCGTGCCGCCCCGGCAGTGGCCCACGTCGGGCAGCATGAACAGGCGGTGATAGCCCTGCACGGTGGACGTCAGGGCGAGCGCGTCAGCGGCGACCTGCGGGGGCGAGAGCCTGTCCACCGCGGCGTCGTACTCGGCGCGCGGCAGGTTCTTCATCTTCTCGAACTGGATCAGCGCGTTGTAGTACGCCGGTGAGCCCTGCGGCGGCACGATCGGATCGGCCCAGCCGTGGAACTGCACGAGCTTGCCGCCCCGCGCCTTGAACGCATTGAGGTCGGGGCTTGGCGCCGCCGTCACCGGTGTGATGAACGACTTGATTTGGTCGAACTGGTCGTCCCAGTTCAGGTCACGGCGCCACTCGTAGGGCGGCGAGGTCTGCGAATAAACGTAGTGCCCGATGAACGGACCGTAACGACCGTTGTCCCCGAAATTCGGATCCCATTCGCCTTCGGAACCGGGCATCACGCCTGCGTAACGCTGCATCCCGCTCGACGTGCGCATGCCGGCATACATCGCCTGGGCCACCGCCAGCTGCACGTCAGTCAGGCAATCCGGCCCGTCGCCCGCCGTGCAACGCAAGGCGCTCGGGTTGAAGTCGCAGGCCCGCGGATTGGTGATCTGGCCGTCGGCCAAACCATCCTGCGCATCACAGGCGGCATGCGACGCGCGGCTCAGGAGCTGCCGCTTCGCGGGTGGCATCACGGGCGGCTGGCCTTGCACGGGTGTCTGGACCTTGCCCGAGTACGCCAGCCAAGTGAGGATCTCCGGGTAGAACTGCGAGGGCGCCCCAGACGCGATGCCGTCGAACAGCTCGGGATAACGCTGCGCCATCATCATGGCTTGCCGTCCACCGTTGGAACAGCCCTCGAAGTACGAGTAGCGCACGGGCTGCGCGTAATACGCATTCGCCAGGGTCTTCGCAGCCGTTGCCACGAAGTAGTGGGCACGCAGGCCCCAGTCCTTCACCTTGTCGGGGTGGTTCAGCGTCCACGCAGGACCTTCGCCACCATCGTGACCCATGTTGCTGCCCGCGGTGACGAAGCCGTCACCGACGTCTTGCGCCAGGCGCGAATACGGGATCGAACCGGCGTAGCCACCCGTGCCATTGAGTTTGAACCGGCCCGTCCAGTCCCGCGCCGTGGCGGGCAGCCACACCTCGAACTTGATCTCCGAATCGGACGAGGGCCGGGCGACGCCCTGCACGCGGCAGAACCTGGCATCGACATCGGCGCCGCCGATCTTGGTGGCGGAAATGACCATCGCTGCCGATCCGATGGTGCTTGATTCCGGGACCACCTTGGTGAGGTCTTCACACGCGAGCGGTTGTGCGGTCTTGTCGGTGGCGCAGGCCGTGAGCAGCAGCGCGCCGGCCAAGACGGTGATCCTGATTCTCATTCTGTGTCTCCTCGTCGAGCTTTCGACTCTGCACGGCATCGCGCAATTGCGCAAACCGGGGGTCGTGATCGCATGCATGTCGTGAGACATGACGGCGGGTCGAAGCATTCGTCGGCCGACTCGCAGCACGGACCTCGGCCCACCCGGTCTCGCAACCTTCCGCCTGCGTGCGAGACGTCACATCACGCGATGCGCCAGTTAATGTATGATGCACATCATGCCAATTCGAAAGCACAACGCCAGAGCACTCGCCAAAGAAGCCTCGCACGAGCGGATCGTGTCAGCCGCTGCGCGGGCCATCCGCCGCAGCGGGTTCGACGGCACCGGCGTCGCCGACATCATGCAGGAGGCGGGCCTGACGCATGGCGCGTTCTACGCCCATTTCCCATCGCGCGAAGCCATGTTGGCTGAGGCCGTGAATCGGGCTTGCGTCGAGTCGGCCGCCGCCGCCTCCGGCGTCGTGGCCAACGCGCCAGCCGGAGAGGCTTTGGCGTCCATGCTTGGCGCCTATCTCTCCTCGGAACACCAGGCGCAAACGGAGCTCGGCTGTCCCCTGGCCGCATTGGGCTCGGAGACGGCGCGCCAGACGCCCGAAGTGCGCCGCGTCACCACCCGGCACCTCAAGGAAACGATCGATCTTGTCGCCCGTCAGTTGCCCGACTGGGGACAGCCGGGCGCCCATGAACGAGCGCTCGTGACCGTCGCCGCCATGGTGGGCACCTTGCTGCTGGCCCGCGCGGTGGACGAGCCTGCGCTGTCCGAAGCCATGTGCCAGGCGACATTGAAGCACCTGGCCCCGACCTGAACCCACCGCAACACGCCGGCATGTCGTTCGCCTCCAAGTATTACGCACATCATGCGACTTTCGATCCTTCGCACCAGACCCTGACGGACACCCTCATGAACACAAGAAGCGGATTGACAAAGATTGCACTCGTGACCGGCGCTTCGTCGGGCATCGGCCAAGCCACCGCGGAACTGCTCGCGAAATCCGGCTACACGGTCTACGGCACGAGCCGACGTGGCAGCGACGCTGCCGAACGATCGTTTGCGATGCTGCCTCTGGATGTCACCAAGGACGAGTCCGTCGATGCCACCGTGCAGGCCTTGATGCAGGCCGAGGGTCGCATTGATCTGCTCGTCAACAACGCCGGCTTCGGGGTCGCCGCGGCCGGCGCCGAGGAAAGCTCGATCGGGCAGGCGCAGGCCATCTTCGACACCAACTTCTTCGGCATCGTCCGGATGACGCGCGCCATCGTGCCGCACATGCGTCGGCAGGGTGTGGGGCGCATCATCAACATCGGCTCGGTGCTGGGATTCCTGCCGATGCCGTACATGGCGCTCTATTCCGCCACCAAGCACGCGGTCGCGGGGTATTCGGAATCTCTCGATCACGAATTGCGCACGCTCGGCATTCGTGTCTCCGTGGTCGAGCCGGCCTACATCAACACACCGTTCGACGCGAACCTCATGCGGCCCGATGCTCCCCTCGACGTGTATCGGGACATCCGATCCGCCGTGGAGAAGCGCGTCAAGGAGGTGCTCGTCGGCGCAGACGGGCCCCACGTCGTGGCCGACATCGTGCTGAAGGCAGCCATCGCGGTCCATCCGAAGATTCACTACGCCCCCGGCCTCGCCAGGCGAATGCGCCTGCTGCGCCGGTTCGCGCCCGCCAGCGTGCTCGACGCAGGCGTACGCAAGGACCTGCGCCTCACGGCGTCACCACGGCGCCCGCTGCCCCGGTGAACCCACACACGTGATCACGTCAGCACCAAGGAAGACCATGAAAGCACTCACCTTCAAACGCTACGGCAAGTCACCGGACATCGGATTCACCGAGGTTCCCCGCCCTACCCCCAAGGCGGACGAGCTGCTGGTGCAGGTCCACGCGGCCAGCGTGAATCCGATCGACAACATGATTCCCACCGGGCTCTTCAAGGCCGTCGTGAAATTCCAGCTCCCGGCCACGTTGGGCAGCGATCTGGCCGGGGTGGTGACGGAGGTCGGCAGCCGCGTGACCCGGTTCAAGGTCGGCGATGCCGTCTTTGCCAACATCTTCGACCAGGGCACAGGCTCGATCGCCGAATTTGCGGTGGTCCCGGAAAGCGCGGCCGCGCTGAAACCGGCCAATCTGGACTTCGTGCAGGCGGCATCGATCCCGATGGTCGGCCTGACCTCGTGGCAGGCGTTGAAGGAACGCGTCAATCTTCGGCCGGGTCAGAAGGTGTTCATCCCGGCAGGCTCCGGCGGCGTTGGTACGTTCGCCATTCAGCTGGCAAAGCACCTGGGTGCCAAGGTGGGAACGACGACCAGCACGGCCAACGTCGATCTGGTGAGCCGCCTTGGCGCGGACGAGGTGGTCGACTACAAGAAGCAGGGATTCGAGAAGGTGCTGCGCGGCTACGACGCGGTGCTCGGCACCGTCCGAGGTGACGCGATCGAGAAGTCCCTCGACATCCTCAAGTCGCGCGGCACCGTTGTCTCCCTGGTCGGACCGCTGGACGTTGCGTTCGCTCGCGCTCGCCGGCTCAACATCGTCCTGACGTTCGTGTTCGCGCTGATGAGCCGCAAGATCATGCGCCTGGCGAAGAAGCGGGACGTCGCCTACTCATTCCTGTTCGCCCGTCCGGACGGCGATCAACTCGCGCAGATCGGCAAGCTGCTCGAGACGCAGCTCATCCGGCCGGTGATCGACAAGGTGTTCCCTTTCGAACAGGCAAAGGAGGCGCTGGCGTATCTCGCCCAGGGTCGGTCCAAAGGCAAGGTCGTCGTGCAGATGCGATAGCGGCAACGCTGAGTCCCACGGCCAGTCGCTTCCCGTTTGGACGACTGCGTTCCCTCGCAGTCATTTCACCGGGCAGATCAAACGTCCGGAAATCGCCGTAACGGGTTGAATCGCGTTCGAACGCGGTACATGCCCCAGACCAATTCGGCACGCTGCAAAAGTGAATCGCGATAGATTCCCCGGCGGTCGACCATTGGAGTACCTTCCTCCCCGAAGCACAGCGATCCTGAGTCAATAAGCCGATCAAGCGTGAAGGCGCCGGCCGGCCCCGGAGCCGAGCACATGAAGCCACCCATCTCTGCGTCACGTGCGATGCCGATCAACCAAGGCACGCCCTTGGCGGCATTTCTGCGACGCCTGATCTGGCTGTGCATGCTGCCGCTCGTCCTCCTCGCCGCTGGTCTCGGCGTGCAGAGCATCCGCGCGACCCGTTCTGACATCGATGCCAACGCACGCGGCCTGGCACTCAGTGTCGCCGAGTCCGTCCACGAGAGTCTCAAGTCGCGCATCAGCGCGCTCGAGGTGCTCGCAGGTTCGCCTTCGGTCAATGACCCAACGCGTCGTAGCGACCTGTACCAACAGGCCCTGGTTTTCCACAAGACCTTCGCCAGCCACGTGATCCTGGCCGATGCGCAAGGCCAGATGTGGATGAACACGCGTGTGCCCGATGGCGCCGTCTTGCCCAGGCTTCCCAAGCCACCCGGTAATGCGGCAGCACCGCTCGCACTGGCCACAGGGCGGCCGGCGGTGGGAGACCTCGTCGTGGGGCCCGTCGCGAAGGCGCCTCTGGTCGCGATCGCCGTGCCGGTGATGCACGGTGAACGGGCTGAGGCCGTGCTCATGACGACCGTGGAGGCGCGCCAGTTCGAAGCCGTGCTGGCGCAGGCTTCGCTGCCAAGTGGATGGTCGATCGCGCTCGTCGACGGGCAGAGGGCGGTCATCGCACGCCGCGCTCCCGCGGGTTTTGACCCCGCCCGCGACGTTGACGAAAGCGGACGCTTCGTCGTCGCCTCGACCGGGTCGCCCTGGTCCGTGGTGCTCGAGATTCCGCGCGCGCGCTACCGCGAACCGCTGGTGACCGCCGCCGCGCTGCTCGCGCTCATCATTGCGACGGCCACGCTGATCGGATTGCTCGGAGGAACGGTGGCCAGCGGCCGGCTCGCGAGGGCGGTCGCATCGCTGACTCACCGGCGCGACGGCCCCGACGCTGTCGCTGTGGCTGACATCACGGAAGTCAACCTCGCGCGGCGTGCGCTAGACACTTCGGCGCGCGAGCGCTCCGAGGCAATCAGCGCGCTCAGTGAGAGCGAAGCCACCTTCCGGGCGTTGTTCGACGGCATGGCCGACGCCCTCGTCTTCACCTCGCCCGACCGCCACATCCGGATGGTGAACCCGGCTTTCACGTCGATCTTCGGCTATGCCTCGGGCGAGGTCATCGGCCGCACCACGCAATTCATTTATGCCAACGAGGAAGACTACGAGCGGCAGGGCCGGGAGCGCTACAACACACCACCGACCAACGGGAAAGGAGCCTGGCAGGTACGCTACAGGCGGCGCGACGGCAGCGAGTTCTGGGGCGAATCGACCGGCGGGCAAATTTTGGGGCCCGGCGGCGAAGTCGCCGGCCTGCTCGGCATGCACCGCGACATTACCGACCGCGTCTCGGCAGAGCAGGCGAATCGCGAACTCAACGATCGCTTTGCGCGCGTCTTCGAGACCAGTCCGTTGGCCATCTCCATCAGCGAGGCCGCAAGCGGAAGATTCGTCGATGCAAACCGGGCGATGGAGGTGCTGCTCGAGTACGGCCGGGACGAGTTGATTGGCCGGCGTGCCGGGGAACTCGGGATCTGGGCCGAGCCCGGCGCGCGGGAAGCGATGGCTTCGATCATCCAAGCAAGCGGCAAGGCATCCAACGTTGAAGCGCGACTGCGCACCCGCTCGGGGCGCATCATCGAAGTGTCGGCCTCGGCGTGTCCGATCGACATCGGTGGCGCACCGCATTTTGTGGGCATGTTGGTCGATGTCACGCCGCAGGTTCAAGCTCGTCGTGATCGCGAACATCAGCATGAACTGCTCGAGGCCCAGGTCGCACAGCGCACCGCCGAGCTCGCTGCTGCGAACGCGACCCTGGCCCAGCGTGCGAACGCGATTGCGGCGCTGTACGACCAGGCGCCTTGCGGATACTTTTCAGAGGGCTCGGATCGCACCATCACGCAGGTCAACGAGACCTGCCTGACGCTGCTGGGCTGGTTGCGCGAGGAGTTCATCGGTCGTCGCATCGACAATTTCCTCACGCCCGAGGCGCGAGCGTTGCATGAGCAGCGCTTTGCAGAGCTGCTTCGCACCGGCCAGCAGCGCGACCTCGACTACGAGTTCATTCGCAAGGACGGCACGCTGCTGCCGGTGCTGATCAGTGCGGTCGTGGATCGCGATTCGCAGGGCAAGCTCGTGGCCAAGCGCGCGACCCTGGTTGACAACAGCGAACGCAAGGCGCGCGAGCGCCAGATCGCCGAGATGCAGCACGAGCTGGCACACCGCGCCGACGAGGCAGAGGCTGCGAACCGCGCGAAGAGCGCGTTCCTCGCAAACATGAGCCACGAGATTCGCACGCCGATGAACGCCATCATCGGCCTGACACACTTGCTGAGCCGCGATGCGCGCGACACCATGCAACGCGAGCGCCTCGGCAAGATCGGCGACGCCGGCCAGCACCTCCTTCAGGTGATCAACGACATTCTGGATCTGTCGAAGATCGAGGCCGGAAAGATGCTGCTCGAAGAGGTCGAATTCTCTCTCGATGCGCTCGTCACGCGTTCGTTTGAGATGGTCGGCGCACGTGCGCGCGAGAAAGGGCTCGAGTTGGTGCTCGATACCGACCATCTGCCCGATCGACTGTCCGGCGACGAGACGCGCCTGTCGCAGATGCTGATCAACCTGCTCGCCAACGCGGTGAAGTTCACCGAGCGTGGCTGGATCCGGCTGCGTGCCGAACTGATCGGTGAAGACCGCGACCGGTTGCGCGTGCGTTTCGAGGTGCAGGACACCGGAGAGGGCATTGCATTGGAGCGACAGTCGGAACTGTTCAACGCCTTCGAGCAGGCTGACACTTCCACGACGCGGCGCCATGGCGGCACCGGCCTGGGCCTTGCGCTGACGCGTCGTCTCGCTTCGATGATGGGCGGCGAGGCAGGCGTGCAGAGCGCTCCAGGCGCGGGCAGCACATTCTGGTTCACCGCGTCGCTGGGCCATGCCCGCGAAGCCGGCGAAGCCGCAGCACCGGTCTCGCTGAAGGCGCTGCGCGCGTTGCTGATCGACGACCTCCCGGAGGCGCGCCAAGCGCTGGCGGACCGCTTGCGCATGCTCGGCCTCAGCGTCGATGCCGTGCCGGACGGAGAACAAGCACTTGCGCGTGTGCAGGCCGAATCAAGTGCCGGTCGGACCTACGACGTGGTGCTGGTCGACTGGCGCATGACCCCGATGGATGGCATCGAGACTCTACGAGGGCTGCGCCGCTTGCTTGGTGCCGGAACGCCAGCCAGCGTGCTTGTCACCGCGTTCGACGAGCCGCAGATGTGGCAACAGGCGCGGAGCGAGCATTTCGACGCCGTGCTGCTCAAACCCGTCACAGCCTCGGCATTGAACGACACGTTGATGCGCGTGGTTCGAGGCAACTCCTCGGTCCTGCCCGCTATGGCAGAGACTGCGGGACAATACGAGGCGCTTCTGCGCCGTCAGTGTGGGGGTCAGCGCATCCTGCTCGCGGAGGACAACCCGATCAACCAGGAGGTGGCCGAGTCGCTGCTGCATCTGGCTGGGCTCGTCGTCGAGACGGCGGCCGACGGCGTCACCGCGGTCGAACTCGCGCTGTCGCGATCGTACGACCTGATCCTGATGGACCTGCAGATGCCGCGCATGGACGGTCTCGAGGCGACCCGCACGATCCGTGCCCGCGCCGGGCGCGGCACGCCCATCATCGCAATGACTGCGAATGCCTTCGTTGAAGATCGCGCCGCGTGTCTGGCCGCGGGCATGAACGACCACGTGCCCAAGCCGGTCGACCCGGAGCGCCTGTATGCGACCCTGCTGCGCTGGTTGCCGCTCCGAACGTCGAACGCTTTGACACACGCGGAGGTGTCCGCCGGCCCGACGGATCCAAGCGACAGCGCGAGCGTGCCCTTGCCGGATCGGCTCGAGCGCATCGATGCACTCGACCTCGACGAGGCCCGTCTGCATGTCGGCCATCAGGTCGCTTTGCTGGTGCGTGTTCTGCGTCGATTCGCGCAGACCTATATGCGGGGCGTGCCCGGGCTGGCGCCTGGCGAGGTCGCGGGCCGCACCGAGCGCTGGCGAGCGGCCTGTCATTCGGCGCGCGGAGCCTGTGCAACGATCGGTGCAAAGCGACTCAGCGAGGACCTGCTCGCGTTCGAACTGCGCCTCGTCGACGGGAGCGATCCCGAGCGGTCCGCCGCCGAGGCGCATCGGCTCGACGACGAACTGCGTGCGCTGTCGGCGACGCTACTGGCCGAACTCGATCGCTGATCGGGGGAAGCGGCACTTCGGCGTCACAACACCTGGCTGCGCAGTTCAGGAAAGACCTTGCCCACCTTGGCCAGCAGGTAGTCCCCATAGCGGCCGTGGAACGCATGCACGTTGGCGCGGTCCCAGCGCTGCGCGCTGTCGTCGATGGCGGGCGCGCCGGCCAGCCCGTCGATGCGCTGCACACGGCTGAAGAAGTTCGGGTCGAAGAACAACGGGAACGACAAACGGTCGCGCCCGCTGCGATTGATCGCGACGCGATGCGGTGTGGAGCGGTACAGCCCGCCGGTCATGCGGTCGAGCATGTCGCCGATGTTGCACACGAAGCTGCCGGGGATCGGCGGCGCGTCTGTCCACCCGCCCGGCGTCTTGACCTGGAGACCGCCGACGTCGTCCTGCAACAGGATGGTCAGCAGCCCGTAGTCGCTGTGCTCGCCGACGCCCCATTGCGCGTTGCTGCCTTCGGGCACCGGACGCGACGGGTAGTTGAAGAGCCGGAACAGGATCAGCGGATCGGCGGTGTAGCGCGCAGCGAAGTAGTCCGGCGGCAGCGCCAGGCTCAAGGCCACGCCCTCCATCAGACGATGCCCGAGTCGGGTGACCGCGGCCATGTAGGCCGGCACCGTGTCACGTAGACCGGGCACCTCGGGGAACAGGTTGCGGCCGTGTACCGGCGTGCCGACGCGCACCAGCGGGTGATCGTCGGGCAGTTCGGTGCCGAGGTACAGCCCCTCCTTCCAGTCGGGGCGTCCGGAGGTCAACTCGCCGCCGAGCGGGAAGTAGCCTCGCCACGCGCGCCCGCCGAGCGCCATGCGCCACTGCAATTTCGTGGCTTCGTCGAGCGCGAAGAACTGACGGCTCAAGGCTTCGAGTTGCGTCAGCAGTTCCGGCGCGACGCCGTGGCCGATCACATAGAAGAAGCCATGCGCGCGGCAGGCTTCGCCGATGCGGCGCGCGACCTCGGCGCGCCCAGGCGTGGCGTGCAGCAGGTCGCCGACATCGATCACGGGCAGTCCCGAGCTCACGGTTTGAACTCCTCGAAAGATGGAAAGGTGGCACC
>Ga0207658_10002968_pt1 | contig 12136 bp, 5 predicted proteins | sample KBSS33metaG_FD_184322 | JGI IMG/M metagenome (GOLD analysis project Ga0207658, IMG submission 184322) | Switchgrass rhizosphere microbial communities from Kellogg Biological Station, Michigan, USA - KBS S3-3 metaG (SPAdes) (version 2) | ecosystem: Host-associated > Plants > Roots > Rhizosphere >...
CCTATCGTTCTATATCACCAACTGCTCCTCATGGGAGACAAGCCTTCTGATCGGAAGTCAGCCGTTCTACTATGTTTAAACTAGCCCCCATTCTTTCTCTAAAAACCTACTAGCCGGCTAAGCCAATAGGAAAATCCAAAAAAACGACACCCCTGCCCACCAGGATGCCGGTCTGGCGGAACAATCCAGCTCTGGTTGGTGGTTAACCAACTGGTACGGCTGTGACAGGTGGTTACCCTGTTGGGCGCCGACGCCTCATAGCGGCGATTTACATCCCTCCACCCTTAGGAGTGTCTTCCCCTGCCGTGTAGAGAAGAGCCACACCTACGCAGAAGACAAACCCAAGGATGCCGTCCCGTGGATCCACGAGTCCTGCGAAGATAAGCACCGGCCAAAAGGCTAGGTTTACAAGAAACCACAAAAGGAACGCTAGCCACTTTGTAGGCACCTTCTTCAACCAATACTACGCTCCTAAATTAAACTAGATGTCCTATAGTATTAGACTAGATTGACGAACCAGGCATTTGCCTTAAATAGGGGAGCCGCCCATAAGGACGAAACCCAGTTTTCAAGACTGGGTCCTACTCCCCCTACCCTGACACTAGGGGACTGACTCTCGGGGCAACAACCCGCCGTTCTATTGGTTTAAACTAGCCCCTATGTTTACTAGGGGCAGGTTCACCTACCCCTACCTTACTACGACTTAATCCAAAAGTAACCTGTCAAATTGGACTTGATGGACGATTTGTACTGCGCAGGGACATAGTTTCATGGAGGCCTTTAAATGCTCCATTACTTACGACTCCTTTCACTAGGTACGCCACACTCCCGCACCCCGGCCCCAAAAGCCCAGGGTGCGCCGCTTCGATCGTGGCTACCGACCGGGTGGGGCGACCTGGATCCTGATCAATGTGGGGCAACCTTAACCGCAACAAGAGCAGGAACCCGATATAATCAGGTATGGACATGGGAACCTATGAGCCCGTCACTGGTGTTCACTGTAGAAAGGTACACAACCCTTGGCACCTAGTGGTCACTCTAGATACTTCTGGGCCTTCCCCCTCTGGAACCTTACACTGATACCCATTATGAGGATTTAGGGGCACAGTAAGCACAGCCAGACGTTTCCCAACTTACTTGCGGATGACAGGGTGGGGTCACCATTGATCATATAGTCACACCCCCGTCGTTATGGAACCCTGCTGCCCGCCATGCTTCCTCCATTTCTTCGCACTTTAAACATGCGTTATTTACTTAGGTCGTACACGGTTGTGAAACCGCTTTCTTATCCCAAGCTAGCCTCCACATAAGGGACATGCAATCATTCTACCGCGCCGCCACATACTACCGCTGAGAGACCTCCTGATAGTGTATGTTATGCATTGATTTTCCCTATGAGGCACAACACAGTAGTGCAGGAACACGAGCCAATATTGGGTTTTTTAGTCCCTGGGTATTGCCGTTCGATCTGGTACCCTGATTTCCTACTGTGAGGACATTCGCGTTGTTCAGCCGCTAAGCTTACATTGCGTATACTTGTCAGGGCGAACACTGGGATCACAAGCTGGGTGATAATCCAGCCTGTTAAATCCCCCTCTCTGACATTTCTGCCTGTCTGCCCGCTACTACCGTGCCAGCGCACAGGAAGTATTATCCCATGCTGTACGGGTTAACACCCTCTTTCAACGCTAGAGGCGGGAATGGTAGTGTACGGCAGGGGGCCGACTCCACATGCTAGGCAAGGGAACACCTCCTCCCGCCCTGAAGAGAATGATAGTAGACTCCTCCTAACCTAGCGGATTGGAGATTTCGCCCCTCACCACTAAGCTAGGGTTTGTAGAGCCTACTACCCCAGGGTTAGGGAGGGGTTATCGGATGACGGATTAAACTAGTCCGTCAGGGCGCTAGTTTCCATTGGAGACTGTACACTTCTAGTATGCCCCATCCCCCGACGATTAGATCATACTTACCACCTAGCAGCACGCGCTCTACGCCGGGGCATGCCAAGGGTCACTACCTTGACAGGGTTGATCCCCATTGTCAGCGTTCCGTGGGCTCCGCTAGGTTGTTAACCCTACCTCCCGTTAGCTTTTGAAAGGCTATTGGTAAAGCCCTCTTCCCCGGTTAATGCAACCATAAGGAAGATCATACCAGGTGGCGCGAGAAAGCACTCACTCTCTCAACACTCGAGGATATCCACCCCCGAATCCAAGCAACACGGTGGGTCCTAATGTTGAGTGGTTGAAACCATACATAGTATACTAACCATAGCCCGACTCACTCAATCAGGCAGTTAGTATACTACAAGGCTGGGCCTCACCCACCAGTATAAGCGTTTAGTTACTCTGTACCCCGGACCTATTGGGACAGGAGGGTTCTCGTACGCGGCCAAACGTACCCCTATATCCCGGGTGATCCTATCACACCCTAACGACAAGTAACTACACAACTAGTTGGGTACACAAGCAACTAAACTAGGTTACGGACGGTTAATCACCCCGAACCAACAATAAGACTGGTGGGTCCCTTAGAAACTAGGCCGCTTGATAGGCACATGGCCTATCAAGTTAATGCCAGCAAGAATACTATGCCGGCGGCCCCGAAATGCTGCATATACGAGTACATCTCACTGGTTTAGTACCTTAACGGTTTCCAAGCCAGTACTACCCCAGTTTGGGATTAAACCCAGAGTTGTCTCTACTACGACTTACGCTGCGACGCCCATTACAAACTAGTTCTGCTGGGTCTCTAGATGAAGGAGAACAACTCCAACACCCTACAGTTAATGGGTTATCAGCCCTCCCTGTAACGGCTACCCCTTCCTCTATCGGAATTAGGCAGAACATATGCGTCGCATTAAGAGAATCAGCACAGATAAAGGGTACCTAACAGCCTAAACTAGACAGTGTGGTCACTCACTGTTTAGGTTTGCTGTCCCATGCTGTAGGGATATACCAATATGGTTTGAATCCCATGTTAGACATGAATCTAACCCTCTGAAACACACGCACACCGTTTATCACCCAGTATGCGCAACACTGCCAGGCAAGGTGCCAACCTGACAATGAGGCGTAGACCCTAATACACCATCCCCGATTGCTAATCGAGGTTAATAGGTGTTTTCAAGTCTAAAAGGCATTACGTGTTTCAGTGGTACGGCAATAGTTGTTCGACGCCGTTTGCGCGTGGCCCCATCGGAGATAAGGCGGGTCTTTGGTAGTTCCCGAGCTAATCGTCGTAATTCCTAAGCTACGCTGCCAAGGCGGCTCCTTTCAGTTCTGTCTCCTCCTATGCCGAGAACTATAGCTATCGGAAGACTGTCACCCTTTCGGGTATATCGAGATCAAGTCTCACGGCCTATATGCCTTAACAGTCGTTATCAGCCACCAGGTTTACCTGGTGACTCCTTACAATAGGTTAGCCCGGGTGGGAGTCAGCCACCAAACTCTGGGCGTTGCGCACCTCACATACTAGGGTGGCCAACGTGGGCATTTTCAGCTAGGCTCCCTAAAGTTAGCATCCCCTACAGCTAGAAAGAGACTGTGGGGCCAGTAGGTATACCTCCTTATAGTCGGCACATAACTACAAGCCACATCAAACAGGATAAGCCCCTGTATAAAACAACAATCAGCTAACTAGGCAGCTACGGCTTGTGAATTCCGCTGACTCCCGCCTAGTCGCAGTAATATGGTACTATAATGGGCTCTTACAGATTCACCGCATGTAGCAGTTACTAATGGGGCGTTTGGGGACTCTACACACGCGTTGCCAATATGGCTTTTACTAAAACTGTGTGAGAGTGGTTTCCCCTGGGTACTACCTCCAGGCATTGGCTACTTCCCATTGCTAGGAGTCCAAGTAAGCCTGGGGACTACGACTGCTGTTACAGGGTCCTTGTAAACAGCAGGTAGTCCAGATGCCACCCCATTATACATCGTCAGTGCGGTATTTCTACCGACTGCAGACGGATGGAGTGGCCCTAGGTTAGTTACTGCGGCAAGGTCGGCAGGGTTGAGCGCTAGCAATGGCACGTATACCCTCTTCCCTACCAGTCTCGGCAAGGTGATCTGGTGAAGGGTGGCAACGTCTAAATAGCCGTTTCGCATTGCTAGCGCGTGCCGATAAGGCCATGACGCCCGCTCCTCTACTGCCGCAAGCAGCTCCTGGTGCTCCCCCTTCACTACCTCTCGAATAAACCACTCCCCCACTTTCTTTGCGATCTCCTCTGCGCCCTTAGCGCATAGATCGTCAAAGGTAGGGTTAGGAGTATCGAGATATAGCTGTGCACCCTTCTTAGCACCTGACTTAACAGCAGCAAAGAAAGCAGCTCATCCAATAGCTAAGCTGTTACTGCTATCAGTACCAGACACTAGTCAGGCTACAAACAGGAGAAGGGCTCGCAAGATTAGGGCACTTACTAAGTATACCCAAGGGTAGAAAGCAACTCACTGAACCCCCAAGAATGGAGGCCGAGGCCAGTAACCAACCCACCAAGAGTGGATCCACCATGCAGTGTGGGGGAACACCCACCACCCTAAGATAATAGCATATAATCCACCTACCAAGAGGAAAGGGATAACCCCCAATCGTCTCCGGATAGGCGGAAGCATAGCTAGTCCTAGGAATAGCCAGGTGGTTCCCCCAATAATCACATTCTGCATGGCGAACTGGTGGGTTCCCTCAAGCCAGAAAGAGGAGTTCAGCGCTGCTTCTACCCAAGATCACCCCATTGTGAATATACAAACCCCTGTAACCCAAGATACAATATGCAAGACGAGGCCAAGCACCTTCCCCACCCGACTGAAGAATGACATCAATCGGTTGAGGTAACCTCTCACACAGGACTACGATCCTAAATACTAGAAATCCTATGTTAGATTAGCCTGTGTAGGTTACCTCGTGAGGAGGGCTGCTTAAAATGAAAGCACTCTGGTAGCTAAACACCCTTCTACTTTAAGGTTAAGTAGGCAACCTTGTTCGACGCCGTTTGCGCAATACTCCTTCTGGAGGGTAAGAAGGGTCTTTGGTAGCTCTCAGCTAACCATCGTAATTCCCAAGCTACGCTGCCAGGGTGGCTCCTTTCAGTTCTGTCTCCTCCTATGCCGAGAACTATAGCTTATAGCTATCGGAAGACTGATACCCTATAAGGGTTATTTGAGATTAGTCTCATAGTCCAATGGACATAAACAGTCTTTTACCAGTCTAAAAAGGTCTGGTCCCCTGGGCACGCTGCGTGTTCTGGTTTCATTAGAACACACTAGAGCTGATTCGGGGTGTTCCTGCCCTGTCATCCGAACAGCGGCCCTCTTCTCGTTTTTTTACCCTGAAGAGGGAAAGGGTGCCAGGACACTATGCCCCCTGAGCTAGGCCACCACGCATTGACCCCAGCAATGTCGTGAAAGGTGTCTACCTAGCCTCCGAAGTAAGCTGGAATTGCTAGGTAGAGATAGAGTGCTGACTCTCTGCAGACACGTGGTCTTGGGATAGTACATCAGCACTCTACAAGGGTGAGAGCTTTTAGACACCCCTGTCTCGGCAGAACAATCCGAGATTACACCTAAGCTCTGACCAGGCGTCACGACCCCTTACTCGGCAGAACAGTCCGAGACCTTAATGTGGGTGCTGCCAGAGAGGGCAACCTCATTTCTCTGGTTAGGCTAAGCCTATAGACTGGTCCCAACTACACCTAAAAGGTGCCATGCGTTGCAAAGAACTACGATGTACTCCAGAGGCTGCTAATACCGGTTGTGAAACCGTGACATCCTACCTACCTCTGGGTACCTGAAAGACTGAGCTGTGGGCGCTCTATTTGTATTGCCCCCAGGCATGGGTTACTTCCTCCTACTCGGAGTCCAAAGATGCCTACCGGCGTTCCCTAGTCTATTGAGCCTTACTAGAGCTCGCTCAGCTCTGTCAAAGACAGGTACGATTGCCGTTCCTGTGGGGGACTCGGGGTCTCAAACTACTACTGGTCCTGCGCCCGCTGATACATGGGTTCTCAATGAGGTCATAATTGACCCCACTGGTGATAACAGCTCCTGGGCGGCCAGATACTCCGCTAAAGGAGTAGACAATGCTGGGAGAGGAGGCCCCATAGCCCGACATGGTATGTCCATTGGGAAGTATCCTAAGGAGAGTATGATTTCCTGATGGATATTCTTCCAGACATTTACCATTCGAACCCCCTCCCGCTCAGCGTCTAGTAGTCGGCCCTGTGCGGCGGCCTCGTTGCCCTTAACCAACTGGTCAGTAAATCAGTCCACGGTGTTATCCAACACCTCCTCTGCCACATACTCTAGGGCTTCCTTTAGAGGGGACTTTGGTGCCTGACCATTGGCACTCTTTACTATCCGCTGCACCGTAAAGAAGATCCCAAGAATACCAGCGATTGCGCTGTCGGACCTCTTACCATTAACACGGTTGCAGATTAGTACGACCAATAGGACAACGAGCCGTATAAGAATGATAACATTCATTCGGCACCAGCAGATATGAGGCCAGGCGAGGGCCCCGTCATAAGGCTCATAACCTACACAGTCATGCCAGTGCCATAGCAGCTCTGGCCACACCCACCATCCTAGGAAGGCATTAAACATTACCAGTACCAATAGAATAGGGACCCGTCTTCTAGGTCCCCACACTGGTAACACAGTAATGCCTACCAAGAATGCTGTGGCATAGTACCAGATTACTGCCCACGCTGCGTAGGCTAGCCTCAGCTCGCCTGCCTCCACCCGCACCAACACTCGGTCTATACCGTACCATCCGAGATGGAATAGATAAAGGCCCACAGCTCATCGTATCAATATTACCAATGTTATAGCGATGGGCAACACCGTGCCTATGAACCGCTTACAAACGTTCCATAGGTACCCAACCACGTAGCTCTACCTGACTGAATAACAGCCGTCCAAGTTTAGACTAGACTACGTGTTGGGCAAGTTTTGAGATACCTTACTCACCTGCGCCTGATAGTTACATTTCCCAAAAAACAGTCTCATGTGTTTCGGTGGTACGGCAATAGTTGTTCAACGCCGTTTGCGCGTGGCCCCTTCGGAGATAAGGCGGGTCTTTGGTAGTTCCCGAGCTAACCGTCGTAATTCCTAAGCTACGCTGCCAAGGCGGCTCCTTTCAGTTCTGTCTCCTCCTATGCCAAGAACTATAGCTATCGGAAGACTGATACCCTATAAGGGTTATTTGAGATCAATCTCATAGTCCAATGGACATAAACAGTCTTTTGTTCTTCTACACGTTCTAGTACAAGTTAAACACTAGGAAGATATGACCAAAGACCATATGCAACCTGTGGAAACAAGCACCAAGAACGGCAGTGAACCTGTTGGCCTGTGTATACCACTGCATATTATGAGGGTAGCATTATGGTAGTAGTTTGGATAATCTATGAGCGATGATCTTCTCTCACTCTCAAGACTAAACCTAAACCTCACAAGCTCTCCCCAGAATAAGAGGGCATAGACAGGAGGGGTGAGATATAGAGTCCCATAAGCTATAGACTCATGATGACGTAGAAAAGAGACCACACCTATGTACACCATCATATAGTAAACTGCCCTAATCTTCTCGGGCTGTAGACCACCATGATGGTGCACCAATATGAGGTGGTCTCACTAGCTCAAAACGTCATAAAGAGCCCTAAGAGACTCTGGTCTCACCCCCTACATTCCTCTCCCCTTAGGAGTGTCTTCCCCTGCCGTGTATAGAAGAGCTACACCTACGAAGAGGACAAACCCGAGGATACCATCCCGTGGATCCACGAGTCCTGTGAAGATAAGCACCGGCCAAAGGGCTAGGTTCACAAGAAACCACAGGAGGAACGCTAGCCACTTTGTAGGCACCTTCCTCAGCCAACACTACGCCCCTAGTATCAAGCTAGGCGTCCTATAGTATCAGACTAGATTGACGAACCAGGCATTTGCCTTAAATAGGGGAGCCGCCCACCATGGACGATGTCCAGGTTAGAAGCCTGAACCTAACTCCCCTTTGGGCAGGGTTTGAGATACCTTACTCACCTGCACCTGCCGGGGCCTATTACAGCACATCGGGAGTATGAATCCCACGGACTAGATATCCTACCCAACAACATCGAGATCGAGTTTAATACAGGGCACAAACTCTCGGTTTTGCAGACCGCTGTTCTTAGCTTAAACTAGGCCCTCTTACAACATGCTGGCAAGCATGAGGGTTAATCAAGTCGGCTAAGCCGCTACATCCGTTCCTCTCGTACTGAGCTGCCACACGATTGAGTATTAGACCAGATAAACTGCTCTAGCTTGCGCCGAGCTAAACTAATATCACGCTCGGGAGACACTTAGTTTTCGGCGGAACAGTCCGAATGTGCAGACAGGGCTCGTTTGCCTAAGGGCAACAGACTCCTTGCAACACACTAGGCTAATATCTAGGAGAAGGAGTTAGGACCCTTCTCTTTGAGACTTCGCTTCGTGTGCCCCCCTCCAGCCCCCACTTTAGCGTAAACGCGAGGATATAGGCACGGAAGTTCATCCTAGGAGGGGTAGGGGGACAACTCAGTCCACAGGTAAGATCACCCACCCCCGGCTAAAAAGGCAGGATCCCTACACCACTTTGCGATCTCCATCCAACCTCTCTAGGGGTCAACCTTGCACCCTAGGTGGAACAGGTCTGGCTAGAACGAGTGCAAACTGGTCCCCCCTGCGTTAATTACCTCATTTCCGTCCACACTAAGAAGACCTAGTGTTTCCGAGGCTGAGGATCAGTGGTAAGTACCCTATAGTAACGGGTTCGCATGCCCTCTGGCTGTGCCGTTAGCAGCATACCTAGGCCGCAAGCTTAGCTTATACTACAAGATAACGTGGTGCAGGGACGCTACACACACTCTTACCACTGTACCCGGGATATCCCGCTGTTTGGGGATAGGAGCTACTAGCCAGCATCTTAACCTAGCAGTCCACCTATCCTGATAGGCACTTACTAACAGTCGCGAGCTAATAGCAGTTACCTACCATTCCTGGTGCTTGCTAGGCCAGGGTTGCGTTCCCAGGCCAGTCACCCCACACCTTACATAGCAGGATCCCTGAGGCCTGGACACCGCCCGTATGGTGTGTTGCCGAACTAGTCTACCTGGTTGTCCCCTCTAGAAAGAGACTGTGATCCTAGGAACCACACCAGGTATTTCGTCCCCCAGCAACAAGTATAGGTAGCAGGTAAGGTTGGTCCTTACGAACTACTGACCCCTTTCTCGGCGAGTGTGTATGACACCTCTGTTTCCGATACGCACGGAGGCCAGTAGCCCTTACCAGTTCTGCTAGGGAATAGCTCCCAGAGGTTATTATACCCTCTCCTACACTTCCTGGGGACATCCGTTTTCCTTTCGGATGCTTTACGCGTGGGCCCTTGTATATAGCAGAAAAGGCTACTAACAGTCTCACCTAAGCTACTATATACAAGGTTATCAGTTTGAGGAGTTAGGACCCTCGCCCTTGTGCCACACCACGCGCCCGCTAAGTCTCATGCAGTGTGTCGTGGTCCTAACACTAACATGAAGGTAAGTCTAGTATGTCTGCTACCTAAGTACACAATCGAGATACAACACCGATGTAACCTCCACCATTTAAACATACTCGGTAGACGGTTCTGTTAACTCCGGAGTAACTCTTAGTTGTAAATACGGGAGTGATGCTCCTCCCGTCTACTCTTATAGCTTTGCCTATTTATCGAAATTTGCTGCCCCAGCAGACTTGTCACACTAATAAGGCTTCTTCCCGTTCGTCCGTTCGTTTCAATGGGTGACTTGACTACCCCTTAACTCCTATTCCCGACGGTTATCAGGAGCACCCCACCCACCTGCCGGTAGGAGCCAGGGTGGTAGTAAATCAGCGGTCACCCACTGACGACAATTGGACTCCACCCCCGCCCTACCCCAGTAGGGTTGTGATTGCTTCACTTACCGCTCCACAACCACTCGGCCCCCTACTGGGGGCTGTTTCTTTCAGTTCAGGGCTAAGAGTACAGCAGCGCCGCTTGGTACCTTCCCCAACAAGCATGACCAAGCTGGGTGGCCACACAAGACTGATCCGAATGCTGCGGGTGCCAGAGCCACACGAGATGCCATAGCATATTAGCGTTTTCTTTCAGTACGCTGCTAGTGAGGCACCCGCACTCTTATGGCGCCATCCCTCTAGATACGGCCGCGTACCCAGGTAAGACCTATTTCACGTTTATAGCGCAAAGCCTTTAAGTATGACTATAGAGTTTCCGAAGGCTTCTCTTGGTTCTATTACATCCGACAATTCTTAGTCGGACTCTAAGTTCGATCAAAGGCGAGTACCAGTCCCCTGCGTTGACGGATTCCTACCTACCCGCAATCAACGGGCAAATCACTATGCTACCTTTGGGTCCTCAAGGGCATTTAAGACCGCCGTTGACGGGTTGCTAAACCTGACGCACCGGGCACCGCAGACCAATAACGAGATCGGCGAGGTCTGTAATAAACTGGCGCAAGGGAGCCTTAGTAAGCTGGCCATATTGCAGTATATTACAGTATTGCACACAGCCCTTTCGGGCACCTCACCGGCTACCTTACTTGTTACAGGCTCCGGTTTGGCGGGTTCTTGCTCCTAGGGGTTCGCGGTACAGACGGCGGGTACCTAGGATGGCCTTTCGGCACTAGTTGGTCACACTAGTTTCCCCCTCCTAGTTGAGAGAGATTGGTACCCAGAGGAACTGAGCCCGCTCACGTAGCACGTCCTCCTAGGGGTACCGCCATGGTACCTCTGGCAGCCTGCTCTCCTAGGGCCAAGCACCCCAACTGCACTCTAGGGCCTCTCGCTACACCCCCAGAACCCTTCACCTATCTACTAATGTGGAGATTGTAGATACACCTACGTTTTGGTGTAATGATATTATAATGATGGTGATTACGGCGTTCACTATTAAGTTGCCTACTTGTTTCGGGATGAACACACTGACTCCCTTCCCTTGGCACTACTTAATTCACCCGAATCTACACGGCTGTACCTTGCACAGCCTATTCAAACAAACTCATATCAGGATGGACGATTTATCAACACCAAGTTAGCTTTAAATCTCATTGTAACTGCAGCTTCAAGCTAACCTTAACCCATCCCTTGAATTTAACAGGCTACCCTGCTAATTTCCTCCACTGGTATGCAATACCAATGTTTATAAAACAGATAAGCTTAGTTTGGCACTAATCTACATTCAAAGTAGATGCTCTAATTTCTAAGCTAAGCAAACTCCACAGTCAGGAAAAAGGATTCATAGAGGGTTGTGCGCCCCCTATAATAACCTAGCAGACAGCAACACCACTCACGAAGGAATGAGCAGTGTGCTCTACTCGCATCTCACACCTCCTAGTGAAGGAGTTAATCACAGCAATCATTCGAAACGAGATTATGGTCTCCATGAACATAGTCATAAAGAACCATATCCTAACGTTTGCCATGGCTGATCCTAGTGATCTAAGCTTCACTAGGAACCGGAACTTGTCCGATAGCTGCTTGTACTTCCGGGGGCAACCCTGCAGTCCTAGGAAGTGCATAGGGAAGAACGTGGTGTTCACCCCTACAAAGAACTGCAGAAAGAATGACTGCATCTTCTCTCTGTTGTAAACCAGCTTACTCACTACTGGCCAGTAAACAGAGATTCCAGTGAAGATGCCGAACACCGCCCCCATTGAAAGCACATAATGGAAGTGGGCTACCACGAAGTATGTATCATGGAAGTCCACATCTAAGATGGCGTTCGACAGGATCACCCCAGTAACACCCCCTACCGTGAACATGAAGAGGAACCCTATGATCCATCTAATCACAGGGTTCGCTCGAATGTTCGTCTCGGACAGGGTGAGCAACCAGGTGAATACCTTAATGCCGGTTGGAATGGCAATTACCATCGTGGCCCCGGTAAAGTAGGCCCGAGAGTCAGCATCAATACCGGTGATGTATATGTGGTGTGCCCACACTACAGTCCCGATGAGCCCAATGCTTAGGACCCTATATACCATGCCGAGGTAAGTGTCAATCTCATCCTTTCCCGACACTAGAATTGATGCATGCCTAACAATCCCAAAGGCAGGGAGGATTAAGATATACACCTCCGGATGTCCAAAGAACCAGAA
>Ga0207658_10002981_pt1 | contig 12105 bp, 10 predicted proteins | sample KBSS33metaG_FD_184322 | JGI IMG/M metagenome (GOLD analysis project Ga0207658, IMG submission 184322) | Switchgrass rhizosphere microbial communities from Kellogg Biological Station, Michigan, USA - KBS S3-3 metaG (SPAdes) (version 2) | ecosystem: Host-associated > Plants > Roots > Rhizosphere...
CTGCTTGAAGAGAAGCGCGAGCGGCAGGCGATCGCCGAGCACTGCGGGCGGGAACGCTTCGATCGCGCCATGGCGATTGATCAGGCGCGCTGCGCCGACCGCACCGATGCCCTCGATCCCCGGGTAGCCGTCGGCAGCGTCGCCGACGAGCGCGAGGTAGTCGGGGATCAGCGCCGGCTCGACGCCGAACTTCGCGCGCACGCCGGCGGCGTCGCGGATCGCCTTGCCGCGCCGGTCGACCTGGACGACGCGGTCGGCGCGAACGCATTGCGCGAGGTCCTTGTCGGGCGTCCAGATGCAGACCTTCTCGACCGCGCGGTCGGCGTCGGCGATGCGCGCCGCCGAAGCGAGCGCGTCGTCGGCCTCGAGCTCGACCATCGGCCAGACGACGACGCCCATCGCGACGAGCGCCTCCTCGAGCGGATGGAACTGGGCGAACAGCGCCGGCTCGATCCCGGCCGAGGTCTTGTAGCCCGGCCAAAGATCGTTGCGAAACGATTCGATGATGTGGTCGGTGGCGACGCCAACGTGCGTCTCGCCGCGCTCGACGATCTCGAGCACCGACTGCAGCACGCCGACGACCGCGCCGAGCGGCCGATCCTTGCCCTTGGTGAAGCGGCGCAGCCCGTAGAAGTGACGGAACAGCTCGTAGGTGCCGTCGACGAGGTGGACGATCACTCGGGCTCGATGCCGGCGGCCTTGATGACGCGGCCCCACTTCTGCGCCTCGGCGATCTGGAACTTGCCGAGCTCGTCAGGCGTCGTCGTCCAGGCGTCCGAGCCCGTGCTGTCGAAGAACGACTTGGCGGTGGCGCTCTTGGTCCCCGCGACCAGCAGCTCGCGCAGGCGCGCCACTACCGGCGCGGGCGTGCCGGCCGGAACGTAGGCCGCGAACCAGTAGCCCATGTCGTAGCCCTTGACCCCGGCTTCGTCGATCGTCGGCACGTCGGGCAGCAGCGGATTGCGCCGGGTTGTCGAGACGCCGAGGGCGCGGAGCTTGCCGCCCTTGATCTGCGGCACGCCGGTCGCGGTGTCGGTGATCATGAAGTCGATCTGGCCGCCGAGCAGGTCGGTGATCGCCTGCGGGTTGCTCTTGTAGGGCACGTGCAGGATGTTGGTTCCGCTCAGCTGCTTGAACATTTCCCCGGCGACGCGGCTCGACGAGCTGCCGCTGCCGAACGAGAGCTTGCCCGGCTCGTGCTTGGCCTTGACGACGAGATCGGCGACGCTCTTGTACGGTGCCTCGGTCCGCACCACGAGCACCTGCCCGCCCTTGCCGAGGCCGGTGACGGGGACGAAGTCCTTGACCGGGTCGTAGGCGAGCTTCTTGTAGAGATGCTCGTTGGCGGCGTGCGTGGTGTTGGTGGTGATCAGCACCGTGTAGCCGTCGGCGGTGGCGCGCGCCGCCGCCTGCGCGGCCATCATCCCGCTGGCGCCGGCCTTGTTGTCGACGATGACCGCCTGCTTCGTGTCCTGCGTGATCGAGTTGCCAAGAGCGCGCGCCAGCTGGTCGGTCGCACTGCCGGCGGCGAAGGGGACGATGAACGTCACGGGCTTCTCAGGGTACTTGGTCTGGGCAAGGAGCGGCAAGGCGAGCAGGGCGCCCATCGCCGCGATGCAGCTTCGCCGGCCGGCGCGGAAGGTCGAATTCATGGGGCAAGTCTCCGTTCTAGGTTCGGGGGATCCAGGATGTCGGCGTCGGTGCCGACGAGGTGGTGGCGCAAGTCGTCCGGCACCTCGATCGGCAGGTCGAGCAACAGGAAGGCGAGGGCCTTGCCGTGGCTATCGAGGTTGAGCGCATCGTTGACGCCGCCGTCGAGCACGTCGTCGAGAACGAAGTTCATGGCGTGCAGGCCTGGCAGCAGATGCCGCGTCACTCGCGTCGGCCGGCGGTGCTCGAATTGGCCGGCGACGCGCTCTTGGGTCACCTGCGCGACGAGCAGCGGCCAGAGCTCGGCGTGCCAGGCGATGACGCTGATGTTCGAGCGGTTGCCCTTGTCGCCGGTGCGACCATGGGCCGCGCGGTGCAGCGGAACGGGCGATCGGCTCATGGCGGGCTCAGGAAGGAAAAGCGCGTCGGCACGTCGTCGCGCGGCACGAAGCACGAGAGCGTCGAGAGCCGCTGGCGCAACCCGGTGCGAACGCCGCCGCCGCCGGCGGGACCGCACGTGTAGAGCGCAGTCACTTCGCGCGGCAGCCGCTCGGCCTCGGCGCGATCGGCGTGGATCAGGGCGACGCGCAGGCGCACGTCACGGGCTTCGCCCGGAGCTTGCGCGGCGAGCCAGCGCCCGTCGTCGTCGCCGAGCACGCTGCCGGCGCCGATGAGGTCGATGCGCAGCTTGCCGAGCGGCGCGAGACGCTCGCGCAGCACCTCGCCGGCGAGGCGCGCGCGCGCCTCGGCACGCGCGCCGGCGTAAGAGATCTCGCCCTCCGCCAGCCAGCCCTGCTCGCGAAAGACGTTGACCTTCAGCGTTGCCGGACGGGCGTGGCCGCGAACGCCCTCGAGGCGGACGCGGTTCGGCGCCAGCTCGACGACGCGCGCCTGGCGCAGATCGGCGACGACATCGGGAGTGAGGTAGGCGGCGGGATCGTGGACTTCGTAGAGCAGCTGCTCCTTGACCGTGTGCTCGTCGATCCGCCCGCCGGTTCCGGGCGGCTTGGTGATCGTGCAGTGGCCGTCGCGATCGATCTCGGCGATCGGGTAGCCGACGTGGGCGAGATCGGGGATGTCCTTGTAGCCGGGGTCGGCGTAGTAGCCGCCGCTGACCTGGGCGCCGCATTCGAGCAGGTGACCGGCCATCGTCGCCCGCGCCAGCCGATCCCAGTCGTTGCGGGCCCAGCCGAAGTGCGCGAGCGCGGGGCCGACGGTCAGCGAGGGATCGGCGACGCGGCCGGTGACGACGATGTCGGCGCCGGCGAGCAGCGCGTCGGCGATCGGCTCGGCGCCGATGTAGGCGTTGGCGCACACCATCGTTCGCGTGACCTCGGCGGAATCGCTGACGTCCTTCAGCGCCCCCGCCAGCAGAGGCCGGCACGCTTCAGCGCTGAGGTCGTCGCCCGCGACGACCGCGATGCGCGGTTCGGGCAGGCCGAGCTCGCGTGCCAGCGCAGCGATGCGGCGCGCTGCACCTTGTGGATTGGCCGCACCGAAGTTGCTGACGATGCGGATGCGATGCCTGAGGCAGCGTTCGAGCACCGGTCGGAGAAGCTCGGCGAGCAGCGGCTCGAAGCCGGCATCGTCATCGAGTCGGCGTGCCAGCTGGGCCAGCGCCAGCGTGCGCTCGGCCAGCGTCTCGAAGATGAGGACCGCCGGGCCGCCGCCGGCGACGAGCGCATCGACCACCGGTGCCGCCGCGTCGGTGCGGTCGCCCGAGAAGCCGGCGGCGCAGCCGATGCGGAGGGGCACGTCGTCCATCGGAGCAACTCGTCGTGGCGGGCCGCCAGTGTCTCTCAGGGAAGGACAGGGTTGGCGATCGCTGCGGCGATCGCGGCGTCGGCATCGACCTGCAGCATGAACCGCTGCGCCACCAGACCGTTGGCGACGCTCGTCACGGCAGCGACGTAGCCTGCCTGGTTGCCATAGCGCTCGGCCAGCGACGGCCTCGGATCGCCGGCAGCGATTCGCTCGGCGGCGGTCTTCTTGAACGGGAAGTAGGAGCCGAACAAGCCCGCCTGATCGATCACGCCCGGCTTGTTGGTGTAGTTCCAGCCGGTGTGGGTGCCGAGGCCCGCGGCGACGTCGACGCTGCGAATGCCGGCGATGTCGTTGCCGTCCGCATCCACCTGCGGCACCAGGATCGCGTAGTCACGGCCGAGGTAGGCCGGCGGCTGCAGCGTCGCGATGCCGGTCTCGTCCTGGGCCTTGTATTGCGGACCCCAGTCGAGCAGCGGATAGGTCGTGACCAGGCCCGTGTAGGTGACGCCGGGGATGGCAGGGAAGGCGAGCTGGTTAGGCCGGACGAGCGTCGCGTTCGCAAGCTTCGGAACTTGGCTGTCCGGCGGCGGGGTTCCCGCGACGATCCACTCCTCGAGGTCCTGGTAGAGCGCGCGGCCGGTCGTCACCGCAGACAGGTTTCCATTGGTCTGGTAGAGCGCGCCCGCCAACGCGCCGGGCAATGACGCCAGGCCGATCAGGTGATGCGAGCTCGCGTAGTAGTAGATGCGCGCGTTGGCAGGCTGAACCAGGTCCGCGGTTCCCCACGGATCGGTGAGCAACGGCGAGCCTTGCAGGACCCAGAACTCGGTGCCGCTGAAGCCGACGAAGAGCTTCGGGCAGGTCTTGGTCGCGTCGCAACGCTTCATGATGCCGCCGTCGCTGCGGCCCGACAGGGTGTCGACGTAGGCCGGATCGAGGCCGCGCGTGCCGCCCTGGCCGAACGCGGTGTGATCGGTCCTTGCGCCGCCGCCGCCGCCCGGGATCGCGAACCGCGTGTTGAGGTTGGTCTGGCGCGCCGCGATCTGGGCGTAGACGCCGTCGAACACCTGCTTGCCATCGACGTCCTGGTTGAAACCGAGGTGGATCAGCGACTTCATGAAGTTGCCGCACTGCGAGACGCCGGAGGCAAGCGTGTTCTTGATTGCGCCGAAGACGGGGTTGGCGACGCCGTTGTCGTCTTTCGCCCTGTTGTGGAAGAACGAGACGATGTCGCGCACGGCGGCAAAGCCGAGCCCCATCACCTTCGGGTCCTTGGCGACGTAGACGAGCTCGTAGAAGTACGGCGCGACGAAGCCGCCCTTGACGCAGACGTTCGCCGGATCAGGCGTGCCCGGGAAAGGCGTCGTCGCGTCGCACTTCGCGAACTTCCAGTCGGTCGCCGGAATGAACTGGCGCGGGTCGCCCTCGTTGATGCGACGGGTGAGGAGGTAGCCGGGCTGGGTGTTGTCGAGGCTCGCCGGCGCGTACGGCGTCATCGCCCCGTTGTAGGCCCCGTTGGGCAGAGACAGCGAGCTGGCGGTGCTGGCCGCCGGGATCAGCTCGGTGCGGTACGTCCCCGTGATCGACGAGCCGTCGGCGTTCCTGGCCACCGGCACGGTCAAGGTCACCTTGCCGGCGGCGGCGGGAACGTCGCCTTGCCACGCCGAGCTGAGGAAGACGTAGCCGCGCGCCGCAAAGTACGGATCGATGCCGACGATGTTGCCGCGGTTGGGCGCGTCGTAGCGAAGCACGCCTCCCGCCTTGGTCATGTCCTTCGGCTTGAGCAGCACGAAGTCGGCGGTGTACTCGACCTTGCCATTGGCGTTCAACGGTGCCAGGCCGAGGTCCTGGATGATCGCGTTCTTGGGGTCCTTCGGGTCGACCTCGCCGGTGAACGTTCCCGTCAGACGCTCGTAGGCGCCGACGCTGCCGAAGGTGCCGGCGACATCTTCGGTCTTGGTGACGTTGACCTTGTAGGTGGCCGGCGTCGCGCCCGGCGCATCGTCGCCGCCGCCGCAGGCCGCGAGCGCGACCAGCAATACGGTCGAGAAAAGCAGTTTCCTGACGCTGCCCGGACGGGTCACGCAAGGGAAGGCAGCTGCGTTCGAGGTCGCGTTCATGAGTCGTCTCCTGGGTCGGTTCGATCCGGCCTGGTTGGCCGCGGAGGGCGACTCTAGGGACGGAGGTGTGATCTGTAAAATCGAATGTATAGATCACTTGATCTGAAAATCAGATGCCTGCTTCGCTCCGTCAGTTGCGCGCTTTCGTGCTCCTCGCGAACGAGCGCAACTTCACCCGCGCCGCGTCGACCATGCACCTGTCGCAGCCGGCATTCAGCGCACTGATCGGCGGCCTCGAGAGCGCCGTCGGCGTACGTCTCTTCGATCGCAGCAAGCGGCACGTGGCGCTGAGCACCGAAGGAGCCGACTTCGAGCCGACGGCGCGCCGCCTCGTCGGTGACTTCGACGCGGCGATCGCGGCGGTTCACGACCATGCCTCGCTAAAGCGCGGCCGGGTCTCGGTGGCCGTGCTGCCGTCGCTGGCCGCCAACTGGCTGCCCGACGTCCTGGCACGGTATCGGGCCTTGCATCCGGCGATCTCGATCCAGGTCGCCGACGTGCTCTCGGAGCCTTGCATCGAATGCGTCCTGACCGGGCAAGCCGATTTCGCCCTGGCCGCCGTGCGCGCCGAAACCCCGGAGCTCCAGGCGCAGCTCTTCTGGGCCGACGACTTTCATCTCGTCTGCCGTGCCGACCACCCGCTGGCGCACGGCGACGCCAGGCTGCGCCTGCGTGACCTGGCCGAGTGGCCCTTCATCCACCTGTCGCGAACGAGCAGCGTGCGCCAGTACCTCGAGGCGGCGTTTCATCCGCAGACCATGAAGACGGTCATGGAGGTCGATCAGCTGGCAACAGTCATGGGAATGGTGCGCGCCGGCCTCGGCATCAGCCTCGTTCCCGCCTTGACCTTGTTCCACTTCGTCCAGCCGGAGATCGTCATCCGCCCGGTCCGGTTGCCCGGGCTGACACGGCGCATCTACCTGGTGAGGCGGCGCGACCGCAGCCTCTCGGTCGCGGCGCAGGCGCTGCACGACCTCGCCCTCGCGCACCGCCCGGCACCGGCGCCGGCGCCACCACGACCACCACGCCGGAGCCGCCGGGCGTAAGCTCGCCCGTCTCGTAGCGAGGAGACCCCGATGTCCGTCAGCCCTCTGATCTCGCCGCGCATTGCGGACGCTGTCGCCGAGGCGCGCGTCCACCTCGCCGCCGCCCACCGCCTCGCCGTCCTGCACGAGCTCGAGGAAGGCATCGACAACCACTTCACGATGACCGTGCCGGGCCGGGAAGGCCAGTACTTCATCCTGCCGTTCGGCCTGCACTGGTCGGAAGCGCGCGCCAGCGACCTGATCGTGTTCGACGCGGCCGGCCGCGTCCTCGAGGGCGAGGGAACGCTCGAGCTCTCGGCGCAATGCATCCATGCGCCGATCCACCGCATCACCGGTGCGCGGGTGGTCCTGCACACGCACCAGACGTGGGCCACCGCGCTCAACATGCTGGCCGACAACCGGCTGTTGCCGGCGAGCCAGACGGCGGCGTTCTTCCACGGCCAGATCGCCTACGACGACGATTACACCGGCCTCGCCGCGACGCTCGCCGAAGGCGAGCGCCTGGCCGCGCTGATGGGCAAGAAACCGATCGTCTTCATGAAGAACCACGGCGTCCTCGTGGCCGGCGACACGGTCGCGCAGGCGTATCGGCGCCTTTACCGCATCGAGCGCGTCTGCCGCAATCAGATCCTCGCGTTGAGCAGCGGCCGGCCGCTGCAGGTGCTGAGCGACGAGGTCGCTGCGCGCGTGCAGACGCCGAACCCCGACGACCGCCACCCGCGCGGCGAGCGCGAGCGCCTCTTCTTCGAGGCGATGATGCGGCTGCTCGATCGCGAGCTGCCGGGTTATCGCGACTAGGTCGGCCGCCGCCGATTCCGCGCCTTGCCCGTTTGCAGAGGAGACACCATGCACCGGCTTTCGCAATTGCAACGACTGGCGCTCGCCTGGCTGGGCGCGGCGCTCGGCGCCCTCGCCGCGGGCTGCGTCGCGATGGCGCCTGCGACCAGCGGTGTGCAGCGCCTCTACGTTCTCTACTGCGGCGAGGCTCAGATCCCCGACGTGTCGCCCTGGTCACCAGGCGTCAACGTCGGCCAGGCCGCGGTGTTCAGCGTCAACTGCTACCTGATCCGGCACGGCACCGAGTGGATGCTGTGGGACTCGGGCTACGCCGATTCGCTGGTCGAGAAGCCCGAAGGCATCGTCGGCCCGCGCTCGCGCGCGTTGCGCAGCAAGACCCTCGTTTCCCAACTGGCGGAGATCGGTGTGGCGCCGAACCAGATCAGTCGCCTGGCGTTCTCGCATTTCCACGGCGACCATGTCGGCAATGCCGACCTCTTCTCGACGGCGACGCTCTATATCCAGAAGCCCGAGTACGACGCCGCCTTCGGCGCCGAGCCGGCGAAGTACGGGTTCGCGCCGGCGACCTACGAGCGCCTGCGCGCCAGTCGCATCGTCAAGCTCGAAGGCGACTTCGACGTGTTCGGCGACGGCTCGGTGCGGATCCTGTCGACGCCCGGCCACACGCCCGGTCACCAGTCGCTGCTCGTCCGCCTGCCCGTGACCGGTGTGGTCGTACTCAGCGGCGACGCGGCGCACTTCGAGGAAAACTTCGCACAGCGCCGGGTGCCCGGCTTCAACTTCGACAAGGAGCAGTCGGTGCAATCGATGGACAAGCTCGACCGGATCGTCCGCTCCGAGCGTGCGCAGCTGTGGATCAACCACGATTCGAGGCAGAACGCCTCGGTCGACCACGCGCCGAAGTTCTATCCCTAGATCGGGTCGACGGCCAGCGGTGGACCGCGTCGATGCCGTCGTCGTCGGGGCCGGCGCGGTCGGCCTCGCGGTCGCGCGCGAGCTGGCGCTGCGCGGCCGCGAGACGATCGTGCTCGAGGCGACCGCCGGCATCGGCAACGGCACCAGCTCGCGCAACAGCGAAGTCATCCATGCCGGCCTGTACGACGCGCCGACGTCGCTGAAGGCGCGGCTCTGCGTCGCCGGCCGGCGCCTGCTCTACCCGTACTGCGAGTCGCGCGGGGTCGGCCACAGCCGCTGCGGCAAGCTCGTCGTCGCGGGCACGGCAGCGCAGGTCGAGCAGCTGCGAGCGATCGAGCGGCGCGCGCTCGCCAACGGCGTCGAGGGATTGCGATGGCTGAGCGGCGCCGAGGCTCGCGAGCTCGAGCCTGCCCTGGAGGGCGGGGCCGCGCTGCTGTCGACAGCGACCGGCATCGTCGACAGCCACGCGCTCATGCTCGCCTACCTGGGCGACCTCGAGAACGCCGGCGGCGCGCTCGTCGTGCGCTCGCCGCTGGAGAGCGCCGTGACGCGAGGCGACGGCTTCGTGCTGCGGGTCGGCGGCGACGCGCCGCTCGAGATCGAAGCCGGCGTGCTCGTCAACGCCGCCGGCCTGCACGCGCAGGAGATCGCGCGCCGCATCGACGGCCTCGATCCGGCGCGGATTCCGCGCGCGTGGTTCGCCAAGGGCAACTACTACGCGCTCGCCGGCCGCTCGCCGTTCACGCGCCTGATCTATCCGGTCCCCGAGCCGGGCGGCCTCGGCGTGCACCTGACGCTCGACCTCGCCGGCCAGGCGCGCTTCGGCCCCGACGTCGAGTGGCTCGACGTCGATTCGCCCGATGCGATCGACTACTCGGTCGATCCGGCGCGCAGCGCGGCCTTCTACGCGGCGATCCGGCGCTACTGGCCGGCGCTGCAGGACGGCACCCTCGCGCCGGCGTACAGCGGCGTCCGGCCGAAGCTGCAGGGGCCCGGCGCGCCGCCGAGCGACTTCGTGCTGCAAGGGCCGGAAGCGCACGGCGTCGCCGGCCTCGTCAACCTGTTCGGCATCGAATCGCCGGGGCTGACCGCGAGCCTGGCGATCGCCGGCGAGGTCGCGCGCCGGCTCGGTGTTCCGGATTGACGGGTGGGCGCGCGCCGCCTAACGTGATTCGCGCACGACGATCGCGGCACGGGCCGCGCCCCTCTTTGGAGACCTCTCGAATGCACCGCCGCGCCCTTCTGCTCCTCGCCGCCCTCACCGCCAGCTCGGCCGCGTTCGCCGACCCGATCAAGATCCTGTTCGTCGGCAACAGCTACACCTTCGGCCGCGTCGATCCGGTGATGAGCTACAACGCCGCGAACGTCCACGACCTGACCGCCGCCTTCAACGCCGTCAGCTCGGCCGGCTCGAACCCGTTCGAGCCGCATCCGTGGGGCGGCGTCCCGGGCATCTTTAAGAAGTTCACCGACGAGAGCGGCCTGAGCTACGACGTCTCGATCTCGGCGCGCAACGCGGCGACGCTGCGCGGCCAGTTCCTGAACACGGCGAACGCGGCGTGGGATCTGCGCGGCAATGTCGCCTCGCAGGTCTGGAACACCGTCGTCCTGCAGGAGCAGAGCGACGCGGCGCTGCCGGCAGGGCGCGGCAAGAACGCCAACCTCGCCCAGTTCAACGCCTACGCCGACCAGTTCGAGCGCTTCATCCACAACGGCGCGGCGCAGACCTACACCGAGACCCAGCTCTACGGCAGCCTGGCCGCGTGCCAGGCGACCGGCGCGTCGACGACGACCTGCAACACGGTGCGCAACATCCCGCAGAACCCGAACGCGAGCGCCGCGACCAAGGTCTACCTCACCGGCACCTGGGCGCGGCCCGACATGGTGTTCGCCCACAAGATCACCACGCCCGACCTGACGACGCCGGACGGCCGGCCGATCGTCGACACCTCGGCCGCGGGCGGCGACGCGACGCTCTACTACGCGACGCTGGCCGCGATGAGCGCCGACCTGCACGCCTCGTTCGCCGCCAAGGCGGCGTCGAACCCGCGCTTCGCGGGCGTGATCCCGGCCGGCGACGCGTTCCAGCTCGCGGTCGACCAGGGCCTGGTCAAGATCGGCGGCTTCTACGACGCGAACGGCGTCTATGTCCCCGAGCAGCCGGGCGAAGCGATGAACCTGTGGTGGTACGACTACCTGCACGCGAGCAAGTACGGCTCGTACCTCGACGCGCTGGTCCAGTTCGGAACCATCACCGGCCTCAGCCCGCTCTCGCTCGGCGCCGACGAGCAGGCGGCGCGGGACCTCGGCATCAGCGTCGCCGATGCACTGACGCTGCAACGCGTCGCCGCGCAGGAACTCGCGATCGCCGCGCCGGTGCCGGAGCCTTCGACCTGGGCGCTCCTCGCCGGCGGCCTGCTCCTGGTCGGCCGCTGCTCGGCGCGCCGCGGCGCGGCGCAGCGCCCTCGCTAGCGGTAGGCGGCGGCGCCGCTGCGGGGCGCCGCCATCGCGCCTAGCATCGGCGTGCGGCAGCCGCGCCGTCGGCCGCGCTTGCACCCTCGCCTCTTCTTTCGAACCTGGAGCTTGCCCATGTCCCGCGTCATCAACTTCAGCGCCGGCCCCGCGGTGTTGCCCGAGCCGGTGCTGCGCCAGGCCGCCGACGAGATGCTCGACTGGCACGGCAGCGGCATGTCGGTGATGGAGATGAGCCACCGCGGCAAGGAGTTCATCGCCATCCACGCCGAGGCCGAGGCGCTGCTGCGCGAGCTGATGGCGATCCCGGCGAACTACAAGGTGCTCTTCATGCAGGGCGGCGCGATCGGCGAGAACGCGATCGTGCCGATGAACATGCTGCGCGGCAAGGCGAGCGCCGACTACATCCACACCGGAGAGTGGTCGAAGAAGTCGATCGCCGAGGCGAAGAAGTACGCCAGGGTCAACGTCGCCGCGAGCGGCGAGGCGGGCCGCTTCACGAGCATTCCGGCGCGCGAGACCTGGCAGCTCGATCCCGAAGCGGCCTACGTGCACATCTGCGCCAACGAGACGATCGGCGGCGTCGAATACCACTTCACGCCCGAAACCGGCGCCGTGCCGCTGGTCGCCGACATGTCGAGCGACATCCTGTCGCGCCCGGTCGACGTCGCGAAGTACGGCCTCATCTACGGCGGCGCGCAGAAGAACATCGGGCCGGCGGGGCTGACCATCGTCATCGTCCGCGACGACCTGATCGGCCAGGCGCACCCGTTCACGCCGTCCGCGTTCGACTACAAGCAGCAGGCCGACAACGACTCGATGCTCAACACGCCGCCGACCTACGCGATCTACGTCGCCGGGCTCGTGTTCAAGTGGATCAAGGCGCGCGGCGGCCTGACGGCGATGGGCGAGCACAACCGCGCCAAGGCGAAGGTGCTGTACGACCACCTCGACGGCAGCGCGTTCTTCAGCAACCCGGTCGCGCGCGCCGACCGCTCGCTGATGAACGTGCCGTTCCGGCTCAAGGACGAGTCGCTCGACGACGCGTTCCTGAAAGGTGCGCAGGCGCGCGGAATGGTGCAGCTGAAGGGGCACCGCTCGGTCGGCGGCATGCGCGCCTCGATCTACAACGCGATGCCGGTCGAGGGCGTGCGGGCGCTGGTCGACTACATGAAGGAATTCGAGGCCGAGCATGGCTGAGCGCATCGGCATCCTGGTGGTCAACCAGATCTCCGCCTCGGGGCTGTCGCGCCTGCCGCCCGAGATCTATGAGGTCGGCAAGGACGTGGCCGATCCGGTCGCGATCCTGGTCCGCTCGGCCGACCTGCACCGGGCGGCGA
>Ga0207658_10002982_pt1 | contig 12104 bp, 11 predicted proteins | sample KBSS33metaG_FD_184322 | JGI IMG/M metagenome (GOLD analysis project Ga0207658, IMG submission 184322) | Switchgrass rhizosphere microbial communities from Kellogg Biological Station, Michigan, USA - KBS S3-3 metaG (SPAdes) (version 2) | ecosystem: Host-associated > Plants > Roots > Rhizosphere...
GGGGACATGAACGACTTCGTCGAGCGCGACGCCGAGGAGCTCCACCTGCTCATGCGCGAGAAGAGCCACCGCTGGTTCGAGGCGCTCTGGCGGCTGCCGAAACCGACGATCGCCGCGGTCAACGGCGTGGCCGGCGGAGGCGGAACGAACCTCATCCTCGCCTGCGACTTCGTGGTCGCCTCGGAGCGGGCGCGGTTCGGCGAGACGTTCGTCCGCGTGGGACTCGTGCCGGATCTCGGCGGCCTCTTCCTCCTGCCGCGCAGCATCGGCCTCCACCGGGCGAAGGCGCTGTGCCTGAGCGGCGAGGTGATCGACGCCGAGCAGGCTCGCGAGCTCGGGATCGTCCATCGCGTCGTCCCTCACGACGAGCTGCTGCCCGCCGCGCTCGAGCTCGCCCGCGGCCTCGCGGCCGGCCCCGCGCACGTCTACGCGGCGACGAAGGCGACCCTGAACCGGTCGTTCGAGCTCTCGATGGAGAATCACCTCCAACTCGAGCTCTACACCCAGTCGTTTCTCTTCGGGACCGCCGACCATCTCGAGCGGAGGGACGCATTCATGTCGAGGACAACGGAGAAGGAGTAAGCCATGCCTGGACGCTTCTACGAGGAGTACGAGGTCGGGGAGACGATCGTCCATCAGCCCTCGCGCACGGTCACCGACGCCGACAACGTTCTCTTCTGCGCGCTGAGCATGAACCCTCAGCCGCTCCACCTCGACGCGGAGTTCGCGAAGACGACGGTCCACGGCCGCCAGGCGGTGAACGGCATCTACACGCTCGCCTTGATCCTCGGGCTGACGGTGTACGACACGACGCTCGGCACGACGGCGGGCGTCCTCGGCTACTCGGAGATCACGTATCCGGCGCCCGTCTTCCTCGGCGACACGCTCACGTCGCAGACGACGGTGATCGCGAAACGCGAGTCGAAGAGCCGGCCCGAGTTCGGGGTCGTCGAGTTCGAGCATCGAGGGCACAAGCAGGACGGGACGGTCGTGCTGATCGTGAAGCGGGCCGGGCTGATCAACAAGAGGCCCCGATGAGGAACGCAGAGTGAGGCGCGCAGAGTGAGGGCACGCTCGTGGCTCTACGTCCCCGCGCACGACCCGCGAAAGATCGCGAAGGCGCGGGGCAGCGACGCGGACGTCGTCATCCTCGACCTCGAAGACGCGACGCCGCGCGACCGCAAGAAGGCCGCCCGCGAGCTCGTCCGCGACGCGCTCCGCGGCGAGGACTTCGGCCGCTCGCGGCGCTATGTCCGGGTCAACGCGGTCGACACGCCGCTCTGGCGGGACGACGTCGAGACGGCGGCCGCCGCGGGCGCCGACGGCGTCGTGCTCCCGAAGGCGAGCTCGGCCGCCGCCGTGCGCACCGTCGCGGACGCGCTGCGCGCCGCGGGTGCCGCGATCCCCGTCGTCCCGATCGCGACCGAGGACGTCGCAGGCGTCTTCGCGCTCGGAGAGACCGTCTGCGCCGACGAGCTGGTCGAGACGGTCATGTGGGGCAGCGAGGATCTCTCCGCGTCGCTCGGCGCCTGGCGCGTTCGCGACGAGGACGGTTCCTTCCTCGAGGTGTTCCGGCACGTGCGCTCGCAGGTGCTGCTCGAGGCGGCGCGCCACGGCCGCCGCGCGGTCGACACGCCGTACCTCGCGATCCGCGACCTCGACGGGCTGCGCCGCGAGGCCCGCCGGAGCGCCTGGCAGGGCTTCGCCGGCATGCAGGCGATCCACCCCGACCACGTTGCCGTGCTGAACGAGGAGTTCGTACCCGGCGACGAGGAAGTACGCGCTGCGCGGGAGCTCGTGGCCGCGTTCGAGTCCGGCTCGGCGGTGGTCGCGATCGACGGGACGATGGCCGACAACCCGCACCTCCTGCGCGCACGCAAGGTGCTCGCTCTCGTGGACGACGAGTGACCGCCGACGCGGCGCGGGTCTTCGCCGAGTACGCAGCGTCGGCGCGATTCGAGGAGCTCGCGGACGACGTCGTCGAGCGGGTCCGGCTCTGCATCCTGGACACCCTCGCCTGCGCGATCGCCGGCTCCTCGACGGTCGAGGCGGCGGCGGTACACCGGCTCGTCGCCGGCTGGGCCGGTACGCCGCAGGCGACCGTCGTCGTCCACGGCGACCGCGTCCCCGCGTACGCCGCGGTCTTTGCGAACGCCTCGATGGTGCACCAGCACGATTTCGACGACACGCACGACACTGCCGTCTGCCACCCCACCTCGGCGACGCTCACGGCGGGGCTCGCCGCGGCCGAGCTCCGCGGCGGCGTCTCGGGGCGGGAGCTGCTGACGGCGGTCGCGGTCGGCAACGACCTCGTCGCCCGGCTCGCGCTCTCGGTCCGCGGCACGCTCTGGGACTACCCGTGGGTGCGGGCGCCGGTGATGGGGATCTTCGGCGCCGCGCTGTCGGCCGGGATGGTGCTGGGCCTCGACGCGGACGGGCTCACCGAGGCGCTCGGGCTTGCGCTCCCGCAGGCCGCCGGGACGCTCCAGTGCCTGCGCAGCGAGACCTCGTCGGTGCGCAGCCTTCGCGACGGGCTCGCGTACAAGGACGGCATGCTCGCGGCGCTCATGGCGGCCGAGGGGCTGCGCGGCGACAGCGGCACGTTCGACGGCGAGTACGGGCTCTTCAACGCGTACATGCGCGGCGAATACGACCGCGACACGGTCGTGGACGCACTCGGCGAGCGGAGCGAGGCGGTCAACGTCTCGCTCAAGCCGTGGCCGTCGTGCCGCCACACCCACGGGACCCTCACCGCGCTCCTCGACGCCCGCGAGGGCGTCTCGCCGGACGAGATCGAGGAGATCGTCATCCACGTCGGCGACGGGAACGCACGGATCTGCACTCCGGTGGGCGACGTCTACCAGGGCCGCATGGCGTACCTCTGCAACCTGCCGTGGGTCGTCGCGGCGGCGGCCGCGTACGGCGCTGTGCCGCTCTGGGCGTTCGACGAGCGCGGCTTCCACGACCCGGCGATTCGCGACGCGTACGGCCGCGTGCGCGTCGAGCACGACCCGGAGCAGAATCGCCACGGCACGATCGAGCCGGGCCACGTCGTCCTTCGGCTCCGCGGCGGCGAGACACGCGAGGAGAAGGCCGACCGCGCACTCGGCCACAACGAGCGCCCGATGACGCGAGAGCTCGTCAGGAAGAAGGCCCGGCTGTGTGCGGAGTCGGCTGCGACGAGCTTCGACGTCGAGCGGCTCGCCGAGGCGGCGCTCGCGCTCGACGACCTCGTAGACGCGGGGGAGCTAGCCTCGCTCGCCGTCGCCGCCGCGTAGCTCGCGCTGATACTCGAGCATCCGCTGATACCCGGCGAGGAACGGCGGCGCCGAGCCCCAGACGGTCTCGCGCGTCATCTCGGAGTTGTCGTCGAACTCGCAGATCGCGCACGGCCACCAGCGCACGGGCTCGCCGGCCGGCAGCCCGTTCCACTCCTCGTACGGCACCGCGGTGATCTGGAGGCGCACGAACGCCGCGCTTCGCTCCTCGAGGACGATCGTGTCCTCGATCTCGATCGTGTAGCTCGAGAAGATCTCGTGGAGGGCGTCCCACATCCCGATGTACGTCTCGGAGCCACGGAAGTGCCCGTACGGCGTCGGGTCGTCCGGGTGGCTCATCGTGCGGATGTCGTAGTCGACGTCCTCGACGAGCTGGTGGCGAAGGAAGCCCATATCGCGCTCGCTCTCGGCCCGCATGTGCTCCCGCACGGCGTCCTCGATCTGCTCGCGCCTGAGCGCCACAAGGCGAGCCTATATCGTCGCCGAGCGATGGACCTCGCGCATCTCAACGAGCTCGTCCAGCTCTTCGGCGAGCACGAGAAGGCGGCGATCCGGGCAGAGAAGCGACACGCGATGACCTCGGCGCTCTTCGACCTGCCGCGCCGCTCGGCACTCGGCTGGTTCTTCAAATACGACCACACGGCGGAGCTCATGCGCGAGGTCGTCGCCGTGCTGCCGCCGGAGGAGCTGGGCGCCCGGATGAAGCTGCCCGGGTCGCGGCCGTACCACATGCAGCATTTCCTCCTCTTCCAGGACTACCTCAACGCGCGGCAGCAGCTGCTCCTCGAGCAAGGCCTCGCCGACGGCGAGCCGTATTCCGACGAAAAGGTCGACGAGCTCGCGTTCGTCGCGGACGTCTGGGAGCGCTCGAGCCGGGCGTACCGCAACGACGGCCTCCTCGTTCCCGAGCAGGCCGGCTACACGATGCCGGTGCTCGCCGACGAGACGCTCGCGGCCGTGCGCACCTTGCTCGAGCCGATGGACGCGGCGCGCTACGCGGAGGCGCGGCGCCTGCTCGCGACGTTCGAGAGCTACGCGTTCCTTGCGCACGGTGAACAGCGCGACGGCCTCTTCGGCCACGGCCCCTACGACGCAGGCGACGGCCGCGTGCTCTTCTTCAAGGAGGTCAACGACCTCACGAACGACTTCCTCCCGTGGGCACAGACTCCGACCCGCAATGCCCATGCGAACGTCGTCTTCGCCTACCTGTGCCGAGACGTCCGCATCCGCTGCGACTTCTTCGGCGGGCTCGTGACCGACCCGCTCGAGCTCGGCGACCGGATCGAGCGCTTCGCAGTCCTCACCCAGGAGGACGGAGTCGTCAGTCCGATCCCCCGCGAGGCGTGGAGCGAGATCTCCGAGCGCGCCGCGACGGCGACGCAGGAGATGTGGCTCGACGTGGTCGACTGGCCCGCGGAGCAGCGCGCAGGATACGGCGCATATCTCTTCGCCAATCACCTGAAGCCGTTCCTCGACCTCGCGGGCATCGACGCGAACGCGCGCCTTGCCCGCGCCGCGGAGGACTCGATCGAGCGGCACCTCGGGCGGCTCCTGGAGGGCCCGGCCGTGCCGGCTGCGATGGTGCACTGGGGCACGACCGAAGGGCCGTTCTTCTTCCGCGTCAGTGGATAGGCGGAACCGCGTTCGGGACCAGGTTCGGTACCAGGTTCGGGACCACGTTCGGTACTAGGTTCGGGACCACGTTCGGTACCAGGTTCGGAACCTAGTTCGGAACGTCGTGGCGCGCGCGCTGAACGTGCTCGCGGCGGACGTCGCCCGGGCCGACGCAGCCGACGAGCTTGAGCGCGAGCAGGATCTCGTCGCGGAGGAGCTCGAGCACGTGCCGCGCGCCCTCCTCGCCGCCCACGCTGAGTCCCCAGAGCGGCGCACGCCCCGCGAGCACGGCCCGCGCGCCGAGCGCAAGCGCCCTGACGACGTCGGCGCCGCGGCGGATGCCGCCGTCGACGAGCACCTCGATCCGCCCGTCGACGGCATCGACGACCTCGGGCAGCGCGTCGATCGTCGCCGCGACGCCGTCGAGCTGACGGCCGCCGTGGTTCGAGACGACAAGACCCGCCGCGCCGTGCTCGCACGCCAGGTGCGCGTCCTCCGCCGTGAGGACCCCCTTGATGACGACGGGAAGGCCCGACATCGACGCGAGCTGCTCGATGTCGCGCCAGGAGACAGACTCGGACATCGACGCGAACGCCGTTTGCGGAGTGACCCCACCGTGCCCGAAGGCCGCGACGGCGATGTCGGGCGGGATCGTGAAACCTGTGCGGTGATCGCGCTCACGCCGTCCGAGCACCGGCGTGTCGACAGTGAGCACGAGGGCGCTGAACCCGTGCTCGACCGCCTGCGCGACGAGCTCGCGCGTCAGCCCGAGGTCGGTGAAGACGTAGAGCTGAAAGAACCGCGTCACCCCGGTCGCCGCGACCTCGGCCGGGGTCGAGGTCGACAGCGTCGAGAGGCACATCCCCGTACCGACCGCCGCCGCGGCGCGCGCCATCCCGACCTCGCCGTCCGGATGGGCGACCCGCTGGAATGCGACCGGCGCCACGATGAGCGGCATCGAGAGCGCGTGCCCGAGCACCGTCGTCGACGTCGTGCAGCCCGACACGTCGACGAGCGCACGTGGACGTAGCTGCCAGCGCCGGTACGCGTCGACGTTCTCCCGCAGGGTCAGCTCGTCGCCTGCGCCGCCCGCGTAGTAGCCGTGCGCGCCCGCCTCGAGCGCTTCCGCGGCGGCGGCTTCGTAGTCCCAGACGTTGAGGAGCGGCAAGGTCATTGCCGCGAGATCTTAGAGCTCTAGCGCCTACGGCCGAACCATTGGCCGCGCTCGCCACGCTGCGGCTCGGGCTCTTCGCCGAGCGCGCGGGCGCCCGCGACGAGATCGGCCGTCGTGAGCCGAGTCAGCTCGTCGCTCCCGAGCGACTCGACGGCGCCCTCGCCGAGCCGGAGCGCCTGCGCGTTGAGCGCCTGCTCGAAGAGCGTCCGCGCGAAGCGCGCGTTCCCGAACGACTCGTCCCGCTCGGCGTTCTCGAAGATCGCGCGCAGCTTGGCCTCGACGTCCGCGTCGAGGACGTACTGCGAGCCGGCGGCGAAGCGGCGGAAGATCGCGACGAGCTCGTCGGTCGAGTAGTCGGGGAAGACGATCTCGCGCGAGAAGCGCGAGCGCAGGCCGGGATTCGACTCCAGAAACCGCTGCATGAGCCGCGGATAGCCGGCGACGATGACGACGAGCCGGTGCCGCTCGTCCTCCATCCGCCGCAGGAGCGTCTCGATCGCCTCGTCGCCGAAATCGAGCCGGTCGGCGTCGCGCGAGAGCGAATACGCCTCGTCGACGAAGAGCACGCCGTCGAGGGCGCGGCGCACGACCCGGTCGGTCTTGATCGCCGTGAGCCCGACGTACTGCCCGACGAGCCCGCCGCGGTCGACCTCGACGAGATGCCCCCGGCGGAGGAGACCCATCGTGCGATACATCTGCGCGAGCAGCCGGGCGACGGTGGTCTTGCCCGTTCCCGGGTTGCCGAGGAAGACGAGGTGCTGCGTCGTCGCCACTTCCGAGAGCCCAGCCTCCTTGCGCCGGGCCTGCACGCGAAGAAACGCGACGAGCGAGCGCACCTGCTCCTTCACCGACTCGAGGCCCGGGAGGGAGTCGAGCTCGCGCAGGAGGACGTCGAGGGGTACCGCAGGCTCCTGCCGCCTGAGAAGGTCGCTGCGGTCGAGCTCGTCGCCGATCGTGGCCTTGAGCTGCTCCCCCACGGCGCGCAGCGTGTCGAACGGGTTCGGCACCCCTCCACCGTACCTCCGCGCCGGTGACCGGCCCGGTGCAGGGAGCGCTATCTGAAGACGACCGTCCGGCGGCCGTCCACGAGGACCCTGTCCTCGAGGTGCCACTTGACGGCCCGCGCGAGCACGACGCGTTCGATGTCGCGCCCGATCCGCAGCAGGTCGTCGAGGTCGTCGCGGTGCGTCACGTGCTCGACGTCCTGCTCGATGATCGGGCCGTCGTCGAGCGTCTCGGTCACGTAGTGCGACGTGGCGCCGATGATCTTCACCCCTCGGTCGAGCGCCTGCCGGTACGGGCTCGAGCCGGCGAACGCCGGCAGGAACGAGTGGTGGATGTTGATCACCGGCAGGCCGAGCGCTTCGAGGAAGCCGCCCGAGAGGATCTGCATGTAACGGGCGAGCACGACGAGCTCGGCGCTGCCGCCGAGGAGCTCGAGGAGCTCGGTCTCGGCCTCGGGCTTCGTCGCCGGCGTCACCGGGACGTGCTGGAAGGGAATCCCGAACGGCGCGACCGCGGACTCGAGCTCGGGGTGGTTCGAGACGACGAGCGCCGGGCGTCCCTCGAGCTCCCCCTGCTCGAAGCGCCAGAGCAGGTCGAGCAGGCAGTGGTCGAGGCGCGAGACGAGGATCGCGACCCGCTTCCCGGGGTCGGGCCGGCTCAGCCGCCAGTCCATCCCGAAGCGCGCGGCGAGCGGCTCCAGCTCGCGTCGCACAGCCTCGAGCTCGTCGCCTGCTGCGAGCGTCGCCTCGACGCGGAAGAAGAAGCGGTCCTCCGCCGAATGCTGCTCGGCGTCGACGATGTTCGCGCCACGCTCGAACAGGAAGCCCGAAAGCGCGGCGACGATCCCCGGCCGGTCGGCGCAGGTGACGAGGAGGCGGATCGTCGAGGCTGTCAGACGGAGATCGGGGTACTTACTCGATCGACCAGGTGTCCGCGGACGCGACGAGCTTCTGCAGGTCGCCGTCGCCCTTGGCGTGCTCGAGCTGGGCCTGGACAAGCTGCTCGTACGAGTCACGCGGGACGTCACGGAAGACGCCGAGCGGAACGAACCCGTGGGTGCCGTAGTTCATACGTGCGACCGCGAACGACGTCGCCAGGTCCTTCTCGTCGTGGACGATCCCCGTGTCCGCGACCGGCTGGCCCTGCTCGAGGTAGACGCGGTTCTCCTTGTTCTCGCGAACGTGGGCGAACGCGCCGTCGTTGTAGATGTTGCAGTTCTGGTAGATCTCGACGAAGGAGGCGCCGCGATGCTGGGCGGCACGCCGGAGGACGTCCGTCAGAGCCTTCTTGTCGGTGTCGAGCGCACGGGCGACGAAGGTCGCCTCGGCGCCGAGCGCCACGGAAAGCGGGTTGAACGGGTAGTCGATCGAGCCGGCCGGGGTCGAGCTCGTGACCTTGCCCTGCTCGCTCGTCGGCGAGTACTGCCCCTTCGTGAGCCCGTAGATCTGGTTGTTGAAGAGGAGGATCTTGATGTTGACGTTGCGGCGCAACGCGTGGATCAGGTGATTGCCGCCGATCGAGAGCGCGTCGCCGTCGCCCGAGACGACCCAGACGGAGAGGTCCGGCCGGGCGACCGCAAGGCCCGTGGCGATCGCGGGCGCGCGCCCGTGGATCGAATGCATCCCGTACGTCTCCATGTAGTACGGGAAGCGCGAGGCGCAGCCGATGCCGCTGACGAAGACGATGTTCTCGCGCTCGATCCCGAGCTCGGGCATGAAGCTCTGGACGGAGGCGAGGATCGCGTAGTCCCCGCAGCCCGGGCACCAGCGGACCTCCTGGTCCGACTTGAAGTCCTTCGCCGTGAGCGTGAGCTGTGTGGCCATTGTCTAGAGCATCCCCTCGATCGCCGCGGCGATGTCGGCGGCGCGGAACGGCTTGCCTCGCACCGCGTTGTAACCCCGCGCGTCGACGAGGAACTCGGCGCGGATGAGCTTGCGGAGCTGGCCGAGGTTCATCTCGGGGATGAGCACCCGGTCGTAGCTGCGAAGGATGTCGCCGAGGTTCGACGGGAACGGGTTGAGCCACCTCAGATGCGCGTGCGACGCCTTGCCGCCTTCCTTGCGGATCCGCCGCACGCCCGCCGCGACCGGGCCGTACGTGCCGCCCCACGAGAGCACGAGCACGTCGGCGCCCTCCTGGTGGTCGACCTCCTGGTCGGGGACGCGGATGCCGGCCACCTTCTGCGCGCGCAGCTGCGTCATCAGGTCGTGGTTGTCGGGGTCGTACGAGACGGCGCCTGTGAGGTTCGCCTTCTCGATGCCGCCGATCCGGTGCTCGAGTCCGGGGGTGCCGGGGATCGCCCAGGGCCGCGCGAGCGTCTCGGGGTCGCGCTCGTACGGGAGAAACGCCTTGCCGTTCGCCTGCGCGAACTCGACCGGGATCGGGTCCAGCGCGGAGACGTCCGGGATGAGCCACGGCTCCGCACCGTTCGCGAGATATGCGTCGGAGAGCAGGAAGACGGGCGTGCGGTACGTGAGAGCGACGCGCGCGGCCTCGATCGCAGCGTAGAAGCAGTCGCCGGGCGTCGACGGTGCGATCACGGGCACCGGCGACTCGCCGTTGCGCCCGAAGAGCACCATCAGCAGGTCGCCCTGCTCCGGCTTCGTCGGCATCCCCGTCGAGGGGCCGCCGCGCTGGACGTCGATGATCAGGAGCGGAAGCTCGAGCATGATCGCGAGGCCGATCGTCTCCGACTTGAGGACGATGCCGGGGCCGGCCGAGGTCGTCACGCCGAACGCGCCGCCGAACGAGGCGCCGAGGGCCGCACCGCAGGCGGCGATCTCGTCCTCCGCCTGGAACGTCTTCACGCCGAACGACTTGTGCTTCGAGAGCTCCTCGAGGATCGACGAGGCCGGCGTGATGGGGTACGCCCCGAGGAACAGGTCGAGGCCCGAGAGCCTCGACGCGGCGAGGAGCCCGTACGAGAGGGCGGAGTTGCCGGTGATCTGCCGGTAGCGGCCGGGCTTGAGCTTCGCCGGCTTGACCTCGTACTGGACGGAGAACGCCTCCGAGGTCTCGCCGAACGCGAAGCCCGTGTTGAACGCCTTGACGTTGGCCGCGGCGATCTCAGGCCGCTTCGCGAACTTCGCGTTGAGGAAGCTGAGGGTCGAGTCGACCGGCCGGCCGAAGAGCCAGCACATGAGCCCGAGGGCGAACATGTTCTTCGCACGCTCGGCCTCGCGGGCGGTCACGCCCTCGATCTCCTTCAGCGCGCCGATGGTCATCGACGTGAGCGGTACCGCGTGGAGCTGGTAGTCCGAGAGCGAGCCGTCGTCGAGCGGGCTCACCTCGTAGCCCGCCTTCTGGAGATTCCGCTCGCTGAACGCGTCGGTGTCGACGATCAGCGTGCCGCCCTTGGGCAGATCGCGGAGGTTCGTCTTCAACGCCGCGGGGTTCATGATCACGAGCACGTCGGGGCGGTCGCCCGGCGTGAGGATGTCGTGATCGGCGAAATGCAGCTGGAAGCCCGAGACGCCCGGCAGCGACCCGGCGGGCGCGCGAATCTCGGCGGGAAAGTCGGGGAACGTCGAGATGTCGTTCCCGACCTGGGCGGTCTCGGACGTGAACCGGCCACCCGTGAGCTGCATACCGTCCCCCGAGTCGCCGGCGAAGCGGATCACGACCGAGTCGAGCTGCTCGACGGGCTTTGCCACGTAGGCCTTTATATCACCCGACCTGCGCCCAGCTGCCGGGGATCCGGGCGGTTCCATCCGGCGGTGCGGGGCGTGCGCGCCCCGCACCGCCGCGCATCGGTGTCGGGTGCTAGGCGACGACGACTTCGCGCTCGGCGCGCAGCCAGTTCTCGACGGCATCTCCGCCCTGCTCGAGGTGGAGGTAGTACGCGCGTGTCGCGACGTGCTCCCAGTTCGGCTCGGCGGGCGCCACCACGTTCTTGCGACGAATCGGCCTCTTCTTCACTGCCTCCGGCGTCGCGGCCGGCTCGCTCGACTTCCTGGGCACGTGGCCCCCCTTCGGTCGGTCGCGGTTGACGCTCGACCCTTCGGTCGGACGCCACCGTTTCCTCCGCCGCCGGGTGAACAGCGTGTTACGAACGGGTCACGGACGCGCGACGGCCTCCGCGGCCGAGCGCTCGTCGCGCGGCGGCGGGATCGCGTCGCCCAGCCGGGACGTGGTTCGCAGCGGCGCCTCCTTGATGAACCACGTCAGCAGAAACGCGACCGCGCCGATGCCGGCGGCGACGAGGAAGACGGGCTGGAGCGCCGCGGCGAACGCGTCGATGTACGCGGCATGGACATTGGGCGGCAGCGCCAGGATCGCCGCCGGCGTCGTCTTGGGCTCGAGCCCCCGGCCGGGCAGGCGCACCGCGAGCTCGCTCACGAGCCGCGAGGCGAAGATCGCGCCGAAGAGCGAGACGCCGATCGAGCCGCCGATCTGGCGGAACGTCGTCGCGCCGCTTGTCGCCACACCGATCTGGCGCGGGTCGACGCTGTTCTGCACGATCAGGATGAGCACCTGCATGACGCTGCCGAGGCCGAAGCCGAGCACGAACGCGAAGAGCATCGTCCAGACCGTCGCGGTCTCGACGCCGAGCCGCGAGAGCAGGAAGAGCCCGATGGTCATCACGCCGGTGCCGAGGATCGGAAACATCCGGTACCGGCCGAAGCGCGAGATCAGCTGACCGCTGACGATCGAGGTCACCAGGACGCCGCCCATCATCGGTGTCAGCTCGAGACCCGACCGTGTCGGGCTGGTGGCCTTCGTCACCTGGAGATACAGCGGGAGATACGTGATCGCGCCGAAGAGGGCCAGACCGATGACGAAGTTCGTCGCCGACGTGAGGGCGAAGTTGTGGTCCCTGAACAGCGACATCGGCAGCATCGGCTCGGCCGCGCGCTGCTCGACGGCGACGAACAGCGGTAGAAGCAGAACCGAGGCGGCCATGAGCCCGATGATCCAAGGAGACGACCACGGCCACGTCGTGCCGCCGAGGCTCGTGAAGAGCACAACAGCGGTGAGCAAGGACGCCAGCAGGATCGCCCCGAGGTAGTCGATCCGGTGCGACTGCCGCACGG
>Ga0207658_10002990_pt1 | contig 12090 bp, 13 predicted proteins | sample KBSS33metaG_FD_184322 | JGI IMG/M metagenome (GOLD analysis project Ga0207658, IMG submission 184322) | Switchgrass rhizosphere microbial communities from Kellogg Biological Station, Michigan, USA - KBS S3-3 metaG (SPAdes) (version 2) | ecosystem: Host-associated > Plants > Roots > Rhizosphere...
CGGGAACCTCCATTTCGCGGGCCGTAAGAAGGAGATCGTCAAGTCCGGCGGCTTCAACGTCGACCCGACCGAGGTCGAGAACGTCCTGCTCGACCTCGACGGCGTCCGCGAGGTGGCGATCGTCGGTGAGCCCGACGAGCGCTGGGGTGAGGCGGTGGTCGGCTTCGTCGTCCTGGACGCCGACGGCCCGGACGAGGACGCGCTTCGCGCCCACTGCCGCGAGCGGCTGGCGGGCTTCAAGATTCCGAAGCGCTTCGTCGTCATCGACGAGCTGCCGAAGAATCCGACGGGAAAGGTCGAGCGCGGCAAGCTGCGCGCGCTCTGTCCACGGTCGACGGCGTAGCGTGGACTACTCGATCTTCCTCCCGACCGCGGCATCGACGTACCCCGACTCCGTCGCGGTCGTCTACCGCGGCGAGTCGATGACGTACGCGGAGCTCGACGGTCTCGTGAACCGGCTCGCGCGTCGGTTCGTCGAACGCGGCGCGGCCGAGCAGCCGATCGCGTGGATCGCGTACAACGAACCGCTCGTCGTCGCGCTCGCGTTCGCGATCGCTCGGGCCGGGGCGGTGGGCATTCCGATCAACCCGAGACTGATCGCCCCCGAGAAGGCGTACATCCTCGCCCACTCCGGCGCGGGAACGCTCGTCGTCGACGCGACGGTCGTCGACGAAGGTCGCGCGCATCTGGCCGAGCAGCCCGCGCTGGAGCGGCTGTTCGTCGTCTCCGACGGCGACGGTACGACGGGGCTCGAGACGCTGGCCGGGCTCGCCGACGGCGCCGACGGCAGCGATCTCGACCTCGGTATCGACGACGACGCGATTGCCGTCACCTACTACACCTCGGGCACGACCGGCCGTCCGAAGGGCGCGCTCCGCACGCATCGCGCGAACATCTGGAACAGCATCGGCTGCTCCCTCGGCGTGTCCCGGCGCGCGGACGACATCGAGCTCTACAACCTGCCGATCTTCGGGATCGGCTTCCTCCAGCACATCCCGCCGATGTGTCTGGCGGGCGGAACGATCGTTCTCGACCGGATCTTCGACGCGGAGCGCGCCTGGCGGATCCTCGAGGAGCAGCGTGTGACGGTGACGTTCTTCGCGCCGACGATGCTCGCCTCGATGCTCGAGGTCGAAGGGCATGAGCGCTTCGACCTCTCCGCGCTCCGCCTGATCTTCGTCGCGTACGAGTTTCCGCGCAGGCTCAGGGAGCGTGCACTAGCGCGATTCGGCGACATCTTCGTGAATCTCTACGGGCTGACCGAAGGTCAGCTCTTCGGCACGAAGCTCGGCGAGTTCGCGGCCGACCCGACGAGCTGCGGCAAGCCGATGGGCCTCCTCCGGCGCCGCATCGTCGACGACGAGGGGCTCGGCGTTGCACAGGGCGAGGTGGGGGAGATCGCCCTCAAAGGTCCTGCGATCATGAGCGGCTATCGGGACATGCCGGAGGAGACTGCGGCTGCGCTCCGCGACGGCTGGCTGCATACGGGCGATCTCGGCTATCTCGATGCGGCCGGGAACCTCCATTTCGCGGGCCGTAAGAAGGAGATCGTCAAGTCCGGCGGCTTCAACGTCGACCCGACCGAGGTCGAGAACGTCCTGCTCGACCTCGAGGGCGTCCGCGAGGCGGCGATCGTCGGCGAGCCACACGAGCACTGGGGCGAAGCGGTCGTCGGCTTCGTGGTCGTCGCGCCGGGCGGGCCGGGAGAGGACGAGCTCCGCGAGCACTGCCGCGAGCGGATGGCCGGCTTCAAGATTCCGAAGCGGTTCGTCTTCCTCGATGCATTGCCGAAGAACCCGACCGGAAAGGTCGAACGGGGCAAGCTGCGCGAGCTCTGCGCGCGCAGCGACTAGGCAGCTACGGCGTCGGCCGGTTGGCGACGCGCCAGACGAAGCGGAGCCCCGACCCGAAGTTCCAAAGTTGTCACAAAGTCGGATTGACAACGACCGCTCTTTAGTAGGTGGTGTCGGACACCATTGGGAGCGAATGGACGCCTTGCGGCGCCGGCTCGTCGGTCTACCATCCCTCGTGTGACACAGGTGGCCGCCGAGAACGCCGAAGCGCGCGAGGCCTGGAACGGCGTCCTCTTCGATCGCTTCGTCGCCTACCGGCACCTGATCATCTCCGGGATCGGCCGCCACGGGGACGAGGCGATCCGGGTCGAGCCGCCCGCCCCGGGCGACCGCGTGCTGGACGTCGGCTGCGGCTTCGGCGACTCGACACAGCAGCTCGCGCAGCTCGTCGGGCCGGCCGGCTCGGCACTGGGCGTCGATGTCGCCCCGCGCTTCGTCGAGGCCGCGCGCGAGGAGGCCGCGGCCGCAGGAATCACGAACGCGACCTTCGAGGTCGCCGACGTCGAGATCACCGAGTTCGACGAGCTGTTCGACCACGCGTTCTCGCGCTTCGGGACGATGTTCTTCGCGAACCCTGTCGCGGCGTTCAGAAACATCCGTCGGGCGCTCCGTCCGGGGAGCAGGTTCGTCTGCGTCGTCTGGCGGCAGAAGCTCGACAACCCGTGGATGCACGTGGCCGAGCAGGTCGTCAAGCCGCATCTCGAGGAGCCGGAGGAGACCGACGAGCCACGGTGCGGCCCGGGCCCGTTCTCCCAGGCGAACGCCGACACGCTGAGCGCCCAGCTGCTGGCGGCCGGATTCGCCGAGATCGAGCTGCGGCGCTGCGACCTCCCGATTCTCATCGGCCGCGACATGGACGAGGCGGTCGCGTTCAACCTCGCGCTCGGCCCGGCCGGTGAGGCGCTCCGCCTCGCGGGTGAGAACGCCGCCGAGGTCAGGCCGCAGCTCGAGAAGCTCCTGCGCGGGGCACTCTCACCGTTCGAGACACCTCAGGGCATCTCGGCCGCTTCGTCGATCTGGATCGCCACCTCGCACGTACCTGCCTAGCGCGACGCCGCGAGCCACGCCGCGAGCCCGGATTCGAGCGTGTGCTCGTGCCGGAAGCCGACGTCGCGCTCGAGCGCGACGGTGGAGATGTCCCACGTGAGCTGCGCCGGGAAGGTGCCCCCACCGCGGGTGAGTCGTCCGCCGCCCGCGACCCGCGCCGCGCATTGCGCGTATTCCCACACGGTGCACGTCTCGCCCGCGACGTTGTAGACGGGCGTGCCGGTCTGCCCGGCCTCGACGAGGAGCACGAGGCAGTCGGCCGCGTCGGCGACATAGAGGAACCCCTGAAGCTCGTCCGGGAACGGCACCTCGTACGCCTCGTCGTGCCGCGCGGCGTCGAAGGCGTCGACGACGTGCATCGCCCCGCCGCGCAATCTGCCCGGTCCGTACATGATCACGAGCCGCGCCCCATTGCAGACGACGTCGCGTTCGCGTGCGTAATGGGCGGCGAGCCGCTCGACGAACGACTTCGAGGCACCGTAGATCGTGTCCGGAAAGTGCGGCGCGTCGTCGGGAAGCGGGAGCGTGGGATATCTCGCAGGCGGCCCGAAGACGGCGTTGCTGCCCGACCACACGACCTTGCGGAGCCCGAGCAGCGCGGCCGTCTCGAAGACGTTCGCGGCGCCCTGGCAGTTCACGGCAACCGCCTTCGAGACGTTCTCGCCGACGATTCCCATGCTGAACGCGAGGTGGACGATCGCCTCGATCCCGTGCTCCTGGCTCGTGCGGAGGAGGAGCGGCAGGTCGGTGACGTCTCCACATACGATCGCGACCCGGCCACGTTCCGCGTGGTCGAGGACGAGATCGAGCGAGTTGCCGGCAACGAGCGGATCGTAGGCGACGACGTCGTGGCCGCGCGCGAGGAGCTTCGCCACGACGTTCGCGCCGACGAAGCCGCAGCCGCCCGTGACGAGGACGCGCACCGCTAACTCCTTCGGTTGAGATCAAGCGACGGTCGAACGCCGTGCGAGCCTAACTGTCAGGATCGAGGCGTGACTCCCGAGGCGCTCGTCCGCGAGTACTTCCGCTCGGTCAACGAGGAGGACTGGGACGCGCTCGGTCGCGTCTGGTCCGACGACTGCGAGCTGGTGGCGGTCGGTGGGCCGCCGCGCCGCGGGCGGGACGACATCGTGCGGGCGTACGTCGCTTTCATGGCGATGTTCCCGGAGCATCACGACGAGCCGGGCCGGATCTTCGTCCACGGCGACACGGTCACCGTCGAGATCCGCTTCACGGCGACGAACCGCGAGGGCGGGCCGGTGGAGCTGGACTGCGTCGACGTGATCGATCTCACCGACGAGCGTTTCCGGCGGCTGACGTTCTGGTGCGACCTCGACGTGCTCCGCCGGCAACTTCCGCCGTAGCCGCGCGCACGCCGCCGGTTCGGAACACGTTCCGAACCACGATTCGTCCTACGTTCGGAACGGCGTTCGGAACCGCGTTCCGTACCACGTTCGGAACTATGTTCGGGACCAGGTTGACTTTGTCGTGGAAGTGTGACGGCGTTGAATCCGAGACGGTGGCCGCTGCCTTGAACTCAGGGTTGCGCTACGAGGCTAGTAGCGGATCACCCAGCCGCCGTCGACGTTCAGGCACTGGCCCGTCATCCAGTCGCTCGCGGGCGAGCAGAGGAAGACGAGCGCGCCGCACAGATCCTCGGGCGGGGCCGAGCCGCGGAGCGGGGAGATGGCCCGCATGTTCGTGCGCCACTCGGAGTCCTGTGGGAAGAGCTTCAGCGCCGCTGCGGTCTCGACCGCGCCCGGGGCGATTGCGTTGACATTGATGTTGTGCCGGCCGAGCGCGCGGGCGAGTGCCGACGTGAGGCCGACGATCGCGAGCTTCGAGATCGCGTAAGGCGTCGCGCTGTGCCAGGCGCCGCCCGAGGACTGGTTGACGATCTTGCCGCCGCCGCGCTCGATCATCGACGGAGCACACGCGCGGGAGCAGTTGAGAGCGCCCGTGACGTTGATGGCCATCGTCTTGTCCCATCCCGCGACGGCGACCTCCATGATCGGCTCGAGCGCCTCGGCCGCCATGAGCGCCGCGTTGTTCACGAGCGCGTCGATGCCGCCGATGGCATCGGTCACGGCCGCAGCCATCCGCTTCGTGGAGTCCTCGTCGGTGATGTCGACCTCGACGGCAATCGCCTCGATGCCGTGGCCGCGGAGCTCCTGTGCGGCGGCCTCGGCTCCGGGGAGGTCGAGATCCGCGAGCGCGACCTTCGCTCCCGCTGCACCGAGCGCAGCGCCGTACGTCTGCCCGATGCCGCCGGCGCCGCCGGTGACGATCGCGACCTTGCCGTGCATGCCGAAGTCCGGCGCTGCGCCCATCTGCTTCCCCTCCTGTCGAGTTCGCGGTCAAGGCGGTTATACGGCGTTCGCCCGCGGCGGGCGGCAGCGACCGTCAGGCGAGTGCGACGCAGAGCGACGCGGGGCGACGCAGCTGCGAGCCCGGGGAAGCGCCGCGTCAACGTGCGGATGGCGATCGAGCCCTCGAGCGTCGCAAGGTTCGCGCCGAGGCAGTAGTGGATGCCGATGCCGAAGCCGAGGCTCTCGCGCAGGTTCGAGCGGCGGAGGTCGACGGCATCCGCGTCCGCGAATACGCGCGGGTCGCGGTTCGCCGACGCCAGGCAGGGGTTGACCGTCTCTTCGAGGCGGCTGGAGTGAACGCCGGCCCGATCAACACGATCGCCGAGGTCGCGGCCGACTCGCACATCGCCGCGCTCGGGGTTCTTCGACCGCTGGTGAGCGAGCGTTGGGGCCGTGAGGTGACCGTGGTGGATACGCCGATCACGTTCGACGGGCAGGTGGAGCACGGACAGCCCGGAGACCCGCCGCTCCTCGGCGAGCACAACGAGAGCATCCTTGCCGAGCTCGGCTATCCGCCGGACGCGATCGCGGCGTTCGCCGAGGCGGGCGTGATCAGGGCCGTCGAGGCCGTTTCGGGCTAGCGGCTAGCGCGCCGCGGTGGGTACGCGGGGGCCCGCAGGCAGCTCGACGCGACCCTCGACGAGCGCGTCGACGAGCTCCTCGAGATCCGCGTGCGGGATGTCCGGCAGCCCGAGCGCCTGAATGAGACGCATCGTCATCAGCAGGTGCCCGCAGAACGCGGTCCACTCGACCATCCCACGGACGCCGAGCTTCGCCTCGAGGTTCGCATACTGCGCCGGAGCGACCGTGCCGCGGATGAACGAGCGGATGTAGTCGGCCTTCTCCTTCTCCTCGGCGGTGAGCTCCCACTCGCGGCCGTCGACGACGGCGTCGATCGCCTCGGGGCGGACGCCGGAGGCCACGGCGTCGGGGGCGTGCACGTAGAGCACCCAGTTGCACCTCACCTCGTCGCAGAGGACCATGTCGATCCACTCGCGGTCGGCCTGCTCGTAGCTGTCCGCATAGTTGCCGCGGGTGCGATGGACGACGCCGAGCTCGCTGATCCCGTCGGCGATGAGCGGGCTGTTGAGGAGCGCTGCGAAGTACGGCTGGAGCCGGTCGCCGGGGAACGCCGCGAGGACGCTGTCGTGCAGGAAGCGCTTGACGAAGGGTGCGTAGTCGTAGGCGGCTTGACGGGCGACCACACGGTCGTACGCGTCGAGCTCGTCGTCGCGGAGGTCGCTGCGGTCGGGCGGGGCAGGCGGATAGGCCACGGTATCGGCTCCTTCGTCGCAAATGAAGGTCCTATACTCGCTCCTGGTGCCACCCGATGTCGACGTCGCGGTGATCGGCAGCGGCGCCGCCGGGCTCAGCGCGGCGCTGACCGCCAGGGCGAACGGGCTCGACGTCGTCGTGCTCGAACGCTCGCCGCTCGTCGGCGGCTCGACCGTCCTCGCTGGGGGCGGCATGTGGGTGCCCGCGAACCGCTGGATGCTCGCCGACGGCGACTCGGACTCCGACGAGTTCGCGCTCGAGTACCTCGACGCAACGGTCGGAGACGGCGGCCCCTCGGCGTCGCCCGAGCGGCGGGCCGCGTTCGTCCACACGGTACGCGAGGCGGTCGCCTTTCTCGAGGAGCAGGGCCTGCGCTTCCGGCGCACGACGGGCTACCCCGACTATCACCCGAATCTCCCGGGCGGCTCCGCGGCGGGCCGCGCGATCGAGTCCGTCGTCGTCGATGCGAACGATCTCGGGGACTGGGCCAACCGGCTGCCGCCGCGGCGGTTCCCCCGCAGCCTGCCGATGGGGACGCTCGACGTCGCCGACGTGCTCCTTGCGAAGCGCACGATCCGGGGCGCACGGCGCTTCGCGCGGATCCTCGCTCACCACGGGCTTGCCCGCCTGCGGCGCCAGCGGCTCATCGCCGGCGGCGGCGCGCTCGAGGTGCAGCTCCTTCGTGAGGTGCTGCGGCGCGGGATCCCGGTGCACGTCGAGTCGCCCGTCGTCGAGCTGGTCGTCGCAAACGGCGCAGTGACGGGTGTCGTCGCGCTTCGAGACGGCGAACGCGTGACGATCCACGCGCGGCGCGGCGTCATGCTCGCGGCCGGCGGCTTCGCACGCAACCATGAGCTCCGCCGCATCTACCAGCCCCAGCCGACGGACGCGACGTGGAGCTCCGCCAGCGCGTCGGACCTCGGCGACGGCCTTCGACTCGCCCAGTCGGTCGGTGCGGAGCTCGCGCTGCTCGATGAGGCGTGGTGGGGCCCTGCGGCGGTTCTGCCGGGTGGTGTCGCGATCTTCCTCGTCTCCGAGCGTGCGAAGCCCGGCTCGATCGTCGTCGACGCGACCGGGCGCCGCTATATGAACGAGGCACAGTCATACGTCACCGCCGTGCACGCGATGTACGAGCGGAACCGCGAGGTGCCCGCGATCCCGTCATGGCTCGTCTTCGACCATACGTACCGGAGCCGGTACGCGTTCGGCGCGTTCCTGCCGGGACGCACGCCGAGGGAGCTGCTCGCGAACGGGTTCTTCAAGCATGCCGACACGCTCGCCGGGCTCGCCGCGGCGGCCGGCATCGACGCCGGCGGGCTCGAAGCCACCGTCGCACGGTTCAACGACCTCGCCCGCCGCGGCGTCGACGAGGACTTTGGGCGGGGAGGAGACGGTTACGACACGTACTACGGCGACCCGCGCGTGAAGCCGAACCCGAACCTCGCTCCGATCGGCCGGCCGCCATTCTACGCCGTCGAACTTCTGCCCGGCGACCTCGGCACGAAGGGCGGCGTGGTCACAGACGTCGACGGCCGCGCGCTGCGGGAGGGCGGCGGCGTGATCGAGGGCCTCTACGCATCGGGCAACTCGAGCGCGTCGGTGATGGGGCGCTCCTACCCGGGGCCCGGCTGCACGCTGGCCCCGGCAGTGACGTTCTCGTACCGCGCGATGCGGCACGCGGCGTTTGCGCCCGTAGCTCGGCGGCCGCGCTCGGCGCCGAGCCGCAAGGGCATGGGGTGCTACGTGTGGACGACGAACGCGCCGCGCTCGTCGTAATGGAAGTCCGTGAGGCTCTCGGCGTTTGCGACGCCGTCCATGCCGCAGGCGACGAGGGGCTTGTTGCAGCTCCAGTACATGAGCTTGAACGTCAGCTCGACGATCTGCCCGTCGTCGAAGTGCTCCAGCATCTGCGTGCGCGCAGCGTCGTCGAGGCCGAGCGGATTCGCGAGGAAGGCGTCGGTAAAGCGCAGTGCAGCCTTCTGGTGGTCGGGCAGCAACTCGCTCTCCGCGTAGACGCGAACGTCGTCCATTAGGTCGTCGATTCCGGCGGGCCGCACGACCGTGCGGCGGACGCTCATTCAGTAGCGGCAGCCCTGGTGTGCCGCGTTCCGCAGACGGCAGGCCTCGCTCGTCGTCTCGTCGACGAGCGATCGCCGGCACGCGTCGTTGCCGAATCGGCCGAGCGCCTGAGAATATGCAGGGGTCACGCCCGGGAAGGGAAAGAGGTGGCCCTCGTCGCCGAGCGGGAGGTCTCCCTCGAGCGCCGTCGAGTCCTGGCCGATCCCGAGAAGCGTCCGCGCGCGAAGGTCGGCGTCCCACGTGTATGCGGCGAAGGCGAGGTCCCGGATGCGCTCCTCACCGACGACCGTCGCGAGCGCGCCTGTCTGCTCGTCGGTGATGCCGTTCTGGTCGAGCATGAGCTGCTCGACGTAATCGAGCACGACACGCTCGTCTGCGTCGAAGCTCGTCCGCCGGTTGGCGACCGGACGGCCGTAGATGTGCGCGATCTCGGCGCGGCAGACGTCGCCCAGGCGGGGCTCGACGATGCGGTCGGCCTCGCGGAGGGTCAGGCGCCAGAGATCGTACGTCCGGGGTTGGGTCGCGAGCGGGTCGATGCCGGAGTCGAACCTCAGCCAGGACACGCCACGAGCCTTGCACGACCGCGCGAAGATGTCAAACTGCGTTTGATGGCAGAGCTTCCACTCGCGGGACAGGTTGGGCTCGTGACCGGCGCCGGAGGCGGGATCGGCGGGGCGTCCGCGGAGCAGCTCGCCGCCGCAGGCGCCTTCGTGGTCGTCCTCGACGTGAGCTCCGGCGGCGCGGACGCGACGGTGGCGCGGATCACGGCCGCAGGCGGAGCCGCCGAGCCTTGCGTCATCGACCTCACGGATCTCGACGCGCTGTCGGTGCTCGTTGACGACGTCGTCGACAGGCACGGCCGCATCGACATCCTCGTGAACGCGGCGGGGATCACCGGCCATCCCGAGCCGACGGGGTTCTTCGACACGTCGGCCGAGACGTGGGAACGCGTCTTCCTCGTTGACGCCCAGGCGCCGTTCGTCCTCATGCAGCTCGTCGGGCAGCGGATGATCGACGCGGGGCGCGGCGGCCGGGTCGTCAACGTCACGTCGAGCAGCGCGTTCCGCGCGAAGGCGCTACCCGCCTACAGCGCTGCGAAGGCGGCGCTCGGCCAGCTGACGCGCACCGCCGCGGTCGCGCTCGCGCCGCACGGCGTCACGGTGAACAACGTCGCGCCGGGGCTCACGCGGACGAAGATCGTGGAGGGCCTGCGCGACGACCTCGAGGCCGCCGTCCGCGAGGGCCCGAATGCGAACCTCAACCAGCGCGTGGGCGAGCCGGAGGACGTCGCCGCCGCGGTCCTCTTCCTCTGCCTGCCGACGTCGCGCCAGGTGATCGCCCAGACGATCCACACGAGCGCTGGCGCCGTCGTCTGACCCTGTACCACGTTCCGAACCACGATCGGTACCAGGTTCGGGACCACGATCCGAACCACGTTGCGAGCTTAGTCCCGAGCTCAGAGCGTTGTCGCGGAGCGTCCGGTACGCCGCATCCAGGCCATCTAGGTCAGGTCGGCACGTCGACGACCGCGCGCCGACGAACCCTCACCAGGCCGCTGCCGAGACCGACGCCGATCAGCACGATCACGAGCCCAGCGAGCTTCGACCACGTGACCGACTCGTTCAGGATCAGCGCGCCGTAGATGAGGGCATATCCGGGCACGAGATAGTTGAGGAGCAGTCCGAACGACGCTCCGGCCGTCTTGATCAACAGGAGGTAGAGCAGCAGGCCGACGCCGGTGCAGAAGAACCCGAGGGCGAAGATCGAGACGTCGACCTTCCCGCCCGGGAAGTGGTGAGGGTGAAAGACGGCCACGACCGGGGCGAGCCCGAGCACCGCGAGCCAGAGCATCCCCGTCGCAGACGCCACCGGGTCGACGTTTCCGAGCCAGCGTGCGGTGAGGACGGCGGCGAACGCGTAGTTGAGGCCGACGAAGGTGACCACGAGCGCCGCCGCGATGTCGCCGCTCGGCTGTGCGCCGACGAGGAGGGCGACGCCGCCGAAGCCGACGAAGAGTCCCACGAGGCGCATGCCCTTGATCACGTCGTGCCGTGCGAGCACGAGCACGAGGAGGGCGCCGAAGAGCGGGGTGCTGGCCTGGATCGTCGCGGCGAGGCCGGAGTCGATCCGGCCCGGTTTCAGCGCCCAGGAGAGGCAGAGCGTCGGGATCACGAAGGTGACCGCACAGGTACCGGCCATCCTCGGCCACGCCGCGCGGAACTGGCGCCAGGTCGAGGCGGGGCCGATCATCGCGAACGCGAACGGCGTCACGGTGAGCGCGCCGAAGGCGAGCCGCCCCCACAGGATCTGAATCGGCGTGAGCTCGCGCGCCGCCACGCGGATCAGGAGGAACGTCACGCCCCAGGTCGCCCCGACGACGAAGAGGAGTGGCCAGCGGCGCGTCAGCACCGCCTCATTCAATCGGACTTTGTTACGAGAGCAAGGGTCTGACGTCGGCTGCGAAGCGGTCGATCAGCTCGAGCGCGCCCTGGAGCGACGGGTTGTCGACATCGCGGAGCGGGGCGATGCGGAGGTCGAGCGAGCTGAGCCCCACCTGCTCGAGCGCCCGGATCTTCTCCGCGACCTGCTCTGGCGAGCCGACGAGGTGCCGCTCGTCGGTGCGGCCGTCGTCGCATAGATCGAGCGTGTAGCCGGAGGCGAACTTGAGCTCGTCCGGGTTCCGTCCGTTCGCCTCTGCGTGCCGGCGGACGTCGTCGATCGCCGCAGTGCCTTCCTCCGGCGTGACGGAGGTGCCGATCCAGCCGTCGCCGACCGTTGCTGCGCGCTTGAGGGCGGCAGGGGAGTTGCCGCCGACGAGGATCGGAATGTGCCGGGCCGGCTGCGGCCGGAAATTGACCGCAGGGAACGAGTAGTTGGGTCCCTCGAACGACGGCAGATCCTCGGTCCAGCACGTGCGGAAGACCGCGATCCACTCCTCGACGATCTTCCCTCGCAGCTTGAAGGGAGGAGCGCGCAGCGCCTCGAACTCCTCGGCGAGCCAACCGGCGCCGACGCCGAGGATGAGCCGACCGTCGGAGTAGACGTCGAGCGACGCGAGCATCTTCGCCGTCACGAGCGGGTTGCGGTACGGGAGCACGAGCACCGCGGTTCCCAGCCGGATGCGCTCGGTGCAGCCGGCGACGACGGAGAGCGCCACGAGCGGATCGCCCACGGACATGGGCCGCCTGGCCTTCATCCCCTTGTCGCTGTACGGGTACGGGGTCGCCGTCTCCACGGGCATCGCCACGTGATCGGAGACCCAGACCGAGTCGTATCCCTGTTCCTCGGCCGCGCGCGCGACGCGGATGAGCGCCTCCCGCCCGTCGACGAAGCTCATGTTCGGGAGCGTGACGCCGAACTCCATCTGGCAACCCTAGATGGTCAGCGCCGCACGACTCGGCGGCAACGGAGCAGCCTCTAGAGTTGGGCCGTCCTGTTCACGCTTCGACGGAGGAGGCCGCGTGGGA
>Ga0207658_10002994_pt1 | contig 12082 bp, 10 predicted proteins | sample KBSS33metaG_FD_184322 | JGI IMG/M metagenome (GOLD analysis project Ga0207658, IMG submission 184322) | Switchgrass rhizosphere microbial communities from Kellogg Biological Station, Michigan, USA - KBS S3-3 metaG (SPAdes) (version 2) | ecosystem: Host-associated > Plants > Roots > Rhizosphere...
CCGGGTGAGCGGTCACCGGGATAGCGGGTGAGCGACCAGATCTCGAACAGCGTCTGTTCTGGTCCGAGCGGTCGGATTCGATAGGAAGAGGCGCTGCTGTACTGCGGCAGAAGAAAGTAGTGCGGGAAGCAGAAGCCGATCGGGTCGATCACGCCGCGGCGGTCCAGATCGTTCAGGTCCGGGAAATCGCAGTCGCGGGCGCGGTGCCATTTCGTCACCGCGTCGTTGACCGCACCACGCCACGCGGCCATCGCCTCCGCCGGATTGTCGGGCAGCGACATGTGTTGCAGCCCTTCGGCGATGCGGACGTCATTCTCGTGCGTCATGCCGCCCATGCCGGAGCCGAGGGTGCGCATGAAGTGCAGGCTCATCTCGATGAGGGGATGCACGGATGACGTGTCCGGGCTGTGCGACGAGGGCAGCAGTTGCGGGTGCGTCTGCGGGACGTGGTAGCCCTCCATGAAGGCCTCGGCCGCCAGTTTCCAATTGACAGGCAGCAGGCAGGATTTCCACCACTCGGTGCGCAGTGCGCCGACCTTCCATTCGTCGTGCCTGGACGCGAACGGCTCGAGGCACTCGCGCAGCGGCGGCGCGGTCTCGTCGAGATTGATCCAGGCGCAGCCACCCCACAGCTCAACCCGGACGGGAACGAGGCTCAGATCCTCGGCGTCGAGGTTCTTCTCGTCGAAGATCTCGGGGCGCAACACAAACGTGTTGGCGCCGTCGAGGCCCCAGCACCACCCGTGGAACGGGCAGACGAAGCTGCGGCGGGACCCGCAGCCCTCGACGATCTTCATCCCGCGATGGCGACAGGAGTTGTAGAAGGCGCGGACGTTGTCGTCGTCCACCCGCACGACGATCACCGACTGGTCGAGGATCTCGTACTCGACGAAATCTCCGCGCGCCGGAATTTCCTCGAGTCGGCAGGCCATCTGCCACACCCGCGGCCAGAACAGTTCGGCCTCGAGCGCGTAGAACTCCTCGTCGAAGTAGCGCTGCTTAGGTATCCGGTCCACGGCCTGGACTGCCCACGGAACGGGAAGTGGTGTCCAGTTCACAAGTTCGTATCTTAGCAAAAATAGCTAGTTCGACAGAGGAGTAGGCAGGACAACATGGACAACTGGATCGACGAGCTTGCCCGCAGCCTCGGCGAGGTACCACTGACGTCCGCCGAGATGACCCGCCTGCTTGACGCGGCCGGCGACGTCGCACACCGCGTCGAACGCAAGATGACCCCGCTCTCGACGTTTGTGATCGGCTGCGCGGTCGGACGCACGCTCGCAGGCGGGGTGCAGCGCGCGGAGGCACTTGACGACGCGCTGGGGCGGCTCGAGTCGCTACTGCCGCCAGCTACGCCCGAAAACCCGTAGCGGTTGTTGGGCGGTCGCCCAACCGTTAGTCTGCCTTCATGATCCGACGCCCCGCTGACAGGCGGCCACGAGTTGGTCGGGAGGCGACGCGCGAGGCACTGATCGAGGCGACTGCCCAAATCATGCTCGAAGAGGGCTATGCAGCAGCGACGTCACGACGGGTCGCCGCCAAGGCAGGCGTCAAGCCGGCGTTGGTGCACTACTACTTCCCAAGCATGGACGACCTGTTCGTCGCGGTGCTGCGCGACAAGGCCGAAAGCAATCTGGAACATCAGCGCGAGGCGATCGCCGAGGTGCGGCCACTGCACGCGCTGTGGCTGCTGAACAGCGCGACCGACGCCCAGTTGTTCACCGAGTTCTTGGCGATGGCCAACCATCGCAAGGCCATCCGAAGCGAGATCTCGGCCTACGCAATGCGCTTCCGCGATCTTGAAGAGGGAGTCGTGACGCTGGCTATGAAAGCCCGTGGCGTCGATCTCGAGCAGTTCCCACCGGTGGTCATGTCGATGATCATGGGCGGGCTGTCCCGCATGGTGATCCACGAGCAGGGCCTCGGCATCACGCGCGGTCACGACCAGGCCGTGGCATTCATCGAGCGCTGCCTCGACCAGTTCGAAATGCCGGCATGGGGGCAGCCGGTCAGTGACCCGGACCGCGCCCCTGACCAGGAGGTGACCAGCAACACAACCACTTGAGGTAATGGTTTCGCGATGAGAAGTTATACCGGCTAAGTTATAGCCTCGACTGCCTTTGAGACACGGGAGCGAATCGTCTGATGTTGCGTTTTGCCAAGCGCATTTGGGTGCTGTTGGTGATCCTGCTCGTAGTGGTCATCGCAGTGTTCGTCGTAGACCGCTTCCGCGGGTTCTTCGGTCACACGGTGCTGACGAAGCCGGGCGCCGGCCTGGTCAACGATCCCGAGCCGTTCAACCCCAAAGTCGTGAAGTACGAGATCTTCGGCGACGGGGCGACTGCCACCATCAACTATCTGGACCTCGACGCGCAGCCTCAGAAGGCGGTCAACACCGCGATTCCGTGGCAGTTGACGCTGACCACGACGGCGCCCGCCGCTAGCCCGAACATCGTCGCCCAGAGCGACGGCAATTCCATCACCTGCCGCATCACCGTCGATGGCGTGGTCAAGGACGAGAGGACGACCGACGGCGTGAACGCCCAGACGTTTTGCTTGGTGAAGTCCGCATGAGCAATATCCACGTTGGGGCGCACCCGATCATCCCCCGGTTCATCCGGCTGTTCTCTGTGCCGATCTTCCTCGGGTGGATAGCGATCGTCGTGATCGTCAACGTCATCGCACCGCAGCTGGAGAAGGTCGGTGAGGCGCACGCCGTGTCGCTGGCGCCCAACGACGCACCGTCGCTGGAAGCGATGCAGCGCATCGGTAAGACGTTCCAGGAGTTCGACTCCAACAGCTCGGCGATGATCGTTCTCGAAGGCGACCAGGCTCTCGGCGATTCCGCCCACAAGTATTACGACAGCCTGATCGACAAGCTTCGCGCCGACAAGAAACACGTCGAGCACATTCAAGACTTCTGGGGTGACCCGCTCACCGCGTCCGGGGCGCAAAGCGCCGACGGCAAGGCCGCCTACGTCCAGGTCTACCTATCCGGTAACCAGGGCGAGAGCCTGGCGAACGACTCAGTGCAAGCGGTCCGCGACATCGTCGACAAGTCGTCTCCGCCACCGGGTATCAAGGCCTACGTCACCGGGCCCGCACCGCTCACCAACGACCAGCATCACGCAGGCGACAAGAGCATCCAGCTGATCACGATGATCACCATCTTGGTCATCTTCGTGATGCTGCTGTTCGTCTACCGATCCATCGTCACCGTGCTGCTCGTCTTGGTGATGATGTTCATCGAGCTGGCGGCCGCCCGTGGAATCGTTGCCGCCCTTGGCTATTACGACCTGATCGGGCTGTCCACATTCGCGGTCAACCTGCTCACGACGCTGGCGATAGCAGCGGGCACGGACTACGCGATCTTCCTCGTCGGCCGATATCACGAGGCACGTGAGAACGGCGAAGACCGCGAAACCGCCTTCTACACCATGTATCACGGCACGGCTCACGTCATCTTGGGGTCGGGTCTGACCATCGCGGGCGCGACGTTCTGCCTGAACTTCACGAGGTTGCCGTACTTCCAGACACTGGGCATTCCACTGGCGATCGGCATGCTTGTCGCAGTGGCGGCGGCACTGACGATGGCGCCGGCGTTGCTGACGATCTGCAGCCGCTTCGGCCTGTTCGACCCCAAGCGCGCGATGAAGACCCGCGGCTGGCGCCGGATGGGTACCGCCGTGGTGCGTTGGCCGGGACCGATTCTCGCGGCATCCGTCGCGCTGGCACTGATCGGCCTGCTGGCACTGCCGTCGTACAAGCCGAGCTACAACGACCGCAACTACCTGCCCAAGGACATCCCGGCCAACCTCGGTTACGCCGCTGCGGACCGACACTTCCCGCAGGCGCGGATGAATCCGGAGATGTTGCTGGTCGAAACCGACCACGATGTCCGCAACTCGGCGGACATGTTGGTGATCGACCGAATTGCCAAGGGCATCTTCCACATTCCCGGCGTCGGCAGGGTGCAGTCGATTACCCGACCCGAGGGCACCCCGATCGAACACACCTCGATCCCGTTCCTGATCAGCATGCAGGGCACCACCCAGCAGATGAACCAGGACTACATGGACAAGGTCATGGCCAACATGCTCAAGCAGGCCAATGACATGCAGACCTCGATCGACACGATGCAGCGAATGCAGAGCATCACCGTGCAGATGGCGGCGACCACGCACAGCATGGTCGAGAAGATGAAGGGTATGACCGTCGACATCGAGGAATTGCGCGACCACATCGCCGATTTCGACGACTTCTTCCGACCGCTGCGCAACTACTTCTACTGGGAACCGCACTGCTTCGACATCCCCGTCTGCTGGTCGATCAGATCGATCTTCGACACGCTTGACGGCATCGACACGATGACCGACGACATCAAGAACCTGCTCCCCGACATGGAGAGGCTGGACACCCTGATGCCGCAGATGGTGGCGCTGATGCCGTCGATGATCGAGACGATGCAGAGCATGAAGAACATCTCGCTGACGATGTATCAGAGTCAGAAGAGTCAGCAGGATCAGATGAAGGCGATGCAGGAGAACCAGGGCGCCATGGGCCAGGCGTTCGATGCATCGAAGAACGACGATTCGTTCTATCTGCCACCCGAGGTGTTCGACAATGCGGACTTCAAGCGCGGCATGAAGATGTTTGTCTCGCCGGACGGAAAAGCCGTGCGGTTCATCATCTCTCACGAGGGCGACCCCGCCACGCCCGAAGGCATCAAGCTGATTCCGCAGATCAAGAATGCGGCGTTCGAGGCCATCAAGGGCACCCCGTTGGAGGGCTCGAAGATCTATCTGGCGGGGACCGCGTCGACGTACAAGGACATGCAGGAGGGTTCGAACTACGACCTTCTGATCGCCGGAATATCCTCGCTCTGTTTGATTTTCATCATCATGCTGTTGCTCACCCGAGCGGTGATCGCGTCGGCGGTCATCGTCGGCACGGTGCTGTTGTCCCTGGGCACATCCTTCGGGTTATCGGTGCTCATTTGGGAGCACATCCTGGGCATGCCGCTGCACTGGATGATCCTGGCGATGTCGGTGATCATCCTGCTGGCCGTCGGATCGGACTACAACCTGTTGTTGGTGTCGCGCTTCAAAGAGGAGATACACGCCGGCATCAACACGGGCATCATCCGATCGATGGCGGGCACAGGTGCGGTGGTCACGTCTGCCGGTCTGGTGTTCGCGTTCACCATGATGTCGATGGTGGTCAGCGATCTGGTGGTGGTCGGCCAGGTGGGCACGACGATCGGCCTGGGCCTGCTGTTCGACACGCTGGTGATCCGGTCGTTCATGACCCCGTCGATCGCGGCGATGATGGGCCGCTGGTTCTGGTGGCCGCAGAACGTGCGAACCCGGCCAAAGCCGGTGCCGTGGCCGAAGCCGGCCCGACATTCGGCTGACACCCCAGTCAGCGTCGGCAGTGGCGGCACTGCTGATGAAAACCCAACGGGCCCAATTAGATAGGTATGTGATGAAGGGATTTAGACTCGCTTCGGTTGCCGTGGCAGCGATAGCACCCGCGTTGGTTTTCGCCGCGCCGGCGCACGCTGATCCGGACACGGATTTCTCCAACGAACTCCACACGTATGGCATCTATGGCGGCAAGGACTACAACGCGTGGATCGGCAAGATCACCTGTAAGCGGCTCTACAACGGGCTCGACCAGGATGCCGACAAGTCGGCGAAGTTCGTCTTCCTTCAACTGCCGAAGGGCAGTACAACGGAACAGGCATGGCAGTTCCTCGGGGCATCGCTTCGTTACTACTGTCCCGATAAGCTGCCAGTACTCGACGCGGCCGCCCACCAGTGAGGAGTCAGATGATGTGGATCAAAGCGAGTGTCGCGGCGGCGGTGGTGAGCGTGGCGGCGACGGCACTTCCGGCAGTTGCGTCGGCCGATGCCAGTGACGACTACCCGATCCCGAACCGGATCCTGAAGACCACCTGCACCGTCGACCAATACATGGCGGCCGTGCGCGACGTCGAACCGGTCTACTACGAGCGCTACATGACCGACTACAAGAACCGGCCCGTCGACGTCCAAGACGCCGCCCGTGACCGCATCTACTGGTTCTTCTCCCTGGACTACGCCGGACGGCGGCAGTATTCGGAGGACACCGCGACCAACGTCTACTACGAGCAGATGGCCACCCACTGGGGCAACTGGGCCAAGCTGTTCTTCAACAACAAGGGCGTCGCCGCACACGGCACCGACATCTGCATGAACTACCCGCCGACCGACCCATCAGTCTGGAACTGGTGACGTCAGTGCCGCGCCGGACTCTCAACGACGCGGTTACGCAGTTCTGGAGCATCGCCGCGCCGCTCTACGATTTGCCGTTCCTTCAGCAGTGGGTTTACCGCCCGGCCCAAGACGAGATGATCGCTGCCTTGAAGAAGAGCGACGCCCGCCGGGTGGCCGATATCGCGTGTGGCACAGGCATTCTCGCCACCCGCATTGCTGACGAGCTGCATCCCGACGAGGTCTACGGCGTCGACATGTCTGACGGCATGCTGGCTCAGGCAAGGGTTCGCTCCTCAGACGTGCAGTGGCGTAAGGGGCCCGCCGAGCATCTGCCGTTCGAGGACGGTTCGCTGGACGCCGTCGTGACGACATCGGCGTTTCACTTCTTCGACCAACTCGCCGCACTGCGTGATTTCCACCGAGTGCTTGCACCGGGCGGTCTGGCTGCGGTGGCGACCTTGAGCCCCCGGCAGGTGCTGCCGTTGCACCGGCTGTCCGCCAACCGGCTCAACCCCGCGCACAACCCATCACCCGCGGAGATGCGAAGGCTGTTCGAGGATGCGGGCTTTGCGATCGGCGATCAGCACCGCGTCCGCCGACCGGCGTGGACGCAGGTGCTTTCGGACTTGATCACCATCGGCGTCAAGCCTTAGAGGTCAGGGCAGCCCGCTGAACAACGGGCTCAACACCTGCTGAATCGGATCCGTCGGCGGTGGCTCTGCACCCCCGGCCGGCGGAGGTGGCGGCACGATCGGTGCGGGTGCCGCGGGTGGCGGGGCAACGGGAGCGGGCGCCGCGGCAGGCGGCGGAATCGGCGCGGCCAGCGGCGCGACGGTCGGCGGAGCAACCGGAGCAACCGGAGCGGCCGCAGGAACAGCGTGGGGCACCGCGGTAACCACTGGTTCGGGGACCGCGACCGGTTCGGGCGCCACGGACGCGACCGGCTCCGCCGGTGGTGGCAGCGGTTCCAGCGGTGGTGGCGGCGGTGGTGCGGGCGGCGGTTCGGCGGCCATCGGCTGAAGCTCTGGCACGGGCCGCGGCGGAACCGTGTGAATGCTGACCGACGTGACCGATGCGCCCTCCGGGGCGGGGTCGGCGGCCTGTGCGGAGGAGTTCTCGACGTTGAGCGCCGAACCGGCGGCGAGCGACAACGCCGCCCCGAAAACCGCGACCGCCGCTGCTCCGATAGTCAGCTTCTTCGCATGCGCCACCAGCCATGGCCGTTGCCGCGTCGATGAACCGGCCTTCGGCTCTTTTCGCGGCTGCGCGATCACCTGTGTGGCGGCCGTATCGGTGGCCGTCGCGGCTACCCGGGTGGTCGCCGGCACAGCGGCGGCTGTCTTCTTCGCCAGCGATACCCGCCACGGCGGCTCGACAGTCGGCGGCGAGGCCGTTTCGGTCTGGCTGACCGTCGTCAGTGCCGCACCGCGGGCAAGCGCGATCTGCGTTTCGGCCGAGTCGGACACGGCTATCGGCAGAGCTTCGGCGATCGGCTGGGTGACTTCATCCAGATCGCTGTGCGCCCCAATGAGATACAGACTTTCGGGTAGCCAGCCGTCCTTGCGGAACACGGTCCTCAGCCATTCGACGAGGTCCTCGGAGGACTCGCGGGTATCGGTGACGGCGGTGCGCACCGTGCCCGCTCCGGTGGCGATGATCATGACCGTTGCCATCTGAGGCTCGAGGATGCACAGCCCGGTCTTGGCGTGCTCACTTTGCTGCCCGACCTCGATCCCCCACGCCTGCGCGGCTTTGCTCAGCGAGATCGAGTGCACATTGTCGAACCCCAAGTCTGCCAACGATTTCAGCAGTGTCGTGGCGTCGGCTTCGACATCTTCGGTCCACGTCAAGTGGACAGTGTCGACCTTGTGACCGCTCGCCGTCGCGATCGTCTGCGCGCCGCGGGCAGCCGCGGTGTGTGGCGACGTATCACCCTCGGCGGACTGAATGTCGAACGCGTCGTTGTCGAGAACGGCGGCATCGGGACCTTGTCCGTCGAGAAGCACCCACCCAACGCTGGTGGATGTCATCGACAGTCCCAGCACCGATTGCACTTAATGCCCCACTCTCGTCGCGTAACCGACGTCGCCGTCACGGGTCAGGCGCTCACCCGAAGCGAGCATAGTTTGCTCGCTTCTGCGCGTCATCTCGTGAAGATGAGAAAACGCACAGCACCGGCGTCGTGGCGTTTATCGAAACGGCGACCAGCGGTGTTACCACTTCGTACACCGTTCGATATTGACGTTTCCTAGGGAAACTCCTGTGAACACGGCGCAACGGTCGGCCTTGTCCGCATGCCCACGGCTGTGTTCATCGCCTCGACGTGTCGCGGACGGCTCCCGTTTACTGTTTGCTAGCGGCGCGCAGGTCGACGGCGTTCGACGACCGTGGGGTGTCCGTCGGGACCCACTCGTACGGCACGGCCTGCGACCGGTAGATCATCCGCGTCAAGGTCGGGCGGTCGACACCGTCGACGGTAGGGACCTTCACCTCGGGTTCACCCGCAACCGCGTAGTCCTCATATGGCGTGAGGTACTCCCACACCACCTGACCCGAGGGCGTGACTTGAAAGATCCGGCCGTGCATGCCCTCGGTGATCAACGTGTTCCCGTTGGGAAGGCGCTGCGCGTTACTGACGAACGAACTGAAGAAGGTCCACGGCGGGCGCCCCGAGTCCTCCGCGGTGTATTGCCACACGATGTGCTTGGTGACCGGGTCGATTTCCAGCACCCGCGAACCGGCGTAAATGCCAAGCGGTGCAGGCGGATAGCCCGCACCGCCCTGGTTGTCGAACACAAGCAGGTTCCCGGCTCCCGGAAGCCCATCGGGGATGAAGTGCGGATTGTGCTGTCCAGAGATCTGGTCGAGCGGCCGCGGTACCGCGTGGCTGTTGATGCGTTGATGCTCGGCGCCGGGATCGTCGTCGAAGTAGGGACCGAGTCGCCACACGATCCGACCTGAGGCCCTGTCGATCAGGGCGACGACGTTGGCCTTGCGGGAGCTGATCAGGATGTTGTCGGGTTGGAAGACGGTGGTCGGGTCATCGCGGTGCCAGCGGTTCGGCCCAAGCGTGGTGGCGCTGTTGATCTCCAGGTAGCCCCAGACGTTGTCGGGCTGGCGCGCCACACTTTGCCGCAGGTACTCGAAACCTTCTGCGGTGAAACCGAATTCGTCAAGATGGTCGCCCGCCTTCCACTCCCAGACGATGCGTCCCTCCGGCGCGACCTCGTAAATGCCCTGATCCCCGACGATGTGTGGGCCCAGCGCGGAAACCTCGCGCGGGATCGCCACCAGAATGAGGCGGTTGCCGTTCTCGAGCAGTTCCCAGTCGTGGTTCTGGCGGGCCGCACCATCGGGCGCCTCGGTACCCCATTCCCACACCTTCGCCCCCGACCACGACAGCTGACCGACAGTCCTGTTGCCGTAGATGCCGCCCGGCGAGTCGGCCAGCTGCGTGAGCTGAACGCCGATATCGCCGACTCGGCCGCCGTTGAGGGCGGGATCGATGATCCTGGCCGGAACGCCCGGATACGGCCACTCGTTGCGAACCACGCCGTCGAGGTCGATCAACCGACTGATCCCGTCGGCGCCCGTGTAAAGGACATAACTGCCGTGGGCGAGGTCGGGGTCGTGATACGTCACGCCGCTGAACTGAACGAAGGTCATGGCCAGTAGTCGTATCAACGACCGCGCGAGCGATCGAGAGTTGAATTCGCAATGATCCGACCAGTCCGCAGCCAACACCGCTGTCCGCAAGCCCGAACTCGGGCAGAACAACCGCGGCAAACTATGTCGAGTAAGGGCGACGCTACGACCGCCGGCGGCTCGTCGGGTATGCACCAATACCAACGCGACGACAACGCCACCATATGCGAACTAATCGGGGCGTCGCCGGACCGGCTTTTACGGCCCGCCACCTCGGTGTCCACCGGGAAACTTGCGGCGTAAACCGACGCCAGCAAACCCAATTCGTGCGCTCCTCGTGGGCGGCGTCAAAGATCAATTTCGCAGCCCTGCAAGAAATTGTTTGCTGCCCATTTCTTTTGAGCCGGATTCACTGCAGAATCGTGTTAGTTGAAGACCGAAACTGTGCGAGAATGCCCCTCGTTACCTACCGACGAGATCGCTTGCTGGTGGGAGGAGACCAAGATTTCGACGCAACTGCGCCTCGCAGCGGGTGTCTGCGTGCTCACCACCGGACTTCTTATCGGGAGTGGCGGTGGAGCGATCGCGGCAGCCGACACCGAATCAACTGGTGCGACCACCTCCACTAGCCAGGCGGTCAGTGAATCGAGCGACGTCGCTGGGTCGACCGGGCCAGCCATTAGCACCGCTAATAAACCCAAATCTTCACTCAGCACCACCCTTCAAGGCGTTCTTCAGAAGCTGCGTTCGCTCGGCAAACCGGCACCGAAACCGCCCGTTGTCGTGAAACCGACGCCAGACGTCGTCGCGCCGGACGCCGACAACACCGACCCCTCAGAGGCCGTTCCCGCGGCGATCACGACCGACCCAACCGGGGCGGGCGAAAACGCAGAGGTCGGCAATCCCGACGCGACCCCGCTGAACACCGACCCCGCCGCAGCGGATCCGGGCGGCCCCCCGCCGCCGGGCAATGTCGCGCTCGGGCTGGAGGCATTCCGGCCGGTGACCAACGCTGTGGCGACGGTTGCCGGGGTTGCGCTGAGCGTGCCCGGCGTCTTCGCGGGCCTTCCCGGCTCCGAGGATCCGCTCGGCGACGTCATCACCTCGCTTCAGAGCATGCTGGTCACAGTCAATGGCGCGGTCGCGCCGCTCGCGCAAATGCCGGGTGATCTCTACTCGCTGATGGTCGGACTCGCGACCACGCCAGTGGAAACCGTCGGCGTCACCTCCGGTCTCGGCCGTTCGGCTGCAGCAGGTGCCGGCCTGACATCACCAACGCCGCCGTTCGCAGGCCCGATTCTGCCCATCACCCCCAGTGGGGACATGCCGCTGCTCGGCGACGTCATCGCACCCGCAACGCTCGGCGGAATTGCGGCAGCAGGCTTGAGCGCCGACTTGTCGCTGTCCGGGACTGCCCCGCTCGCGGTTGGCGGCGCCGGCCCGACGGACGCGCTGTCGTTCCTCGAGCACACCGTGAAGGCGGTGCTAGCGCCCGCTTCACTGACGGCGCTCGCCGCGTTCGCACTGCCAGGCATCGCCGGGCTTCTGATCATCTGCGCAGCGGGCATGCGGTTCGGATACCGCCAGGCGAAGGCAGCGCTGGCCGTGCGGACAAGCGCTATCTCGCGCTTCGTGCGTCAGGGGCCGTTGGGTGTCGTTCGGTCGGGTTCACTGGTCACACTGCATACGCGCAATCCGCGTGCGCCGCGAGCCGTCCTGCACACGGCATCGCGGGTCACGCCGCTCTTCGAACAGGCCGCCTGACAGTCCAGCCGTAATCCGGCCATGACGCGGGAGATCTCACGTCAGGCCTTCCTCCGCAGTGCACTCGGCTCTGCCGCAGCGACTGCGCTGGCCTCCTGTCGGACACCCGCGCAAGGACCGCGGGTGCAGCCCACGACGTCGGCGCCGCCGAGCCCGTCTGCTTCCGGCCCGCAGAACTGGACAGCACTCGAGGACGCCATCGAGGGCCACGTGGTCCTCCCGTCGAATCCCGATTACGCCACAGCGAAACGTCTTTTCAACACACGGTTCGACGACTCGACACCGGCCGCCGTCGTCACGGTGCAATCGACCGATGACATTCGCAAGGCCGTCGAGTTCGCCGCCCGAAACGACATCAAGGTCACCGTCCGCAGCGGCGGGCACTCCTACATCGGCGCCTCGGACGGTGACCTTGA
>Ga0207658_10003019_pt1 | contig 12036 bp, 8 predicted proteins | sample KBSS33metaG_FD_184322 | JGI IMG/M metagenome (GOLD analysis project Ga0207658, IMG submission 184322) | Switchgrass rhizosphere microbial communities from Kellogg Biological Station, Michigan, USA - KBS S3-3 metaG (SPAdes) (version 2) | ecosystem: Host-associated > Plants > Roots > Rhizosphere >...
TCCCCGCGCATTTCGAGCTTTTCAGTTGCCGTATTCGCTTCGGGGAGCACGACCCAGAGTATTATATAGGTGATAAAGAGGGTTCCGCCGAATCCGCCGGTAAAAAATACCGGTCCCTGGAAATCAAACCAGGCATGACGGAGAATGGAAGTGACGGCGCCTGCTATTAAAGGAAGCAGGAAGATGACGCGGGGTATCCAGACTTCAATATTGAAATATGCTGCGAGCCCGCTGGCGACGCCGGCAATTACGCGATGGTCGGGATCGCGAAACAGTCTTTTTTTTACTGATGTGACCAAGGATTTCGGGGGCAGCACGATCCAGAGAATGAAATAAAGCAGAAGAGCAGTCCCGAAACTTCCCAGGATCAGTATCGAATAAATGATACGAACCACCGAAGGATCCAGTTTGAGATAGGCAGCAAGTCCTCCGCAAACCCCTCCCAGCATCTTATCGTTTTCGGAACGATAAAGTCTGCGGCTTCCTTCCTCTGCCGGTTCTTCAGCGTAGGTTGCAGACGGACCGCTTCCGGGAATACTTTCATCGTCGAAGTCCTCGGGTCTTCCCATGCTCGTGATGATCTCATTCACGTCGTCATCGGTAATACAGGTAGCGCCCTTTTTCAGTTTGTCGGAAAACAGTTCTGCAAACCGGTTTTCGATGTCATGTACTATTTCATCTCCTCCTTCTTCTCCCGCAAAATGCCTTTTAAGGCTTTCCACATATTTCCGCAGGATGTCATACGCGGTCTCTTCGATCGGTATAACCCGGCTGTGAAAGTTTATGTTGATGATCTTTTTCATTGTATTCTTATTTGGAGTTGTTAAGGTTTTTTATGGAGAAATCTTGTCGCTTTTTTTTGCCAGTGCGTCCACCGCGTCGGCCAGTTCCTTCCAGGTGGTCTCCAGTTCACGGTAGAAAGCCAGCCCCTTTTCGGTAAGGGAAAAGTATTTCCTTGGAGGACCCGAATTGCTTTCGACCCACCGGTAGGTGAGCATATCGGCATTTTTCAATCTTGTGAGTAAGGGATACAGGGTTCCTTCCAGAATGTGCAGGTTGGCGTTTTTCATCTCTTCCACGATATCGGAAGGATAAGCCTCGCCCCTGCGGATAACGGAAAGGATACAGAATTCCAGGATTCCCTTCCGCATCTGGCTCTGTGTATTTTCTATGTTCATGGTCTTGCATTTAAAAAGTGATGCTAAAAACAAATGCAATACAAATATATGGTGAGATTTGGTACTATGCAAAACAAAGTACCATTGAAGCGACAATACTTTTGATAGCTCTTATGTCTCTTCGAATACAACTACATGTATATCAAATAGTTACACGGAAGCCAAAAAATAGTGACCCTCTGAAAAAATTTGGAAACGGCTTTTTTTAGGGACAGACGGTAGAGAATTCGGCGTTTAAAGAGTAGGTAAGAACCTGTGGCAGGTCAAAGCGCTGCCAGGCATTTACGGTGTGAGACAAAGGAAACGCGGCTTAAATCTAAAATTCAGCATTTCCCGGCGTACGGGGGAACGGTATCACATCGCGGATATTCGACATGCCGGTCACAAACTGGACCATTCGTTCAAATCCTAATCCGAAACCTGCATGGGGAACGGTGCCAAATCTTCTTGTATCAAGATACCACCAGAGCTGTTCAACGGGTACTTTCATTTCCATCATTCGCTTTTCCAGGAAGTCCATCCTTTCCTCTCTTTGAGATCCGCCGACGATCTCCCCGATACCCGGTGCAAGGATATCCATGGCAGCAACCGTTTTGCCATCCCCGTTCATCCGCATATAAAAAGCTTTGATGTCTTTCGGATAATTCGTTACGATTACAGGTTTTTTAAAATGCTTTTCCACGAGCCAGCGTTCGTGTTCACTCTGGAGGTCTGTTCCCCATGCCAGATCATATTTGAATTTTTTCTTTTTATGAGCCGGGGACTGAAGCAGGATATCGATTGCTTGGGTATAGGTGATCCGTTCGAAATCCTGACCTGCAACCGATTCAAGTTTTTCAATCAGTCCGGTTTCACTGCGTTCTGTGGCAGGTTTTTGTTTTTCTTCTTCCGCCAGGCGCTGATCCAGAAATTCCAGGTCCGCGCGGTTGTTTTTCAGTACCGAGGAAATGAGGTATCTGACAAAGGATTCCGCCAGGTTCATATTATCTTCCAGATCATTGAAAGCCACTTCCGGTTCTATCATCCAGAATTCTGCAAGATGACGCGTGGTATTGGAATTTTCTGCACGGAAGGTGGGCCCGAATGTATACACTTCAGATAGTCCCATGGCAGCAAGTTCTCCTTCCAGCTGACCGCTTACGGTAAGGTTGGCAGACCGGCCAAAAAAATCCTGGCTAAAATTCACTTCTCCGGAGTCTGTCCGCGGTGTATTGTCAAAAGGCAGTGTGGTGACGCGGAACATTTCTCCCGCGCCTTCGGCATCTGAAGCGGTAATAATGGGGGTATGCAGATAGATGAATCCCCTCGTATGAAAAAATTCATGCACGGCAAATGCAAGCGCATGCCTTACACGGAACACGGATCCGAAGGTATTTGTCCTGAGCCGAAGATGGGCGATTTCGCGAAGGAATTCGAGGCTGTGTTTTTTGGGCTGTAAAGGGAATTTTTCGGCGTCGCATGTTCCCAACAGATCTACTTCTGCGGCCCGTAGTTCTACTTTCTGACCCTTGCCCGGCGACTCCACCAGTGTGCCTGTGATCCGTAGCGAACTGCCCGTAGTGATTTTCCGGATAAGTCCGTCATCAAATTTCCCCAGCTCCAGTACTATCTGGAGATTGTCGTTGCAGGATCCGTCATTCAAAGCGATAAACTGGTTATTCCTCATCGTTCTCACCCAACCCATCACGGTGATCTCTTCCTTTCCTGCATCCCTGGACAGGACTTCCTTGATTTTAATTCTTTTGTTAAACATCAGATTATCTGCTTGTAATGATCAATCCGGCAAAGATAGCCTTTGAAATATTTTTTTAAATTTTCCGTTTTTATGTTATCATTGCAGCGGAATCCGGCTGATTCGTTCTTATCCTTTTGCTCACAACCGTCAGTTCCAGTTATTCCGCTCGTCTTTAATCTAAACAATTTCAATTCTTTCCTACAGGTCTCCTTAAACCCCTGTAATTCTCAAGCTTCTTTATGTACGATATTCTCCAATTAAACGACATGCTCGTTCCAGAACTGCTCGATATTGCTGAACAGTTGAAAATCCCTAATGTAAAAAAACTCGACAAGCAGGAACTTGTCTATAAAATACTGGATAAACAGGCCCTTACACCCAGTGAAAAATCCGATAATGGCGAGTCAGATGATAAGCCCAAAAGGAAACGCATTGTAAAAGCAACGACGGCCAATTCCAGTGAAGAAGCCTTCGTGGAAAGCGGCGACACGCCGAAGATCAAAAGACCGGATCCCAAGAAGGACAACAAGAAAAAAGAAGAAAAACCGATTGTGAAGAAGCTTCGTAAGAAAGAAGATGACGAGGATTCAGAAGAGGAAGCAGAGGAATTTCAAAAACCTCATCACAAACCGGAACACGCTACCCACCGTCACCGCGATACGCCGGCGCCGGCTGAAACCACTGAACCCGAACAGCCTCAAAACGGCTTTGCTGAAATGGGCGCGGAAGACCTGAACGCCGGAGGTGAACAGGGTCGCCCGGGAGCCGACCAGCAGCAGAAAGTATATCCCCAGCGTCGCAACGAAGTTTTCAATATTGAATTCGACGGCGTCATACAGGCCGAAGGTGTTCTGGAAATGATGCCTGACGGGTACGGATTTCTTCGCAGCAGTGATTACAACTATCTTTCTTCACCCGACGATGTATACGTATCGCCTTCGCAGATCAAACTGTTTGGTTTGAAAACCGGGGATACGGTTTATGGTTCAGTACGTCCTCCCAAGGAAGGTGAAAAATATTTCGCGCTCCTGAAAGTGGAGACGATCAACAATAAGACCCCCGAGGACGTTCGTGACCGTGTGCCATTTGATTACCTCACTCCGCTTTTCCCTTTTGAAAAGCTGAATCTTTTCGTAACCCCGTCAGATTTTTCAACACGTATCATCGACCTGTTTACGCCCATAGGAAAAGGTCAGCGCGGTCTGATCGTTGCCCAGCCGAAAACGGGCAAGACTATGCTCCTGAAGGCCGTGGCTAATGCCATTGCCACCAACCACCCCGAATGCTATCTGATGATTGTGCTGGTGGATGAAAGACCGGAAGAAGTAACCGATATGGAACGTTCGGTGAAGGCGGAAGTCATCGCCTCTACTTTCGATGAACCTGCTGAAAAACATGTAAAGGTCTCCACGGTAGCCCTGCAAAAAGCTAAACGCCTTGTCGAATGCGGCCATGATGTGGTTATCCTGCTGGATTCCATTACCCGTCTTGCGCGTGCCCACAATACCGTGGCGCCGGCTTCCGGAAAAGTGCTGAGCGGAGGTGTCGAAGCCAACGCCATGCAAAAGCCCAAACAGTTCTTCGGAGCAGCCCGTAAAATCGAAAACGGCGGTTCTCTCACTATACTGGCAACAGCCCTCATTGATACCGGTTCAAAAATGGACGAAGTAATATTCGAGGAATTCAAAGGTACCGGTAACATGGAACTTCAACTCGACAGGCGCCTGTCTAACCGCCGTGTCTTCCCTGCTATTGACCTGGTCGCTTCTTCCACACGCCGCGATGACCTCCTCCTGGAAAGGGATGTATTGCAGCGGATGAACCTGCTCAGGGTCTATCTGAACGACATGAACACGGAAGAAGCCATGAATGAACTGCTGAAAAGGATGCGGGGCACAAAGAGCAACGAGGAGTTTCTCGCCAGTATGAATGGCTGAAGTCCGGCGAATCCCCGCAGGGCTAAAAAATAAGATGTTCCCGGTGTTTAATTTTCGTGTGTGTGAGTTCTGTCACCAGCTGCACGCCGCTGATCGACCGGATAGAATCCGCCAGCGAGCTAAGGTATTCGTCCGCTACACAGTCTCCCTTTAACAGCCAGAAAAAGTCCAGGTGACGGAATTCAGGTAAAAGGAATTCTCCATCATTCTGGTTGCTGTACAGATAATGAACCAGTGTTTTATTCTGCTCGGGGCATTCATACACCGTAAAAAAATATTGTCTTTTTTTCCGCATCATCGGAATCTCGATCTGGTTGGTTATCCGGAAATCCAGCCTCATCTGACGGTTAAGCAGCCAGCAGAACCGGTATCCCTTCAAAGGCGCCACGATACCAAGCAGTCGTGAACCATCGAAAAAATCGCCCTCCAGGTTCTCCATATCGAGTTTGAGTGCCTTCATATAAAGAAAGACGGAGTTTATTTGAATTGAACGGGTGCTTTCATACTTTCTTTTTCCCGGATAAATTCTACCGTGGTTTCATCGCCCCGGTTAAATTTCCCCAGCGCTTCCATGTAGGTTTGAAGTGAATTTACCGGGTAGTCCCCCAGACGGATAATGATGTCCCCGGCTTTGAGTCCCGCTTTCTCTGCCGGCCGGCCCTCTGAAATGGCATCTATCCTTACCCCGCTTCCCGGAAAACTGTAATCGGGCATGATGCCTAAGGTAACGTTGAATGCCGGCGTCTCGCCAAACTGTTTATCCCGTGTTTTGGTAAACTGCGGTTTATTGGCACCATCCATTTTTTGCATAATCGCATAAACAAACCGAAGGATCTGAAGTTCTCCCACCCAGTTGATCCTGGCCGGTTCATCGGTTGGCTTGTGATAATCGGGGTGTATCCCGGTAAAGAAAAAGAGGACCGGAATATTTTTTAGATAAAACGACGTGTGGTCGCTCGGGCCGGTTCCGCTGGAATCGACCTGGATCACAAAAATTTTTTTGTCTGCCGTGGCAGCGATAAGCGGCCCCCATTCGGGCGAAGTTCCATAGCCTCCGATTATCAGTGTATGGGTACTGTCATTCAGACGTCCGATCATGTCCAGGTTCACCATATAACTGATTTTCTCGAGGGGAACCGAAGGATGGCCGGTAAAGAACTTGGAACCGATAAGCCCGGACTCCTCTGCTGAAAAGGCAATGAAAAGGTAGTTTGAACGCAAGTTCTTTGTTTTCTTCAGGAGCCTGGCCAATTCAAGCATGCCCGCCGTTCCACTGGCATTGTCATCAGCTCCCGGATGGATTTTTTTCTCCTTACCCTGATACAGAGAATTCCCTTCTTCACCATAGCCCAGGTGGTCATAGTGTGCGCCAATCACGACCGTATTCGGCGCTCCATTATCGAGAAATGCGGTCACATTGTGGCCCTGCCTTTTTTTCTCCTTCATGACCACATCAATTTCCACATCGAGGGTCTGTGAAATATCCTTCAGGTATTTTTTTCTCCCGGCGGCGTTAACATAGAGTACAGGGATTTTTTCCGGGCGAATGCCTTCGGAAGGATCAAAGACCACGCGGTCGTCTGTTTTCGAACTGTTATAAAAGATTACAGCGGTTGCTCCCCTGCTTTCCAGCATACGCGTTTTTTCAAGCAGCAGTTTGTCAATATCAGCGTGTGGATTGTTCAAATCGGGCAGATCCTTCAAATCATAAAACCATGGATCTCCCGCTTCCTGCAATGCAACGGCCGGTGAACCTTCCGCTTTGCCCGAAGCACTGAAGGCCAGCGGAAAATATTCTTCGTTCAATTTGAGCTCAGCATTGTTGATAGTGAAACGGGAGCCGGTAATATCCCTGCCATCGTAAATCTCAAAAGACTGTATATAGGTCCCGCTGTCTCCCACAGGCTTCAGACCCAGTTTTCCAAAAGCTTCCGAAATATATTGCGATGCCAGATGTTCTCCGGGTGTTCCGGATCTTCTTCCTTGCAACTGATCACTGCTCAGATAGTTGATATCCGTCTGCAGCTCAGAAATGATCGCCCTGTCGGCTTTTTTGAGCTTCTGGGAATGTGCAGTCGGAAAATAGATAAATAGAAATACGAGAACAGATAGAATGCTTCGTGTCATGAAGGTCGGTTTACCCGGTAGTGGTAACAAAGGTATAGCGGCTGCCATGAAATTAGGTTACTTTAGGCTACGGATCATAATGAAATTCCCCGGTCCTGTTTTACAGTGAATATTTTGTCTGAAGACCTTTACAAAAACTGATCCCCGGATACCATACCGGGTTTCTTTTTAACAATCCTGCAGCGGAGATCGCTCCCGAACGACGTAGCCGGGTCAGGAGGTAAGACATCGGATGCAGGTGCCCGGGAGTATACCCGCCTTCCGGATCCTCCTGAAAAACCGGGTAAATCCGGACTGGTCCCTTCCCCCGGCCTGTGAATTTCAGGAAATAAATCCCCGGACCCGCCGGCCGGATGCGGGCAGAACCTGCTGAAGTCTAATCTGCTGTACAGATTAAGCCTTTAAAACTTTCCCATCCTGATTATTTTCCTTTACTTTTGCAGATTAGCCTTTTCCGAACGACCGGTTAAAGATTCAGGCTATCGAAAACAGTCACGCTGAATGGCCCTGCCGCACCTTATTAAATACGTTTATACCAATGGGACGGATGAAGTTATCCGTCGTGGGAAAAAAATCCACGCTATAGGATTTGTAGAACTCGTCGAATATGACGAGCTGTTCGAAACAGTTACGTTTCGCATCAAAGACGACAGTTATTCCACTTATTATAAGGTTTTCGTTCAGAAATTCCGGGATCCCAAAGCGCTCTCGGTGCGATGCAGCTGCCCTTACAACCTCGGTGACATCTGCCGTCATGAAGCGGCTGCGCTGATCCAGCTTCAGGAACTCCTCGACAGGAACATGCTTAAGGCCGAAGAGATTTTTTATGATCAGTCGCACACGGTGATCAAAATGAAGTCGATCGATCTCAAAACGATACGCCTCCTTTGTTCCCGGGAAGCTTATGATGAAGCCGGAAGATTCCTTCAATCCAAAAAAGCCCATATTGAGAGCGCAGCCGATGAAATGATCAAGGCAAGCGTTGAACTGGAGGGAAAGAAGTATTCCGTGGTCATACGGAAAAACGAGGAGCGGAATTTTGACACCAGTTCCAATTTTCCCGATTCGGAACATCCGCTCTGCCTGCCTAAGGTGATAGTATTTTTACAACTCCTGCAGGCTCATGGCGCTTACTACTTCGATACCATCCGGAACTGGGATAAGGAGAAAAACAAACTCCTCGAAGCTTACGGCTATTCGCTTTCCGACAATCTGAAAGGAAAATTCGAATTCTCTTATAAGGACGGTAAACCTTTTCTACGGGTGCTCGACAACTCTATCAAGCGCGTAAATCCTGCGGCTTCCCTGAGGCCGAAACCGGAGGTGGAAAGCGAAGTAGCAGAAGAGCTCATGGAGCCGGAGCAACGGTCAGGATCGGCACAAAGACTGGGTGTCGTGTTCAATTTCAATCACGATGCTTATCCGGGATTTCTTCTCGATGCAATCGTCGGCGAAAGCAATGAGGAACAGAATGCCTATGTCGGAAAAGTAGAAAAGCTTGAACTTACCAAGTTCATCAATACAGAAAAATTTAACGAGCCGGACAGGCAGCTGGTCTTTTCACTCAGGAAAACGCAGGACCAGGAAATCAACAAATACCTTAACCGCAATTCTCCCTTCAGCGGGATGTGGGAAAACATTATTCACACGGAAGGCGAAGAACTGCCCGATGATACAAAAGCACTTATCGTCGAATATCTTCATCCCCGCTACCGGAAACTGTTTGCTGACCTGCAGGAAAATCCTTTTATTTTCTTTTTGAACGGACATAAACCTTTCAAGACGTCCAATCTGCAAACCGTCAATATATCACCCGATCCTTTGACGCCGTCCTTCAGGGTTTCCCCTGTAAAAGGCAAGATAGAAATCCGTGCCTATACGCGCATTACCGGTCAGATGATCGACATCGCACAGAACAAATGCAGCAGTGACGTCCTTCTTTTTTTCAACAACTGCTTATACATCTGGGATAAACCCGAACATATCGCATTGCTTTCCAAATTCAGCGGCGGAAGGCTGCTTATTCCAAACGATGAATGGCCGCAGGTTTTAAGAACCCTGGTTCTGCCTATGCAGAAGGAATATTCGGTGGAATTCGATTCCGAGCTCATCCGCGAAGTAAAAAGCGGTGATCCCGAACGGAAGATCCTCCTGCAGGAAAAAGGCGATTATCTTCTTTTCCAGCCCGTTTTTTCCTATAAAGGATTTGAAACCTCTTCACTCGGCAAAGACCAACTCATTGTTCCCGACCGGGATAAAGTCCTCCTTATTCAAAGAAACAAGGAAAAAGAGAATGCGTTCGTCGGCCAGCTGCAGTCGCTGCATTCGCAATTCATTCAGCATCCCGGAGCGTCCGGCCTGGCACTGCGAGGAACTGACGTGCTGAAAAACAACTGGTTTTTCCTTTTCATGGATGCCATGCAGGATATGAAAGTGACGGTGCAGGGATTTGATGCGCTGAAAAATTTCAGGTTCAATACATCCAGGCCACAAACCAAGATCCATATCAGCAGTTCGACCGACTGGTTTGACGCCCGTGTCGACATACTGTTCGGCGATCAGAAAGTAACAATTGCCGACGTCAAAAAAGCACTTGCCAACAAGCAGCAGTTCGTGCCGCTGAATGATGGCACGCTCGGTGTCCTTCCGGATGAATGGGTCAAACGTTATGCCCTGTTGTTCCGGGTGGGTGAAGGAAAGAGCAATGAACTGAGGCTCTCCCGGTATCACCTGAGTGTTATCGATGAGCTATATGAAAACCGCAACGAGGAAGAACTCATCATTCACCTTGAAAAAAAATACGAACAGCTCAGGGAATTCAATAAGATAAAGGAAATAGATCCGCCAGAGCATCTGGCTCATATACTCCGTCCTTACCAGGTTCATGGATTTCACTGGCTCAACTATCTGCACGAAGTGAACTGGGGAGGAATCCTGGCAGATGATATGGGATTGGGGAAAACTGTTCAGGCGCTCTCCTTTCTTCACTATTACAAAGAGCATTACGGAAGGCTCCGGGCTCTTGTGGTCTGTCCAACTACCCTGATCTTCAACTGGGAAAACGAAATCAAGAAATTTGCTCCGGGCCTGACTTACCGTATCCATCATGGTGGCGAGCGGTTGAGGAATAAGGAGGCACTGAACGAATTCGAAGTCATCATCACCACCTATGGTACCCTGCGCAGCGATATCAAGTTGCTAATGGATATTCCGCTTGACTACGTGGTGCTGGATGAATCCCAGGCAATTAAAAATCCTTCCAGCAAGGTCACCAAGGCGGCCTGCCTGCTGCGCGCAAGACACCGGCTTTGCATGAGTGGTACGCCATTGCAGAACAATACATTTGACATATTCGCCCAGATGAATTTTCTCAATCCGGGTATGCTTGGCAGTATCGAATTCTTCCGGCAGGAATTTGCCATTCCGATCGACAAATTCGGAGAGCCAGACCGCAAGGAACATCTCCGCAAGTTGCTATATCCTTTCATCCTTCGCCGTACCAAGGAGCAGGTTGCCCGCGATCTTCCTGACAAAACGGAAACAATCCTGTTTTGTGAAATGGAAGAGGAACAAAGGAAAGTTTACGATGCATACCGCAACGACTACCGTGACAAGATTTTGGGAACCATCGAATCGCAGGGCATTCAAAAATCACAGCTTACCATCCTGCAGGGCTTGATGAAATTGCGGCAGATCTGTGACTCCCCGGCTATTTTGAATGAAACGGAAAGATATCCGAATCATTCCATCAAGCTGGACGAACTGGCGCGTGAGATTTCAGAAAATATCGGCAATCATAAAGCGCTCATCTTTTCGCAGTTCCTGGGCATGCTGGCACTGATACGCGAAAAACTTACCGAACTCGAAATACCTTTTGAATATTTCGACGGTAGCACCACAGCACCTGACCGCGAAAAAGCGATCCGGGCATTCCAGGACGATGAATCCTGCCGCGTATTCCTGATTTCACTTAAAGCAGGAGGTGTCGGACTGAACCTTACCGCTGCTGATTATGTCTATATCGTCGACCCCTGGTGGAATCCCGCTGTGGAACAACAGGCGATCGACCGCACACACCGGATCGGGCAGACGAAAAATATCTTTGCTTACCGCATGATCTGTAAAGACAGCATTGAAGACAAGATCCTTCAGCTACAGGAACGTAAACGGGTACTCGCCAAAGATCTTATCGCGGATGATGAGGGATTCGTGAAGAGCCTTTCCCGTGAAGACGTCGAATACCTCTTCAGCTAATCCTGCGGAAAACGCAACACACAGACTCCGTATTTTCCCTATTGCTTCTCTTTCTAATTTGTATTATCTTAGTTCTCAAATCCTTTGCTATGAGAAGCGCGCTTTTAACCCTTGCTTTGCTTTCCCATACCGTCTGCCTGCCGGCGCAGGAAGATCCTTTTTCCAACAAGACCAATCTGGCACTTGAAAAAGTAATTAAGGACTATCCCAACCATTTCCATAATATACGCGGTGAAGTGATATCCCAACGCGCGCAGGTTGCAGAATATAAATCCACTGTCAGCGTACCCGGCGCAAGTTCATGCAGCATCTGGAAGTACACAGTTTCAAACAATGAAGTCTATAACTGGAATTGTGTAACGTTCAATTCTGTGAACTTCATGCAGGCCCGTGCAAAATTTAAGGAAGTGTATGACCAGATTGAAAATACCATCATCAAGATCGAAGGACAAAAACCGTTTATCCTGAATGCGCAGTACAAAACGCCTACGGAACTGCACGATACAAACTTTATTTCCTTTGAACTGCTTCCCCTGGTAGACGAAATGAAGAATCTGAAAATTGATCTCAGCCTCGAAAAAGAAGCCAATGTCTGGAAAGTAAAACTGAGCGTCTACGAAGGTGAAAGAAAAGTTGGAAGTCCCATGGCCGCCGTGCAATAAGGCCGTCACACCATCAGCACATACTCTTTTAACACTGCCTCGATTTCCTCCAGCTTGAATGGTTTTGAAACGTAATTGTTCATTCCGGAATCAAGACAGCGTTCCTTGTCGCCCTTCATCGCATCGGCTGTCAACGCGATAAT
>Ga0207658_10003022_pt1 | contig 12022 bp, 9 predicted proteins | sample KBSS33metaG_FD_184322 | JGI IMG/M metagenome (GOLD analysis project Ga0207658, IMG submission 184322) | Switchgrass rhizosphere microbial communities from Kellogg Biological Station, Michigan, USA - KBS S3-3 metaG (SPAdes) (version 2) | ecosystem: Host-associated > Plants > Roots > Rhizosphere >...
CCGCACCCCGGCGCCCCGCACGCGTTTCTGGCGGCGGGGGTGGCGTTGGTGGCCACCGCGCTGGTGGCGCGTTTCAGCAGCCGCTACTGGGTGGCCGCGGCGGCGGTGATCACCGTGTCGGTGGCGGTGCTGGCGGCGTCGGGCGCCCGGATGTTCTTCACCGTGCCCGGCCAGCGCATCGCGACGGTGATGCTGATCGCGGTGCTGACGGTGTCGCTGGCCGCGCCGGCGATCGGCAGGCAGCTGGCCAGGGTGCCGCGCCAGAGCTTCGACTCGATCACCGGCAAGGACATGTACACCCGGGCGCCGGGTGAGCCGGAGGACACCATCACCCCCGTCGCCGACGCACCGCACGACGTCACGCTGCGCGGCGAGGAGCTCGCCGAGGTGGCCCGCCGGTCCAACCGGGTGCTGACCGGGCTGCTGCTCGGCAACGCGCTCGTGCAGGTCGGGTCGTCGTGGTTCGCCATTCATCCCGGCGTCGGTTCGCAGTGGCCGTTCGTGGTGGTGGTCGCCATCATCGCGGTGATCCTGGTGTTGCGGGCGCGCGCGTTTCGCGACCGCCGCCATGCGATCACGGTGGTGACGGGTGGGGCGGTGTCGCTCTTCGCGATCCCGGTCCACTACGGCATCGCCGCCGACGCGGCGTCGGTGACCGGGCTGTGGTCGGCCGCGGCGGTGCTCGGCATCGCGGTGTGCGCGCTGCTGGGCGGGACGGTGATCCCGAACCGAAACTTCTCCGAACCGGTCCGCGAGCTCGTCGAATACGTGGAGTACGTGGCGACCACCGCGGTGATCGTGTTCGCGGCGTGGGCGATCGATCTGCTGCATTTCGTCAGGTACCACTGATGCGGATGCGAGGCGCTGCCGCGGCCGTGGGCGCGGCGGTCCTGTTCGGGGCCAACGTGGCCGCACCGCCGGCGGCGTTGGCGATCGGCCCGCCGGTGATCGACCCGGGTGCGCTGCCGCCGCCGGAGACGCCGGGGCCTGTGGAGGAGATGCGCCAGACCGAGGCCTGCATCAACCCGGTGGTGATCGCCGATCCCGACGTCACCCAGCCGGCGCCGGGCAACGTGATGCTGTCGGTGCCGCAGGCCTGGCAGTACTCCACTGGCGCCGGGGTGACGGTGGCGGTCATCGACACCGGGGTGACACCCAATCCCCGCTTCCCGGCGCTGTTCGCCGGCGGCGACTACGTGCAGGGGCTGGCCGGTGGCGGGTTGACCGACTGCGAGAACCACGGCACCGCGGTGGCCAGCATCATCGGCGCCGCGCCGTCGAACCCGGCGGATCGGCCGCCGACCAAGCCGCTGGGTGCCCAACCGGTCCCGCCGCCGCCCGCGGTGCCGGCCAACCCGGCTCCGACCAGCGCGCCGCCGCCACCCCCGCCGCCGCAGACGATCACGGTGATCGCTCCGCCACCACCGCCGCCCCCTCCACCACCGCCGCCGGAAGGTGATGCCCCTGCCGACGGGGCCGCCGATCCCGCCGCGGCCGCGCCGCTGGTGCCCGGTCCGCCGCCGGGCGGCCCGGACGGCGTGGTCGGGGTGGCGCCCGACGCCGCGTTGATCTCGATCCGGCAGGCGTCGGTGGCGTTCGCCCCGGCGCACCCGACTCCGGAGGAGCAGTCGCTGCACCGCAAGGCCGGTGACATCCTGTCGCTGGCCAAGGCCATCCGCACCGCCGCCGATCTCGGCGCCGAGGTCATCAACGTGTCGCTGGCCTCGTGCACCAACGCCGCGGCGCCGGTCAACCAGGATCCGCTCGGTGCGGCGGTGCGCTACGCCGCCGTCGACAAGGACGCGGTGATCGTGGCCGCCGCCGGTAACCGCAACGATCCGCTGCAGCCCGACTGCGGGCAGAACCCGGCGTTCAATCCGCTCAACCCCGCCGACCCGCGGGACTGGGCCGGCGTGCGCACCATCGTCAGCCCGGCGTGGTTCTCCGACTACGTGCTCTCGGTGGCCGCGGTCACCCCGGGCGGGCTGCCGATGCCCGACTCCATCAACGGCCCGTGGGTGGGGGTGGCCGCGCCCGGCGCCCGGATCATGGGTCTGTCCAGCGTCAACGGCGCCGCCGTCAACGCCTCGCCTGCCAAGGATCCCGGCACCGGCAACGGCATGTGGGGGACCAGTTTCTCGGCGGCCTACGTGTCGGGCGTCGCGGCGCTGGTGCGTGCCAAGTTTCCGAATCTGACTGCGCACCAAGTGATCCGGCGGATCACCGAGACCGCTCACAACCCGGCGCACGGGGTGGACAACCAGGTCGGGCACGGGGTGGTCGATCCGGTCGCCGCGCTGACATTCGATGTGACGCCGGGCGACCCGAAACCCGCCGAGCATCTGAGTAGCGCCCTGCACGTGCCTCCGCCGCCGCCCGGGCCGGATCTGCGGCCGCGCAACGTGGCGCTGATCGGGGTGGGGGTCGCGTTCGGGGCCGCGCTCATCGTCGCGGCGGTGGCCGGGATCCGCAGGAGGATGTCGTGAAGGCGCGCACCGTGGCGCTGCGCCCGGCGCTGGGCGCCGTGGTGGCCGCCGAGGTCGTGGCGCTGGCCGCGTTCACCGCGCTGCCGCCGGGACGGTGGGGCTGGTGGCCTCCCGCGGTGATCACCGCGCTGGCGGTGGTGGCGCTGGTGGTCACCGTGCACCGGCGCAACGCCGTGAGTTGGGTTGGCGCCCAAGCACGCTGGCGACGTCAACGCAGATTCGCCACCCCCGTCGGCGCCGCGGTCGACATCAACCACGGCGGCCACGTCTACGGGGTGCGCACCGCCGGCGAGGAGGCCGTCACGATGCTGCGCATCGACGGGCGCGCCGACAGCCCGACCTTTCTGCGCAGCGCGGCGACCCTGCACACCACCAACACGGTGCCGCTGCGGGTGCTCATCGACCATCTCGAGCAACCCGGCGGTCTGCACCTGGAACTCGACATCGTCAACGACGGCTACCGGGTAGTGCCCCAGAGCGGATACCCGCCGCTGTACTCCACGCTGCTGGCCGACCGGTCGGCGGCCGGGCAGCGCACCACCCGGCTGATCGTGCGGCTGATCCTGCCCGAGTCGGTGGCCGGCCTGTCCTACCGGCACTCGATCGGCACGGCCGCGGCCGCGGCGTCCGACCGGATCCTCAAAGCCCTACTGCAGCAGGGGATTCGGGCGGTGCCGTGCAACGCCGAGGAACACGACGCGGCGCTGGCTGCGCTGGGCGTCGGGCTGGCGGTACCGCCACCCCGGCCCGCCGTTGCGGTGGCCGACGAGGAGATCGCGCCCGACGTGCTCGAGGAGCCCGGCTATGACGAACTCGAGTCCGAGGTGTTCGCCGGTGTCGGCGCACCCACTGAGCCGGTCGCCCACGTCGGTGAGCACGGCGAGGCACGTGCGGTGCGGGTGCGCCCCAAAGCCAGTGTCGGCTGGCGCACCATCAACACCAGGCCGGGCTATCTGACGACGTATTACTTCTCGCCTGAGGACATCACCACCGAGAGCCTGAATGCGATGTGGGCGTTGCGCAGCGATCACGTCGTGCAGATGACGACGCTGCGCAAGCAGCGCGACGGGAAGATCGCGGTGTCGGCGCTGGTGCGCACCACCGACCCGCAAGCCCCCCAGCAGCCGCCCACGCTGTTCCTCAATCCGCTACCGGGCGACCAATATTCAGCCGCACTCGCCGCCGCCCCGACATCGCGGCCACGGCTGACGCTGCCGCGGCGGGTGCTGAAGGCGCGCGACGAGCTGGCCATCCCGATCGGGTCGACCGGTGTGCTGGTCGGCGCGGCGATCAACGACGACCCCGCCGCACGCCCCGCGATGCAGCGCGACGACCTGGTGATGTGGCCGTTGACCGATCCCCAGCGCGCCACCCGCATCACCATGGACACCTCAGCGTTCTATCTGCGGCAGCTGCTGATCCGGGCCGCGGCGTGCGGGGAGCGCATCGTCATCTACTCCGAGGAGCCGCGCCGCTGGTATTCGCTGGCCCAGCGCCACCTGACTGTCGTCGAACCGGGCAGGCACGCCGACTTCGTCCCGACGATCATCGTCAACGACCACGCCCAGATCGTGCCCTCGGCCGGACTGTCCTCGACGGTGATCACGTTGGGCCACAACCCATCTGAGGCCGCCCGACCCGACGTGCTATTTCAGCAGACCTCGGAGAACACAGTGCGGATCACCGCCGGCGCGCGGGTCATCGACATCGCGATGGTGGTCTTCCGCCAGGAACAGACCTGGACGGGGTAGGCGGGCAGCTTCTCGACGTCATCTGTCGTTTCTCAAAACCATTGTCGCAGTCTCAATTACGATGTCATCCCGATGTCACTTATGGACACCACTTTGAGAATTTGTGTAGGTGCTCCCTAATCCAACACGCCCGCGACTGGTATCAGCGAGGCGCCGATATTGCGGGTCCAGGCACGCATGACCCCCATTGGCATCCGTATCGACGACGCCAACTAACTTATCTACCAACATCTTTCGGACTCAAAGGCGACTTCAGCGACGGATCTACGGGTGGACGGGTGCTGATTCATCCGATGAAAACGGCGACCACTTTCATGCATAACGAACGTTATCCATCATTTGGCGGAAATCATGGTTATGGGGAGTGGCAAAATACTCACGCCCAGTCCTCTTCCGCTGCGCTCACCGCGGGGGCGGTGGGTGCGGCAGCGGTGAGCGTGATGGCCGTCAGCCGTTGGCTGCGGCCGCGATTCGGCCACAACGCCGAGTTCGTCAATACTCGGCTTGCGCGGGACTACGACCCGTACCTGTGCCCGGTGACGGGTAGCGACTGTCCTACCCTGAGGGCCTTGCTTTCGCTTCCTCCTACGCTTCGAAGTTTCGCCGGGGCGGTTTGGCGCGGCAATGCCGCATCATCGTCTTTTCTAGGTGCGAGGTCGCAAGATGATGGTCCGGTGGGCGACACTCAAATAAGTTGCCTCCGTGGATATTTCGTGTAAACCGATCATGTGCGAAATTGGCTGCGATGGGTGCGGGTGGCCGCGGTCCCGAGTGCAGTGCCGGTATCGGTCTCGACTACGACTGCAGCGAAAGTAACAACTTCCAATTTCGTGCGCAATGATACAGATGGACTTCATACACCTTGTGAAGCTTCAGTTTTGACGACACTGAAGATTGTGACAGCGCTCGACAGGACAGGTTTCGTACGCTCTGAATATCCGAGTGCGTAGGTGGACGGAAACCCCGAAAGGGGATCACAGTTCGCGTGGCAGCCCGTTGCCCCGATTCGCGTTTGGCGTATCCAAAGAACACGAGGGAGCACCAAAGATGACTCTGTTTACCCATCGCAATCCCGAGATGAAGCTCGAAATGGAGCGGACGGGGCTGGTCTTGGTGGACATGCAAAACGAGTTTCTCTCAGAGATTGGGGGTTACTACCAGATGATCGCGGATCGCTTGGAGAGCGAGCACGTGCACGATCACCTCGAACAACTTCTGATCAGCGCGAAGGCAAGCGGAATCCACGTTCTGCATTCCCCGCACTACTTCTATCCCACCGACGGCCAGTGGGTCGCCCCGGCCGGCGCAATGGCCGACTACCTCGGCGGCATTGGGTTCTGCCTGCGCAAGGACGCCTTGAGTCTCGAGGACTTCGCCGGATCGCGAGCCGACTTCCCCGACCGGTACCGCAAGTACCTGCAGGACGGCCAGACGGCGAATACCTCACCGCACAAGTACTACTCGAGTGAAGCCAACGACCTCGTCCTACAGTTGCGGATGCGCCGCATCGACAAGGTGATCATGGCGGGGCCTGTGGGCAACCTGTGCTTGGAAGGTCACATGCGCGATCTCATCGACCGCGGCTTCGAGGTCGCGATGGTGCGCGACGCCGTCGCAGGCGCGGTCAACGACGAAGGTGACGGCTATGAGGCCGCCATGACGAACTATCGGTTCATGGCCAACGCGGTGTGGACGACCGAGGAGACCGTCAAGCGCATCGACGCGCTGACATCCCCACCGTCGCATCCCCGGTAAGCCGGGATCGTGCACGGCTGGGTGCCAGTCGGGACCGCCGACTGCCCACCCGGGCGCCCATTTTTTCATTCGAATTCAATGACAGGAACCAAACTGATGAGTAATGACGTTCACAAAGTTGCCGTAATCACCGGCGCTTCACAAGGATTAGGTGAAGCCTTCGTCAAGGCATACCGGGACCGTGGTTTCCGCGTAGTCGGGAACGCGCGGTCCATCAAACCGTCCGAGCACCCCGACTACATCACCGTGCCCGGCGACATCGGCGAGCCTGCGGTCGCCCGCGAAGTCGTCCAGACCGCGCTACGTGAGTTTGGGCGCGTCGACACGTTGATCAACAATGCCGGCATTTGGCGGCCTGCGCCGATCACGGAAATCTCCGAAGAGCTATACCGCAGGGTGATGGCAACCAATCTCGACAGCGTCTTCTTCGCTACCCAGGCCGCCGTCGCGGCGATGCAGAAGCAAGGCAGCGGACACATCATCGGAGTCAGCACCAGCCTCGTCGAGCACGCTTTATCGACCGTGCCTGCGGTGCTCGCCTCGATGTCTAAGGGTGCGGTCGTCGCAGCGACGCGTGGGCTGGCGATGGAGCTAGCCCCACAGAACATTCGCGTCAACGCGGTGTCACTCGGCATCATCAAGACCCCGTTGCACGAGCCGGAGTCGTTGGAAGGCAAGAAGTCCTTCGCTCCACTTAACCGAGTCGGTGAGATTCGTGACGTGGTGCGAGCGGTGCTCTACCTCGAAGACGCCGATTTCGTGACCGGTGAGATCTCCTACGTCGATGGCGGCCGTACCGCCGGACATTGATCGTCGCCAATGGCATGGATCCGTAGTGCGAGCGGGCAGTCGCAGGTGATCGAGATTCGAATCAAACGAGGGTTGGAGGTCCGCCGTGAAGGCGATTCAGCAAGTGGGATACGGCCCGCCCGCCGAGGTTGTGCGACTGGTCGACGTGCCCGATCTAGACGCTCCCGGGCCGGGCGAAGTCGTCATCACGGTGGAGGCATCGCCGATACAGCCGACTGACTTGTTGATGATCGAGGGAACCTATGGGCATCTGCCGTCACTACCGCACGTCCTAGGTGTGGAGGGTGTCGGGCGGGTGGCAGCTGTCGGTCGGGGAGTCACCCACGTATCCGAAGGGGACCGGGTGTTGATCCCGCCCTTCACTCCCGCGTGGGCCGAACGTGTGAAGACCGGTGCGCCGTGGCTGCGACGGTTGCCCGATCTCGACCTTGGCCAGCTGTCGATGCTCGGCATGAATCCGCTCACCGCCCATGTCATCCTGACCGAGTTCGCCCCGTTCGGCCCGGGAGACTGGGTGCTGCAGAACGGGGCCAACTCCTCAGTGGGCCGGGCGGTGATTCCGATCGCGAAATCGCGAGGCATCAAGACCGTCAACGTCGTACGTCGCGCCGAACTAGTCGACGAGCTGATCACACTGGGGGCCGACGTGGTGCTGCTCGACGGCCCAGACCTGCCGGGCCGGGTGGCCGAAGCGACCGGTAACGCCGAGATCATGCTGGCATTGGACTGCGTCGGCGACTCTGCGACGCAGGATCTGCTGAACTCGATCGCCTTGTACGGCACGGTTGTCGTCTACAGCGGTATGAGCGGCAAGCCGTTCACGGCCTCAGGTCCACGGTTGTTGTTCCATGGCCAATCCATCTGCGGCTTCTGGATTTTCAACTGGTTGCGCAACTCGGCGAACCTTTGCAATCTCGCCGAGGTGTTCGACGAACTGCTGCCGCTGCTTGAATCCGGGGCGTTATCGACTCCCATCGCGGGCATATTTGGTTTCGATCAGCACCTCGAAGCGCTCGACACGGCAGCCAAGCTCGGCGGCAAAGCCATTCTCACGCCGCGTCGGCGCCCATGACGAAGATGCACTGGCAGACGGGCTCGAAGCTCGGCGAATCGGTCGATCTGCAACATTCCCAATCCTCGCCATTAGCTTTGTGTCGTGTAAACGATGAACGGAGTGAGAAGGCGGCGTAGGGCTCTACGAACAGATTAGGATCCGACGCGGGCCCACCCCAGGCCCCTGCGGGAGACAAGCTCAACACATTTTCGCCATTGACGGCTATCGGCTATCGATCCGAGGCCTGGACGCTAGCCGCGGTACATCCGACGGTATTCACTAGGCATGACCCCGACGTGCTGGGCGAAGAGCCGCCGGAAATTCGCCGAGGTGCCCAGCCCGGACAGTCGCCCGATGCGATCGATGCTCTCGTCGCTGGCCTCGAGAAGCTCACGGGCGTAATCGATCCGGGCGGCCTGCAACCACTTGCTCGGCGTCATCCCAGTTTCGGTCATGAACCGGCGGGAGAAGTTACGCGTGGACATGTTCGCCTGGGCTGCCATGTCGGTCAGTGTCAAGGGCTCATGCAGGCGGCTCAAGATCCAGCCACGCGTCGACCCGACGAGGTCACTTCGCGGGCGCGGCGCGAAGTATTCGATGAACTGCCGCTGGTCACCGGATCGATGTGGGGCGGCAACCAGCACGCGACCGCGCTGATTGGCCGCCACCGCACCGTAGTCGGTGCGGATCATCTCCAGGCACAGATCGATGCCAGAGGCGACTCCGGCCGACGTGCAGACCCGCTCGTCGGCGATGTAGAGCACGTCGCGTCGTATGTCGATGGCGGGGAACTCGGCGGACAACTCGTCGATGAACTGCCAGTGCGTCGTCGCGCGACGTCCATCGAGAAGTCCGGCATACGCCAGGGCGAACGCTCCGACACAGATCGACGCAATGCGGGCTCCGCGCTCGAACGCAGCTTGCAGTCGGTCCACCACCTCGTCGGACGGCGGAACCGCGATGGGCAGATAACCGGGCACGATCACGGTGTCCGCGACGTCGATGGCCTCCAGGCCAGCCGGTGGTGTCAACAAGGTGTGGGTTTGAAAGTCTTCGACGGGGCCCTCCCCACAGACGGTGACGTCATAGGGCTCGAAGTCGAACGCATGCAGGGGAATGCCCATGTCCAGGGTGAGTACCCCCGGCATCGCCACCACGGCGATGCGATGTGGTTCGACCACCGCGGTCAGGCCAGCCACGGTGGCCGAACCGTTCGCGACAGGCAACCCCGCCGAAGTGGTCATACAAAGAATGTTACAAGCACGAAGCCGCCGGCGAGGGTTCCGACGACCCGCGCGACGCGAGTCGGCGAACGGGGTGCACGACCCAAGGGATGCATCGCTGTGACCGCCGCCGAACGCGAAATTCGAAGATATGTCGAAACTTTCGGCCCAGGATCCATTGATGACGCCGTCCTTTCATGTCATGGACGAACATCGGCATTACCCTCTGGCGCATGGGGTGGACGTCAACAAATGCTTGGACGCCGCGCTGCCGGGGGTACGGAAGCGACCTATACGTGGCTGCTCTGTGAGAGCGGTGTCAGTTTCCTGAACGCGACCGAATCGCTTCCAGTGGTTGGCTCACTACCGCCCTCGGGCTGCACGGTCTCACGGGAGACCACATGCCCGAGCCGCCGGAGTCGTTGAGCCGCAGCCCGACTACGCAGCCGACGCGGCAGGGTTGTGCTGTCGTGGCCACCCGGAGCACTCCTAGCTGCATCACGCTTAGCGGCCGAATCATTGGGCGAAAATGCGTTCCCGGCTAAAGAATTTGACGGTGGCCAGAATATACTCAAAGTTGGCCAACATCGTTGACGTCGCGAGCGGTCGACCGTTCTAACATTATGTCGTGCAATCCATTCCACAGCCCCTCGTGACACCGACGGCGCAGCTGGCAATCGATCGCACACGGACGACCAAATCGACGTCGCTGTTCAACCACAGCGTCCGAAGCTATCTGTTCGCCGACATGTTGGCTGCGCACGAAGGGCTGTGTCCGGATGTCAACTATCGCCGCGAAGCGGTGTTCTACGGGGCCGTGCTGCACGACTTAGGCGCTGGCAGCGCTGCTGGTGGCCGGGCTCGGTTCGAGGTGGAGGGAGCCGATCTCGCGGCGGATCTTTTGACCGACAGCGGCTATGACTGCGCCTTCATCGACAGTGCGTGGGAGGCGATCGCGCTGCACAGCTCCGGCGGAATCGCCGAACGCCGCGGAGCCATCTGCTATCTGGTGCGCAGGGGCGTGGGAGTGGACTTCGGACCCAGCAGCGACTTCATCCACGACGAGACTGCCGCCGCCATCCACGCACGCGATCCGCGACTCGAGATGGAGAAGTCGCTCGCCGAGGCAGTCATCGCACACGCCGGGAGGAGTTCGCAGGCAACGCCGCGGTTCTCCATGCCAGCCACCGTGTTGTGCGAACACCATTCCGGAGCACCGACCACGATGAAACGCGAAGCCTCGCCAGCAGATGGGGTGCATGACCAATGAACTTAAGGTTTGCCGAAGAGGGGCTTGGGAGGCGTCCGACCGAACGCTCGTCGTCGATTGCCGTCAGAGACCATCGCCTTCGCCACCGGCGGGACGAGTCCGGGTGACCGAAGAGCCGCTGACCGTGGGTGACATCGACTACCGCCACCACGGGGCGGTCGGCACCATCACCATGTCAGACCCGCCGCAAAATCGGCTGACCCTGTCGATGATCGATGATTTCGCCGAGGCGCTCAATTGTGCTGGCACTAGCGAGATCCGCGCATTGGTGATCTGCGGCGACGGTGACAACTTCTCACACGTCGCCGACCTGTTGGGCTGGCTCGACATGGACGTCAACGCGAAGGAGGTGCGCCACTACCTGATCAGGCTGAATCAACTCTTCCAACAAGTCGAGGCGCTGCCCATCCCCGTGATCGCCGCGGTACGCGGCTTTTGCACGGGCGGAGGCCTGGAGTTGGCGATGCGTTGCGACCTCGTCATCGCTGCCAAGGACACTCAGTTCCGCTTCCCCGAGACGACGATCGCGATGCCCCCGCTCGCTGGCGGTGTTCAGCGCCTCGCCGAACGAGCGGGTCGCGCGCGCGCTGCGCGCATCGCGCTGCTGTCGGACACCTTTTCCGGGGTCGAAGCCGACCAGATGGGGTTGATCGCACGACTCGCCGACGCCTGCGATGTCCTCGACATCGCCGATGATCTTGCCCACCGGCTGGCCGACGGGCCCACGCTGGCCTACGCCGGCGTCAAGCAACTGCTCGCGGCGTGGTCGGAGGGAGGAGTGGGCGCCGCTGACCGGCTACTTCTGGACGTCGGTCAAGCGAGTCTGAATTCGGAGGACTTCAACCGCGGCATCCACAACGCCGTGGCAGCGATCCGCAAGGGCGTTCCTCGACCGCCGATCGTATACAACGGACGATGAGCAGGAACGGGGTGAACCGCCATCGGTTGCGATCAGCGCGACGACTGGAATCCCGCACGATTTCTGATGAGTTCGCCCGTGACACTCTCAATGAAGGGATCTGAAAGATTTTGAACCACAACGTAACCGATGAAGACGCCTGGGCACTCCTTCGAGACGCCGAGGAAGCGTGGCGTAACCGCGACGTGACGGCGCTGACAGTCGCAATGCATCCCGACATCCGCATCGTCTTCAACTTTGGTGACCCGGTTTGCGGCATCGATGAAGCGACCGCGTGGATCCAGACACGGCTGAAGACACAGCTGGGGTACGTGCTGAACAAACGGATGCGCGGAATCTACGGCGGGGACACAATCGTCAGTCAGTGGATGGGGACGTGGCGCGACGCGGCGGCCCAGGAATACCACGGCATCGGAATTGAGCTACTCACCGTCGACCAGGCTGGTCTGATCACGCGGTGGGATGCGGTCATGCATACAGAGCAGGTCTAGCACGGTATTCACCGATACGCGCGCATTCGTGCGTGACTTCGCGTTACCCGAGCTGCCCACTGCCTCAGGGCTTTATCTTGATCAGCACCTTTCCCATCGGGCCGGCCGTCAGGCGTTCAAACGCCTGCGGCAGCTGTTCGAATGGGTACACGCGATCGATTTGGGGTCGTGCTCCAGCGGTGCGCAGGATCGACACGATGCTCCGCCAGGCATCGTGATTTTGCTCCGGTGTGTAATACCCCACGGCCATCGGGGCGATCCTT
>Ga0207658_10003025_pt1 | contig 12016 bp, 8 predicted proteins | sample KBSS33metaG_FD_184322 | JGI IMG/M metagenome (GOLD analysis project Ga0207658, IMG submission 184322) | Switchgrass rhizosphere microbial communities from Kellogg Biological Station, Michigan, USA - KBS S3-3 metaG (SPAdes) (version 2) | ecosystem: Host-associated > Plants > Roots > Rhizosphere >...
CCAGCCGCCGCCGAGTTCGCTGACCGCGAGCATCAGCTCGTTGCGGCCCTTCCTCAGCGGCAGGTAGACCGCATCGTTTTCCGGGTTGACGATGCCCAGGAAGGCCGGGTCGCGAAAGTTCTGCGCGCTGCGGCCGCGAAACAGGATCCTGCCGTTCAGGATCACGCTCACGTCGTCGCTGTAGCCCAGGTACAGCTTCCTCGTCTGGTCGCGCGGCGAGTCGATGCGGGTGCGTGCGTACACGACCTTCATGCCTGGCTGCGGCTCCATGCGCTTGGAGAAGTCGTTCGCGAACGAGACCCGCGGGTGCGGGCTCTCGCGATAGCGATTGATGACGACGAAGCCGGGCGGTTCGGCCGCGACGGCATCCCACCGCATCGCATCACGTTCGGTCGCCGACAGCGGGCGCTCCAGATCGCGCGCCAGCGCGTCGAAGGCCGGCGACAGGCTCCAGTGCGTCAGCGTGCCGGGCGCCATCGCCGGCAGGTGCCGCATCCAGGGCACGTCGGGCGTGGCGCGCAGTTCGAAGTTCGCGAAGCAGGTCTCGCCGGTCAGGGAGGCCAGCGCGACCTGGCCTTTCTGGATGCCGCTCTTCAGGTCGTCCATCACGAGCGCGGGCCGGTCCATGTCGCCGACGTAGAGCGTGGCCTGTGCGCCTGCCACCTGCAGGCGCAGGTGGAACCAGGCGTCCCGCGGGATGTCGACCGCGCCGGTGAACCCGGGCCCGTTGTAGAGCTGCCAGTTCAGGCCCGTATTGAGCACCGGCGTGTATTGCAGCGCGTCCGGCAGGCCGGTCTTGTGCTGGCGCAGGTAGACCCATTCTGCGTCGGCGCCGTCCGCGGCGATGCGGAACTGGATGCCGAAGAAACCGCGGGGGGCCGACGTCGCGACATCGACGTCGATCACGCCGTCGCGCATCTCCAGGTCGTTCAGGACCGCCGCGCCTCCGTCGAGCGACAGGCACTCGCGACCGAGGAAGGTGCTGGGCTTGGCGCGGCCCTGCAGCTCCCAGCGCGGCGAGTCCGCGGGAACGGACAGCACCGGCGGCACCTGCGCATGCGCCGCCGACGCGGCCTGCAGCGCGAGCGTGCACAGCGCCGCAAGCCGGATGCCGAATGTGTTCATGAAGCCGCCCTCCGGTCGCATGCTGCGAGCCACCCCGATTAGATCAGCGCCGGGCCCGGTCGTGACGCGCTACAACGGCGCCATGAAGTAGCGCTTCAAGCCGGCCAGGATCATCTCGACCGCGATCGCGGTCAGCACCAGCCCCATCAATTTCTCGAGCGCCGAGACCACCGAGTCGCCGAGCAGCCGGCGGATGCGGTCGCACAGCAGCAGCACCGCGCCCGACACCGCCATCGCGCAGGCCAGCGCGACCGCCCACGACAGCACGCGGTCCGGCTGGCGCGATGCGAGCAGCAGCACCGTGGCCATCGCCGACGGCCCGGCCAGCAGCGGCACCGCGAGCGGGAAGATCATCGGCTCCTTGCCTTCGGGCACGCCGTAGACGCCGCCCTCGTGGCTGAAGATCATGCGGATCGCGACCATCAGCAGGATCACGCCGCCGGCGACCTCGAGCGAGCGCTCCGACAGCCGCATCACGTTCAGGAAGCCGTTGCCCAGGAACATGAACGCGACCAGCACGGCGAACGCGATACCGACCTCGCGCAACGCGACCCAGGTGCGGCGTTCGGGGGCCACGTCGCGCATGATGGGAATGAACACCGGCAGGCTGCCCAGCGGGTCCAGCACCAGAAGCAGCAGGATGAATGCGGACAGGAAGCTGTGGTCCATGCTGCGCGATTGTGGCCCACGCCACCGCGGGGTCGACGCTCAGCGCAGCGCCACGCAGGCGGACTTACGAGGCAGCGGGACGGCGTCCAGCACGCGGTTCCACAGCGTACGCCAGGGCGCCCAGTCGTGCCCGCCGACCGTGGTGAAGACGCGCTCGGCCGGCAGCGCCGCGGCGAGCGTGTCGTCGCTGACGCCGAATCGATCGTCCAGGCCGTAGCCCAGAAAGAGCAACGGCCGCGCGGCCGGCGTCGGCGCGAGCGCGTAGGGCTGAAGCCAGCGCCAGACGATCGTGTCGATGTCGCCCGGGTCGAGCATGCCGGTGGGTGCGCGCCAGCGTGCCAGACCGCCCTGCGCCCGGATCTCCTCGACCAGCGCGCGCTTGCCGAGGTAAGGCCCGAGGGCCACGATGCCATCGATGCCGCGCGGCTGCACCTCGGCGTAGATCAGCGCGCCAAACGCGCCGATCGAGATGCCGACCAGCCAGATGTGCCGGTAGCCGTCGCCGAGCGCCGGCTCGACGACATCGTCGCGCAGCCGCGCGACGATGCTGCGGTCGCTGTAGTAACCGACGTGCGCGTCGACCAGCAACAGGTCGGCGGCGATGCCGCGGCGGCGCACGGCATCGATGAAGCCCTCCGTGGCGAACTCCTGCGACAGCGAGTACGAGCCGGGCAGCATGACGAGCAGCGTGTCGGGGCGTTCCGGGCACGGCGCAGGCACGCGAATGGTCGGGATCGGCACCGTGACGGGCCGCCACAGGGCGCAGCCGCCGAGCGCGGGCGCCAGGACGATCGCGGCGGCCGCGGAAACGAAACGGCGCGGAAGGGTCATCGGTCATTCTAGGCAGTGGCGCGGCGGTTCTGAATATCATCCGCTCTTCGCCGCCGCCCCCCACACGCCGCCGTCCGATGGTTGAGCTCGCCCTCAAGCGCCCCTACACCTTCATCGTGATGGCGATGCTGATCGTGCTGGCGACGCCGTTCGCGCTGCTGCGCATGGCCACCGACATCTTTCCCGAGATCAACATCCCGGTCATCAGCATCATCTGGAACTACAACGGCCTGTCGGCGCAGGAGATGGGGCAGCGTATCGCGTCGCAGAACGAGCGCAGCCTGACGACCACGGTCAGCGACATCGAGCACATCGAGTCGCAGTCGCTGGCCGGCGTCTCGGTGATCAAGGTCTTTTTCCAGCCGAACGCCAACATCCAGACCGCGCTGGCGCAGATCGTCGCGATCGGCCAGACGCAGGTGCGCCAGCTCCCGCCAGGCACCTCGCCGCCGCTGATCATCAAGTACTCGGCCTCGAGCATCCCGGTGATCCAGCTCGGGCTGTCCAGCCCGACGCAGCCCGAGCAGTCGGTGTTCGACCTGGCGATCAACACGCTGCGCCCCCAGCTGATCACGATTCCCGGCGTCGCGATCCCGTTCCCCTACGGGGGCAAGAACCGGCTGATCTCGGTCGATCTCGACATGGCGGCGCTGCAGGCACGCGGCCTGGCGCCTGCCGACGTGGTCAATGCAGTGAACCTGCAGAACCTGATCCTGCCCTCGGGCACCGCGAAGTTCGGCGCGACCGAATACGCGGTGCGCATGAACGGCTCGCCGAACGAGATCGCCGGCCTGAACGACCTGCCGGTGCGCACGACCGCCGGCAACACCACCTACCTGCGCGACGTCGCCAACGTGCGCGACGGCTTCTCGCCGCAGACCAACGTCGTGCGCCAGGACGGCGCCCGCGGCGTGCTGCTGTCGGTGCTGAAGAACGGCGGCGCCTCGACGCTGGACATCGTCGCGAACCTGCGCGAGCTGCTGCCGCGCGTGGTGCAGGTTCTGCCGGCGGACGTGAAGGTCACGGCGCTGTTCGACCAGTCGGTGTTCGTGAAAGCGGCCGTCAAGGGCGTGGTGATCGAGGCGCTGATCGCGGCGGCGCTGACGGCCGCGATGGTGCTGCTGTTTCTGGGCAACTGGCGCAGCACGCTGATCATCGCGTTGACGATCCCGCTCTCGATCCTGAGCTCGGTGCTGGCGCTGCAGATGCTCGGCGAGACGCTGAACCTGATGACGCTCGGCGGCCTGGCGCTGTCGGTGGGCATCCTGGTCGACCAGGCGATCGTGACGATCGAGAACATCGAGCGCCACCTGCACATGGGCACCGAGCTGAACGCGGCGATCCTGACCGGCGCGCACGAAATCGGCGCAGCCGCGTTCGTCTCGACGCTGTGCATCTGCATCGTGTTCGTGCCGATGTTCTTCCTCTCCGGCGTCGCGCGTTTCCTGTTCGTGCCGCTGGCCGAGGCGGTGGTGTTCGCGATGGTCGCGTCCTACTTCCTGTCGCGCACGCTGGTGCCGACGCTGGTGATGCTGCTGATGGGCGGGGTGCGCGCGGCGAACGCTGCCGAGGCCGCCTCGGGCAAACGCGCCAGCCCGCTGCAGCGCCTGTACCGCGCGTTCGACGCCCGCTTCGAGCGCGTGCGCCGCTCGTACACCTTGGCGCTGTCGTCGCTGCTGGCGCATCGCCGCTGGTTCGCCACCGGCTTTCTCGCGTTCTGCGTGCTGTCCTGCGGCCTGTACCCGTTTCTCGGGCGCGACTTCTTTCCCAGCGTCGACGCCGGCCAGATCCGCCTGCACCTGCGCGCGGCCACCGGCACACGCATCGAAGAGACGGCGCGCCTGGCCGACCAGGTCGAGGCGGTGATCCGCGAGCTGGTGCCGAAGGACCAGCTCGAGACCATCCTCGACAACCTTGGCGTGCCCAACAGCGGCATCAACCTGTCGTACAGCAACGCCGGCACGATCGGCACGCTCGACGGCGAGATCCAGCTCTCGCTGAAAGAAGGTCATCGACCGACCGACGAATTCGTCTCGCTGCTGCGCGCCGAATTGCCGAAGCGCTTTCCCGGCATCGAGTTCTTCTTCCAGCCGGCCGACATCGTCACGCAGATCCTGAACTTCGGCTTGCCGGCCGCGATCGACGTGCAGTTCACCGGCAGCGACCTGAACGCGAGCGCCGCGCTCGCCGCCGAGCTGACGAAGCAGATCCGCCAGATCCCCGGTGCCGTCGACGCTCACGTGCACCAGCGCCTGGACGCGCCGGCGATCGACATGCAGATGGATCGATCGCGTTTGCAGCAGCTCGGGCTGACGGCCTCGAACGTCGGGCAGAACGTGCTGATCGCGCTGTCGGGCAGCTCGCAGACGGCGCCCGCGTTCTGGCTCAATCCGCAGAACGGCGTGGTCTACAGCATCGCGGTGCAGACGCCGCAGTACCGCGTCGACTCGCTCGACGCGCTGCTGAACATGCCGGTCGCCGGCGGCGGTGCGGGCGCGGCAGCGGCCGGCGCCAATGGCAGCGCGCAGCTGCTCGGCAACCTGGTCGAGGTCAGCCCGGGCCGGCAGCCGGCGATCGCCTCGCGCTACAACATCCTGCCGGCGATCGACGTCTACGTCAGCGTGCAGGGCACCGACCTCGCGAACGTCGCCGCTCAGGTGCAGGACAAGGTCGACGCGATCCGCAAGAAGCTGCCGCGCGGCCACCAGGTCGTGATGCGCGGCCAGGTGCAGACCATGGAGGCCTCGTTCATCGGCCTGGGCGTGGGCCTGGCGATGGCGATCGTGCTGGTCTACCTGCTCGTCGTCGTCAACTTCCAGTCGTGGATCGACGCGCTGATCATCATCGCCGCGCTGCCGGCCGCGCTCGCCGGCATCGCCTGGATGCTGTTCATCACCGGCACCACCTTGAGCGTGCCGGCGCTGACCGGCGCGATCATGACGATGGGCGTGGCCACCGCGAACAGCATCCTGCTGGTGTCGTTCGCGCGCCAGCGCCAACAGGACGGCGTGCCGCCGCTCGCCGCCGCGCTCGAAGCCGGCGCGACGCGCATCCGCCCGGTGCTGATGACGGCGCTGGCGATGATCATCGGCATGATCCCGATGGCGCTGGGCCTGGGCGAAGGCGCCGAGCAGAACGCGCCGCTCGGCCGCGCGGTGATCGGCGGCCTGCTGTTCGCGACAGTTTCGACGCTGCTGTTCGTGCCCGTCGTGTTCGCCGGCGTGCACCGCCGGCTGGCCCGACGCCATGCCGCGCCCCGGCACACGCCGCCCGCGCAAGCTTCGCTGCAGGAGTCCTGACCCCATGACCGAACAACGCCACGCGGCGCTGGGCATTCACCCGATCGATGCGGCCGCCGCCGACGGCGGCGACCACGTCGAGCGGCTGCAGCGCCAGCAGGTGATGCGCCGCGCCCGGATCGTCGCGCTCGTCGTGCTGGTGCTGCTCGCGCTCGGCGCCGGCCGCACGATCTTCAGCCGCCTGGCGAACGCGAAGGCGCTCGAGACCGGCACTGCGCAGCGCGCGGTCCAGTACGTCAAGACCATCGTCGTCAAGGGCGGCGACACCGGTCAGACGCTGGCGTTGCCGGGCACCCTGCAGGGCCAGGTGCAGGCGCCGATCGCGGCGCGCGCCAGCGGCTACCTGAAGCGCTGGACCAAGGACATCGGCGCCAAGGTCGACAAGGGCGAACTGCTCGCCGAGATCGAGACGCCCGAGATCGACCAGCAGCTCTCGCAGGCGGTGGCCGCGCGCGCGCAGGCCGCCTCCGGGCTCGAGCTCGCGAAAAGCACGCTGGCGCGCTGGGAGAGCCTGCGCAAGAAGGACGTGGTCTCGCAGCAGGAACTCGACGAGCGCCGCAGCGGCGCAGACCAGGCGAACGCGAACCTGGCCGCCGCCGACGCCAACGTGCAGCGGCTGCGCCAGACCGAGGGCTTCAAGCGCGTGGTCGCGCCGTTCGCCGGCGTGATCACGCGGCGCAACGTCGATGTCGGCGACCTGATCGATGCCGGCGGCGGTACCAGCCGGGCGCTGTTCGTGCTGACCCAGACCGATCCGCTGCGCGTCTACGTCAACGTGCCGCAGTCGTATGCGCAACTCGTCAAGCCGGGGCAGAAGGTCGTGGTCGCGCAGGCCGAGCTGCGCGGCCGCAGCTTCGCAGGCGAGGTCGCGCGCACCGGCGCGTCGCTCGACGCGGCGACGCGCACCATGCAGGTCGAGATCGCGCTGCCGAACCGTGACGGCGCGCTGCTGCCCGGCGCCTACGTGCAGGTGCAGCTGCCGCTGCAGGCCGCGGCATCGCTCGCCATTCCGGCGAACACCCTGCTGATCCGCGCCGAGGGGATCCGCGTTGCGCTCGTCGACGCACAAGGCAAGGTGACGCTGCGCCCGGTCGCGATCGGGCGCAACCTCGGCGAGAGTGTCGAGGTGCTGGACGGGCTGAAGAACGCCGACGTGCTGGTGCTGAACCCGTCGGATTCGATTGCTGATGGCGACAGGGTCGCGGTCGCGCCGGCCGCCGCGTCGACCGCGAAGGGCACGCCGTGACACCAGCCCGGCGCGGCGGCGCGGCGCTTGCCCTGCTCGTGAGCAGCTGCGCGGCCGCACTGCTCGCCGGGTGCGCCGCGAGCCCCGCCTACCGCGCCCCCGAACTCGCACTGCCGGTGGCATGGAAGATCGAGCCGCCATGGCGCGAGACCGCCCCGGCCGATGCGGCCGCCAAAGGCACGTGGTGGCAACGCTTCGGCGATGCGAAGCTCGACGCGCTCGAAGCCCAGGCCCTCGCCGACAACCCGAGCCTGCAGATCGCCGCTGCACGCCTCGCCCAGGCACGCGCGCAGGTCGCGGGCGTGTCGGCCGCACTGTTCCCGCAGGTCGGCCTGGGCGCCCGCGCCGCGCGGCTCGCGATCTCGGCGAACCGGCCGCTGAGCAGCTACGCGTCGCCAAACTCCTCGACGGTGCAGAACGACTACGCGCTCGCGTTGTCGGTGAGCTACGAGCTCGACCTCGCGGGCCGCGTGAGCGGCACGATCGCCGGCGCACGCGCCTCGGCCGAGCAGGCCGAGATCGACCTCGAGAACACGCGGCTGCTGCTCGCCGCCGACCTCGCGACCGCCTACTTCAACCTGCGCGGTCTCGATGCCGAACTGGTCGTGCTGACGAATTCGATCGCGCTGCAGCGGCGTGCGCTCGAATTCGTCAGTGCGCGCCACGAGCTGGGCGCGACTTCGGGGCTGGACGTCGCGCAGCAGCAGGCGCTGCTCGACAACACGCTGACGCAGGTCGACGTTCTGCGCCGCCAGCGCGACCCGTTCGAGCATGCGATCGCCACGCTGACCGGCACGCCCGCGCCGCTGTTCACCATCGCGCCCGAGACCCGCGCCGCGGACGCGAACGACGCGGCGCTGCCGTCGATCGCGCTCGGCGTGCCGTCCGACGTGCTCGAGCGCCGGCCCGACGTGGCCTCGGCCGAGCGTGCGATGGCCGCCGCGAACGCGCAGATCGGCGTCGCGCGCGCCGCGTTCTACCCGAGCATCCTGCTGGCACCGTCGGGCGGCGTCGACAGCCGCGAACTGGCGAGCCTGTTCAACGCACCGAGCCTGCTGTGGTCGCTCGGCGTGAGCGCCGCCCAGACGATCTTCGACGGCGGGCGCGTCCGCGCGAACGTCGACTTCGCCGCCGCCGGCTACGACGCGACGCGCGCCATCTATCGCCGCACCGTGCTGAACGCGATGCAGGAGGTCGAGGACGGCATCACCGGGCTGGCCGCGCTCGAGCGGGCGTCGGCGCAGGCCGTCGCCGCGGTCACGAGCGCGCGTCGCGTGCTCGAGATGGCGACCAGCCGCTACGAGGGCGGCGCGACGACTTACCTCGACGTCATCAACGCGCAGCAGGCGCTGCTCGGCGTCGAGCGCCAGGCCACTCAGCTCGCGAGCCAGCGCCGCGTGACCTCGGTGTTCCTGGTCAAGGCGCTCGGCGGCGAATGGCAGCGCCCGCGTGAGCGACAGGCGCGCGCGCCGTAGTCTTCTTCGATTCCTTCAGGAGCCAACGATGCAACTGATCGGCATGCTGGATTCGCCCTACGTGCGCCGCGTCGCGGTGTCGCTGCAGCTGCTCGGGCTGCCGTTCGAGCACCGCTCGGTATCGGTGTTCCGCGGCTTCGCGCAGTTCGAGGCGATCAACCCGGTCGTCAAGGCGCCGACGCTGGTCTGCGACGACGGCACCGTGCTGATGGACTCGACGCTGATCATCGACTACGCCGAAACGCTGGCCGCGCCGCACAAGCGTCTGATGCCGGCGGGCATCACCGAGCGCCAGCACGCGCTGCGCGTGATCGGGCTGGCGCTTGCCGCCTGCGAGAAGAGCGTGCAGATCGTCTACGAGAACAACACGCGACCGCCCGAGAAGCGGCATCAGCCCTGGCTGGATCGCGTCGGCGGCCAGTTGCGCGCCGCGGCGGGCGCGCTCGAGACCGAACTCGCGCGCCGGCCGCTGCCGCTGACCAGCGCGACGCTGGACCAGGCCGGCCTGACCACCGCGGTGGTCTGGTACTTCATCCAGCAACTGACGCCCGAGGCCGCGCCGGGCAGCAGCTACCCCTTGCTGCAGGCCTACTCGGCGGCCATCGAGCGGCTGCCTGAGTTCGTGGCCGCGCCGCACGGCGAGGCGGTCTATCGCGGCGTCTGAGGCGCGGCGGGCGGCGGCGACGCGGCGGCATGCATGACGCGCTGCGGGAACGGGATCTCGACCCCCTCGGCGTTGAGCAGGTCCAGCACCGCCAGGTTGACGTCGGAGCGCACGTTGCCCTGCCCGTTGTGCGGATCACCGATCCAGAACGCCAGCGTCAGCTGGATGCCGTCGGCGCCGAACTCGGCCAGCTGAACCGACGGCGCAGGCTCAGCGAGCACGCGCGGCACGCGCCGCATCGTCGCCTCGAGCTTGGGCGTCAACGCGCGCAGGTCGGTGCCGTAGGCGACCTGCAGCGTGCTGTTGATCGAGATCCGCGGGTCGGCCAGCGTCGCGTTCTCGACGCGCTGCGTGATCAGCATCTCGTTGGGCACGATCGACTCGCGGCCGTTGAGCGCGCGGATCACGGTGTAGCGGGTGCGGATGTCGGTGATGAGGCCTTCGAAGCCGTCGACCCTGACCATGTCGCCGATGCGCAGCGAGCGCTCGGCCAGCACGACGAAGCCGCTCACGTAGTTGGCGGCGATCTTCTGCAAGCCGAAGCCAACTCCGACGCCGATCGCGCCGCCCAGCACCGACAGCGCGGTCAGGTCGATGCCCACGGCCGACAGCGCGAACAGCAGGCCGACGAACAGCAGCAGCGCGCGCACGATGTTGGCCGCCATCTTGCGCAGCGACAGCGTGTTGCCGCTGCCGTGCAGCAGCTTCTTCTCGAGCGCCGCCGAGATCCACAGCGCGATCACCATCACCAGCGCCGCGGTCAGCGTGCCCTCGACCACGTTGCGCAGCGACATGCGGGTGGCGCCGATGTGCCAGTGCACGTCGTCCATCGCGTCCATCACGATCGGCAGCACGCCGGTGACCCACAGCACTACGGCGATCCAGGCCAGCCACGAGATGCTGCGCTCCAGCGGGCGCACCCAGCGCGCATCGGGGAACGTGACGCCGAGCACGCGCACGCTCAGGCGGATCACGACCAGCGAGATCAGCATCGGCACCGCTAGGCGGAACACCGCCGCGTGCGCGGTCGCGTGCAGCGCCAGCTGCGCCGCGAAGGCCAGCGCCAGCGCCAGCATCGGGAACAGCACGCCGTCGACGATGCGCCGGCCGAACCAGATCGAGCCTTCGGGCACCTCGGCGCCGCGGATGCGCCGCACCAGCGCCCAGGCCAGCGCCAGGCAAGCGGCCAGCACCGCGAGCTCGAGCAGCGCGCCGGGCTCGAACAACGAGCCCAGCCATTCGTTCAGGTTGCGGGTGTCCAGCTGCGGTGTCGCCACGCGTCAGATTCCGGCCAGCACGCGCAGGTGCGCCGCCACGCTGCGGGCCAGCGCGCCGAGGTTGTAGCCGCCCTCCAGGCACGAGACGATGCGCCCCTGTGCGTGCCGGTCGGCGACGCCCTTGATGCGCTGCGTGATCCACTCGTAGTCGGCCTCGACCAGGCCGAGCTGGCCGAGATCGTCCTCGCGGTGCGCGTCGAAGCCGGCCGAGATGAAGATCATCTCCGGCCGGAACGCTTCGAGCCGGGCCATCCAGTTGGCCTCGATCAACTCGCGCACCTCGGGGCCACGCGTGTAGGCCGGCACCGGCACGTTGACCATGTTCGTGCCCTTGGGCACGCCCCCGCTGAACGGGTACAGGCGGTCCTGGAAGATGCTGACCATCAGCACGCGCTCGTCGCCGGCGATGATGTCTTCGGTGCCGTTGCCATGGTGCACGTCGAAGTCGACGATCGCCACGCGTGCCAGGCCGCGCTCGTCAAGCGCGTGACGCGCCGCGATCGCGACGTTGTTGAAGAAGCAGAAACCCATCGCCGAGGCGCGCGTCGCGTGGTGGCCCGGCGGGCGCACCGAGCAGAAGGCATTGCGGGCATGGCCGTCGATGACCGCGTCGGTCGCCGCCACCGCCGCCCCCGCGGCGCGCTGCACCGCGGCCCAGGTGCCGGCGCAGGCGGCGGTGTCGGGGTCGAGCGCGAGCAGAGAGTCTTCAGGCTCGATGTGCTCGAGCGCGTCGCGCAGCTCGGCCACGTAGCCGCTGTGGTGGGCGTGCGCCACGTCGCGCAGGTCGACCAGCGGCGCCTCGATGCGCCGCAGCGCGACGTCCAGTCCGGTGGCGAGCAGGTAGTCGTCGATCGCGTCCAGGCGCTGCGGGCATTCGGGGTGGCCGCGGCCCATGTCGTGGCCGCGGCATTCGGGATGGCTGTAGAAGGCGGTCGTCATCGGGCTTTCGCTTCAACGCTTTTCGGGTAAGGTGGCAGGACTATGGACAAAGGCGTGGACACCAACCGGGCGCTGGCCCTGCAGCTGACGCAACTCGTCGATCAGATCAGCACGATTATCGTCGGCAAGCGCGCGCAGATCGAAGACTGCGTCGCCTGCATGCTGGCCGGCGGCCACCTGCTGATCGAGGACGTGCCCGGCGTCGGCAAGACGACGCTGGCGCATGCGCTGGCCGTCTCGCTCGGCCTGCGCTTCTCGCGCACGCAATTCACCGCCGACCTGATGCCCACCGACCTGGTCGGCGTCAGTGTCTACGAGCGCAGCAAGGAAACCTTCGTGTTCCACCCCGGGCCGGTGTTCGCACAGGTGCTGCTGGCCGACGAGATCAACCGCGCCGGGCCGAAGACGCAGAGCGCGCTGCTCGAGGCGATGGAGGAACACCAGGTCACCGTCGAGGGCGAGACGCGCGCGCTGCCCGAACCGTTCTTCGT
>Ga0207658_10003028_pt1 | contig 12012 bp, 9 predicted proteins | sample KBSS33metaG_FD_184322 | JGI IMG/M metagenome (GOLD analysis project Ga0207658, IMG submission 184322) | Switchgrass rhizosphere microbial communities from Kellogg Biological Station, Michigan, USA - KBS S3-3 metaG (SPAdes) (version 2) | ecosystem: Host-associated > Plants > Roots > Rhizosphere >...
CGACCAACTCGACTATCACTGGACCAACCAGCTGCGCCCTCGGCTCGACGGCCTGACCGATGAGGAGTACTTCTGGCAGCCGGTGCCGGACTGCTGGACTGTGCATCCGGACGGCGCGATCGACTTCGCGTTCCCGCAGCCCGAGCCCGCGCCGTTCACGACGATCGCGTGGCGGCTGGCCCACGTGATCGTCGGCGTCTTCGCGATGCGCAACCACTCTCATTTCGGCGGCCCGCCAGCCGACTACGAGTCCTGGCCCTACGCGACTGATGCGAAGACAGCGCTTGGCCAGCTCGACGATGCGTACAAGAATTGGGTCGCCGGCGTCCACGGTCTGGATGACCAGGATCTGGCGCGCCCGATCGGACCGAAAGAAGGCCCGTGGGCCGAGCACTCGATGGCAGAACTCATCCTGCACATCAACCGCGAAGCCATTCACCACGGTGCCGAAATCGCTTGCATCCGAGATCTTTACGTCCACACCACTAGAGAGGGAAAGTAACAATGCCAGGACAAGCCCCCATCGTCGGCGACGAGCGCGACGCCTTGCGTGTCTTCCTCGACTACCACCAGGGCTCGTATCTCGCGGTTGCCTTCGGCCTTTCCGACGAACAGGCCCGCTCGACGCCGTCGGTGAGCGCGCTGTCGATTGGCGGCCTGATCAAGCATGCGACCGGCGTACAACGCTCGTGGATGGAACGCGTCGCCGCGGCCCCCGACTTTCCGCCAAAGGACACCCGTCCCTTCGAGGAAATCGTCGCCAGCTACCAAGACGAGTACGTCATGCGCGACGACGAAACGCTCGCCGAGGTGTTGGACAAGTTCAAGGCGCAGAACGCCGAAACGCTGCGCATCTTGGCGACGGCGGACCTCGACACAGCGGTGCCGGTGCCCAAGGATGTGCCGTGGTTCCCCAAGGACATCGACAACTGGACGGTGCGCTGGGTCATCCACCACCTGATCAACGAACTGGCCAGGCATTCCGGTCATGCCGACATCATTCGCGAATCCATCGACGGTGCAACGCTTTACGAATTGGTGGCCGGAATCGAAGACTGGGAACCAACGGAGTGGATCAAGCCATGGAAGCCTGCGGTCGACGTCACTGGTAAGTGACCGTCACCGCGTCCTGAATTCGGCCTGCCGGCAAGGTGATTCGCAGGTTACGGGTGGCGCTGTCCCACACATAAGCGGACGGCGCCACCGCGCGGCCGTTCACCGTGACGCTGGTTGGCGCGGCGGTGTTGAGCACTGAGATCGTCCACTGGCGCTCACCTTCCTGGTCGCGGAAGGTGCCGTCGGTGGAATCGATTCGAATGGTGTGTGCGGCAGCATTCTCGGCGTAGTCGATCCTGGTCGTCGCACCGCGTCGGTTCCTGCCGCCTGCGCCGTCGTCCTCGTAGAGGGTGAAGGTCCCTGGCGCTCCTTCGGCGATGACGAGTGTGACGTTGCGCATCGGTGCGGCGCTGTAGGCCACGTCGGAGGTTCGCATCGGGATGATGGCGCCCGCTTTGACGAAGACCGGCATCGCGTCGAGACCGCTGGTGATCTGGTGCGTGGCGCCGCCCTGGAACACCTCCCCGGTGAAGTAGTTCGTCCAGCTTCCTGGCGGAAACCACACCGACCTGGTGACGCTGTCGCCGGGAGCGGTGATCGGAGCCACCAAAAGATCTGGGCCGAAAAGGTATTCGCTGTCGGCCGCGGCGTAGGCCTGTTCTTCGTGGGGATACTCCAGGTACAGCGGCCGCACGACCGGCAGGCCGGTGCGGTTGGCGGTGTCGGCGAGGGTGTAGATGTAGGGCAGAAGGTTCTCACGCAGGTTCAGGAATCTCTTCGCCGACTCCTTCGCGGCGTCGCCGTACTGCCACGGCAGCCGGTCGCTGTGGTCACCGTGCAACCGGTCGATCGGCTGGAACGTTCCCAGTTGCAGCCAGCGGACGTAGAGGTCGTCGGGCAGCTTCTTGGTGCGCCCGCCCGAGCCATCGGTTTCGGAACCGACGAGCCCGGTCGCGTCGAGGAAGCCGCCGATGTCATGGCTGATCGCGGACATGCCGGTCGCGACGGATTCTGCTGGTGTCCAACCGACTTCGCCCGCCAGCGTGCCCCAGGTCGAGTAGGTGTCTCCCGTGAAATGAATCGTGGTGCGCTTGTCGGCCCACGGGCCGGTCGGCATGCCGGCAGGCCCGACATAGCCGCTGCTTTGCAACGAGCCGTAGGCGCGGGAGAGCACGAAGCCACGCCGGCCGCCCTTCTCCGCGGCCTCCGCGAACTGCTGGTTGATCCATGCGTCGGGCGTCGCTCCCGTAGGAGTCTGCGGACCGTCGCAACACGAGCCCAGTGACCAGGGATCGCCGCCCGCGAGCCTGTTGTTCGCAACGGCCTGCACCTCTGCGAACCCCGGATTCGACTCGACGAGACTCGGGTGGACGTTCAAAACGGTATGCAGCCCTTGGGTATTGGCCCAGTCGACGAACCCGTCGGGCGCCGGAGACGTCCGGGTGTCGAGTACCAGCACGTCGAGCGGGACGCCCTCGGCTCGAAACTGCGGCACGACCTCGGCCTGGAGACTGTCGTCAGTGCGGTCGACGTCCTCCGAATACCAAACGCCGTAGGCCCATTGCGGCAGCAGGGCAGGCGGGCCGGTCAGCGTGGCGAGGTCACCGAGGCCGCGCTTGTAGTCATCGCCGTACCCGAACAGGTAGCCGTCAAGGTAAGTGCCCCGGTTTTCGGGGCGTGACGAAAGCTCGTTCGTCGTGGGGTCGAACATCGCCGACGCGGAATCGTCGAGCAGGTACCAGCCGTCGCGCTGCAACAGGCCCGGGGTGCTGGCGGGCATGCCGAGGTCGCCGTTGACGGTGTCCAGGCTGCGGCGATAGCCGCCCAGAGAGACATGCGGCGCAGGCGATTTCGCGCCTTCTGTGGTGACGGCGACCGCGTCGACGTTGACTCGGCACGCGTCAGCGCCCAAACACCCGAGAACGATGTCGTTGGTCCCCGCCTTGAGTGCGACGGGCGCCTGCGCGGTGGCCCACATGTTCCAGTCAGTGGTCGCAGGGAGCGCAACACTCGTCGAGACATCGCCGATGCGCAGAGTCGCCGTGCGCGTCGCCTGCCGTGCGTTCGCATAGCGGACGTGAAGCATGTAGCGGCCGTCGGCCGGAACGCCGACGGCGCGAATCAACAAGTCGGACTCCGGGTTCAGGTCGCTGACGAAGCCCGTACCCGAGTACCCTTGCCGATCGCTCGCGGCCGTTGCCGTGCCCCGCAGCCCGGCGTCTTCGGCCTCACAGGTGACATTGAACGCACAGTCGACGAGCGGCTCGCGGGACGACTGCGGAGCTTGCGCACCCGGCGCGACGACAGCGACGGTGTCGATATTGACCGTCCCCGAGTCCGATGTGTTCCGCGAAAGGCGCAACGTGTGATGGCCTTTGGCGAGGTCGACGGGAATCGCGGCCGTTCGCCACGTATCCCAGTCCGCGGTCGGCGCCAAGATCAACGTCTGACTCGGGTAGCCGTCGACGGCCAGGCTGAATGTGCGCGTCTGCTGCACTTCTTCGCCAAGCTGGGCGTTGGCATAACGGACGACGAATTGGTACCGGCCGGGCGAGTCGGCGTCGACATCGGTCGTCAGGCCGTCGCCCGCGAAGCTGAACCCGGCGAGGAACCCGGCTCCGGAGTAGCCGCGGTGATCGCGCTCGACTGCCGCTCCGGTCGGCGTGAGTTCCTCGGCCTCGCAGATGACGCCGACGACGCAGGTTGGTCGCTGCCACGGCGTCGCGGTCACGTCCTGATCGCCGGACTTCAATTGCACGGTGAGGTTGCGTGGCGTGAATGGACCTGAGTCGGTCTTGTACCGAAGGGTGATCGCGCTCGTGGTGATCGTCAGCCAGCCGTCGACAGAAGTCACCGTGTAGTCGGCGGGTGCGAAGTTCCCCCGCCCGATCACGTTGAATGTCGGCTGATCGACGAACTTGCGGTCGCTCGCGTATTCGGTGCGGATCAGCGTCGGTGACAGAATCTGGAAGCGAGCCGAGCCGGCGGCTACGGTCGGAATTCGATGGTGCTCAGCGCCGGCACCGCGACGCACCGCGCATCCGGCCGCCCATGCCAGCGTCAGGACGAGCACAGCGCTCATCACGAAGGCAAGGGCACCCGAGCGCGTCCGCACTGCTATAGCCTCTCTCCCCAAGAAGCTCGGAACAGCAAAGTATATAGACTAAGCGGAAACCAGACTGATCAGGCGTAGATCAGCAAATCGTTATAGGAATTGTGTGAAAGATCGCAGAATCGGCAAAGCTCAATGTGGCGACCCCGCCTCCTCGATCGAGCTCCACTACGAGGACCTCGGCGATGTAGGTGACCCGCCGGTCCTGCTCATCATGGGCGTCGGCGCACAGCTGCCGATGTGGCCGGACGGCTTCTGCGCGCGCCTGATCGACAGCGGGTACCGAGTGATCCGCTTCGACCACCGCGACACCGGCCTGTCGACGAAAATGCGCGGCGCGCGGGCCAAGGGGTCGGTCTACCCGCGGGTGCTGCGGTATCTCGTCGGCCGCGGCAGCCCGGTGCCGTACACGCTGGTGGATTTGGCCGACGACGTCAAAGGACTACTCGATCACCTCGGCATCGACCGAGCACACGTGGTGGGCGCCTCGATGGGCGGGATGATCGCCCAGGTGCTGGCAGGCAGCCACCCCGATCGGGTTCAGTCGCTGGGCCTGATCATGACGAGCTCCGGCAGGCCGATGTCGTCGATTCCGAAGTGGCGGGTGATCCGCTTGGCGTTCGATGCGCCGAAAAGAGCTGCACCCGCTGAGGAGAGGTTGGCCAACGAGGTGCGCAACATCTCGATCATCAACGGACCCAATTTCCTTCCGCCCGTTGACCAACTGCGCCGCCGTGTCGAGGAGCTCACCACCCGCAGCGACTACCCGCAGGGCATGCTTCGCCAGTTCGACGCGATCCTTGGCACCGGCAGCCTGATGCGCTACACCCGGCGCATCACCGCGCCGACCGTCGTCGTTCACGGGTCAAAAGACCCGATGGTCCGACCGCGCAACGGACGCAATGTCGCCCGGGCCATCGAAGGTGCGCGCTACGTGGTCGTCGACGGCATGGGCCACGATCTGCCCGAGCCGGTGTGGCGGCCGATCGTCGAGGCGCTGACGGAGAATATGGCCTCGGAGTCGTGACTTCGCCGCTTACCGCGTTGTGCGACAAAGACTTTCGCAGCGACACTTGAGCGACAATCTCTCATGATTTTCTTCAGAAATACGTCCGTAATTCCTTAGAGTTCGAACATACGTTCGAGTCATGGGGACGGGTGCGGTGCAGTCGGCGGTCACCGCGCTGCGCACCGCCTACGAGGACCTGGCCGCGTTGCCTGTGGAGGCGCTGGGCAAGTCTGAGTTGGTTGATGCGCTGGACGAATTGGAGACGCTGTCCTGCCAGTTGCCGACTCAGAGCCATCGCCTGTTGGCCCGTTTGCAGGAGCAGACCACTGCCAAGGAGATGGGGGCGAAGTCGTGGCGTGATGTGTTGGCGATCCGGTGGCGCATCTCGCCCTCGGAGGCCGGTCGCCGGCTCGAGGAGGCCGCCCAGCTGGGGCCGCGCCGCACACTGACCGGAGAACTCTTGGAGCCGGTGTTGGCGTGCACCGCGCTCGCGCAGGCCAACGGGGTGATCAATCGCGAACACGTCAAAGTGGTGCGCGAGGCGATCGAGCGCATCCCCGCCACCGTGGACTCGGTGACCCGTGCGCAGATCGAAGTGGATTTGGTGCGCACCGCGATCGGGGTGGGCCCCAAGGAACTGAAAGACAACGCCGAGCGGATCCTGTTCCTGCTCGATCAGGACGGTCCCGAACCCGACGACGCTGAACGCGCCCGACGCCGCGGAGTGTCCAAAGGCCCCCAAGGATCCGACAAGATGACCCCATTCACCGGCAATCTGACTCCCGAGGCGTGGGCGATCTATGAGGCGATCTTCGCCAAATGGGCCGCACCCGGCATGTGCAACCCCGACGACGAACACCCGTGTGTTTCCGGCACACCCACCCAGGCCCAGATCGACGGGGACACTCGTAGTCTGGCCCAGCGCCAGCATGACGCCCTGGTGGCCGTGGGGCGCAGTGTGTTGGCCAGCGGTGAACTCGGGCAGCACAACGGGTTACCGGTCTCAGTCATCATCCGCACCACCCTGCAAGACCTGGAAAGCCGCGCCGGTGTGGGTGTCAGCGGTGGTGGCACCGTGATTCCCATTGGCGAGGTGATCCGGCTGGCCGCTGACGCCAACCAGTATTTGGCGGTGTTCGATCAAGCCACCGGATCGGCGCTGGACTTGTTTCGGGCGCGCCGGGTGGCCTCGGCGGCGCAGCGGATCATGCTCATCGCCCGCGACGGCGGATGCACCAAACCCGGCTGCACCGTGCCCGCTTACGGCAGCCAAGTCCACCACGCCGCACGGGATTGGGCCCAAGACGGACACACCAACGTCGACGACCTCGCCTTAGCCTGCGGGCCCGATAACCGCATGGTCGGACCCGACGGCTGGACCACGAGAATCAACGCCGCCAACGAGGTTGAATGGATCCCACCCCCAGACCTGGACACCGGACAAGCCCGCACCAACGACTACCACCGACCCGAACGACTCCACCGACCACCCGACGACCCGCCCGGCCACCCGGACGCCGATGAACCCGGCGGACCAGAACCGAACGCCGCCTGAGCCGCCGCCAGACGCGGCGGAAGAGCAGCAGCTGATGGCCCCAAATACACTGAGCCCCTTCCCGGTACGTCGAGAAGGGGCTCAGAATAAGGAGCTGCGCGTCAGCTGCGGTGCCAGCCGAACGAGTGATCCCGATGGTGCCAGAACCAGAAGTCCCAGAAGTCGGGCCGGAAGTCGCGGTACGAGTCCCGCGAGTCGTGGCTGGGGCGGAAGTCCGTCGAGTAACCGCCGCTCGTGTGATCCGACGGACCGGTGTCGGCATTGGCTGCTGCGGCCACTCCGATGGCGGCGCCCCCGAGGATGCCCGCGGCGGCGATCGGGCCCGCGACGAAGCGGGTGAAGAACCGTGACTTGTTGGTATACATGTGAATTCTCCTGTGTGAGTTGATGTTTGGTTGTTCGTGACTGTGTCACATCTCCAAAGCTACGGATCCGCGTTCGCCGTGTCGCTGTTGTGCGCACAACCCGCGCAATGAACAATCTCTGCGTTTACCGCATTGTGCTCACTGCTATTGCAGGGCAACGCCTTTCGTTTCCGGCAGCAAGGCCGTACAGATCAGGCTGACCACGACGACCGCGGCCATCATGGCGCCGATCGCGGGCACGCCGCACGTCGCAACCAAGGGCGCCGCGATGATCGTCGGCACCGCACCGCCGACCAACCCCGCGAGGTTGAGCGACACGGCCGCGCCGCTATAGCGGTATCGAGTACCGAAGATCTCCGGGATGAACGCCGCCATCGGGCCGTAGGCCATCCCCGCGACCGCATAGGTTCCGCAGAGCGCGAGCGCAAACAACACGGCATTGCCGGTGTCAACCAGCGGAAGCACCACGAATGACCACGGCACACCAATGGCGAACGCCCCGATGATGACGCGACGGCGCCCAACGATGTCAGACAACACGCAGCCCAGCACATTGAAGACCACCACGACCACGCCGCCGAGCAGGCCCACCGACAAGATCAGCGTCGGCGAAAACCCAACGTGGGTATGGGCATAACTCATCAGGTAGGCGTTGGCCATGTACCCCAACGTGAAGAACCCGATCATGGCGCCGGCAGCGAGAACCACCTCGCGCCGCTGGTTTCCGAACAAGGCTGCCAATGGTGTCACCTGTGCCGTGTCGCACGCCTTGTACTCGGCGAACACCGGCGTCTCGGCGACGTTGAGCCGGACATACAACGCGATGACGATCAACACCGCACTGAACAGAAACGGTATGCGCCAACCCCATTCGAGGAACGCGCGACTGGACTCCCCGATCGTCTGGTTCACGACCAGGAACAGCAGGCTGCTCATGACGAGCCCGCTGCCGACGCCCATCTGGGTGTACATGCCGTAGCGGCCCCTGGCTCGCGCCGGCGCGTACTCGGCGGACAGCAGCGCAGCGCCCGCCCATTCGCCGCCGACCGCGAACCCCTGAACGAGGCGCAGCATCAGCAGGATCAGTGGCGCGGCCATCCCGATGGTCGCCTCGCCGGGAACCAGTCCGACCGCCACGGTCGACAGACCCATGATCAGCATGGTGGCGATCAGCGTCGACTTGCGGCCCAGTCGGTCGCCGAAGTGTCCGAAGAACGCCGCGCCGACCGGGCGTGACAGAAACGCCGCGGCGAACGTGGCCATCGACGCGACAGTGGCCATCGTGGCCCCCAGATGAGGGAAGAACACCTTCGGGAACACCAGCGCGGCAGCGGTGCCGTAGATGTAGAAGTCGTAGTACTCGATGGCCGACCCGACGAAGCTCGCCGCCGCGACACGCTTCATCGACGTGCGGCGTGACGCCACCAGCGTTGCCATATCCGCTCCTCAGACGTTGATTGCGTCTGACGCTATGGATCGGCGACCAGGGTGGCGCGCTTGTGCTCGCTAGCCGTTTAATCAGCGATGTTCAGGTTCTGCGCATTGTGCTCAGGTGTGACCCGATGCACACGATTTAGACTCGTCAACCCGCCGTTTGAGACACTGCAACCATGAGTACGACTAAACACCGCGAGGTGGCCAAGCTGGACCGGGTGCCGCTGCCGGTCGAAGCCGCCCGCATCGGCGCGACGGGTTGGCAGATAACCCGCACCGGCGCGCGAGTCGTCACCAAGCTCGCCGGTAAGGGTTCGTTGCAGCAGAAGATCATCAGGCAGATCCCGCAGACGTTCGCCGACCTTGGGCCCACCTACGTCAAATTCGGCCAGATCATCGCGTCCAGTCCCGGCGCGTTCGGCGAACAACTGAGTCGTGAGTTCCGCAGCCTGCTCGACGCGGTGCCGCCCGCCGACGAGGACCAGGTTTACAAGCTGTTGCGCGAGGAACTTGGCGACGATCCGGCGAAGCTCTTCAAGTCCTTCGACCCGACGCCGTTCGCGTCGGCCTCGATCGCGCAGGTGCACTATGCGACGCTGCACAGCGGCGAGGAGGTCGTCGTCAAGATCCAGCGGCCGGGCATCCGCCGCCGCGTTGCAGCAGACCTGCAAATCCTCAAGCGCGGCGCACAGATCGTCGAACTGGCCAAGCTGGGCCGGCGGCTGTCCGCACAGGATGTCGTAGCCGACTTCGCCGACAACCTCGCCGAGGAACTCGATTTCCGGCTGGAAGCGCAGTCGATGGACGCCTGGGTGTCGCACATGCATGCCTCACCGCTTGGCAAGAACATCCGCGTGCCGCAGGTCTACTGGGACCTGACCAGCGAGCGGGTGCTGACGATGGAACGCGTCGCAGGCATCCGCATCGACGATGCCGCCGCCATCCGCAAGGCCGGCTTCGACGGCACCGAACTGGTAAAGGCGTTGCTGTTCAGCGTATTCGAGGGTGGCCTGCGGCACGGTCTGTTCCACGGTGACCTGCACGCAGGCAACCTGTACGTCGACAAAGACGGCAAGATCGTGTTCTTCGACTTCGGCATCATGGGCCGCATCGACCCGCGGACCCGCTGGCTGCTAAGGGAATTGGTGTACGCGCTGCTGGTCAAGAAAGACCACGCCGCAGCGGGCAAGATCGTCGTGCTGATGGGTGCGGTCGGCACGATGAAACCCGAGGCCGAAGCCGCCAAGGACCTCGAGAAGTTCGCGACGCCACTGACCATGAAGTCGCTTGGCGACATGAGCTACGCCGAAATCGGCAGGCAGCTCTCGACTTTGGCTGACGCTTACGACGTCAAGCTTCCGCGTGAGCTGGTACTGATCGGCAAGCAGTTCCTCTACGTCGAGCGCTACATGAAGCTACTCGCGCCGAAGTGGCAGATGATGTCCGATCCGCAGCTGACCGGATACTTCGCCAACTTCATGGTAGAGGTCAGCCGCGAGCACACCGAAGAGGTCGAGGCGTAAGTGGAAATCCGTTCGGGCACAGCCAAATCCGGCGATCTCGACATCTACTACGAGGACATGGGGGACCCCAACCATCCCGCCGTCCTATTGATCATGGGCCTTGGCGCGCAATTGTTGTTGTGGCGCACCGACTTCTGCGAGAAGCTCGTTGACCAGGGGCTGCGCGTCATCCGCTACGACAACCGCGACGTCGGCCTGTCGACCAAGGTGACCGGAGGCCACTCCGGCATGCCGCTGCCAAGAAGAATGGTCCGCTCGTTCCTCGGCCTGAAGAGCCCCGCCGTCTACACTCTGGAGGACGTGGCCGACGACGCCGCCGCGCTGCTGGACCACCTGACGATCGACACGGCGCACGTCGTGGGTGCCTCGATGGGCGGCATGATCGCGCAGGTGTTTGCGGCCCGGCACCAGCCACGCACCAAGACGCTTGCCATCATCTTCTCCAGCAACAACCAACCGCTGCTGCCGCCGCCCGGAGTCAAGCAACTGCTCGCCATCCTGCAGAAGCCCAAGGACGCGACGCGCGAGGCGCTCATCGAAAACGCCATCCGAGTAACGAGAATCACCGGCAGCCCGGCCTATCCTGCGCCGGTCGAACGCATCCGCGAGGAGACGATCGAGGGCCTCGAACGGTCCTACTATCCCGCGGGCGTCGGCCGCCATTTCGCCGCGATCCTCGGCAGCGGCAGCCTGCTCGGCTACGACCGCCGGATCAACGTGCCGACCGTCGTGATCCACGGCAAGGCCGACAGGCTGATGCGCCCGTTCGGCGGCCACGCGATCGCGCGCGCCATCAAGGGCGCCCGGCTCGTGCTCTTCGACGGCATGGGTCATGACCTGCCCCGCGAGCTGTGGGACGACATTGTTGGCGAGCTGAAGACCACCTTCGCAGCAGTGGCGTGATCCCGGCCACACCTTTCGATTCGTTTCCCGAGGCCCAAGGCGCGTAACCTCGGGGCGAGTGCATCAGCGCACCTAAGCCGTCATCGTCGACGCTCGCATAGCCGCTGACCAGCCAGGAAGGCACCCAGATCCATGGCCCAAGCCAACAAATTGAAACCGCATTTCGAAGACGTCCAGGCACATTACGACCTGTCTGATGAGTTCTTCCGGCTGTGGCTGGATCCCACTCAGACCTACAGCTGCGCGTACTTCGAACGCGACGACATGACGCTGCAGGAAGCGCAGCTCGCCAAGATCGACCTGGCGCTGGGAAAGCTCGGATTGCAGCCGGGGATGACGCTGCTGGACGTGGGCTGCGGGTGGGGCTCGACGATGATGCGCGCGATCGAACGCTATGACGTCAACGTCATCGGGCTGACCCTGAGCGAAAACCAAAAAGCGCATGTGGAAAGGGTTTTCGCGCAATCCGACAGTCCTCGCGAAAAGCGGGTGCTGCTTCAAGGCTGGGAGCAGTTCGACGAGCCGGTGGATCGGATTGTGTCGATCGGTGCGTTCGAGCACTTCGGTTTCGACCGCTACGACGACTTCTTCGAGTTGGCCCACTCACTGTTGCCTGACGACGGCGTGATGTTGCTGCACACGATCACCGCGCTGACGCTGCCGCAGATGGCCGACCGCAAGATCCCACTCACCTTCGAGGTCGCCCGCTTCGTGAAGTTCATCCTCACCGAGATCTTCCCGGGCGGCCGGCTGCCTTCGATCGAGAAGGTCGAGGAGCACTCGGCCAAGGCCGGCTTCGAGCTGACCCGCCGCCAGTCCCTGCAGCTGCACTACGCCCGCACCCTCGACTGCTGGTCCGAGGCGCTGCAGGCACACAAGGACGAAGCCATCGCCGTGCAGTCCGAAGAGGTCTACGAGCGCTACATGCGCTACCTCACCGGCTGCGCCAGGGGTTTTCGCATGGGCTACATCGACGTCAACCAGTTCACGCTGGCTAAATAGGGCTGGCAGGAACCGCCAAGTTTGACGCGTAGCATGGCCGCTCATGGCCGAGC
>Ga0207658_10003029_pt1 | contig 12011 bp, 11 predicted proteins | sample KBSS33metaG_FD_184322 | JGI IMG/M metagenome (GOLD analysis project Ga0207658, IMG submission 184322) | Switchgrass rhizosphere microbial communities from Kellogg Biological Station, Michigan, USA - KBS S3-3 metaG (SPAdes) (version 2) | ecosystem: Host-associated > Plants > Roots > Rhizosphere...
CTGTCGGTACTGGAAGAACTGGCAGGCAATTGAAGAGCCGCCGGATCGGGTGTCGACCCGACGACGGCTATTGCGTCGATTCAAAGCTGCCGCCGATATTGTTGGTCGTTCGATCCGACGGTCGCCGATGACCGGCCCAAGTGTCCGGTCCGCACCGGTAGCCTCCGGGTTGGCCCGTCCACGTTGTTGTCGGACCTTCGGTCTACCGTTGGTCCTAGGGGTGGACGGGCAACATTCTGGGAGATGAACCCGCCTGCCGGACACGGCGGGGCGTTCGGCCGTCCGCCTTGCCCTAACATCTGACCAACGAGCAAGCCGGGGGTGCGACGAGTGTCCGAGACAGTGGCGAGCGATGAGACGGGGAATTCGAAGTCAGGGTCGTCGCTCGAAGTGCTCAAGCAGCTGGTTAATCACGAGCCAGACCGCCATCCGCTCGTGATCGCCTTGGTGGCGCCGCTAGGCACCCGCACCGACACCTTGCTCGATCAGCTGCGTGACACCCTCCGGTCCTTCAAGTACGACCTCAATCTCGTCACTCTCTCCGAGCTACTCGACGAGATTCCGTGCGCGCCGTGGGAGCAGCTGCCTGCTCGAGATCATGCCGGCTACTACGAGAGTCGGATGGGCGCGGGCGACACGCTGCGTGAGCGCACGGGCAGTGGTGCAACGCTCGCGGGACTTGCGATCGGAAAAATCGCGGACCATCGGCGGTCGGATGAGGCGCAGCCGGCGACAGCGTACGTGCTGCGCAGTCTGAAGCACCCCGATGAGGCAGAGCTCCTCAAGCACATATACGGCGATGCATTCTGGCTGCTCGCGCTGGTATCAGATGCTGATGAGCGTCGCGAAGACTTCGCTGAGCAACTCTCGGCGGCCGGCGCTACCTTCGACGATCGCCGGCTCGAGGCAGACGTTCTCATCGCGCGCGATGAGAACGACGAGTCTGCAGCGAATGGCCAGCACGTCGGCAGCGTCTTTAAACGGGCCGACTACTACCTACCTATTCGTCGGGGGTTCGACTGCCGCGACGATGTGGAACGCTTCCTCAACGGCGTCTTCGGCAAGCCCTTCATGACACCTTTCGAACTCGAGGAAGCCATGCGGCTTAGCTTCGCCGCGAGCCTCCGCTCGGCTTCAGCGGGACGGCAGGTCGGGGCGACACTGATACCGGTGGCGGGTTCGGTCTATGTCACGGGCACGAACGAGGTGCCCAAGCCCGGCGGCGGTCAGTATTGGGCTGGCGACGAGCCCGATCATCGAGACTTTCAGTCCGGATACGACCCAAATCCACTTTGGACGTCGCGAATGCTGCAGGAGTTCTTCGACCGCCTAAGCGACTCGGACTGGCTGCGCGACGACCTTCGCGGCCAATCGGGAAGCGAGCTTCTGCAGCGCGCTCGACAGCCCGAGGGGAACAAGCGGGCGCTGCTGAGTGGCACTCGCGCCGAGTCGATTATCGAGTTCACACGCTGCCTGCACGCCGAGCAAGCAGCGATACTCAACGCCGCGATGCAAGGGATTTCCACCCGACGGTCGGTCCTAGTCACCACGACTTTTCCGTGCCACGAGTGCGCCAAATTTATCGTCGGAGCGGGAGTGCGAGCTGTGGTATACGTCGAGCCGTACCCCAAGAGCCTCGTTCGGCAGCTTTATCGAGACTTGATTGATGCAAAGGCGCCTATGCCCTCCAACACCGACCTTCAAGCTTTAGGTACGGTCGACACCACCAAGGTCCCATTCATACCGTTCGTTGGATTCGCGCCGCATCGTTACGACGAAGTATTTCGCGCGGGCGAGCGCAAGCAGGGCGCGCGCGTCGCCGAATTTGATCGAGCCAAGGCGTGCCCACGTAGCGAAGGGTGGTCAGAAGCGGCCATCGGAACTCGGGAGACGAAGGCTGCCACCGCCGCCATGCGGCTCGTTGCTGAGACATTCACCGCGGAAGCCTCCCCGACATCCGAGCGGACCACCGTGGCGGCTGCCCCAAACTCGCGAGCGCAGCCTCGTCGAAAGAAGGCCGATCTAGAGGCTGCACGCATCAAGACGCTTCCGCTGGCCGAAGGAGAATCGACCGCGTGACGCGCCTCGTAGATATTCGGACGACACTGCGATCGAGGAGAGAACATGCCTGACCAACGGTCTCCGCGGCACGAGTGTGTGGTTCACGAGTACACGGCTTTCTTCGCGGCATTGCAGGGATTCGAAGGACGGCTATCGCAGATCCCGACCGAGTGGCTTGGCCCGGCCGGACTGCTGCTGCGATCGGACACGGTCCGCTTCCACCAATGCATCGACGAGTCCGCCACGATTGAGCATGCTGCGGAGCTCACCGTCGTGCGGGGTAACGACCTCGAAGGTAGGTCGGCGCAGCAGCTGCCACTCATGGCGAGCGTGGAATGTGACGAGAGAGAAAACGGCCGCCGCTAGATCAGCGCGGCATGTCCGGCCTGCCGACCGAACTGTCTACCATGCCACCATGGCCGATCACAGCGCGATCGAATGGACCGAGGCCACTTGGAATCCGACAACCGGTTGCGACCGAATCTCGGCCGGCTGCGACAACTGCTACGCGCTGACACTCGCCAAGCGGTTGAAAGCGATGGGCCACGCGAAATATCAGAATGAAGGTGACCCACGTACGAGTGGTCCAGGGTTCGCGATCACCCAGCACCCGGACGCGCTCCGCATTCCACTTAGGTGGGCTGCGCCCCGGGTTGTGTTCGTTAACTCGATGTCAGACCTGTTCCACGCGAGGGTTTCCACGAGGTTCATTCAACAGGTCTTCGACGTAATGGCCGAGACGCCACGTCACACGTATCAAGTACTCACCAAGCGGCCGAAGCGAGTTGTGCGGATTGCCGACGATCTCGCGTGGCCGAGCAACGTCTGGCTCGGTGTCTCAGTAGAGACGATGCATGAGGCGTGGCGTGTCGACGCACTCCGGGAGGTGCGGGCAGCCGTTCGCTTCGTTTCGGCAGAGCCGCTCCTCGGATCGCTCAACGGCCTCGATCTGAGCGGGATTGACTGGTTGATCGCTGGGGGAGAGTCCGGGCCACACGCACGCGGTCCGCAAGAATTCTGGTTTACGGAGCTGCGGGATGCCTGCCTCGCCAGCGACGTGGCCTTCTTCTTCAAGCAGTGGGGCGGGCGTACGCCGAAGGCAGGAGGTCGGCTGCTCGAGGGACGTACCTGGGACGAGATGCCAATCGCAGCTACACCGGCCGGCTACTCTGAGTCCGTCGCGTTGTAGAACCGCACGACCGATGCCGATGGCCAGGGCGAGCGAGTGCCTACTGCGTCTACCCGGACCGCGAGACCGCCGTCGCGCATGCGTGTAAGCGTCTGTCGAAGGTGCGTCTCCTTAAATCCGAGCACAGCTGCATCCGAAAGCAGCTGGCGGAAGCTTCGTTCCTCGCCGGCGTAGGTTTCAAGACGAGCGCGCAGCGAGTCGAATTGTCCCATACCAGGTTGGTCGCCGAAGAGATCACCTTGGCCGGACAGATCGATCGGCCCCGCCGCGCCACCGGCATAGCTGTCGAGATACCAGACCGTCGGAAGCCAACACTCCTGCAACGCTTGCTCGCGCTGGGTTGCGTAGATCAGGTGGTAACGCGGCATGCGGCCGCGGGCCGCGACGGCGAATTTACCCACGTGGAACCCGGCTGATCGCAGGCTGTCTCGGTAGGCGTCGGCCAGCATTTCTTTCGCTGAGGCCTCTGACGGCACTGGGGGCTCGAAGGCTCGCCGCCACTGATCCCCACCGGTCACGTGCGTCAGCGTCGCATGCTTGGTTGCGTCGTGGCCCCAGCGGTACATCTCCTGAGTGAAGACGCTAACGATGACTTCGTCTCGTGGCCCCGCGGCGAGGCACGCCAACGTCAGATCCACACTGGCGTCCGCCCAACCGTAGGGGTCCAGCACCCAGAGAACCGGCCTGCCGGTGTCGCCCCGATGCGCGATTGCAGCCAGCTCAGCGATTCGATCGGCGAAAGAACCGGGACTTTGAGTCGAGACCCGCAGGCGCGGCAATGGTGGCAGTCGGGATGTCACTGAGGCGAGGTGGGCGAGGCGGTCGGCGCGTTCGTCGAGACACACGACGTCGAGCATGTTGAACGTCTTGCGGGCAGAGTGCTCGATGAACGTTTTCGCGAACACCAGGGGCGAGCCGTCGAGACCGTCTGTGTACGTCCCAGCACCGCAGAATCCGTCAACGATGGCCGCGCCATCTGGAAACGAACGCAGAATCTTGCCCATCCAGCACTGCGTGTACCGGCGGTAGACCGCGTGCTTCACGGCGGTATACGGATCGCTCGGGTAGCACGTCTCCCGTAGCTCGTCTGAGCGGCTACGGCGCGGCACAGCGGGCATAAGACTCTCCGGCACCGTCGACTTCTGCGGATCAGTTCGTAAGGTAGCCGTTAGCAGGTGGTTACACCCGCTTGCCACGCCGACGGGGCGGCACGTCTGCACCTGCGATCGGCTGCGCTGCCGGCGATTGAGTCTTCCGAGGGGACGTACCGAAGCTTGCACTTGGTCTGGATGCCTTTGCCAGTGATCGGATGTCGAGTCACGTCCCGGGCGGTCGCTCAGCTCCACATCCGACTCCGGGACCCGGGCCTTCCCCCCAAACGTTGAACCGCCCTCCCCTGCGCGTCTGGACTCAGACGGGCCATGAGCAGGGTTTCTATCCTTACGAACTCATTCGCGCGTCGGACGCGGCCGTTCGGAGACACGCAGATCGGGTCTCCTTTGTGTCAGGAGGGGGTGGCGAAGAGGTTTCGTTGGAGCAGAGCGGGGCTTGTAGGCGCGTGACCGCCGTCCGGATCGCGGCCCGATCTGCCGCGGGAACCGTTTCGCAGCCCGTTACGCGACGGGCGCGGTTGTAGTCCCGCAGCTGCTGTGCGACCTCCCGGGAGTATTGCGACGCTGCTGCCGGCTGGGGAACGCCGTGCCCAGGGGAGCCCCTGCGCCCGGGTGACAGCCCTCGCCGAACAGGGCACGCATTTGATCCTCGGTCACGCGTGCGTGTGGCTCCAGTTCGAGGCCGGCGAGGCCGGAGCCGAGCCAGCGGCCGGGGGACTCACTCGTTCCATGTAGTAGGCGCCGAGACCGCCAGTGGGCACCGAGGTGTCGTGTGCCGCGGCCTGCCGGGCCAGGTAGGTGTAGCCGTCCCCTGGGGGCAACTTGTGCAGGCTCATCACCGGTCGGTCGGTCTCTGCCGGTGACGAAGTATCACGTTTATCGCTGCGCGCATTCGTTCCTCCATCTCCGGGGACGGCGCGCGCGGTGCGACATTGGTCTTGCGTGATGGGTTTCGAGGTGAGAGCCGTCAGCTCGTCGGGACGAGTGCACTGGCAAATCGACACTCGGACCTGGCTGATGAGGTGACTTCCGGACGAGAGAATCAGCACAGCGGTTCAGCTATCGCGCCGCCTGGTCGATGGGTTTCTTGCGACGCGGTTCTGCCATGCCGCCGATGGATGGGAGCACAGTTGTTCGACGGCTACCGGGTGCGGCGGGCCGCTGGTCAGTCTGCGATGCGTGAGTACGAGCGCCGAAAGAAGCAGTGGCAGCGGCGAAATCGCAGGCTCTTTAGAGGTATGGCGGCGGCTGTCGTCATCATCTTCTTGGGCACAAGTTTGGCCGCCCAACATCACCTGTGGCCGTACGTCGGCGGGATGCTGGCTGGCGCTGCAGTCAGCTTCTACATCGCCGTTCACGAGTCGCCGCCTGCGTGGATCGAGAACTACCTAGTCGGCGCACATGGCGAGGAGCTGACCGCGAAGGCGCTGACTCCACTGTTCAAGTGGGGCTGGGTGGTGGTGCACGACCTCAACCGGATCAAGTCCAACCTCGATCACGTGCTGGTCGGACCCGGCGGCGTTTTCGTGCTTGACACGAAAAATCTGCACGGCACGGTAGTCGTCGATGGCGACCGCCTGACGCTTACGCGTCCCGGCGAGGCCCGCGCCGCATACGCGAACGACAACCTGGCCGGACAGGCGCGGGCGCAGGGCAGTGAGCTAAACCGGATGCTGAAGCAGCGATGCCAGCTCAGCCCCTGGGTCACGGCGGTCGTCGTCGTGTGGGCGGAGTTTCCGCAGCAGATCGGGCACGGTCGGAGCATGAGCTATGTCCACGGCGACCACCTGGTCAACTGGCTGCAGTCTCAGCCAGCCCGCCTCAATGCCAAGCAGATCGAACAGATCGCCTCAGCCCTCAAGCCAGGCCAACGCCGCCGATCCAAACGCGACACCCAGACCGACCCAGCCAACGAGACCACCCTCGCTACCTAGCCACCCCATGACCGACACACCTCTTGCATCCGGTTGGAAGGGACCGACGAAGTCGAGGAGGAGAACCTTCGGTCGTGACGGGTCAATGATCCGCGTGCCTCCAATCGAGGCCGTGTGTCAGTCCGTAATCTGAGCCGCGTGGTCACGGAATCCCGCGGAGCAGTTCCGCCGCTTGCTGAAGCGCTAATGGCGGCGGGCGCTCGGCCCGACACCTTGACTGCGACTGGCGGAGACAATCGCAGTCTGAAAAAGAACTGGGCTCAGCGATTCAGCAACGCGCTGGCCATGACCGTGGCAAACGGACTTCGGCCGAACTACCCGAGGGCGCGTGTGACTCCTCGTCCCGATGGCTCCGGTCAGGAGTACAGCGTTGGCGGGAAAGTCGATCGCAAGCGAACAGACGTCGGTGTTTGGGACGACGCGGCTGGTTTGGTGGCAGGTGTTTCGATCAAGACCTACACCTTTAGAGACACCCACGGCGCCAAAGATGGTAAGCCTGCGTATCTTGGCCGGTACGTCCGCAACGTGAAGCGAAACGACATGGAGCTCCGCGATGAGGCCGACACTTTGCACCGACGGCAGCCCTACGCCGTTCTGACGGCACTGTTTTTCATGAACGAAGATGCTTGCTGGGATGGCATCAACGGTCAGAGCAGTTTCGCGCATGTCGTTTTCACGCTCCGCAAGCGCACTGGACGGCAGTCGCCCGACAGCCGGTTCGATCTGTTCGAGCACGTCTTTGTGGGCCTGTTCGACGCGGTGGGCAACGTCCGGTTCTTCGATGTCGGCCGTCCGCCCAGGGTGAATCAGCCGCCTGCCACGACTGACACGATTAGCTTTCAAGATCTAGTCGAATTAATCGATGACGCTGTCGTGCTTAGAAACACCGGGGTGAGCCGTCACGAGCGTTACGCCGACATCGACATCACGTGGTTTCCACCGGCAGGCTCGCTACCGAGTGGGCTAGAGGCAATTGCGCCGCTCACCATAGACGAGGTCATCGAAAGCTCAGGTCAGTCCTACGACGATGAACCGAGAATATGACCGCGAATCTGTTCGGCTACGCGCATTGATGCAGATTCTGGGTCTTCGTGCTCCCAAATGCGAACTACAGTCCAGCCCAGCTCGGTCATGCGTCGATCGGTATCCCGGTCACGTTCGACGTTCGCGGTGAGCTTTGCTGACCACCACTCGGCGTTAGCTTTGGGGCTTGTGCCGTGAAGGGGGCAAGCATGCCAGTAACAGCCGTCGACGAACACCGCGACCTTCGGCCCCGCGAACAGCAAGTCAGCTCGTCGCCGGAGTCCGGGGATCGGCAGCGGCGCATCAACGCGGTAGCGCATGCCACGAGCGTGGAGAATCTGGCGGATTGCTAGCTCGGGCTTGGTGCCGGCCTGCCGCTGTCCCTTCATCCGCGCTAGGGCGGCTGGGCTACTGGCTTCGGGCACGCCTCCCGTTGTACCCGCTACGCCGTGATGCGGACATGGTCGGCCACGTCCTGACGGAAACGTTCGTCGAATCGAAGCGTCGCTCGCTCCATACGCCTGTAGAACCCAGCTGCCGCTCTGTTGCTCAGCGGCCGAGCGTTCCTGTGATCGACCGTGCCGAGGAGGCCGCGATACGGCTCGCGTACCGGCCAGATCGAGACGCGCGACCTGTAGACCTTGCCCTTGCCTCCCCAGGCAGCGAGCGGCCAGCGTCCGTCGGTGACGAGCTCGCCCTCAGCCGCGTCGTGCTCGCCCGGGTTTACGAGGCGGGAGCCGAGCCACTCGCTGATACCCACGGTGACGGCATTGCCCACAAGCTTCCACCGGGGGCCGTTCGAGCGGCCCAAATCCGCGGGCTGCGTCCAGCCACGATCGAATCCCTGGAGAGCCTCTGCCTCTTCGATGCCAGGGACGATCAGACGGCGACCAAGTGGGGCGTTCGGCACCCAAATTCCGGGTGGGCTCGGTATGCCGACTGTGCTCCCGCCCTTGAGAGTCGGAACCGCGTCGCGGGCCCACCCCAAGCCCCGAAGACCCTCGGTCCAGTAGAACCCGAACGCCTCATCGGAATACGCCTCGGGCGATCGTTCGCCAGCATCGTCGACGAGGAGCACATCGGCTGGGTTCTCGGTCCGGCTCGCTAGCAGGATGACGCGTTGGCGGCGCTGAGCAACCCCGGTACTGCGGCTGTCGACGAGACGGTAGCCCCATCGGTACTTACGACGCTCGAGCTCGGCCACCAGGTAGCGCATGGCCTGTCCATCATCCAGAACCAGCATGTTCCGGACATTTTCGAACACTAGCCACGTTGGGTCAGCGGTCTTCAGGAGCCGGAACACGTTGCTGACGAGTCCGCTCGCTTTGCCGCCGATGCCGGCAGTTCGTCCGGCTTGGGAGAGGTCGGTGCAAGGGAACCCAGCCGTGAGGAGGTCAACCTTGGGCACAGACTTGAGAACAGCGACGTCGCCCTCGAGCTTGGCGCCTGGGAAGCGGGCGCGAAGAACTTCGTGGGCTGGTGCCCAGTTGTCTACGAGCAGTTCAGCCTCAGCTGCCCCAGAGCGCCGAAGCCCTTCCTCCACGCCTCCGATGCCCGCGAACAGGCCAACAGCACTCAGAGGGGTTCCCACCTGGTCATCTTCGCGCACGGGACCGACAACATGGCGCTAGGACACGAAGCGGGTGCGGTCCGTTGATCACACAGCGTCAGGTACCTGGTCGAGGGCTCGTTTTTGTCGGATGCCTGCTGTTGACTCAGCTTCACTAGTACCAAACGGCACGTTAGTCTCATCTCGCGCGCCGCTCGTTTCGGCGCAGCTCGTCGCTGCCCAGACCAGAGGAGGCGGAGCTACCTATGTCGGGTCAGCCGGTCGCCTCTGCCCGTATCGATGAGTTGCTGGCGCAACTGCAGCACGAGCTCGATATCACCAGGCTGCCCCCAGCTGCCGCCGTCCGTGCCTTTGTCGTCCGCCATCACCTAGGTCGTGACCAGCTTGAGGCGCTCACGTCCATGCTCGGCCAACGACGTCAAAGGGCTGGTCGACACGAGAAGCACGTCGTCTCCGATGAACCATCCGTCTCAGCTAGCGCCCAATACATCGCTCGTCATGCCAATGACCCGGACGAAGCTCAGCCAGACTCGCCGCCGGCGCCGTCCTTAGAGGCGCTCGAGCTACCGGGCGAGGGAGAGCCAATCGAGTACGACGAGTTCGGGTTGCCAGTCTCAGCGCCCCTCGCTGTTGCCCGCCTGGTAGCAGGAGACGTAACCGAGCGATGCGTCAGCGACTTGATGGACGACTGGCAGCGCCAAGGGGCGCTGAGCCTCACTGATATTCATCGTGCTGCCGACCGACTCGGCCTCGGTGCAAGCCAGATCGCGCAGGTGGTCTCCCGTCTCGAAAGCGTCGGCGCCTATGACGCTGATGCACCGGACGGAGGCGGTCGGGAACTCGTCGATCTCGACGACTCTTCGTATGCGGGCGCTGACTCAGTGCGCGCATACCTCTTGGAGGTCGGTCGCTATCGACTGCTGCGAGCCGAGGAAGAGGTTCAGCTCGGTCGTCGAATCCGAGCGGGGCAGCAAGCCACCGCAGAACTCGAGGCCTCCGCCAGCGTCGATGACCCTGAGTACCTCCGCCGGCTGGTTACGGACGGTCACGATGCGCACTCGGTGCTCGTATGCGCGAACCTTCGGCTTGCCGTGAACATGGCCCGCCACCCTCGCTACCGAGCGTCGAGCGTCGAGTTCCTCGACCGCGTCCAGTTCGGGAACCTCGGGCTGATCCGGGCAGCCCAGAAGTACGACTTCTCCCTTGGGTTCAAGTTCTCGACATATGCGACCTGGTGGATTCGTCAGTCGATGGAGCGGGGCATCGCCGACGAGGGTCGTCTAATTCGTCTGCCAGTTCACATCGTCGAGAAGCTCAATCGTCTGAAGCGAATCAGGGCGGAACTGTCCGAGACCTTGAATCACCCGGCGACGGTAAGAGAGCTCGCAGAGCATCTGGGTGAAGACCCCGGAGCGGTCGCCGCCCTGCTCGACTCCGAACGACTGGTCACGAGTCTCGATGCGGGTCGTGGCGAGGACGGCAGCGACGACTTCACGCTCATGGACGTCGTCGAAGACGGCTCCCTGGACGTGGACCCCGCGGACCAGGTGATCGGTGCTCTGTCTACCGCTCAGATGCACAAGCTGCTGATCGGCCTGTTGACCGATCGTGAGTACAAGATCGTGACCCAACGGTTCGGTCTCGTAGATGGCGGCAAGCGGACCCTGGACGAGATCGGAGCAGACCTCGGGGTGACCCGCGAACGGGTCCGGCAAGTTCAGAATAACGTGCTGACCCGACTACGCGGGCCAGGCGGGCAAGCGATCCGTGAACTGATCTCAATAGACGGACTGGCTACCGTCCGGTCAGCTCAGAAGGAAGACGCGTCAGTGAAGATCGATGGCGACACGCCAGCCGCGGACGTCGAAGGGCCCCCGGCAGAGATAATCGAGGAAGAAGCCTCCTGACGTGAGTGAGACCCAGATGACCCGTGCGTCCCAATCGATCCACGAGGCTTCCATCGCTCTCCTGGACTGGCTCGACCGTGAAGTGACTGCCGCCGGCCGCGGCGACGATCTCAAGTTCTCACGGGAGGATCCCTCCCGGCGTTTCTGGCTGGGGCGCCTTGCTCCCGAGGAAACAGTCCAAGTGACCGGGATGGGTGCGAGAGGTGAGCGCCTCGACCCGTGTGCTGTGGGGCTGCGGCTCGTTCCGGAGAGCTCGCTCCCTTGGACTCTGCGGGCGACCGTGTCGATGGTTGCTTGGATCAAGAACGAGGACGATCAGGCGGATGAGGACCAACAGTGGGTCAAGCTGCCGACTGTGATTCGAGACATCGATTGTCAGCTCGACATGGGACAGCACGAGGCGCCTTTCGGTCAGAAAGTGCTCGCCGAAGCCTTGGCCGAGATCGGTGCCACTGGGCTGTCGGCCGAGGTCCGCCTCGAGATGGACGTCCACGCCGGCCAGACCGAGCTAGTGGTCACCCTGGTCAACACGAGTCCCGACGTCCAACAGAGTGATCTGGACTGCACCCACCTCTTCGAGACCACGCTCGAGGTGCGTCGAATCGCAACCCGTCCGTTCGTCCTCGAACGGCTGCCGGACGGCTACCGATACGACCGTTCGGTTCCGGCCCTGGGCATCAATGCAGGAGTGCGGGCGTTCGACGGCCTCCTCGCTACGACCGACACGGTCCCGGTCGACAAGGGCCGACCCGATTACTGGAACTCGGACGCGCCGCGGCCAGACCTGGAGTTCAAGACCCTGGCGGACGATCCGCTCCCGCAGCTCGAGCTGCTCATGGATGCCTTGACCGCCTGGAACGACCAGCACTGGGGCGACGAGCTCCAAGCTCGGGCCGCCGCCGAGTATTGGGACGGTGCTACCCGTGACCAGGCGGCCAAGGATAGAGCCGACGTTCTAGCCGAGCAGGCACGTCTACGCTCAGGACTCGACTTGCTTGCAGCTCCCGACAACCACCTGCTGTTGCGGGCGTTCAAGGCCATGAATGCATCGATGAGCCACGCCACTCGTGGCAAGTACCCCGGCTGGCGCGCCTTCCAGGTCGGATTCCTGCTCGGCAGCCTTCGCTTCCTAGTCGAGCCGGAGGAAGAGACCGAGGTCGTCGACACCGTGTGGTTCGCAACCGGCGGAGGCAAGACCGAGACCTATCTCGGAGA
>Ga0207658_10003039_pt1 | contig 11992 bp, 8 predicted proteins | sample KBSS33metaG_FD_184322 | JGI IMG/M metagenome (GOLD analysis project Ga0207658, IMG submission 184322) | Switchgrass rhizosphere microbial communities from Kellogg Biological Station, Michigan, USA - KBS S3-3 metaG (SPAdes) (version 2) | ecosystem: Host-associated > Plants > Roots > Rhizosphere >...
GCTCCAGATCCACTCGCTCGGGCTCATTCGCCTGGTTGCCTTTATGGAAAGTGACTTGGGGATCCGAGTCGAAGATGAAGAACTTCTCGCGGAGAACTTCGCGACTCTTCGCTCGCTCGACGCGTTGATCGCTTCGAAATCGCAGGTTGGGGGAAAAATCTAGGGCCAGCGGCAAGGGCGAAAATCGCCCTTGTCACAATGGTAAAATTCTCCATTGCTTCCCGGGCGCTTGGCCGTTCGAGACATGGTACGGCAAATCGCGCCTCCGATCATTGAAATGCAAACCGCAGCACGTCACTATCTGCTACTAGTCGGTATTGCCGTTGCTGGCCTGGCATTGATCCTCCGCGCCGGCAGCCATTTGCCTGCCCCGGCGGCTCCACTTCCTGTCCCCAGCGCGCGCCAGACGGTTGGGAGTGAAACCCAGACTCCGGCCCTTCCCCTCGGCCAGGCGGTGAAGCAGCGGCTGGTGCAAAACGCCGCGGATCCGCTGAGCCGCTTTTTCCTTCAGCTCTTTTTTGTCATCACGGTCTCGTATGGCATCGGCTGGTTATTTACCCGCTGTGGACAACCAGCGGTGGTGGGAGAAATGCTGGCCGGTGTTCTGCTCGGACCGTCAGTCTTTGGGTGGCTCGCGCCCAATGCATTTCAGTTCGTCTTCACCGCTTCATCCCTCGATGCTTTGCGCCTCCTGAGCCAGGTGGGTGTCTGCCTTTTTATGTTTGCCGTCGGGATGGAAATGGACTGGGCGCACCTGCGGCAAAAGGGCTCGACGGCCATCCTGGTTAGCCACGCCAGTATTGCCATTCCCGGTCTTCTCGGCGGCGGACTTGCGTACCTGTTTTACAATCGTTTGGCCCAACCCGGCGCCTCATTTGCCCCCTTCGCCCTCTTCGTTGCCGTCTCGATGAGCATTACCGCTTTTCCGGTTCTGGTGCGTATTTTGCAGGACCGCGGGATTCTCAAGACTTCGTTAGGGCAGATTGCCTCCGCCTGCGCCGCGATCGGCGACGCAACGGCGTGGGGGTTGCTCGCGCTTCTCCTCGCTTTTGCCAAGTCGACAGATTTTGCTGCCGCCGCTCTTTGCCTCGCTTTTGTGCTGATTTTTGTCGCGGTCTTGTTTTTTGTCATCAAGCCGAACTTGCCCGGCTGGCTCGGCCAGGAAGCAATCGAACGGGCTAAGCCAGCCAAAAGTCTGCTCGCGATCGTCGTGGCCATCGTTCTGGCCTGTGCGTTCTGCACTCAATGGCTTGGTATTCATGCGCTTTTCGGCGCCTTCGTCGCCGGCCTTATCATGCCAACCACGGGCGGATTTCGGGCCAAACTCGGGGTGCGACTCGAAAACATCAGCTCCGTCCTGCTCTTGCCGGTCTTCTTTGCCTCCTCGGGCTTGCGCACCGAGATCGGACTTTTGCACGGTCACACCGACTGGCTGATTTGCCTGGTCATCATCGTCTTTGCGACTGTGGGGAAGCTTGGGGGAAGCTCTTTGGCCGCTCGTCTTACGGGTCTCGGCTGGCGTGAATCTCTCCAGCTCGGTGCATTAATGAATACTCGCGGTTTGATGGAACTCATCGCTCTGAATCTCGGATACGAGCTTCATATTCTGTCGCAGCGTGCCTTCAGTATGCTCGTTCTCATGGCGCTGGTCACGACCGTCATGACGGGCCCACTCTTGACCCTCTTCGGCAGCAGGCGGGTCACTGTTTCGTCTAAGCCGAGTTAGGATGGAGCTAGCTTGTTTATCCTTTGTGAGCGATCTACCGGAGGGTGGGTAAGCATTCTCAGCACCTTTCACTTGAGTTCCCAGATATCTCCAGAAATTGCTTACAACTTGGTGGTCCCCGTAGTTCAACGGATAGAACGAGGGTTTCCTAAACCTTAAATGTGGGTTCGATTCCCGCCGGGGACATAACGTAAGCTAATTCAATTGGTTATATCTGAAACGATCGCGGATTTGTGTCGATTTGAGAACAGAATTGAGAACTGATCCAAGTTTGTCAGTGTTGTTCAAGGTTGATTGAAGGAGCGCGACGAATCCGGTAATCTCGAACGAATTGCACGCTGGCGCTGACGTCCGATGGAACGGCACTCGCCCTGTTCTGTTGCCAGGGCAGTTCCACGGGTTCCAGCATTGGGGATATCTTCGGCCAGAGGTCCAACACCCTTTTTTTCAATTCTGGTGGCAGCAAGTCATAAGTGGGCCGCATCTCCATCCTCCGGATGACCTTCCACAAGGCGATCATGCCTCCTTCGTTTTGCGTTCGGCAAGTGGAATCACGAAATCGTCACCCTCTTTTGATGTTTCGTTAACCACAGCCGCCCTGCGGATATTGGACCCCGCATCGATACCGATTTCGAAAGGCTTTACCCATGAAAATCGCCCCGATGTATCCCGTTGTTATCAGCGTCACTGCACAGTTAGTGTGGCATTGTTGCTGATCACGCTTCCGGCTCGGTCGCTTATGAGCACTGAGAAAACAGCCCCATTATCTTCTAAAGTAGTCGGGGGAGTCTTGTAAGAGGCATTAATCGCGCCGGGAATGTTCGTGCCGTTCTTTTTCCACTGATATGTCAATGGTTTCGTTCCTCCGGCTTTGACGCGAAATTTTGCAATTGCACCCACCGTCACGGTCGTGTCAGCCGGCTGCACGGTGATGAATGGCAGGATTGGCGGCACCGCGTTGAAGACGTTGGTCGTGGCCAAGGTCAGGGGATCGATGATGTCGGGGGTCGAATATGGGGTCAAATCAGCCGTCGAGGTCATGATTGTGTAGAGCACCAAGATTCCGGCGGGCTGCGGAGGAATGGTTGCCGAGTAATTCTTGCCTGAACCTACCGCTTCAATGATTTGCGAGGTGATGAACGAATCCGTGGACAGCCGCACATAGATATGCTCTTCCGCCGACTTCGGCGCACTCGTCGCGATCTTGACCATAATCGGGTCGCGCGGCGTGGGGTTAGCTGGTGCTTGCCCCACGCGACTGGGAGTAATGGGCGGGGCCGAGGTTTTCATCACCGCCACGTTCATGGGACTATCTACCGGGTGAAGCACGTCGATGATGCGAAATGAGTAATAGCCCTCGTCAAAGGTGATCGTATTCAACGGCCCCAGGCCGTTTCCGGAAAAAAACGGAATGGTGGTCGCGCTATCAATGTTGATTGGAACGCCGCCCCACTGCACCGAGTACTGCCGTTTTCCTATGACGGAGAAGGAGTGTTCTCCCGGGGTCGTGTCGCCGCCGCTCGTCGCGACATGGATGGTGTTTGTCAGCCAATCGAATGCATCCGGCGTTCCTTGCAGATCAGGCGCGCTAATCTTCGTCAGAGTCCACGGCGGCTTCAAGTCGTCTTTATTGAAGCCGTTCCAGTCGCCCGCCAAAACCAGCGGTAAATATGTGTTATCATCGTTCTTACGGAAGATCGTAGGAAGCGTATCGAGCGTCCATTGACCGTATAGCGCCGTGAGAGCACTCACGTCCTGGGGCTGAACTGCAGCTAAATCCTGGAGCTCGCCGATATCGGTCTCCAGGTTATAGAGCGCCGGTGGCTTATTATCTTTCGCTGATTCGACGATTAGCTTGAGCGGGCCGCTGCGCACCGCCCAAGTCGTATTTCGGTGATCAGGGCTATCGAGACCCAAATCCAGCAAACGCCAGAACAGCGTCCGCACCGGGCTGACCTGGTCCCCTCTCAGATAAGGCAGAATGTCCAAGCCATCGTAAACCCGGTCCAAGGGCAGTGAGACCCCCGCGACAGCCGCGGCCGTGGTGACGATATCGAGAGATGAGACCGGGTCATCATATACTGTCCCTGTCGGCAGCTGGCCCGTCCACTGAACAGCAAAAGGGATGCGAACTCCACCTTCCAGGAGATCCGACTTGTAGCCCCGAAGCGGGGCATTATTTGAAATCTCGCCATCGGTAGCGGCCTCTTCCGGCGCCCCATTATCGCTCAGGAAAAAGACCAATGTGTTTTCCAGGAGGTTATTGGCCTGGAGTGTCGCTAACACCTGGCCCACGCCGTCGTCCAGAGCGACCGTCATGGCCGCGTACGTCTTCCGGTCCGGATCGGTAATATTTGGAACCCGCTCCAAATAGATTTCCGGAGGCACCTCATAAGGCTTATGGACCGCGTTATACGCCAGGTAGAGAAAGAACGGTTCGGCCGCGTGGCGATTGATGAAGTCAACTCCTTCGCGAGTGAATGCGTCGGTCAGGTATTGGGGTTCGATGAGAGGCGTCTCATCTCGCAAAAGTTCCGCATTGTAGTAAGTGGAACTGGCGTCCAAAAAACCGAAGAACTCATCGAAACCGCGCCTGGTTGGGTAAAGCTCGGGGTTAGTTCCCAAATGCCATTTGCCAATTGCTCCGCAAACGTAGCCCGCCGGCTTGAGCAGCTGCGGCAGGGTCGTTTCCGTCATCGGCAAACCAACACGCGGATTGGTGGCGCTGTCGGCTGTCGGTCCCCAATCGTATCCAAATCGCTCCTGATATCGGCCGGTGAGGAGGGCGGCGCGCGACGGACTGCAAAACGATTCCGTGACATATCCGTTTGTGCAGAGCACGCCATTAGTCGCGATCGAGTCGATGTTCGGGGTCGGGATATCCAGGCACCCATTGAAACCGACGTTATTGTAACCCAAATCGTCCGCCAGAATAACAATGATATTCGGAGGCACCGATTGCGCCAAGGCCGAGGAAGCAAAAGCGCAAACGATGAGTAGCAAAGGCAGAAGAGCTTTGCTTATAGTAGGTGGCTTATTGAAACCTTCCGAGGTTGACCTATGACGGCGCCACTGCCTGTCTTCGCCGAACGATAGCAAAGTCCAAAAACTTTCTCTGATTCTCATAGCCATTACCTCAAATTGTGGTGATTTCATCTTGCGACTGCAAGTCTGAAAGAGGGAGGAAGCTCTCAGGATAAGCGTCCGCGCCAGATCCAGATCTCGTGTTGCGGGAAGAGGGTCAGGTGGCTGAGTTGAAGTCGCCTAACGGACTTCGCGCAAGCTCACACTGTCAGGCGAAAAAACTGATGTCGATCACAATTTCCTGACGTTTTGGTCATCTTTCACCGCGCGGGTCGGTTCACCGCCATTTTCCGTGCTTTGTGGCTTTCGCCTGCGCTTCCAACTCGATCAGGTGCGTTAAATACGTGCGAGTCGCGATCGTGACCAAAGGATCAATCATTCGCCACGACACGCGGAGCAGGAGCCTGTGTCCTTAGCTGGTCGCTCACCTTCTGGATTTGCGCTGCCTGTTCTTTCGGGTTTGCCGCGAGAGCTTCAATTTCTTTCTGTTTCTCTGCGTTAGTTATTTTCTGCTTAGGCACAGTTGACTTAAGCTGCGAGAAGGTCACTTCTTTGATCCGCCCCAGCGGATGCTAGCGGTGACGGCGTCCCAGTTCCGCGCTCGCCAGAACATTACCGAAGCCTAGGCCATATCCTCCTGCAACCAGGACCATGCCGTTTTGGAGCAACGTCGCCGTGTGCCAAAACTTGCGGTGTTGAGACTGCCCGTGTTCCTCCAGTTCCAACTCGCCAGGAGGGCGTTGTCAGAGTCGGTTGTGTTGCTGTACAGCGCATCAAACCCTATCGCCGTTTTGTCAGCACCAGTCGTGAGTGAAAGGCGCATCGTCATCCTCAGCGGTGTTCTGGTTGGGAAAGCCTCCGTCTGGTGGCGGGTCGACGGCGAGCGCGGCGGGCACAAGCATGGCGAAGACGCAGGCGCCGATGAGACTGACAGTTCTGAGGCTTCTATTTAGTGAATACATATGGGTGTTTCCTTCGCCTGGGGGTTTGCTTACGACCGCAGGTCTGAAAGAGGGGAGGAAGCCCCCAGGCTAAACGTCCGCGCCAGATTCAGATCTATCTAAATAACTAATCAAGATTTGGTGATGACATAACGAAGATAAGTGTCAGATCATACTAATGGTGACGTTTCGCGACGATCACAGGCTTGGCAATGCTTGGGATGCCATTGGTAAAGACAGTCACGAGAGCCGGGCCGAAGGGAAAGGCTTTTACCGGGAGAGAGGTAAAGCTGGTGTCTGACCAGCCAAAGGCTGGATCGACCGGCAGAAACACAACCTGACTGCTTTCGAGGCTGCGCAACTGCACAACCGGGTAATTGCTCGCTGAATCTTGAGTGTTCCCGCCGGAAGCTTGTGAGATGCCCTGGAAAAGTGAGCCGGTGAGCCGAAGACGATTGCCGGAGATAAGTCGCAAAGGCGCCATGTCGATTACAGGCTGCCAGGCGCTGCTGAATCCGAGGCCGACATCGTAGAGCTCTGCTTTCGGCGTGAGAGCGCCGGCAATCCCGGAGGCGATGAGGACGTGGCCATCCAAGAGCAGCGTCGCGCTCGGACCTCCGTGCGCGACCGCCAGGCTGGCAGTAGGCGACCAGGTGCCTGCGGCCGGGTCGTACACTTCCGCGCTCGCCAGCGCGAGCCCGGCGTTATCGAAGCCGCCCGCGACCAACACCTTTCCGTTAGGCAAGAGGATCGCCCGATGAAAGCTGCGGGTCACGCTCAGGCTGCCCGTGTTCGACCAGGTGCCGCTGATTGGATCATAAAGTTCCGCGCTTGCAGTTAGTCCGCCCGCCAACAGCACCTTGCCATTGGGCAGCAAGGTGGCGGTATGACCGGAGTGCCCGTTGGCCAGGCTGCCGGTCGTGAACCAGGTGCCGCTCGCCGGATCGTAGAGTTCGGAGTTGGCGCCATTGCCCGTTCCCGTGGCGCCGCCCGCAGTCAGCACCTTTCTGTTAGGCAAAAGGGTCGCGGTATGGAAGGTGCGCGATTGGCCGGGACTTCCGGTGAAGGACCAGGTCCCGCTGCTTGGATCGTAAAGTTCCGCACTCAGATGGTCGCCGACAACGAGGACCTTGCCGTTAGTGAGAAGGGTCGCGGTGGGCGCCTGCCGGTCCTCATGCAAACTGCCGGTGTTGGACCAGGCATGAGTTTTGGGATCGTAAAGCTCGGCGCTGGTGAGGACGGAATTGTTAACTCCGAGCCCCGCGACGGCCAGCACCTTTCCGTTAGGCAACAAAGTCGTCGCATGAAAGTCACGAGCGACGTTGAGGCTGCCGGTCGCGTTCCATGTATCGGTTTCCGGATCGTAAAGATCCACGCTCGCCAGCACACCGTTATTAAAGCCGCCCGAGAGGACGACTTTGCCGGCGGGCAAAAGGATCGCATTGGCGTTCTGGCGGGCCAGAGGCAAGTCGCTCGCCGCCGCCCAACTTCCATCGGCCGAATCGTAAAGTGCAGCGTCGGTCAAACTGAACACAGGGCCGCTACCTCCTGCAATGAGCACTTTGCCGTTAGGCAATAATGTCGCCGTGTGGTGCGAGGGGGCGGGTCTGAGACTGTCCGTGGTCATCCATGTGCCGCTCACCGGATCGTAAAGTTCCGCGATCTCGGGGTGACCAGTGCCGCCGTCCCCACCTCCAGCGGTAAGGACCTTCCCATTGGGCAGCAACGTCGCAGTCGGATTCTCCCGCCCGTATGTGAGGCTACCAGTGGATGTCCAGGCGCCGCTCACCGGATCGTAAAGTTCCGCACTGGCGAGAAAGCCGCCGGCGGGGCCAAAACCGGCCACAACAAGCACCTTGCCGTTAGGCAGCAAGGTCGAAGTGTGCTCAAAACGTTTGTTGATGAGGCTGCCGGTGGTCGCCCATGTGCCGCTCACCGGATCATAAAGTTCTGCGCTCGCGAGATAGTCGCCGTTAAAACCGGCTGCGATGAGCACCTGGCCGTTGGGCAGCAACGTCGCCGTGTGACTATCGCGTGCGCTAGCGAGGCTGCCAGTTGCTGTCCATGTGCCGGTCGCCGGATCGTAGAGTTCCGCACTAGCAAGACGGCCTGTGGGGATGCTGACCCCGCCGGCGACGAGGACCTTGCCGTTGGGCAGCAATGTCGCGGTGTGACCTGCGCGCGCTTCGACGAGGCTGCCAGTGCTGGTCCAAACTCCAGTCGTCGGATCATAGAGTTCTGCGCTCGCGAAAAACGTAAAACCCGCGCCTCCTCCTGCGACGAGGACCTTACCATTGGGTAGCAACGTTGCGGTGTGACCTGCGCGCGCATCAGAGAGGCTGCCGGTAGCGGCCCAAACTCCGGTCGCTGGATCATAGAGTTCTGCGCTCGCGAGAGAGGTACCCAAACTTGCCTCTCCGCCAGCGACGAGAACCTTGCCATTTGGCAGCAACATCGCGGTGTGGAAATCGCGCCCAGTGATGAGGCTGCCGGTCTCCTCAAACTTAAAGGGAGCACTCGCGCAGGGCTGTGCAAGCAGCAATCCCGCGCCGAGACAAAGCAGGGGAAACGCGATTCGCTGCGTAACGATTGCAAGAGCCGGCCGAAGACCGGCGGCAATCAGAGAATGGGCTGTTTTCATAGGTTTAGTTCCCCGCTGTTGTTTTTCTCCTGCTCGAGTTCTGAGTGGGAACACTTCTCTGTCATATCCTTCTGCGGGGAAGACGAAACGAAGTTTCGAAGAAATGTGGCAAATCTTTTCTCCAGCGACGCGGTCGAACGGGTCCAGCGGAGTTGCACCAACAACATTTTGCAAACCGCTTCCGGCGTCGTCGCCTGCGCTGGTGACTGAGGAGCAACGGCTTGTTCTTATTGAGCGGCACAAGAAGCTGCCAATCGAAGAGAGGCCGAAGCAGATTGCCGCAAAGAATAATAAAGAATCGCCGTAGCTGCCAGGAACCAGATTCTACGGCAAGTTGTACGCCTCGATCAGACCCACGCCGACGGTGTTGTTGACTCCTCTGACCATGGTCGTGTAGGCGCCGCTTGGCAGGGTGACTACTGCAGCAGACTCACGATCGTCGGTCGGCGCAAGGCCTGTGGCGCTAATTTCGGTCGCTTGAGCGTCTTTCCAGTTGTCGTTGCTTGCGATAACTGCTCCATCGCTGTCGTATATTTCAAGTGAAGGATCTAGCAGCGCACCTGCCACGCCCAAAGCGGTCAAAGACGGGCCAATTGCACGAACTACCATTTTGGAGCTACCTCCGCTGATGCCGCCAATAATAAAACCGCCGATCATAACGTTGTCACCGTTATTCACAAAGCCGCGCGTGCTGATATTTGCGAGCTTCGATTGAGCTTGCTGGTCAAGGTCGTATATCTCCACCAAACCGACACCGGTGCCACCGGTTTTGCCGGCGAGAATTGCCGTGTAGGATCCCGGATCGAGCGTTGCAACAATCGCGGACTCTCGGTCGTCGGACGGGGGAATAGTTGTGGCTTGAATTTCAGCCTCCTGTGCGTTCCTCCAGTCATCATTGCTAGAAATGATCGTGCTGCCCGCATGCAATTCCAAGGTAGGATCGGTTAAGAAACCGACTACATCGGTCGAAGCGAGCGAGGGACCGATCCCACGAACAAGCACCTTCTTGGGACTAGTGCCAGTGACAATGAATCCTGCAATCGCAACGTTGTCACCTGCCTGGACGTTAAGTCGGGTCGAGATGTTAACTGGCTCATGACTATCAATTTCACTTGAACCGATCGACCATTCTTCGAATCCGCCAGCACTTGACGCGCCCACTTGATCGCCGAAACGCACATACACGTAAACGAAATCGGTGGGTAGAGCGTCCGCAAAATTCGCCACCGGGATGTAGGCATACATATCGCCCGAACCGCTGCCATGATTGCGCGCGGCATCGAGGAGCACGTAACTATCACCAGCGCCATCCAGACTCCAGCGCAGAATGCCGAGGGAAGAGATGTCGGTCGTCGTTTTGCCGCCGACGTCGGAGGTGTAGAATTCGAGGCGGTCCATCGAGATCAGCGACTTCTCGCCGCCGGGCTCGTTCACGTCGAGAAGAAGCTTGTAATATTGAATTTTCCCGATCGTGACAATGCTTGCCTCCAGATCCGAAACCCGGATGTCGTGGGTCCAGGGACCAGACTTGTCGTCAAAAGGTGTCCCGCCCGATGTATTGTAGCCCTCCTCCGTCGGGTCGGCTTGGACCCGAAGGAACGGTTGGATTTCACCAGTGCCGGTTGGTTGTTCCGGAGTCCAATCAAACTGCGCACGATTTATCCTGCCCGTGTTATTGTTTCCGGTGAGATCAACCACCGTCGCATTCGCAAGGGTGGAAGTGACGATCAGTCCAGCGGCGACCATGACCGCAGCAATTGTTGTTCGGGCGAGTCTATGCATTTGATTTCCCCCTTGGTCCGTTTCAGTCGTTGTTGTCAGTGGGCTCGCCGAGGCCACGGGATCGCTAATGCCACAGCGGCTCCTATTTGTCACAACTATCGTATTTGCTCTTCCATTTGGCTGGCAAGAAAAATCGCTCAATCATGTGCGTGATGTTTTGCGCTTGAGTCTGTGAGTTGTTAGCGGGCATCGATGCGGTCGTCCTCGGCCAAGCGGCCCTTTGGGCACCAGCCGCGGTGAGGAATTCCGTGCTCGATGGCGAAATCTAGAGCGGCACGATCGGCGTCCGTTTGCCCGCTGCTGACGATCTTCTTAATCACAGACAGCGTGAGGATACTGGCCGCCCGCCCCGCTTCTGTGGGTGGATCGAGCCGGCCTTGTCGAGAGAGGCTCCGGCCGCCCGAAGAAGCAAAGCTCAGAAGGCCGCTCGCTGGCTCAACCCCCGGAGCCTCAAACGAGACCCAGGCGCCCTTGAATTTCTCGCACGGTCGAACCTTTATAATCGTCCTGCTTTAATCCGTGGCCAGCGAAGCCCACAGCGCCTCCAATCCGGATCTTCCAGCGCCATCAGCCGGAATCTCGGGTCAATTCGAGTCGCCCTTCCCCTTTCAAGTCAGCGCGCTTCCCAGCTAGATCGATCTCGAACCAAGATGAGGCAGCCCGCAAGGGGAGCCTGCTTTTCACCTTCCGCGATAACGGGGCTGATTTGCCATCGCTGTTCTGGCGGGAGGCCGCGTGTGCGGCCTTCTGCGATTCACTCCAAACCGGCCAAAGCCGAAGCCGCTGTTATTCACATTCACAAAAGAGCCGTTTTGTAGCCATAGCCATTGAAAGTAACGGTCAAGTTCGGATGGACTCATCTGTTCGAGAAAGGGCAGACGGGATGCCTGGGAGTCGTGGGCGATAACTATCTGATCGTTGTGCGTATCAGGCATGACCGGCTCATGCTCGTTAGGGTAAGCAGCGGGTGAACGATTCTCAATTGCAGCCTGACTCGACCGGCCAAGTTCGCCGGCTACCGGGTTCTCCGATTGAAAAGGAACCTGACCGGAACGGATGAGCGCGGCGCGTTCCGCTCTCAGGAGAGATCGTTCATCGGCTTGCTCCGGCGTGCCGGTCAATGGTTTCGCTAAAAGGAGATCAATTTCAACGAGACGTTCGGCGGGGGTCGGTCGACTTGGAACCGCTAGTGACGTTGCGACCGGCGCGGCAGCGGTCGGCGAAATTGTTGCAGCTGCCAGCGCGGTGGGTTGCGCTTCGCCCGCGGTGGTCGGCTCGCTTTTGGAACAGCCGAATGTGAGCGAAAGGGCGAAAAAGCAACCCGTGATCCATATCCGTCCTGGAGTTCCGCTATGAGAATGTGCGCGCATGGGAAAAACGACCGCGACGCTTCGACTATTATGTTGCTCAGACTTTTCCGGAAAAGTCGAGCACTTTTATGCGGCCTCGAATTGAGGGAGCCGATACCGTCGCTTTACCGCTGCAGAACTTCGCTCCAGTGCTACTCCTATTTGGATGCCGATCTCGAAATACCTCAAAATTGTCCAGTACCTCCTTCCGCTCGCCCTCAGCATCGGCCTCTCCGCCTCGATCGCCTTCGGTGCTGGAAATGCGCAGACCGCCACGCCTTCGCCCTTTGTCTCAGAAGTAGAGGCTTGGGCGATGCTCTTCCAGATGATGGGACGCGTTCACGTCGCAGTTGAAAAACGCGACTCCTCTTTGCTCGACCCGGAAGGTCCATTCGCCGGTACGGCGGTCTCTTCATTACTTGCCGAACTCACCAAAGCGCCCAGCCCGAAAAACAATGCCTTGAGGATG
>Ga0207658_10003055_pt1 | contig 11977 bp, 20 predicted proteins | sample KBSS33metaG_FD_184322 | JGI IMG/M metagenome (GOLD analysis project Ga0207658, IMG submission 184322) | Switchgrass rhizosphere microbial communities from Kellogg Biological Station, Michigan, USA - KBS S3-3 metaG (SPAdes) (version 2) | ecosystem: Host-associated > Plants > Roots > Rhizosphere...
CAGTTACAGGGTTCGACATGCCGACCGCAGACGCGGCAGCATCGGAACCGAGGGCAGAGGTGGATGACGTTCACCGCAGACGCCATCCGGGGTCCGGCCGATCGCCGGTCAGGAGGGCCACCAGATCGTCCGCCGTCATGATCACGAACTGCCGGCCGGGTGCGCGAGTGCCCTTGCGCTTCACGAGGACCGCGCATGCGACGGCGTCATCGTTGCCGCGCTCGGTGTCCGCCTCATTCACCCAGGAACCGAGGCGACCGGCATATTCCCCGGCGGCATCCTTGCATTCCAGAACCATCCGTCCGCCCCGGAATACCTTCACCGCGCTGATATCGCCCCGATCCTTGGCACCGGTCAGCCGGCGGCGTTCGATCCGATCATCGACATGGTGGTTGAAGAATACCGCCATCAGAGTCTCGAAACTCGTGCCGGCACCCTTGGCCGAGGCACGATTACGTGTCATTGGAATTCCTAATAGGGTGGGATATCCGAATCAATTGGAATAGGCCATAATCGTCGCAGATTACTGGCCATATGGGGAACACCCCCGCCATAATCGCGACCACAATCGTGGATCACGAGAACATCCATATTGGACGTTCCGGCCGGACTTCCCCTGATTCGGAATGAATCGCGTGAATCAATCTCGTAGCGATTCCCCAACCAGTGCAGCGAGACCGTACCACGTCCGCCGATCAGAGCCAAGGCCTCGCCCCAGATCGTCAGCGGTTGCGGATCCGCCTCGACCGTCCATCCGCCGAAACCGGCGTTGAGGCCCGACCAGATCGTCCGCCCACAGCGCTCGCAAGGACCGAACTCCGCCCCTCTGGATTGTCCTGTCATTCGGTGCTCGGATCGTCGGCGGAATCGTCGACCTCTTCCCCCGAAAACAAGCCACTTCTTCGTTCTCCTCCCCGGCCCCTTACGGGAGGGAGCCGTGGGGAGAAGAGGCCGGGAGAAGCATCCGAAACCGGGGAAGCGACAGGAGAGGACATTGGGGAGAAGTTGTCCCTGAGGAGGTAGTGCCGATGGTTTGTCCGATTCATCTCATCCCGCCGGATCACCGACCGACCGATGAGGTCCTCTAGGCGGACCTTCAGAGACTCGTTGCGCACCTTCTGCCCTCCGGCCCGGATGGCCTGGCCGATGGCGTTGGCCGAGGCTCCGGGTGTCGCCCGGACGACCGCGACGATGGCCTCCTCCAGGTCGGTCCCCTCCAGTCCGGCCCGCTCTCCTCGACGGGCTTCGGCGCGATTGCCGCCAATTAATGTCAGGTGCCGATCGTCGGGCGTGAAATGTACTTCCGATTCCGCCACGTAAATGTCCCGGCCGTAGGCCTTGAAGTATCGGCGGGCGTCGAGTTCCGGCTCCTCCCCGTTCTCGGCGAGGCGGACAAGTTGCCACTCCGCCTCCGGCCATCCACGCAAGGCGGAATCACCGCGTGCCCGCTCCCCGGCATGGCCGGTGTGATGGGTGAGGATGAACTCGGATATGTTGGCCCGTAGTTTCAATTCGGTCAATGGCGTGGTAATGAGGCCGGTTTCCTTCCGCTCGTCCAGATTGAGGGAATCGAGGATCGGTTTCAGGCAGTCGATGATGAGGACCGCGCATCGCAGTTCCACCAGACGGGCCACCCAATAATCGAGGACCTCCGGGATCCGGATGTCGAACGATCGGGTCCGGCCGAGCATCGGCACGACGTGCACGGCCTCGCGGTTCTCGATGCCCTGATCGGCCAGCCATCGGGCCAGGGTCGGCGGGTTCATCTCGTTGTCGAGGAGGACCACCCGCTCGCCCGGAGAGAGCGGGTGGGTCACCTTGAACGTTCCCAGGAGTGGCACCTGGTCAACGAGGGACCGAATAATATTCCCGACCAGGGTGCTCTTGCCGGCCTTCATCGAGGCGGTCAGGAGAACCCGTGCGCCGAGGGGCATCAGGCCACCGATACGCTCCGTGACCGGCGGTTGTGGTTGAGAGATCAACATATCCAGGTCAAACCCTTCGGGCATCTCGTCCGGCGGAGGCGCCTCCTCCGCTGCCAGTAACTTCCGCGCCGCTCGATCCGCCCGGAGCCAGATCACCCGCTCGGCGAGTAGCTGCTCCGGGGACTTCTGGCCATGGCCGGCCTCCTGCCATGGCGTGGAACCGGCCATCGGAGGCGTCCAGGTCGCTCCTACCGGGCCGGCGGCATCGGGGCCGGGTCCTCCGGCCCGGCAGGGATCCCCGGTCGGTGCCGGCCACGTCCGGTCCGCCTGGATCCGCTCGCATGCACCCTTCACCAGCCGGTTGAACTCGGCTGCCGCTGCCGACGGGGATCGGCTGCCATCGGCGGTCACCGCGCCGATGAACCGGGACTGCACCTCGCCGACCGCCTCGACCACGCCGGCATGGCCGGCCTCGCATACCCGGATGAGGTTCAGGAGTGGCGCCTTCACCGCCTCATGCCGGCCGGATGGCAGCGCGAGCGCCGAGAGGATCGGCCGGGTCTGCGCCACCGTGAATGGACAGACCGGATCGGCCGATCCCGGCAGCGAGGACAGCCAGTCCAGGACACCTTGCCCTAGGTCGACTTTCGCCTCGTGAACCTCCGGACCGCGCATGAGGCCGGCAATCCACGGGGCGGGCAACTGCGGAAGTTCGTCCGGGGTCGGCACCCGATCCAGCGCTATCGCCCCGTTCGGGGTATGCCAGCGGTAGACCTTGGCGATGTCCGGATGGACCGATGGCCAACTCATGCAATACCGGTGATCCCATCGGATCAGCTCGACCCCGCCACCCGGCAACTGGCCGGGCCAGGACAGTTCGGTCGGGATCCGGTAGAGGCGGATCCCGGATATGCCATCATCCCGCGCGGTCGATCTCCAGGTGGCCGGCAGCGGCCCCCATAACGCCTCGCACTCGAGAACAGTTTCTCCGCCCCGCTTGTCCTTGTAGGCGTCGACGTCGATGCCCAGCACATGGTGCGGCAGACGGATAGCCACGTTGCGGTCACCCTCGCGCCCGTCCGCCCATGCCTGCATATCGGCATAGGACGGATAGCCGGCCTCGACCCCGGTCCACCCCTCCGGTGGCGGGTACTTCCCGATGATCGGGATTACCGCCCACCCGGCGGTCGCATAGAGGCGGAAGGCATCCCGGTAAGGGGATCCCCGCTCGGAAGGTGCCGCCATGATCACAAAACTTCCCTCGAAAGTTGGTGCGGCATACGCCCCGTCCCCTTTGCCCGGAGCGATCCGAGGATCTCAGGGATGGGTAACTAGCGGGTATGCCAGCCGCCGTATTCAGTTGTTGGCTCGCTATGCCTTCCACGACTACCCGTCGTTTTCGCCGCGAGCCCACCCGCCTCGTGGGGCGGACGATCAGTCATCGGTCATCCAGAGGAGGCCGGCAATGATGGCCAGGAGTAGCAGGATGGCGCCGACGATCAGGAGATCGGTGCCCATGATCATCGGGTGAGGCCGGCCCGACCGCGCACCCAGCCGACCGCGCCGCCCAGGTCGGTGCCGATATCGGTCACCGTCCGCAGCCCGCCCCGGTCCAGGGGAGACGGCGAGACCAGCACTGCCTCACCGACCTTCAGGGGCGGGTAGTAGTCGGGCCAGATGTAGGCGAATCGGCCGCACATCACGATCTGATTGCCTTCGTCGTCGGCGTATCGCCTCATCCTCGCCACTCCTCCCACCAGGGGTCCATGTGCCAGGAATGCCTGGTGCACAAGGGCATTCCAGTATCGCTATCGAGAGACGTTGCCGGATAATCGCATCCCTCGAACTCGCCCGGATCGGGCTCCTCGATCACCGAGCAGAGTTCACCCGGCAGGGGTTCGCCGAGGACCGCGTAGCCGATCGGCTGGTATTCGTTGTTGGGCACGACGTTCCGCCTCGATCTGGACCCAGGTGTAGGCCACCCAGGCGACTGTCACCCCGCCGATGATGGCCAGGAACCGGGTCATCCCTGAGCCTTCACGACATTGATCAGCGCGCTGATTGCCTCGATCGACAGATGCGGGACGGCCTGCTGAATCATGGCGGGCTGGAGGTTGTAGCCGACCAGTTCCTTGATCTTGGCGAAGTCCTGTTCGGGAGTGGTGGTCCGGCCGTTCACCGCTTGCGCCGGCGCGGAAGGTGCCGTGGACGTTGGTGTTTGGACGGCCTGAGGTGGCGCCTGAACGACCGGCGGGGTCGGCGCGGCATAGGCTGCCGCATGGGCCTGCTGAGACGCTCTGGCCGCGTTCACGAGTTCGTTCGGATCGGCGCCCCAGGTCGCTGCCGAGTTCGGCGGGGTCCACTTCGCCACCCAGTTCTTCAGGGGAGCGCCCTTATCGGATGGGCTCTCGTTGGTGAACTGGAGGAACAGGATCCCGCCGACCTCCATGTCGGCCGCCCCGGAGTCCCGGATGGCCTGGCCGATGGCCTTCCGCTGGCCGAACTTGTCGGCATAGACGGTGACCTCCTCGCCGCCCGGAATCGTCTCCAGTTCAATCACCGCCATCTGTACCACCTGGCCGCGCGAGTCCAGTTTCGGCCGATCCGAGTTCATCTCCGTCGTATCCCGGAGAACGTATGGCCGGAGGAGCTTTCCGGTGACCGCGTCACCGGGGTTGGCGAACTTGACGCCCGGTCCGGATTCGACATCCCAGAACCCCATAGCACTCATCCCTTCAGATGAAAAACGGTTGGCACCAACGGCAATACCGCTGGCCGCACTTCGGATAGAGATTGGTGACCTGCTCGATCCCCCAACTATTCACCAGATCGAGCAGGCCGTTTGCCCGTGAGATCGTGTCCAGGGCAACCTGTTCGGAGTAGGGCTCGGCCCACGCATAGGCGGAATCGAGTTCCCGCTCACGAGGCAGGAAGTAGATCATGACGTACTTAACCAGGTGGCCGGCCTGAGCCAGGCCATAGCCATACAGATGTGCCTGCCGCCGATAGGTCTCGCCCGGTCCCTGTTTCCGGAAGAGATCGAGGCGGGCGGCGGAAACCACCTTCCAGTCGATCACGATGCCGGTATCGATATCGAACGCATCGAGATGACCGAGGATCGGGATCCCGCCGACGACCCCGACCGTGACCTCCTGCTCGATCAGGAACCGTTTCTGGAACTGGCCGTCGTTGATCAGCGGAAAGATTCGCTCGATCCATGCATGGACGCAGGTCCCTATCTGCGCCAACCAGCCGGTTCGCGAAACCCCGTTGCCGGGTGGGCGATCGCCCAGGAGATCATGGGCAAGTGCGATGCTGCACGGGTTACCAAGCGAGGATGCCCCAATCGCCTTCTGGAGGCTCCGGGGATGCATCGCCATCCCCTGCCGGATCATCCAGAGTAGTTCCTCCGCCACCACTTCCGGCAGGTTGATGATGGCGTCTTTCGCTGTCGTTGTCGTCATCATCATTCCAGAGCGGGAGGTCGATGTAATCGGTCATGAGGTCAACTCCGGGTAGGCGCATCGGCGCGCCGATCGGGCGCACGTCGGACAGAGCCAGCGGACATATCGAGGGGTGGTCGGCCAGAGCTGATAGGTGGTCACTGCCGCGCCGAATCGGCCGCACCACCAACATTTAGGAGTCGACATGATCGATCTCCGGAAGGCGTTGGCCGGAGTGATGAGGCGAGAACATCACCGGGATCGGCTTGGTGGAAACGTACACTCGGGCGGACTCGAGGGCCTGGTCGAGGAGGCTGCCGATCGGTCCCCAGAGCGGTTGGATCATCGTCCAGGGGAGGATCCCCTGAGGTTCGAGAGCCCTGAATCTGAACGCGGTTCGGTCGCAACCGAGGATCTCTGGAGGCGCCAGCCCGACCCGATGGCCGTTCAGGTAGCAGAGGTCGTCGATGTCGGTGAGCCAGCCGACGCAATGGATGGCCGACGCGATGGGATCGAGGACCAGGAGGCGTTGCCGCTCCTGAGTCAGGAGATCCCGTCCCGCGCGCAGGTATCCATCCTCCGCCAGCATCGCCGCCCGATGCTGACAGGTGTAGCTGTAGAGGGGTTTCATAGGATCCGGTCTCCCTGCCGTTTGGCGTGGAAGAGGTAAAGGTCCTGGGTGGCAGAGCGTCTCAGGATCTCAGCGGCCAGCCAGTCATGGCCTTCCGGCAGGACGACCGGGACGGCCATCATGTCCGCTGCCGCTGCCTCCGCCCTCCAGGTCAATGAGGATGTGATGATGTAATAGTCGGCCGCCGGTCGGGTGCCGTGTCGTTTGGGCCACGCTGCCTTGACGTTGACATGGTTGACCCGGAGGCCTCCGTGAATGACTTCACCGATGGCCCGAGGGATCGACTTGTTCAGCGAATAGACAAATATCTGGCCCGTGAAGGCCCGCCTCACCCGAAACGTCGCAGATAGGGTTCCTTGCGGTCGCAGCATGCCTCATAGAGGCTGGTGGGCAGCCACTTCCGGGCAGCGTCTTTGTCGGGCATGGTGCGCATCACGCGCTTCAGCCAGTCGGTTCCCTCGGCCGCGTCCGCCTCGACCAGGACCCCGATGGCCTTCATCGGGTTGAACTGGAGGTTGCCCTCCTGAAGCTTGATGCCGAGACCCGTTGCATCCTGATAGCTCTCGCCCAGGACGAGGTGCTTGGCGATGCGCCGGCGGGTGGTCTCCCACTCGGCATTGATCTCCGTTCTCTCCTTGTCGATCCGGAGTAGCTCATCGAACAGTTGAGCGATCTCCGCAACTTTGCCTGTTGCCGTCGTCATTCCGGCTCACTCCTCCGGGGCTGGCTGTCTAGCCCCGGTCAGGTACTGCCCCTTGATCCGCCCCCCGTTGGCGGATCCCGTCCATGCCTTGCGTTCTCAGAAGTTTCTAGCGTCCCGCTCATCCTTGTCGATCCGGACATTCCTGGCCAAGTCGATCATCGACATTCACCCGAACAGGGGTGAGTCGCTCACTCTCCGTGGGCATCCCGACCTCGCTCATCCTCTTCCCCAGGGTGAGTCAGGTCACATCATGCGGATCGGCGCGGTTTCGGCATCTGCTCGGACAGACGTTCCACCTCATCCATGTCAACTCGGATGAAGCGCTCGCCGACCCGATAGCCGGTCAGCTTGCCCTCATCGATCCACCGCCGGATGGTCTTCGTGCTCACGCCCAGGTGGGTGGAGGCATCCGGCAGGCTGCCGAGTCGCTTCGGTGGATCCTTCGCCCGTTTGGTGGTTCCCATCCGGATCCCTTCCCTGTTGGGTGATCAGGTTCTCCCTATAGCTGCCCATGTCATGCGCTAGGCATTCCTAGGACGTCATGGGAGGACACTATGCCGGGTGATCTGGCCTGTCAACCCCCCGGAATGTCTAGGGCACGAGATACGCTGGCATGGTGACCAATGTCCAGTCATGGGTAGCCATGCGCCTACATAGCCTCCGGTCGGAACGCGGCTGGTCTCAATCGAGACTGGCCACCGAGGTCCGCCGGCAGGGATTGACCTGGAGTCCCGGCACCGTCGCCCAGATCGAACAGGGGACGATGCGCGCGGATCGGCTGGCCGAACTGGCAGCCCTCTGCGCTGCCTTCCGGATCCCGCTGAGTGAGTTCCTAGGGCCGGAGGACCCGCCGGAGGCTCTCCACATGCCGGATGGCCGGCCGGTCCCTCTGGGTGGACTTCAGGCCGCCCTACGAGGCGCTCCGATCGAGGACGAGGCGGAGGTTTCCAAGGAGGACGATCCCTATGAGGTTGCCCGCCTCGCGCGGCGTGCCGATATGGATCCGGCAGAGTTTCGGTTCTTCTTCAGCATGACGTTTGAGAGAAAACATATTCTCTATCTCAGAGACGAATTGGTAATGTGGCATATGTCATTGCCGTCACCCGTTTCCTGGATAGATTGTTATCGGCGCGTCCTGCCAGAGGATGAACGAAGGTGGTTTGTCATCCCCGGAGATAACTCCTCATTCCGCGCGATGCGCGGCCATGCCTCGCGCTGGATCATCCATCAGGTGAAAGAGAGAAGTAAGAAAGTCCACCCGAATGACGAGTTGGTTCGCCAGTTTCTTTCGTCAAACCTCGCGCATGAATCCGCGCATGAACTTCTACACAAAACTTGGGCAGACGAAAGGCCCGACGATCGGGATGATCAGCCGGGCCTTGTCGAGAACGATAATGTCTAAAGTTTCACTCTCCGGAAGAGATCGTCGACCGCCTGCCGGTCGGCAAACATCGCATCGATTCCAGCGGCAATCTTCGCATCGCCGCCCATTGTCGCATGCTGATAGATCATTGCCGCTTGCTGAGATGAATGCCCGAGTCGGCGCATGATGTCCTTCAGGGGCGCGCCGGTCATCGTGGCCAGCAATGCCCCGGTATGGCGGAGATCGTGAACGTGCAGGTCCGGCCGGCCGATGGCCTCGCGTGCCGGATAGAAAACCTTGTAAAGGCTGGACGGCGCGAGGAACCGCGTCGGATCCTGCCGCGCGGGGATGAACAATGCATCGTCGCCGAACCCGACATGATCCCGCATATGCGCCTTGATCATGGGAATGAGGAACGTCGGGATATCGATCATCCGGACACCGGCCTCGGTTTTGGGCGGACCCTCCACCGCGCCGACGCCGCTGACCCGCGAAACGCCCGAACGGACCACAATGAGTCCGGCCCCGTCGTCCAGGAACTGGAAGTTGCCGCGACGAAGCGCAGTCAATTCGCCGAATCGCAAGGCGCAGAAGCCCGCCACCAGGATAGGAATACGATAGCGTTCCGGCAGCGCATTATGGAGTTCGATCAGTTCATCGATGGTCAGCGGTCGAGGCCTATGCTTGCGCGGTGCCGCCACATTCCGCAACTGGCAGGGATTGTCCTTGCGGTATCCCTTGGAGATCGAGTCCTGAAGCATTCCGTGAAGGAGTGCGTAGACCTTTGCCCGCATGTTCGGCGCCTCTGGATCCATCGATTCATACCAGTTGCCGACATTGACCGCCTCTATCCGATCGAGGCGAGAGTTCCTAAACGCCGGCAGAAGAAACCGGTCGAGATAGCGCTGGTATTCATGGACGGTGCGCGGGGACAACTTCTTGGCCGTTCCGCTGCCATCGATGCGCGCGGCCATCCAGCGTTCCGCATACTCGCCGAACAGAGGAGGGACGCCCTCCTCTCCCTTGGCCGGTGCCTGCCAGTTGCCGGAGGAGATGTCCTCCTCCACCAGCGCCAACCAGCGTTCCGCATCGGTCAGGTTCGCGAACGTCTCGGGCGCGTTGTGGACGATCCCATCGGGGCCCAGATAGCCGGCCTGGTGCCGGCCGATCGAGGTCGTCCGGATCCGGCCGAACGTCCGCCTGGTGCGCCTCTGAGGCTTGCGCTTGCCTACCATGATCATGCTCCTTGCATCAGTGCGATTAGGATGTCATCCTATGTCCTCCCAAGGGATAGCATGGCCGGACAGCGCGCGCCGGCCAGTGCCGTCTGAACTGGGCCGATGGGACGTTTTGCCTGGTCAGGATGGGTCGCTAGAGTCTGGGCGCGCCTAATTCAATCCCAGTATCGCCCACACCACGTTTTGCCTGATCAGAGGCCATATGGACCATGATCGACTTCCTCCGGTGCAAGATTCAGTGCAAGAGGAGGGCCGCTATCGCACCGCCGATCCGGTGCGAGACTCCCAACCGACTCCCATCTATTGCACTGGCCGATATCGCCTCCTGGACCCCTAGGAGAACCTAGGATCGATCCCATCGAGGTGCCGGACAGGGGGCCTCCCGATGATCAGGAGATGATCATGAACAAGATCAAGAACGCCAGGCTGACCGAGGCCTCGATCGGGGGCTTCCCGGTGCGGATCGCCCCGCCATGGATGCGCGAACATCTGGCAGCGGTCAGCCATCCCCTACCGCGCGAGGAGGCCATCCTCTCGATCTTCCGGGCCATCGAGGCCAATATCGAACTCGGCTATGGCGAGGACGGCGCCCTGCGTCCGGCCATCGCCAAACTGATCGAGGCAGCGGAGACCCTCCTGAATGCCGACCTCGGCCGGCTGGATGGCGGGCAGCTATGGCTGGTCCTCGATGATTACGCGCGGCAGATCGAGTTCTCCCTCGATGCCGGGGCGTTCCTCGATGAACTCGCCGACACCGGATTCGTGAATCAGGATGACGACGTTGCTGCGATCGTTGAGGAGTTGCGGGCATGACGCGCGATGACTGGATGACCCAGGATGACAACCGGCGGACGAAGGTCCGCGCCGATTCGATGAAGGTGATCCGCGCCGCCCGCGCGGATGACCGCCTCCTGATCGGCCCGATGCGGAATCCGGTGATCGTCCTCTCCAACGATCCGCAACTCCAGCGGATGACGATCAGCTATGAATCGGATCGGTCGCGGACTCTCTCCGGCCATTACTCGATGTGGGTCGAACAGGGGTTCGTGAAGGCATGATCGAAGCCCGCTGCCAGACCTGCGACGAAACATTCAACCCGATCGATGAGAACGACACCGAACACCTGGAGAAACTGGATGGGACCGAATGTGGCGGACAAGGCATCATCATCGGCCGATCGGTCGAGGCCTTGCCCATGTGAATGCAACTCCGGCGGTTTCTGCGGGGGCTGCGGCCATGCCGGGTGTGGCGGGCGCCGATGAGGGGATTGTTCATCCTCTGGTCAATTGCCAGGAGGCAGCCGATCGGCAGCCTCCGGCGGATCGGCCGGAGGAATGAAGATAGGCATAATCGCATAGCTTGAACACTGAAGGCGGATCCCGATCGGGGTCCGCCTTCGTTGCTGTTCCGGGGCGCCTATCCCTCGAATCGACAACTTCTGCCATGATGACCCGCGACAGGGAATCACCCAGCGGGGTCGGAAGGGGACTCAGTGGTATCTGAAGAACGGCAGGCCAGGAGGGAACGCGCGCGGATCGAGGCCAGACGCAGCGCGAACGGGAAGGCCACTCAGCCGGCTAGGACACGACGCAAGCCCGCCACCAGGGCGGATGACCAGGGGAAGGATTCAGCGGTGGTAGCGAGGACCTCAGCAACGAAGGAGGCCATACCCGCCCAGACGAAGCCAGCCGATCGGGATCGACGGATCATCCCGGAGTCGCCAGAACGTCAGGCAGCGCGCGCGCTGGCCAGCCTGAACGCAGCGGAGAAGTCGAGGGCGGCGCGGCAGGCGGCAGCGGAGGCGAAGACGGCAGCGGAGGTGAAGGCAGCCGCGCGGCAGCCGGCCAAGAGATCGACCCAGCATGAGGCGCCGGTCGAGGTCTCCGTCGAGGCGGCGGTCGTCCATATGAACGTCGATCACCTTCAGTGCCGGGACTTCGGGCATTCGTGGCGGCCGTTCAGCGCGCGCTGGATACCCAAGTTCAACCAATACGAGTCGCAACTGAAGTGCCTCCGATGCAGTACCGTCCGGACTCGGTTCCTCTCGCGAACGGGTGCGCAGATATCCAGCGCTTACGATTATGCGGATGGATATCAGATCAAGGGACTCGGCCGATTGACCGGGGTCGATAGGGATGTGATCCGCCTTCATTCCATTCTGGCGGTGATCGATAAGGAGGCCGGCTAATGTTCCTCACCACGTTGATGAACTGGGTGGTATGGGCGGCGGTGGCGTTCTCGATCCTGGCGACGATCGTCAACATCAAGGCATGGCGGAAGACCCGCCGATCCTGCCGGCAGATCCTCGCGCGCTGGCAGACGGAGTCGCCTCCGGTCGGCGAGGCGGAGGTCGTCCTGAAGACCGGGGACCGGATCCATCGGCAGCCCTATCTGGCCCAGGTCAGCTACGTCTGGTTCCTGCCGCTGCCGGATCCATCGCAGGTCGAGGAGGTCCTCGTCGACAATCCGCCTCAGACGGTTGTCCTGCCGGTGCCGGAGGGGCTGCCTCGATGGCCGTAGACACCATGCCGGCCTTGATCATTCCGGCGGATCCCGCCCAGGACTGGCGCATCATTGAACTTTCGAGGCGGGGTGGCCCGCAACTGAAACAACTCCAGGATGCGGTGGGCGGCTATCTGGAGGCGGTCCGCCTGCCGGCCATGGGCCTGCTCTG
>Ga0207658_10003058_pt1 | contig 11972 bp, 10 predicted proteins | sample KBSS33metaG_FD_184322 | JGI IMG/M metagenome (GOLD analysis project Ga0207658, IMG submission 184322) | Switchgrass rhizosphere microbial communities from Kellogg Biological Station, Michigan, USA - KBS S3-3 metaG (SPAdes) (version 2) | ecosystem: Host-associated > Plants > Roots > Rhizosphere...
CGCCGTCCGCTTCGACCAGATCGTCTTCGCCTTCGTCCTCGTCGGAATCGCCGCGCTGGCGCCGCTGTTCCTCGAACCGCGAGCGGCTTTCGCCGAGCACGCGGAAATAATGGTCCGCATATTGCAGATAATATTCGGTCTGGACCCGGTCGCCCGCGAGCTGGGCGTCGCGCGCCAGGCTCTTGTATTTTTCGAGCAATTGGGCGGCATTGCCGCGCTGACGGTTATCCTGGCGGTTGCCGGGCTGTCCGCCACCGCCGCCGCCACCGCCGCCAATCTGGCGTTGTCCACCGCGGCCGCGCCGCCGGCCACCCTGCTGTCGATTGTTGATCAAATGCACTTCCCTACCAAAGCAGAAGTCTTGCCCCTTTGGCCTCAGGCGGACAGGGTCGGCGCATATTGCTCCGGCTCCTGACCCTCTCGTTCCGGTCTAAGCGCGAAGCGCGAAGTGGACGGCCGATTGCGTCGGGGGTGGGTGGGTCGCGCTCTACAGCTTGCGTGGTGGAGCGGGACCGGCCCTGCCACCGATGTAGTGTCCCCAAACACCGATGCCAAGCGATTTCGTTCAAGCCCAGGTGAGCAGCACAGCGCGGGGGCGGCCGCCGAGGTCGTTGGCGACCCGCGCTTCGAGCCCGTTGCGGGCGAGCAGTCGGGTCACGGCATCGGCCTGGTCGAAGCCGATCTCGATCGCCGCGATCCCTCCGGGATTCAACAGCCGCGGCAGCTGCGGCGCCAGCGCGCGATAGGCGTCGAGGCCCTCCTCGCCCGCGAACAAAGCCTCGTCAGGCTCATATTCGCGGACTCCGGGGCCGAGCTCGGCGCCGTCGGCGACATAGGGCGGGTTGCACAGAATGAGGTCGAATTTCTCGACCAGGCCCGCCGCCCAGTCCGCCTGGACGAGCTTCAACCGGCCTTCGAATTCCAGCCGGCGCGCGTTGGCGGCGGCATAGGACAAAGCGCCGCGCGATACGTCGGTGCCGATACCAGTGGCCTCCGGCCACACGTCAAGCGCTGCGAGCAGCAGGGTCCCGGGTCCCGTGCCCAGATCAAGAATCCGCTTGGGCGCGTCCTTGCCGTCAAAATGCTCGATCGCCGAGGCGATCAATACTTCGCTGTCGGGACGCGGGACGAGCACGCCGGGCCCGACGTGGAGTTCGATATTCCAGAAGGCGCGGCGGCCGGTGATGTAGGCGATCGGTTCCCCCGCCTTGCGCCGTTCGACCATCGTCCAGAAGCGCTCCGGGACCTTTCGGTCAGGCGGTGACAGGATCAGCTTGTCGCGGTCGATGTGCAGTGCCTCGGCCATCAGCAACTCGGCATCGAGGCGTGCGGTATCGCTGGTTTTGTCGAGCTGGCGCGCCGCATCGGCGAGCGCGCGGGAAATGACTTTCACTGGTCGTCGAGGCCCGCCAGCCGCTCGGCCTCATCCTCGGCAATCAACGCGTCGGTCAATTCGCTTAAGCCCGGCCCCTCGAGGATCGCCTCGAGCTTGTGCAGCGTCAGATTGATGCGGTGATCGGTCACGCGGCCCTGCGGGAAATTGTAGGTGCGGATGCGTTCGGACCGGTCACCTGAACCCACCATGGATTTGCGTGCGCCGGCGCGTTCGGACGCGAGCCGCTCGCGCTCAAGCTCGAACAGCCGCGTGCGCAGGACCTTCAACGCCTTGGCCTTGTTCTTGTGCTGCGACTTCTCGTCCTGCTGGATGACCACGAGCCCCGTCGGCAGATGGGTGATGCGCACCGCGCTGTCGGTGGTGTTGACCGACTGGCCGCCCGGCCCCGACGAGCGATAGACGTCGATGCGCAAATCCTTGTCGTCGATGTGGACGTCGACATCCTCGGCCTCGGGCAGCACCGCGACGGTCGCCGCCGAGGTGTGGATGCGCCCGCCGCTTTCGGTCGCCGGCACCCGCTGCACACGATGGACGCCGCTTTCGAATTTCAGCCGGGCGAACACCCCGGCGCCGTTGATCGAGGCGATGGCTTCCTTGTAGCCGCCCAGCTCCGACGCGCTCGCGCTGATCAGTTCGAAACGCCAGCCCTGCAACTCGGCGAAGCGCTGGTACATGCGCAACAGATCGCCGGCGAACAAAGCCGCCTCGTCGCCACCGGTGCCGGCGCGGACTTCGAGCATCGCCGCGCGGTCGTCGGCCGAATCGCGCGGCAACAGTTTTACCGCGAGCGCACGCTCAGCATCCGGCAGACGATGCCGAATGTCCTCGGCTTCCACCGCGGCCATTTCCTTCAGTTCCGCCTCGGCGGTGGGGTCGGCGACGAGGCCGTTGAGCACTTCGAGTTCGGCGCGCAACCTACGCACTTCGCGCGCCGCGGCGGCGACCGGCTCGATCGCGGCATAATCCTTGGACAGTTTGACAAACTCTTCGGGCGACAGATCGCCGCGCGACATCGCTTCGGACAGCTCGTGCTTGCGCGATTCGATCGACGCGATCCGTTCCGACGAAATCTGGGTCATGCGGGATCCGGCTCCGGCCAATCGAAGCTCCCCAGCACCGCCTCGGCACGCACTTCGCCCGATGACTTCACCCGCGACGTGACGCGCTGATCCCCAACCGACAGAATGAGAATCTCGCTCGCCCCGCGCTTGACCGCCCGATCGAACCGTTTGCGCGGCGACCCGGTCGCCACGATGTCGCTCGCCAATCCCCGCGCTCGCAAATGGGCCAGCACTTTCGCGCCGGCGGTCTGCGCCCGGTCATCGTCGAGAACAATCACCACGTCGAGGGTTTCGGCGGGCGGGGCGTCGATCATCATCGCCAGCCGCTCGATCCCCGCCGCCCAACCGATCGCCGGCGTGTACGGGCCGCCAAGCGTCTCGATCAGCCCGTCGTAGCGACCGCCGGCGATCACCGTGCCCTGCGCGCCAAGCCGATCGGTGACGAATTCGAACGCCGTGTGGCGATAATAATCGAGCCCGCGGACCAGGCGCGCATTGCGCGTCCAGGGAACGCCCGCGGTATCGACGCCAGCGATCACCGCCGCGAAGAAATCCGCTGCTTCGCTGGTCAGATAGTCGTCGACGCTCGGCGCGTCGGCGCAGATTGCGCGGTCGCGTTCGTCCTTGCTGTCGAGGATACGCAGCGGATTGCGCTCGAGCCGGGCGACGCTGTCCTCCGACAGTCCGCCCCGGTGCGACTGGAAGTAATCGACCAGCGCCGAACGCCACGCGTCGCGCGTTTGCGGATCGCCGAGCGTGTTCAATTCGAGCGTCACGCCGTCGGCGATGCCGAGTTCGCGCAGCAGTTGGTAGCCGAGGCTCAATATCTCGACGTCGGCCTGCGGCTCGGCGGCGCCGATGATCTCGGCGTCAAGCTGATGAAATTCGCGGAAGCGGCCCTTTTGCGGCCGCTCGTAACGGAAGGCCGAACCGTGGGTCGCAAGCTTGAGCGGCACGTGCTGCTGCCAGCCCTCGCTTAAAAAAGAGCGGCAGATGCCGGCGGTGAATTCGGGCCGCAGCGTAATCGAATCGCCGCCGCGATCGTCGAAGGAATACATTTCCTTCGACACCACGTCGGTGGTCTCGCCGATGGTCCGCGCGAACACCTGGGTCGGCTCGATCGTCGGCACTTCGACCCGCTTGAAGCCGAACAGGCGGCGCACGCGATCGAACGCGGCGACCACCGCGGCGAGGCGGTCGGCGTCTTCTCCGAGCAGGCTTTGCGTGCCCCGAACGGGCTGAACAGGCGTCATTGCGCCGCGCTTAAGCACATTTCTGCGAAATGCGGAATCAGCCTGTCGGCGATGTCGTCGATGGCTGTTGCTGCTGCCGTTCCTGGATCGCCCGGCGGAAGAAGCTCGGCGGCGGGAGGAACAGCTTGCGAATGGTGATCCCGATCGTTCGCCCGAGCGGGTCGAGCAGGTCCGGCTGGTAGGTCAGCGGGACGTCACCGGCCGCATTGCGCACCTTGGGCTTGGCGTCGAAGATGTTGCTGACGTTGAACTGCACCTGGGCGCCGCGCAGCCATTTGTGCTTGAGCACCAGTTCCGGAATGTCGCCCGGGTTGGCGAACAGCCGGAGATCGAAAGTCGCCAGCGGCGAAAAGCGGAGATCGTCACCGGTCAGGCTGTCGACCCTGGTGCCGCTGCGATAATTGGCGCTGAAACGGGCGCCGAGGCCGTTGTTGGCATAGCCGGCGCGTGCCTCGACCAGGTGGCGCGGCGTGCCGCCGCTCGAACCCGCCGCATCGCCATGCAGATAATCGAGCGCGAAACCCGGGGCGATGGTCACCTTGTCGGTAAAGGTGATGGTGTCGGTCAGCGAGAAGGTCAGCCGCCCGCGATTGCCGCCGCCACCGCCGAAACCGCCGCCGCCACGCCCGCCGAACCCGCGGCCGCCGTCACGGCCCCCGTCCGATGGCGGGGGAGCAGCGCCCTGGCCGCCTTCGGGCGGCGGCCCGCCCGGCGAGCCGGTCTGGCCGGCCGCGCGCGGCGCAAACCCGAATTCCTTGCGCATCTGGTCGAGCAACGCCTGCGATGGACGCCGCGACTTCAATGGCTTGGAAAAATCGAAGCCGACGCGCAGCTGGTCGCGCTGGCTATGGTCGAAATTGACCGGCGTTAGGTCGACGCTGACCAGCTCGCCGGTGCATGGCTGCGGGGTGCACGACGCGCGGATGAAGCGTCCGGGGAAGGCGTCCTCGATTGCCGGGGTCACCGAAAGACTGGAGACCGGGTTTTCAACCCGCTGGTGGACGTAATCGGCGCGTAAACGCAGATCGAGCTTCGCCGACGGTTGCCAGTTGGCGCCGAGCTTGAACACGTTGCGGCGGTCCGACTCGAGATCGCGATTGCCGCCGGTGGTCGCGGTGACGATCGCGGTTTCGCCCCTCGTGAAATCGAAAATCCGCGAGTCCGGCGTGACCAGGATCGGGTCGCCCAATTGCTGGATGGTCGGCGGACCCTCCTCGCGAGTCCAGCTGGTGATCAGGTTGAGCCGGTCGACCGGCGACCAATTGGCTCCCGCGCCGATTGTCGTCAGTGTGCCGAAATCGGATAGCTGGTCGAGTTCGGCATTGGCGTTGAGCGTCAAATTGCCGAGCGCGCTGAATTCCCGGCCGCGGCGCGAGATCGGCAGATCGAGATTGACCGACGCGGTACCGGTCGTGCGGCTGAGCGAACCCGGAGTCTCCACCCCCAGCCGCCGGCTCTCGCTGTCGAGGCCGACCGAGCTCGCGCCGACCTTGAAGGTTGCGCCGGCATTTCCCGCCGGGACTTTGAATAAGGTCCCGTTGGCGGTTCCCGTAATGTCGCCCGAGGTCGTCGTTTCGCGGGCCCGATCGCGCGGGAAAACCGGATCGTCGCGATCGGTGCCGGTGGCGCTGCGGTCCCAGTCAGCGTTGCCGGTGACGTTGAAGCGCCACTGGGATTTGTCCCAGTTAAGGGTGATCCCCGCGTGGGCGCTGTCGCTCGACGTGTTGCGGTCGAGCGCGACCAGCGACGTATCACCCAAACCTATCAGCGAATGGCCTTCGACATGTTCGAGTTCAGTATTCAGGGTCGCCGAGACGTTGCCGAGGATCTGGCGGTTGATGATCGCCGAGCCGCGGACGTCGCGGCGGGTTCCGATCAGCGAGCGCGCGGCTAGCGCTTGTTCCTCCGTCGCGCCGGGTGGGATCGATTCAAGCTGGATGTCGCGCTCCGCCTCGGTCAGCATGCTGTTACCTTCGGCGTGGAGATTGAATTGCGTCCGGCCGTTGCGCTGGATCATCAGCCTGGTCACGTCGGCGCTGCCGCTCGCTTCGTCACCGGCGGTCGGGACCGTCGCGCCAAGCTGCGCGACGGTCGAACGGAAGCGCTGGCGGAGGACGATGTTCACGACGCGCTGGTCGGCGCGGTAGCCGTATTTGAGCGCGACCTCCTCGGGCAGAATTTCGACCCGCTGGATCGCTTCGGTCGGGATGTCGCGCATCTCGCGGAAGCTCGAGATCCGCTGGCCGTTGAGCAGCAGCAACGGCTGGCCGCCGCTGCCCCGGGCACTGCCGATTTCCGGCGCCAGTGCGTCGAGCAAATCGGTGATGCCGGTTGCGCCGGTTGCCCGGATATCGGCCGAGTTCAGAATTTTTTCCGGAGGGATGTCGCCGAGTACCGATCCGCGGGGGCGCTGGCCGGTAATGACGATGTCTTCCTCGTCGCCTTCGTCCCCGGTCGCCGGCGCGACGCTTTCGGGCTGCGCCGTGGCGGCGGGCGGCGCGGCCACAGTTTGAGCGAAAGCCGGCGCCGCGACGGGCAGCAGGGAGGCGGTGCCGACAAGCAGCGCGCTGGATGAAAATCGTGAAATCATGTGGGCGCCCTATCGTCGGCAACTGAATGGTTGATGACAACGTCCCGAACTTCGACAAAGTGCCGACAGCCGCCGACGAACGGGCTATGCGACAAAAAGGGGAGGGGTGCGATGCATAAACCGATTGCTCTTGGCGTCTTGATCGCGATTTCCACTGCGGTCCATGCACAGACCGCCGCCCAGGACAACGTCCGGACGTCACTGGAACGCATCGCGCGGATCGACCCGCAGCTTCATGCGGTGATCGCGATCGATCCGACAGCGATAGGTCAAGCGCGGGCGTTCGATGCGGCTCGCCGCACCGTCGGTCTCGTCGGCGGACAGCCGGTATTGATCAAGGACAATATCGAAGCCGCCGGACCGTTGCCGACCACCGCCGGCAGCCTCGCGCTCGCCAATAATGTCACCAACCGCGACGCCCCGCTGGTCGCGCGGTTGCGCGCGGCCGGGGCGATCATCCTCGGCAAAACCAACCTCAGCGAATGGGCCAACATCCGCTCCAACAATTCGATCTCGGGCTGGAGCGCGGTCGGTGGGCAGACCCGCAATCCGTGGGCGCTCGATCGCAATCCATGCGGATCGTCGAGTGGCGGCGGTGCCGCGGTCGCGGCCGGCCTCGTTCGGTTGGCGATCGGCACCGAGACCGACGGATCGGTCACCTGCCCGGCGGCAATCAACGGCATCGTCGGGCTGAAGCCGACCGTCGGGCTGGTCAGCCGGACACACATCGTCCCGATCAGCCACAGCCAGGATACGGCCGGTCCGATGACCGCGAGCGTGCGCGAGGCGGCCGCGCTGCTGACCGCAATCGCCGGCAGCGATCCCGCCGATCCGGCGACCGCCGAGGCCGATCGGCGCAAGACTGAATATGCGGCGCTGCTCGATGCGAACTCGCTGAAGGGCAAACGGATCGGCGTCATGCGCTTCGCCTCGGGTTTCGGCACCGACACCGCGTTCGCGACCGCGCTGGCGATTCTGCGCGAGCGCGGCGCGACCCTGGTCGAAATCAAGAAGTTCGACGACAGCGCGATCGGCAAGAACGAGCTGCCGGTTCTTCTCACCGAATTGAAAGCCGACCTGGGGACCTACCTCAAGGGCAGCCCGGCGCCGATTCCCGTGCGGTCGCTGGCCGACGTCATCGCGTTCGACCAAGCGCATCTCAAAAGCGAGATGAGCCTGTTCGGACAGGAGACCTTCGAACGCGCCGAGAAGACCAAGGGTCTGACCGATCTCGCCTATAAGAAGGCGCGGGCGGCGAGCTTCATGGCTGCCGGCCCAAACGGGATCGACAAATTACTGCGCGAAAATCGCGTCGTGGCTTTGATCGGCCCAACCATGCCCCCGGCGTGGAAGATCGACGCGGTCAATGGCGACCAGATTTCCGGGGGCGGCGCGGGATCCCTTGCCGCGGTCGCCGGCTATCCGCACCTCACCGTGCCGATGGGTCTGGTCAAAGGTCTCCCGGTCGGCCTCAGCTTTATCGGGCCCAAGTGGAGCGAGTCGCTCCTGCTGTCGCTTGGATATGCTTTCGAGCAGGCGCGCGGGCCTTTTCCGAAACCCAAATTCTACGCCTCGGTCGAGCAAAGCGCGGAAATTGCCCCGCACCTTGAACCGGCGCCGCGTTAGGAACTTTTTAGCTTCGGCGGGAGCATTGGTGTGGGGGGAGCAACCATGCCGCAAACACCTTCGCTCACCACGTTCGTCGTTGGCGACAGGCTGCCGTGGCCGGAAAGTTCGGTTGCCGGGGAACAAGCGCTGCCTTCGGATCCGGCGATCGTCTATCAGGCGGGGTTCGCCAAGCCGTGCACGCTGCGGAGAATCTCGGCCCTCGGCGCGATCGTTCGCGGCGAGTTGACCAACTCGCCCGACGAATGCGTCGCGCTCGAGCTTGAAACCGGTCAGCGCCCCGCCGGCACCATCGCCTGGCAAGATCGCGACGAGACTGGAATTGCCTTCAAGGAACCGGTGAATTTGGTGGCACTGATCACCCGCAAGCTGGTCAGCCAGCCGGTCGAGCGGCGCGCGGTGCCGCGAGTCGAACTGCGCTGCGACGCGTGGATCAAGGATGGCGACGAATTTGCCGCGGCAACGCTGCGCAATATCTCCGCGCGAGGCCTCCAGCTTGAGGGCGATTCGTTGCCGGTCGCCGGCGCGACGATCTCGCTGTTTGTGGAAGGGTTGAACATTCCTGCGGGACAAATTGTGTGGCGCAAGGACAATCTGGCGGGTGTGGAGCTCCAGCAGGATTTGAGCTGGGCTTCGATCATTCCATGGATTCGCGGTCTCAGCCGATCCGAAATGACATCGGGCCCACCGGTCGTAATCTAGACCGTCATCCTGAGCGCCGCGATCGCGGCGACGATGCCGAGAATCAGGAGCATCCGCACAAGCCCTGACGGCTCATGGAACCACAGGATGCCGACGAGCACCGTGCCGACCGCCCCAATCCCGCCCCACACCGCATAAGCCGTGCCCATCGGGATCGAGCGCGACGCAACCTCAAGCAACCCCATGCTGATCGCGACGGAAACTAGAAACGCGGCCGTCCACGGGCCGTTGCGGAAACCATCGACGAAGCGCAGCGACGTGGTGAAGCCGACTTCGAACATTCCGCCGACAACCAGCCACAACCAGGGCATGACATTCCTTTCACTGGACGAGACGGGAACGGGCGCTAACCTGCCACGCCATGGCGGAACGCAAGACCATCGGCAACATCGTCGCGCCGTGGCGCTTCCTGCTGTTCCTCGCGGTGCTGATCGCTGGAGTTCCCTTGGCCAACAGCTGGTTGCACAACCCCGCGCTCAGCCTGATGGCCGCGTTCGACACCGCGGCGATCCTGTTCCTCCTGACCTGCGCACCGCTGATCCATTCGCGCGACGCCAAGCTGGTCCGCAATCATGCCAAGCAGAATGACGCCAACCGCCGCGGCCTGATAGTGCTCACCGCGATCGTGATGATCGTGCTGCTCGCCGCAATCGGGGCGGAAACGATGGACCACCGGCCCGAACCCCTGACCAAGATCCTGGTTATTTCGACGCTGATTCTGGCCTGGCTGTTCGCCAACCTGGTCTACACATTTCATTACACCCACCTCGCCTATCGCATTGACAGCAAGACCGGCGATTCGGGGATCAATTTCCCCGGGACCAAGGACCCCGTCTATTGGGATTTCGTCTATTTCGCCTTCACGATCGGAATGACATTCCAGACCTCCGACGTGACGATCAGCGACGCGGTCATCCGCCGTTTCGTCACGCTCCACGCCTTTGCCGCGTTCATTTTCAACATCGGCGTGCTCGCCTTCACCATCAACGTGCTGGGCTCGAGCTAGCCGGTCGCTTCGATTTCGGGCGGAACGGCGGTCCGGCGAGATGCCGCGACCAAGCAGCCGCTGACAATCAGTAGCGCCCCGCCAAGCGTGTAGAGGGACACCCGCTCGTGGAAGATCAGCCAGCCGAGCGCCGACGCCCACAGGAATCCGCTATATTCGGTGACCGAAAGATAGCTGGCCTCGGCCCGCGCATAAGCCCAGGAGAAAATCAGCCCGCCCGCGGTCGACATCAGCGCGGCGACCACCACCCAGTGCCACTGGCCTTCCGGCCATACGGGAAAGCCGACAAACGGAATCGCCGCGAACCACAGCACCAGTACCGTCAGCGACTGGAAGAAATTGATTTCGACCGGTTTGGCGGCGAGCGATTGGTGCCGCATCAGCACGATATTGACCGCGTAGCACAAGGCCGAGCCGATGATCGCGGCGCTACCGAGCAAGACGCCAGGCGCCGCTTGCGCGCGTGCCTGACCCCAAACGATGGCGACCACGCCGGTGAAGGCGATGATCGATCCGACAATCGATTTCTTGCCGATCTGTTCGTGCAGGAACAGGCTCGCCAGCAGCAGCGAAATCAGCGGCGCGATGAAGGTCAGCGCGATCGCCTGCGCCAGCGGGACGCGGCCGATGCCCCAGAAGAACAGTCCGGCCATCACCATGACGACAATTCCGCGCCAGACATGAATTCGAAGCGTCGCCGCTTTCGGCCACTTGGGCCGGCCCGGGAGGTAAAGCCCGGAGGTAAGAACGAGGTTGGCGATCGAGCGCCACACGCTGACCGCGAAAATCCCGATCGCGAGCACCAGGCCTTTCATCACCGCGTCCATGATCGACAACACCGCGACCGCGGCGAGCGCGGCGGCGAAGGCATGGACGGGATGCTGGGTGACGCGGTTCACGCGCCGGGTGTAGCTGTTTAGTTGCCAGCGTCGAGAGGTGCGGTCGGCGCGGAGTCGATCAGCAGCGGCGGCGCCGAATGCGACGACAGGCTTTCGGAAATCGCTCCGCCTAGAATCAGAATCAACAGCAGCTTGGCCATGGCGCTAAGATGCGCCCCGACCCGTGAAAAAAGGCTAAATCACTCCGCCGCGTCTAGTGTTTTTTGTTCCATCCCGGCGGCTTCGATCTCGGCCGCCTTGGCTTCGACCAGCCGGACGATGTGATCGATCATGTCCGCGTCCTGCACGTGGTGATCGGTGACCCCGGACAGATAGACCATGTGCTTGCCATTGCCGCCGCCGGTGATGCCGATATCCGTCTCGCGCGCTTCGCCGGGGCCGTTGACGACGCAGCCGAGCACCGACAGCGACATCGGCGTCTTGATATGTTGTAGACGCTCCTCGAGCGCTTCGACGGTGCGGATCACGTCGAAGCCCTGACGGGCGCAGCTCGGACAGGAGACGACGCGCACGCCGCGGCTGCGGATGCCGAGGCTCTTGAGGATCTCGTAGCCCACCCGGACCTCTTCCTCAGGCTCGGCCGACAGCGAGACGCGGATCGTGTCGCCGATCCCGGCCCACAAGAGGGAGCCGATGCCGAGCGAGGATTTGACGGTGCCGCCGATCAATCCCCCCGCCTCGGTTACGCCGAGATGCAGCGGGCAATCGACCTGATCGGCGAGCTGCTGATAAGCGGCGACCGCGAGGAACACGTCGCTCGCCTTCACCGCCACCTTATAGTTGCGGAAGTCGTGGTCCTCGAGGATCCGGATATGGTCGAGCGCGCTCTCGACCAAAGCCTCGGGGCAGGGCTCGCCGTATTTTTCGAGCAGGTCCTTTTCGAGGCTGCCGGCATTGACCCCGATGCGGATCGCGCAGCCGTTGGCGCGGGCGGCGGACATGACCTCACGAACCCGTTCCTCCGAGCCGATATTGCCCGGGTTGATGCGCAGGCAGGCGGCGCCGGCGTCGGCCGCTTCGAGCGCGCGCTTGTAGTGGAAATGGATGTCAGCAACGATCGGGACGTTGGCCGCGCGGACGATTTCCTTCAGCGCCACGGTGCTTTCCGCCGTCGGACACGACACCCGCACGATATCCGCCCCGGCCTCCTCGCAGCGGCGAATCTGGTCGATCGTCGCCTTGGCGTCCTCGGTCGGCGTGTTGGTCATGGTCTGGACGCTGATCGGCGCGTCGCCGCCCACGGGGACGGTGCCGACCATGATCTGCCTCGACTTGCGCAGATCGATATCGCGCCAGGGACGAATTGAGGACATGACTTGCATATAGGCGTTCGCGCCTTGCCGGCAAAGCAAAGCCACTTGGATTCGACCTCCGCCCCTGTTTAAGTGGGTTAGCGGATTTAGAGCGGGGAACACCGAGTTGAATTCATCGACGATTGC
>Ga0207658_10003066_pt1 | contig 11945 bp, 6 predicted proteins | sample KBSS33metaG_FD_184322 | JGI IMG/M metagenome (GOLD analysis project Ga0207658, IMG submission 184322) | Switchgrass rhizosphere microbial communities from Kellogg Biological Station, Michigan, USA - KBS S3-3 metaG (SPAdes) (version 2) | ecosystem: Host-associated > Plants > Roots > Rhizosphere >...
GTTGTCGTCACCGCACCTTCGTCTGACGCCAAGACGCCAGCTAGCACAGTCGCCGCGCCGCAACCGATAAAGCAGCACAAAAATAGGAAGATCTGCGCTGCCGCTACTCCGGGTAGAGCACGCTGCTTCTCTGAAACGCAGACCGACGCAGTGCAGCCCGCCGGACTAGCGCCCCATGGCGTCACGCCGAACCTGTCGCCTTCGGGCCTGAGCCCAGCCGACCTGGCCAGCGCCTATTCGTTGCCGAATGGTGGCGTGGGGCAGACGGTCGCGGTGGTCGATCCCTATGACGATCCGAATGCCGAAGCCGACTTGGCGGTGTACCGCGCGCAGTACGGCCTCGCCTCCTGCACCACAGCGAATGGCTGCTTTCGTAAGGTAAACAAAGACGGTCTGAGTGCGCCGCTGCCGGTTGCCGATCCCAGCTGGGCCGCCGAAGTCTCGTTAGATCTCGACATGGTCTCGGCCGTCTGCCCCAACTGCAAGATCGTGCTGGTGGAGGCGGTATCCAGCTTCTTGGACGATCTGGGCGTAGCCGTGAATCGTGCAGTCGCCATGGGCGCCCGCTTCGTCTCGAACAGCTACGGCGGAGCCGACTTGTCGGGGTCGCCGAGCCTAGAGCCCTACTTCACTCATCCCGGTGTCGTCATCACCGCCAGCACTGGTGACAGCGGATCCGACGGTCCTTTTGGAGCCACCTACCCAGCGGCAAGCGCGGGTGTCGTCGCGGTCGGCGGAACGTCATTGGTGAGGTCGACGGGCGCATCGCGCGGATGGGCCGAGACCGCATGGTCAGGCACCGGAAGCGGATGCTCCGCCTACATTGGCAAGCCAAGCTTTCAAGCGCCGATCGCCACCAGCTGCGCCAAGCGTGCCGAGGCCGATATCTCCGCTGTCGCAGACCCCGACACCGGGGTCGCCGTCTACTTCACTTATGGTGGCCCAGGCTGGGCGATCTACGGCGGGACCAGCGCCGCCGCTCCGATCATCGCCGGCGTCTACGCCCTGGCCGGAACACCGAATCCCTCTATTCCCTCGGCCTCTTTGCCTTATTCACACTCCGCCAACCTCAACGATGTCACCACTGGAAGTAACGGCACCTGTGGGGCGCCATTGTGCAGCGCAGGCACTGGATGGGACGGCCCCACCGGCCTGGGAACACCGAACGGCCTCGCCGCCTTCGCTCCTCCCTCCTCGGTTGCCGGGGACCTGATCACCAACGGCGGCTTCGAAGCGGGACCGGCGGGCTGGCAAGCGACCTCTGACGCAGGGGTCTTCGACGCCGCCCTGGTGCCACCGTTCGCTGGTAAGCAGGCAGCCCTGACACGATCGGCGACCTCAGGCGGCATGGTCTATCAGAACGTCACAGCCGCCGTGAGCGCAGGCCAGACGTACTGCCTCGACGCCAACGTCGCGACCTGGGGATCCTTCGGCGCGGCCGCGGGAACGATCAAACTCCTTACTAATGCGGGTGATTCCTCAGCACATCACTTCGCTGGCCTGGGCGTCGGAGCGTGGGTACCTCAACAAGCATGCCTAACGACAACGACAGCGTCCTCCGGTCTTGTCGCGCAATTCATTCCTGACGTTGGCCCGGCAGTGCTGAGTATCGACAACGTCACTCTGACGCTCGATCGAGTCGCCAACGGCGGCTTCGAACTAGGACTAAGCGGCTGGTCGACGACCACCAACTTCGGCGTATACAGCAGCCCCACACTGACCCCATTCGAAGGCGCGAAAGCGGCCGCGACGAGTAGCGCGTCTGCCAGCGGCCAGTTCTACCAATTCGTCAACGGCGGCGTCAGCGCAGGCAAAACCTCTTGTTTATCGGCAGTATTCGCCGCGTCGGGACAGCCAGGCGCCGGTGTCACCATGCTGCTCAGCGGCGATGGCGGTGCCGCGGTGGAGACCTCCGGAAAGCACGTCTCGACCTCTGCCGTCGGTGTATGGAGCACCGCACAGGTGTGCATAACCTTTACTGCAGCACATACCCGTCTGCTGGCACAGTTCTACCCCGACCCAAACTCGGGAACGCTGACAATCGACTCAGTACAACTGAACTAGTCGTGTTGTCTTAGCCCCACAGCAGCGGAGTGTCACCGGTGGCGCCGAAGCTGAAACCACCATCGGCAACGCCGCTGTTGAAGCTGTTCTTCAGGTACCAGGTTCCGTTACGCACGACGCCGACCGTGACAGTGCCGTTGTGGTCCCAGTCGCCAGCGATCGGAATGTCACCGGGTGAGGCGAAGCTGAACGCAGTGACGCCTGTGTACGGCACATTCGCCGCAGCGAGATACCAGGTGCCATTCGAAGGGCGGAACACGCCGACCTTGCCGGTGCCACTGCCATTCCAGTCACCCACGATCGGAACGTCGCCAGGCGAAGCGAACCGCAACGTCGTGACACCCGTGTACGGCACGTTCGCCGCAGCGAGGTACCACGTGCCAGTCGATGGACGGAACACGCCGACCTTCTGCGTGCCACTGCCGTTCCAGTCACCTACGACGGGAATATCACCTGGAGAACCCAGGGCAAACGGTGTCACATCGGAGTTACCGCCGCCGGTGCCATTACGCAAGTACCAGACACCGGTGCTCTGCCTAAAGACGCCGACCGTACGCGAACCGTTGCCGTCCCAGTCACCAGTCACCGGCACGTCACCGGCATCACCGTAGGCAAAGCAACCGTCGCTCATGCCGGTGGTGTAGCTGACGCGCTGGTACCACATGCCGTTGCGTCGCACTGCTGGCATGTAGGTCGTCGGCGCAGCCGCCGCCGAACATGCCGGGCGGAACGTAGTGGGAACAACGCGCGTCTGATACTGCGGGAACAGCAGCGCGCCATGTCCGGGAGTGTTGAAGACATAGAGGCGCCCGGCGCCAGAAGAGGCCTGACCCGCTCCGGTATTGCCATTGCCTGCGGCCGAACCGACGACCACTTCGTTGGTGCCGTTGCCATCGAGGTCGCCAACAGCGGGCGTGCCGTAGTTCGAGTAGATGGTGCCGGTGTTCATGATCTGGGTACCGGCCGCGTTGTAGGCCCGGACTCCGAAGTTCGCGTCCGCTTCGATGACATCGGGGTTGCCGTCACCATCGACGTCGCCGACGACGGTCTGGCCGAAGAAGGCTCCACCGTTGATGTTGACGTCATCAGTCTTGGTCCATACGGCACTGACCGACGATCCGTTCTGACTCAGGCGGGTGATGTTCCCACCCACACAGGCGGTCGCCAAGCAGTTGGTGTCCGCGACGACGATGTCTGGGTGGCCATCACCGTCGAGATCAGCGACGGTCGGTCCGCTTAACTGGACCCCTGGCATGGTGTAAGTCCAGCGGATAGAGCCGTTGTAGTTGACGGCCCACACTTTGTGTCCACGCACGGTGCTGTTGGCCTCCGGGAAGAAGCCGGAACCGGAGATCACCTCAAGCCTGCCGTCGCCGTCGAGGTCGGAGAGCACCGGTGTGCCGTGCATGAAGGAGTCGGTGTTGAGCGGCCACCCAGGTAGCTCCGAACCGTCCGTGCGGAACGCGTGCAGCAACCCACCCTTGTGGATCGCGCCGTACGGTGGGCAGTTTCCACAGTCACTTTCGACGTCAGAACCCACAACGATCTCCGGGGAGCCGTCGTTGTTGATGTCGCCGACCGCAGCGCCAGAGGCGATGCCGTCCCAGACGTCACGCGGCCAGCCCGCGACGACCGAGCCGTTGCCGCGCCAGACATACATCTTGTGGCTGTACGAACCGACGATGACTTCCTTCACTCCGTCGCCATCTAGGTCGGCCAAGGTCGGGCTCGCTACAACTCCGGTGCAGGCGTTGGTGGCACAGTGCGCGGGGTAGTCGGCGTTCCAACCGGTGAACTGGGGCCAGCCAGCCTTCATTGCACCGGCGGCGTTCCACGCAAAGACCCAGCCGTTCTCGGAGCCAGCCACAACATCGGGCGAACCGTCGCCATCGATGTCGCCGACTGCAGGAGATCCAGTCACTGGGGTCGCGGCTGTGGTGTACGAGTCTAGGTAGCGAGACCAGCGCACGGTGCCGTTCTCGTTGTAGACGTAGACCCGGCCGTCCTGGGAGCCGATGACGATCTCTTTCTTGCCGTCGCCGTCTAGGTCAGCCAGGGTTGGCGATGAGAGCCGGAACCAGCCAGTGGTCGCAGTCGTGCCATCGATGATGCCGTCCTGCGCCCGCGCCGAGGAAATGTCTGTGTTAACCGGGAAGCCCGAGTGATAGACCACCGGGATAAAGCTCGCCAGATGCAGAGGCGCCGTCGCCGGGACAAGTGCCGAGCCGCCCGCGATCAAGGCCACGACGGCACCGGTGCGCACGCGCGCGACATTTTTCAAAACTCGGGAGGCCACATTTACTCCATGCAGTAGCGAACAGATAGCCCCCAGTGACTGATTAGATCGTAGGGCCTAAGGTCCCGCGGCGCGACTCGGAGAGGCCAATACCTCAGGAAATTAGGGGATTTCCCGCATCCAGAGACAAGGTTTGAGCGAGCGCACGACGCTAGAGGCTGAGCGGCTCGACCGTGATAGAACAGGCACGGAGTTCAAACGGGACATCTTGGTAGCTATTGGTCCCAGGCACCGCGACCCGCATCGTGTCCGAAAGCGGAGCATTGCAGCTTGACGAAGCAGTGAACTTGGCCTGCGCTACGGCGCTGGGTTGCAGGGCGATCACCGACGGATTCTGCCCGGAATGCGTCGCTGGTGAGCCGATCTTGGCGCCGTTGAGCAGCAGGCTGACCCCTGGGAATCCAGACAATGAGCAGGCCGCGCCGCTGACGTTGGTAACCCGGATCCTGCCGTAAGCGACCTGGTTGGCCGCACCAAGGTAATCGGCGGCGACCTTCACACCTGCGCGGGTACACGTGGGCACTTGCGCTGGCGCCGGAGTCGGCGTCACGGCTGGCGGTGCAGGACTGGCCGTCGGGCTCGGTGTCGCCGTGTCAGTTGGAGTCACCGACACACTCGGCGTGGCCGACGTCGTACTCGACGACGTCGCCGCGGGACTACCGTGCCCGCTCTGCGCCGAACTGCAACCCGAGGCGACTAAGGCCGCACAACTTCCGATGAGTACCAGCCGAGCGGTACGAATAACGCACTCCTGACGTCAATTGATTCGGAGATCGGTGACCCATGGCAGCGTACCTAGTGCGGTGCGCGGATCAGACTGGATCTGGCTCCAGAGCGCATTCCATGCCGCACCCGGATCCATGCTGTAACACGCGCCGTTGGCCTGCGCGCAGGCCATCACCTCAGTCAAGGCACCACCGAGATTAACCCGTGGCCAGCCGTTCACTGAGCCCGTGAGCGAGATGTACTTCCATTGCTTAGCCATCGTGGTGTTGTAGATCTGTGGCAGAGCGATCATCCGCGTGGGGGCCATACCTGCGCTGAGCTGGTAGAGGTAGGACGCCGTCCAGCCGTTATTGCATGAACCGTTCGGGGCACTCCAGTTGCAGCCGTCGGCACTGCCGTTAAAGACGAACGGCTGACCGGTGGCACCGAGGTAGCCCTGCAGCCACGACAGCGTCGCGGACGGGCCCGCCCGGAAGCCGGGCTCGATGTCGTTAGCTCCCACAATGGCGATGCCGGAGATGTACTTGCCTGCATACCGCGAGACAGGATTCACCACTTGAGTGGCCCAGTCCGCGCCGGTAGAGGCGTTCACCGTCATGTCGTTGTTGGTGCCCAGCGCGATCCAGACCGGGGCGCTTGGTTGCTGCGCGCTGGCATATCCGTCTACGTAGGCCTGAATAGCAGTGACCAGCGTCGCGTACGACACCCACGTTCCCACTGCGGACAAAGCGACTCCGCCGTTGCCCTGCCCACCGATATCGAGCAAAGACGCGTACCAGTGACCGCTGGGGTTGGCCGCGGCGTCCGCTGCACCCGCTGCACGCCAGTACGTCACATCTCCAGGACCGCCAGTGAGGTTGCGGATGTAACGACTACGGGCCAACGGCGGCGTGGTGGTCTGCGGGCCCGGTGAGGTGTAAGCAACGATGGTCGGAGTCAATACCTGTATTGAGCTTCCGACAGCGTTCTGTGCGGAGACCGCGAAGTGATATGCACCTCCGGAGGCGAGGCCGCTTACCGTCACCGAGCGCTGGTCAGCACCGACAACGGCGGTAATGCCGCCAGAGGAAGCCACAATCGTGAAGGTGGTGATCTGGGCCCCGCCGGTAGACAACGGCGCATCCCAGGTGATCGTCGCGACGCCGAATCCGGCAATCGCATTTTGGTTCAACGGCACCGAGGGCGCGGTGGCTCCGACTGCCACGATGTCACGGCAGCCAAAGCTCAGGTCGTTGCCTGGGCCGACATCGGTGACGGTAACGCAGACCATGTGCTCACCGCTGGTGGTGTTCAACGTTGTGGAGAAACCGTGCGCGGGGGCGATGTTGTAGGCGTTCGCGACATCAGGGCGTGACTGGTTGCCGGTAAGCACAGTGGTCACACCGACGAGGCTGACATTGACGCTCAGCGAGGCCGAGGTGTCCGGGTCAGCGGCCCACCCTGCGACGTAGATCTGCGTCGCGCTGGTACGACCCAGATAGTCGAGGATGCCGAAGGGACTGAAGCCAGTCTTCAACGGGATGCACCCGAGCTGTCCGTTAGTAGTCGCAGTGGCCTTGATCCCCACGGCACAGAAATTGATCTGGCCGTCTGGAGGCGTAGTAATAGTCGCGTCAAATCCATGTGCGGCGCCGTAGGTGGGGTACGCAGCGGCGATATCCGGTCGAGTCAGATTTGCCGCCAGTCGCTGCAAGCCACTGCCGTTGGCGAAGATGTCGACGTTGACTGAGGCCGCTGAGGTCGGGTCAATTGCCCAGCCAATCACCCGCAGTCCGCCCGGCACCTGCACGACCGTGTCCAGCCGGCCGATCACCGAGTTGTAGACGATCAGCGTGACGCAGCCAATGGTCGGGTTCGGGCTGACGCCGTCGGAGTTGATCGCTCGGGCACAGACGGTCTGGGTACCGGAGGGGATGTTGAGTACCAAGTCGAATCCATGGCTCGAGCCATATTCGGGGTACCCACCGCCGATATCAGGGCGCGAAGCGCTCGCTAGGACTCGCTGCTGTCCAAGGCCGTTGGCGTAAATGTCGACGTTGATCGGGGCTGTGGTGTTGGGATCAAGGGCCCATCCGATGAGGTGCACACCGCCGGACTCTTGCCGAACCATGTCTAATGAGCCGATCGAGCGTCCACTAACGAACACCTGGCGACAACCGATGTTGCGATCCAGGCCCTCATTCGGTGCATAGATGGCGATCGCGCAGACCGTGTACTGCCCCTCAGGCAGCGGGATATTGGCGTCAAAACCGTGCGCCCCGCCGACAGCAGGGAATGCCGAGGCGACATCTGGTCTGGCAAGGTTCGCGAGCAGTCGACGTTGGCCATTGTTGTTGGCATAAATGTCGACGTTGATGGGCGCAGTGCTTCCGGTGTCCAATGCCCAACCAACGACACGGACCGCACCAGGTACTTGGCGCACGACGTCAAGAGATCCAGCGATCGGTGACGAGGCGGCGGACGCTTCCGGAGAAACACCAACGAGCGAGGCGGCGATGATGAGCAGAAGAGACGAGATCAGTCTCATGCCATTACTCATCGCCCGCCACAGTCGTGTCTTTAGCCTCACCGGCTTCGGAAGTTACGTTTGATCGCTGCCGCGACTGACGCTACGCGTAATCTTGCCGTCAATCTGCTCAGGTAACAATCTTCTCGCCAGGCGTGGCGAACCTTCTTAGAAAATAAAGCTAACTTCGAACTAACGTTCCTGGGAAACGGCCATGTGTTCAGCGAGATCGGCGTCCACCATGCGTCCCACGATCTCGGCAAAGTCCACAGTCGGACGCCATCCCAACTCGCGACGCGCTAAGGAGCTATCTCCAAGCTGCTCAGCGGGATCTACCGGCCGGACGAAGGCTGGATCCACCTCAACCCGCTCCTGCCAGTCCATGATCCCCGCACGCTCAAACGCGGCGGCGACAAACTCACGCACCGAGTGCGACTCACCGGTAGCGACGATGTAGTCGCCGGGCACGTCGTGGCGAGCCGCACGGACCATCGCATCCACGTAGTCCGGTGCCCATCCCCAGTCCCGACGGGCATCGAGATTGCCAAGGCTCAGACGTTCGGCCTTGCCCACCGCGATCGCCGCGACGGTGCTGGTGATCTTGCGTGTCACGAACGCAGGTGGGCGCCGCGGAGATTCGTGGTTGTACAGAATCACCGTCGCGACATGCAGACCCCGGCTGCGAAACGCCCCTGCCATGTGATGAGCGAACGCCTTCGCCGCACCATACGGAGAGACAGGACTGATCGGTGTCCGTTCGGTCTGAGGCACCTCCGACGGTGAGCCGAAGATTTCAGCGCTTGAGGCCTGCACCACTCGGACCGGCGTCGAGGTACGTTCCTGCAACTTTAGGGCCGCCTCGAAGAGCGTGATGGCACCGACACCGGTGACCAAGGCCGTGATGCGCGGCATCTCCCAGGACTGAGCGACCGATGAGATGCCGGCCAGGTTATAGATAGCGGACGGCGCAATCTCGGCCACCAGATCACCGACCTGGACCGGGTCGACGAGATCACCGGAGTGCCAGATGATCCGCTCTTGATCCGCCTCGCTCAGACCACGTCCAGGCGCCAACGTGCCAGGCTGCGGCAGGCCGTGAGTTAGACCGTGAACCTCGCAACCTTCAGCAAGGAGACGTTCACAGAGATAACTGCCGTCCTGGCCTGATGTTCCAGTGACCAGTACGCGTTCGGTCAATTCAGTCCGCCTGTTCGGCGAGGTCAGCCTCAACCATCATGCGGACGAGTTCCGGGAAGGACACTTCCGGCTTCCAGCCAAGCTTCTTCTGCGCCTTCGATGAGTCACCGATGAGCAGGTCTACCTCGGCGGGGCGGAAGAAGCGCGGGTCCTGCACGACGTACTTCGACCAGTCTTCGATGCCGACGTGCTCGAAGGCAAGGTCTAGGTATTCACGGATCGAGTGGGTCTCACCCGTCGAAATGACGTAGTCGTCAGCCTCGCTCTGCTGCAGCATCAACCACATCGCGTTGACGTAATCGCCGGCAAAGCCCCAGTCACGCTTGGCATCGAGGTTGCCGAGCTGCAGCACGTCCTGCTTGCCGAGCTTGATCCGTGCCACAGCCTGGCTGATCTTGCGGGTGACGAATTCCGGTCCACGCCTCGGCGACTCGTGATTGAACAGCACGCCCGAGGAGGCGTGCATTCCGTAGGACTCGCGGTAGTTGATCGTCATGTAGTGGCCGAAGACCTTCGCAACGCCATAGGGCGAACGAGGCCAGAGCAGCGTCTCTTCTGACTGCGGCACCTGCTGCACCTTGCCGAACATCTCCGAACTGGATGCTTGGTAGAAGCGAACCTTGTCCATGTCGCTGCCTGCAAACAGGCGCGTTGCTTCAAGAATGTTCAGGACGCCCTGTCCGGTCACATCGCTGGTGATGTGCGCGTTTTCCCAGGAGTACGCGACAAAGGAGATCGCTCCCAGGTTGTAGACCTCGTCGGGCTGGGACGCCTCCAGTACGCGCCACAGACTGGAACTGTCGGTGAGGTCGCCGGTGAGAAGCTTCACATCCGGAACGGCCGCCTCGACCAGGGCACGCTTCGGGTTGTTCTGGCCACGGATCAAGCCGTAGACCTCGTAGCCCTTATCGAGAAGGAGTTCCGCAAGGTAGAGACCGTCTTGGCCAGTAATGCCGGTGATCAGTGCGCGTGCCATCGTCTCGAGTCGCTCCATCATCGCCGTGGGGATTCGGTCGGTGCCAGGTCGCTTCCGTCCGTCAGAGCCCCGGTTGTGCGGCACAGTTTACGACAGCTTTGTTGCACGATTCTCCGTCGGGAGTGCGCAAGGTAGGCATGGCTGCACGGAACGCGATCACCGCTGAGTTATCTTGTATGCCGTAACGGCTGCATAAATCTCTGTGCGCCATAGGTCAGACCGCCGGTCTGGGTCGGGAACTCGGGTGGATATGGCTGAAGCTGGGTCAGCAGAACTTGACGTCGTCGTCCTGGGCGGCGGCGGGCATGTAGGGCTCCCCTTGGCGATCGCGTTCGCTAACAGGGGCTTGAGTGTCGGAATTCACGATATTGCTAGCAAGGCCGTCGAGACCATCCGGCAGGGAAAGCTTCCATTTCTCGAAAATGGTGCAGAACCGGCCCTGCGTGAGGCCTTAGCAGCGGGGCGGCTACAAGCCACCACAGATCCGGCGATCGTCGGTAAAGCCGACGCCGTTGTGGTCGTCATCGGCACCCCCGTCGATGAACACCTCAACCCGGACCCCCATGCCGTGCCTAAGGCCCTGGCCGAGGTTATGTCGCATCTGCGCCCCGGCCAGCTCCTCGTGCTGCGCAGCACGGTGTACCCCGGCGTTACCCGTCGAGTCGAAAAGTTGATGGCTGACGCCTCACTGGACGTCGATGTGGCGTTCTGTCCGGAGCGGATCGCTGAGGGCAAGGCGATGGAGGAACTCTTCTCGCTGCCGCAGATTGTTGCCGCACGCACTCAAGAAGTGACGGCGCGAGCGACCAAGCTGTTCAGCGTCCTCACCGAGAGCATCGTCGAGCTCTCCCCTGAGGAAGCCGAACTCGCGAAGCTGTTTACCAATACCTGGCGCTATATCAAGTTCGCCGCAGCCAACCAGTTCTTCATGATGGCTAATGATCACGGCCTTGATTACGACAACATCCGCCGCGGCCTCGCCCAGGATTACCCTCGTGCTTTCGACATGCCTGGGGCCGGCTTCGCCGCGGGGCCATGTTTGCTTAAAGACACGATGCAACTGGCAGCGTTCACCGACAACTCGTTCGTTCTTGGCCATTCAGCGATGCTGGTGAACGAGGGGCTGCCGCTCTACGTCGTCTCCCACCTCGAGAAAAGCTACGACCTTGCGAACCTTTCAGTCGGCATTCTCGGTACGGCATTCAAGGGTGAAAGTGACGACACTCGTTCCAGCCTTGCTTATAAACTAAGGCGAATCCTGCAGTTCCGCGCGAACGAGGTCTACGCAACCGACCCCTATGTGACGACCGACCCATCGTTGCTGCCTTACGAAGAAGTACTCGCCAAGTCGGATCTGCTGATTATCGCGGCGCCACATAAACGGTATGCCGATATCGAGACCTCAATGCCTGTCATTGATGTCTGGAACATGCTGGGCAAGGGCAGCCGGATATGAGCCTGGCGATCTCGGTCGTAATCCCCGCCTACAACGAGGGACCCGACATCGTCCCTGTGCTCGATCGCATCTTCGACGCTGTGGAATCCGAGTGCGAGATCCTCGTTGTGGTGGACTTCCCGGAAGACACCACCGTGCCGGTCCTTGAGGCCTATAACGAACGCGAACCGCGGCTGAAGATCCTGATCAGCACCTATGGACGCGGACCGGCCGCGGCGATCCGCTACGGCATCGACCAGGTGAAGAACCCCGTCGTCGTGGTGACGATGGCCGACGGTTCGGATGATCCACGCCAGATCGACGCACTAGCCCGACTCGTCGACCGCGGGGTGGTCGTTGCCGCCGCATCGCGTTACTCCGCTGGCGGCCAGCAGGTCGGCGGCCCCTATCTCAAAGGCTTGATGTCGCGCACCGCGGGAACGTCACTGGGACTTATCGGCCGTGTCGGTACCCGAGACGCAACCAACAGCTTCAAGGCCTACTCAACAGACTTCGTCCGCGAGGTCGGGATCGACAGCCGCAGCGGATTCGAGATCGGCCTTGAACTTACGGCGAAAGCGCGACGACTGCGCCGACCGGTCGCTGAAGTGCCGACGATCTGGCTTGACCGCACCGCAGGCGACTCCAACTTCCAACTACGTGCATGGATTCCCCGTTACATGCGCTGGTACCGTTTCGCCTTCGGACCGCCCATGACGCCGGCACAAGTGGCACAGGCGTCGCG
>Ga0207658_10003073_pt1 | contig 11936 bp, 10 predicted proteins | sample KBSS33metaG_FD_184322 | JGI IMG/M metagenome (GOLD analysis project Ga0207658, IMG submission 184322) | Switchgrass rhizosphere microbial communities from Kellogg Biological Station, Michigan, USA - KBS S3-3 metaG (SPAdes) (version 2) | ecosystem: Host-associated > Plants > Roots > Rhizosphere...
TGCTGCTGCGCGCGCCCCGAGTCGCCGACGACACCGGGCGCGCGCAGCAGCACCTGGTTCAGTGGCGTCGCGTCGCCCAGCGGCAGCTTGTCGATGTCGGCGCTGTCGAAGCGGTAGATCGTGCTGCCGGTCTCGGGCGAGAGCGAGCTGCGCGCTTCGTCGAGGCGCTGGCGCACGCCCTTGACCTCGACCGGCTTGAGTTGCGTGATCGGCGCGCTGGCCGAGGGGGCGGGTACGGCGGGCACGGCCTGCGCCAGTGCGTCATCGGCCGCGTGCGCCGGCGCGGCGGCGAAGGCCAACGCGCACGCGCCGGCCAGGGTGGTCAACTTGAACATGGGGATCCTGATCTGAAAGCGGAACGCGCGAGCGCACGCCCATCGGCGCAGCGTCGCGGGCGACGGGGCTCAGATCAGGACAGGTGGGGCGCGGGAACGGAACGCCAGCCGCAGCGCAGCCGGCGCAGGCGTGTCGGGAAGGGCGCTGCGTTGCGCATGCTGCGCCAGCGCGGGCGGCAGCGGCGTGGCACTGCTGGTCGCGGCGGCGCCGAGCGCACCGAGTGCCAGGCACTCGTCGCAATGGTCGGCCGGCGCACCGGCCTTGCCGGCCTTGGCCTGCGTCGCCTCGATCGCATGCGACAGCCAGTGCAGCGCCGCGGTCTGCTGCGCGAACAGGAACGCCAGCGCCAGCAGGCCGCGCGCGGCGAACTGCTTCAACGAGGGCCGAAGGCGACGCATCGCGCGAGTCTACGACACCGATCGCTCAGCCGCCGCCCTTGCCCAGGCGCAGCAGATCGGCCGCGCCGCCGGCCGCGAGCAGCCCGGTGCCGGCGTAGATGCCGAGCTTCTCGCGCGTGTCGGCGATGTCGAGGTTGCGCATCGTCAGCTGGCCGATGCGGTCCTGCGGCGAGAACGCGCCCTCGACCTTCTCCATGCTCAGCCGCTCGGGCTTGTAGGTCAGGTTCGGCGACTCGGTGTTCAGCAGCGAGTAGTCGTTGCCGCGGCGCAGCTCGAGCGTGACCTCGCCGGTCACCGCGCTGGCGACCCAGCGCTGCGCGGTCTCGCGCAGCATGATGGCCTGCGGGTCGAACCAGCGGCCCTGGTAGAGCAGGCGGCCCAGGCGCCGGCCGTTGTCGCGGTACTGCTCGATCGTGTCCTCGTTGTGGATGCCGGTGACGAGCCGCTCGTAGGCGATGAACAGCAGCGCCAGGCCCGGCGCCTCGTAGATGCCCCGGCTCTTGGCCTCGATGATGCGGTTCTCGATCTGGTCGCTCATGCCCAGGCCGTGGCGGCCGCCGATGCGGTTCGCCTCCAGCAGCAACTCGACCACGCTGGCAAACCGCATGCCGTTGAGCGCGACCGGCTGGCCCTCCTCGAAGCGCACCGTGACTTCCTCGCGCTTGACCTCGACGTCGTCGCGCCAGAACGCGACGCCCATGATCGGCTGCACGATCTTCATGCCGCTCGAAAGATGTTCGAGGTCTTTCGCCTCGTGCGTCGCGCCGAGCATGTTCGAGTCGGTCGAGTAGGCCTTCTCGGCCGACATCTTGTACTTGAAGCCGGCCGCGCTCATGAACGCCGACATCTCGGCGCGCCCGCCGAGTTCGTCGATGAAGAGCTGATCCAGCCAGGGCTTGTAGATCTTCAGCCCCGGGTTCGCGAGCAGGCCGTAGCGGTAGAAGCGCTCGATGTCGTTGCCCTTGTAGGTGCTGCCGTCGCCCCAGATGTTGACGTCGTCGTCCTTCATCGCCGCGACCAGCATCGTGCCGGTGACGGCGCGCCCCAGCGGCGTGGTGTTGAAGTAGGTGATGCCGCCGGTCGAGATGTGGAACGCCCCGCTTTGCAGCGCCGCGATGCCCTCGGCGACGAGCTGCGAGCGACAGTCGATCAGGCGCGCGGCCTGCGCGCCGTATTCCATCGCCTTGCGCGGGATCTCGTCGTAGTCGGCCTCGTCCGGCTGGCCCAGGTTCGCGGTGTAGGCGTAGGGGATCGCGCCCTTGTTGCGCATCCAGTGCAACGCGGCGCTGGTGTCCAGTCCGCCGGAGAATGCGATGCCGACCTTTTGCCCGACGGGCAGCTGCTGAAGAATGTTTGCCATGGGAAGACGGGAGGTGAGGTTCGGCCAGGAGAACCCGCAATTTTAGGTGCAAGCCCGAAAGTCGCCGAGGCCGCGGCACGGATCCGGCGCGCGCCGCCGGCCCTGCGTTAAGCTCGGCCGTCGACGCAGCGATGCGCGACCCGCTCATGAGCGTCGAACCGACCCTACCGAATCCGCCTGTCGCCGGGCTCGCACCGACCGAGCACGACGCCTTGCCCGCCGGCACGCGATTCGGCGAGTTCGAGATCCTGCGCGTGCTCGGCGTCGGCGGCTTCGGCATCGTCTACCTCGCGCAGGACCACTCGCTCGAACGTGCGGTCGCGCTGAAGGAGTACATGCCCGCGGTGCTGGCAGCGCGCGGCGCGGGCGCGACGATCACGGTCCGCGCGCGCGCCTTCGCCGAGACCTACGCGAACGGGCTGCGCTCGTTCGTCAACGAGGCACGGCTGCTGGCGCGTTTCGATCACCCGTCGCTGCTCAAGGTGTACCGCGTCTGGGAGGACAACGGCACCGCCTACATGGTGATGCCCTACCTGCCCGGCCGGACCCTGCGCGACCTGCGCCGCGAGATGATCGACGCGCCCGACGAGGCCTGGTTGCGCGGCCTGCTCGACCCGCTGCTCGACGCGCTCGACGCGCTGCACCGCGAAGGCGTGTTCCACCGCGACATCGCGCCCGACAACATCCTGCTGCCGCCCGACGGCGCGCCGATCCTGCTCGACTTCGGCGCGGCGCGCCGCGTCATCGGCGACGCCGCGCAGTCGCTGACCGCGATCCTGAAGCCGAGCTACGCGCCGATCGAGCAGTACGCCGAGATGGCCTCACTGCGGCAGGGCCCGTGGACCGACCTGTACGCGCTCGGCGCGGTGCTGCACTTCCTGCTCTTCGGCGCGCCGCCCGCGCCGGCGACCGCACGCGCGCTGCAGCCCGACGCCGAGCCCATCGAGCAGCGCCACGTGGCCGGGGTCTCGCCGCAGTTCATGGCCGCAGTCGGCTGGATGCTCGGCGTGCGACCGTCGGCGCGGCCGCAAAGCGTCGCGGCGCTGCGCGCCGCGCTCGCGGGTCAGCTACCGATCCCGGCGCCGCTGCAAGACGCGGTCACGCTGCCGGTCGATTTCGCGCGCGCGGCGATCGACACGGCGGCGCGGCCCGACGCGAAGCGCCTGGCCATCGACCGCACGCAGCAGACCACGGCGCCGTCGATCGCCCCCGCGCATCCTCCGACCCAGCCGGCAACGCGCCCGCCGCCGGCCACCGCGGCGCCGGCCACGACGCCGATGCGCGCGAGCCCGCCAGGCACGCTGCCGCCGGTGTCGATGCCGGTGCCGCGCGAGGTGCCGCTGCTTGCCGAGACCGGCGTGCCGAGCATGAATGCGGCGCGCCGCACGCCGATGCTTGCCGGACTGATCGGCGCGACGGCGCTCGCGGCCATCGTGCTGTGGTGGTTCGTCCGCGTGATCGACGGCGTGCGGCCGGTCGCGCCTGCGCTCGTCGCGGCCCCGGTCACGGCGGCGACGCCGGCCCCGAGCGCGCGCGCCGATCCGGGACCGCCGGCGGTGGCGCCGCCGCTCGCCGATTCGAGCCCCGCCACGGCCGCGTTCGACGCGCCCGTCGTCGTCGGCCCGGAGCGCCCGAGCACTGCCAGAACAGTGGCGCCGCGTCCGGCGAGCCGCACGCGCCCGGTCATCGTCGCCGGTCCGACGAGCGCGCGCGAGGCTTGCAACGATCACAGCTTCATCGCGTTCGCGATCTGTCTCGATCGCAAATGCGAACAGGCGCGCTTTCGTGACAGCCCGGAGTGCGTGCGGATCCTCGAGGACAAGCGGCGCCGCGCGGAGCGTTGAGGCCGTGCCCAGCCGACAGTGATACCGTGGCGGCGTGAATTCCAATCCCGACCCTTCGGCCATCGCCTGGGCGCGGCCGCTGACCGAAGCGCCCGATCTCGCGGCGCGCGCGGCCGACCTGCTGCGCACGCCCGGCGCGCTGCTGAACCTGACGCCGGACGAGGCCGCCAGCGTCGTCGCACAGATGCGGCTGGTCCACTTCGGCAGCGGCGTCTCGCTGTTCCGCGAGGGTGACGGCATGCGGCTGGATCACATGCTGTTGCTGCTCGACGGCGAGGTTTCGATCGACATGGCCGCGACCGGGCGCGCCGACTCGGTGGCGATCTCGGTGGTCGGGCCGGGCAGCGTGATCGGCGAGATGGCGCTGCTCGACGGCGCGCCGCGCTCGGCCAACTGCACCACGGTGTCGGCGGTGCAGGCGGCGGGGCTGTCGCGCAAGGGGCTCGAAGCGCTGATCGACCAGCAGCCGCGCACCGCCGCGAAGCTGCTCGTGGGGCTGGGCGCGCGCATCGCCGAGCGCTTGCGCGCGCTCGGCGACCAGCTGCAGATGTACGCGGCGCTGGTCGAGGATCAGCAGCGCACGATCGAGCGTCTGCGCAGCGGCGGCCTCTCGCGCTAGGCGCGGGCGCGCTTCGGCGCCTCGTCAGCCGGGACGCGAACGCACGTTGCGCACGGGCAGCGGCGCGCGCAGCCGGATCAGCGTGTGCTGCAGGATCTTCGCGTCCGAGCTGGCACGGTGGCGCTGCAGCCGCATCTCGGTGGTGACCTGCTGCTTGATCACGCTCCAGAAGGCGGCCTCGCGATCGCTCAGCAGCGCGCGCAGGTTCTCGAGGCGGAACGACGGGCTCAGCCCGGCCGCCTCGAAAAGCACACCGAGCCAGGTGTAGTCGTGGGCCCAGCCGTCGCAGTACACGGTCAAGCCGTTCAGGCGGGCGTTGAGCTGCGCCGCGACCTCGCTCGGCTCGCGGCCGTGGCGGATCACCGTCGCCAGCGCGATGTGGTGCACACGCTCGGCGGCCGGGTCCCAGTGCGTCCAGGTCGGTGCCGGGCGGATCAGGCTGCAGTAGCTCTGGCCATTCGGCAGCACGAACCCGACCTCGATCGGATAGCTGTCGTGACCGAATCCCGAGGCCTCGATGTCGAGCACGGCCGGCGCCTCGGGCGCGGGCGAGGTCTGGGGTGAGGGCGTGCTGCTGACCATGTCGACAGCATAGGCGTGTCGACCCGGGCCGGGCCGCGTGACCGTCCCTGGTTTAGGGGGTCTGCGCGCCGGATGTCCGCTGCGTCGCCGGCGCGACATCGATCATCGGGTTCCCGCCGTTGGAGCGGCCGCGCCGCTGCGCTATACCTTCGGCTGTCGTCGGCAGACACATGCCGTTTCATCCCGTGGAGAGTTCCGTGAACCCGAATGTCGTCGCCCCCGCCGTCCGCCCGCATCACAAGATCTGGCCCAAGCGGCTGCCGCCGGAACTGGTGGTGCCGCAGACCACGCTGTGGTTCAACCTCGAGGTCGCGGCGGCGCGCTTTCCCGACAAGCCGGCCTACCTGTTCTTCGGCTGGGCACTGCACTTCGGCGAGCTGAAGGCGCAGGCCGAGGCCATCGCCGGCTGGCTGCAGAGCGTGGGCGTGAAGGCCGGCGAGCGCGTCGCGATCTTCATGCAAAACTGTCCGCAGTACGCGGCCGCGTACTACGGCATCCTGCGTGCGAACGCGGTCGTGGTGCCGGTGAACCCGATGAACCGCGCCGAGGAGTTCAAGCACTTCATCACCGATCCGCAGACCCGGGTCGTGATCTGCACCGCCGACCTGGCCGGCATCGTCGCGAGCGCGAATGCGGCCGTGCCGCCGAACCAGCGTGTCGCGCAAGTGCTCGTCACGCGCTTCACCGACGCGATGCCAGCTGGAGCGATCGATCCCGACGACGCGCCGCCGCCGGCGATGGACGCCTGGCTGCGCAGCGACCCCGAACTGCCCGCCGGCTGTGTGCGCTGGACCGAGGTGCTCGCACGCCAACTCGCACCGGGCCCGCACACGGCGCAGCCCGACGACCTGGCATTGCTGCCCTACACCTCGGGCACGACCGGCCTGCCCAAGGGCTGCATGCACACCCACCGCAGCCTGATGGCGAACTCGGTCGGCGGCGGCCAGTGGAGCTGCGCCAGCCCCGAGACCGTGAGCCTGGCGGTGGTGCCGATGTTCCACATCACCGGGATGATGTACGGCGTGATCGGCAACATCTACATCGGCAGCACCAGCGTGCTGATGCCGCGCTGGGACCGCGAGCTCGCCGGGCGCCTGATCTCGAAGTACAAGGTCACGCACTGGACCTGCATCCCGACGATGATCATCGACCTGTTCGGCAGCCCGAACTACAAGACCTTCGACCTGACCAGCCTGAGCTACCTGAGCGGCGGCGGCGCGGCGATGCCGCAGGCGGTGGCGCAGCGCCTGCTCGACGAATTCGGCCTGAGCTTCGCCGAGGGCTACGGCCTCACCGAGACCGCCGCACCGACGCACGCGAACCCGCCCGAGCGCGCGAAGCTGCAGTGCCTGGGCATCCCGATCTTCGGTGTCGATTCGCGCGTCGTGGATCCGATCACCCTGCAGGAATTGCCGGTCGGCGAGGTCGGCGAGATCATCAGCCGCGGGCCGATGCTGTTCAAGGGCTACTGGGGCCACCCGGAGGCGACGAAAGAAGCCTTCGTCGAGTTCGAGGGCCAGACCTTCTTCCGCACCGGCGACCTCGGCCGCATGGACGACGAAGGCTACTTCTTCATGACCGACCGCCTCAAGCGCATGATCAACGCGAGCGGCTACAAGATCTGGCCGGCCGAGGTCGAGATGCTGCTGTACAAGCACCCGGCGGTGCAGGAGGCCTGCATCATCGCCGCGCGCGACGCCTACCGCGGCGAGACCGTCAAGGCCGTGATCGTGCTGCGCGCCGAGGCGAAGGGCAAGACCACGGCCGAGGACATCACGAACTGGGCGCGCGACAACATGGCCGCGTACAAGGTGCCCAAGCTTGTGCAGTTCGTCGACGCGCTGCCCAAGTCCGGCTCCGGCAAGGTGATGTGGCGGCTGCTGCAGGACCAGGAGTCCGCGGCATGAAGAGCTTCGTGCGCAGCGGCTCGGCCGAGTTGTGCGTCGAGGACACCGGCGGCGCCGCGCCGCCGATCGTGTGCCTGCATGCCGGCGTCACCGACCGCCGCCTGTGGGCGCCGCAGGTCGACGCGCTGCGCGCCACGCAGCGCGTGGTCGCCTACGACCGGCGCGGCTTCGGCGAGACGCGCCTGCCGCAGCCCGCGGCGCGCGAGCCCTATTCGCAGGTGGCCGACCTGCTGGCCGTGCTCGACACCTTGCTGATCGACCGCGCCGTGCTGATGGGCTGCTCGCAGGGCGGGCGCATCGCGATCGACCTCGCGCTCGCGCACCCGGAACGCGTGCGCGCGCTGGTGCTGGTGGCGTCCGCGGTGAGCGGCTCGCCCGAGGTCGACGAGCCGTATCCGCCGCTCATCGAGGCGCGCGTCGAATCCTATGAAGCCGCCGAGCGGCGCGGCGACCAGGCCGCGCTGAACGAGCTCGATGCGCAGTTCTGGCTCGACGGCCCCGAGCAGCCGACCGGGCGCGTGACCGGCCCGCTGCGCGAGCTGTTCCTGGCGATGAATGCGGTCCCGCTCGCGAGCGGCCCGCCGGGCGACGAGATCGATCCGCCCCCGGCCTGGGGACGGCTCGAAGAGATCGCCGTGCCGACCTTGGTCGTGTGGGGCACGCTCGACTTCGCACCGCTGGGCGCGCGCATGCGCGAGATCGCGCAGCGCATCCCGCAGGTCGCCTCGGTCGTGATGGAGGGCGTCGCGCACCTGCCGGGCCTTGAGAAGCCGGCGGAGTTCAACCGCGCGCTGCAAGCCTTTCTCGACGCGCTGCCTCCTGAAGCCGCCGTGCTGTGATCGGCGCGCTGCCTGAGCTTGCGCTGGCGCCCGGCATTCGCGCGCGCATGGTCGATAACGGCAACGGCCTGCGGATGCACGTGCTCGAGGCGGGCGATCCGTCCCGGCCCGGCGTGCTGTTGCTGCACGGCTTCCCCGAACTCGCCTTCAGCTGGCGCAAGCTGATGCTGCCGCTCGCGCAGGCCGACTTCCACGTGTTCGCGCCCGACCAACGCGGCTACGGCCGCACCACCGGCTGGGACGCCGACTATGACGGCGACCTCGCGTCGTTTCGCCTGATGAACCTGGCGACCGACGCGCTCGGGCTCGTCGCGGCCATGGGCCACGCCTCGCTCGCCGCGGTTGTCGGCCACGACTTCGGCTCGCCGGTGGCGGCCTGCTGCGCGCTGGCGCGGCCCGACGTGTTCCGCCGCGTCGTGCTGATGAGCGCGCCGTTCGGCGGCGTGCCCGCATTCCCGTTCGGCGCCGCCGGCGGGTTGTCCACTGCGGCCGACACACCTGCAAGCGATTGGCGCGCCGAGCTGGCTCGGCTGCCGCGGCCGCGCAAGCACTACCAGTGGTACTACTCCGAGCGCGGCGCCGACGCCGAGATGCGCCACTGCCCGCAGGGCCTGCACGACTTCCTGCGGGCCTACTACCATTTCAAGAGCGCCGACTGGCCGGGCAACCGGCCCTTCATGCTGAGCGCGCGCAGCGCCGCCGAGTTCGCGAAGTTGCCCGACTACTACGTGATGGACCTGCACAAGGGCATGAGCGAGACGGTCGCGCCGCAGATGCCGACGCCGGCGCAGGTCGCGGCCTGCCGCTGGCTGCCCGACGCCGAACTCGCGGTCTATGCGGCCGAGTTCGCGCGCACCGGTTTCCAGGGCGGGCTGCAGTGGTACCGCTGCCAGACCGACGGAACGTCCAGTGACGGCCTGCGCCTGTTCGCGGGGCGCCACATCGACGTGCCGTCGTGCTTCATCGCCGGCCGCAGCGACTGGGGGCCGTGGCAATCGCCCGGCGTGCTGCAGAGCATGCAGAACGAGGCCTGCACGCGGATGCTCGGCTGCCATTGGGTCGAAGGCGCGGGCCACTGGGTGCAGCAGGAACAGCCGGCCGAAGTGGCGCGCCTGTTGCTGCAGTTCCTGCGCGAGTCCTGAGCCGCAGATCAGCGCCGCGCGAAGTGGATGTCGCGGTGCGGGCGGATCATCGCGACCGCGACCGCGCCCGCGCCTGCAACGATCTCATGCCGGCTGAGTGCGGCGCAGCGTGCTCAAGACCGACGCCAGCGCGTCGCGCGCGTCGGCATCGGCGGGTTCGGCCAGGCGGCCGAACAGGTCCTTCGGGTTTGCGCCCGGCGGCACCAGCGCCACGTCGTCACCGATGTCGCGGGCCAGCGCGAGCGCGTGGACGTAGCGCAGCGCCGAGTAGTCCTCGAGCGCGAAGCCGACCGAGTCGAACACCGTGACCTGGTCGGTGTGCTCGCGGCCCGCGGCCGCGCCCGACAGCACGCGCCACAACTCGGTCACCGGGAAGTCGGTCGGCAACTGCTGAATGTCGCCCTCGACGCGCGTCTGCGGCTCGTACTCGACGATCACGCGCGCGCCGCGCAGCACGTCGACGTGCAGCTCGGTCTTGCCGGGGCAATCGCCGCCGACTGCGTTGATGTGCATGCCGGGTTCGATCATGTCCGGCGTCAGGATCGCCGCCCGCGTCTTGTCGGCGGTGACCGTCGTGATGATCTGCGCGCCGCGCACGGCATCGGCGGTCGACGCGGCGCGGATCACGCGCAGCCCCTTTGTCGCGGCAAGGTTGTGCACGAGCTTGTCGGTGGCGGCCGGGTCGACGTCGAACACGCGGACCTCGTCGATGCCGACCAGCGCGTGGAAGGCCAGCGCCTGGAACTCGCTCTGCGCGCCGTTGCCGATCAGCGCCATGCGGCGGCAACTTGGGTTGGCGAGCGCCCGCGCGACCAGTGCGGAGGTCGCGGCGGTGCGCAGCGCGGTCGTCAGTGTCAGCTCCGACAGCAGCAGCGGATAGCCGGTGTCGACCTCGGCGAGCACGCCGAAGGCCATCACCGTGAACAGGCCGCGGCCGGTGTTGCGCGGGTGGCCGTTGACGTACTTGAACGCAAAGCGCTGCGCGTCCGCCACCGGCATCAGCTCGATGACGCCGACCGGCGAGTGGCTGGCCAGGCGCGCGGACTTGTCGAATTCGTTCCAGCGCAGGTAGTCGGCGCGGATCGCCTGCGCCAGCTCGGCCAGGAAGCGCGGCACGCCGACCTCGCGCACCAGGCGCGACATGGCGGGGACATCGAGAAAGCGGGTCATGAAAGTCTCCGGTACGGCCACCATCTTCCGGCGCTTCGCAGCCAACGAAAAGACAGCAGACTGTTCGATATGATCGGCTCTTGAGTCAATTTGTTCAGGAGGCGAGAGCAATATGAACAATCTCGACGACACCGACCGCGAACTGCTCGCGCTGCTGCGGCACGACGCGCGGCTGCCGGTGGCCACGCTGGCGGCGAAGCTGAAGGTCGCGCGCGGCACGGTGCAGAACCGCATGAAGCGGCTCGAGCGCGACGGCGTGATCGTCGGCTACACGGTGCGCGTGAAGCCGCAGGCCGAGGCGCACCGCATCCGCGCGCTGATGACGATCGTGGTCGAAGGCAACCGTGGCGCCGAGGTGTTGAAGGCGCTGCGCGGCCACCCGAACGTGACCGGGCTGCACAGCACCAACGGCCGCTGGGACCTGATCGCCGAGCTGCGCGCCGATTCGCTCGAAGCCTTCGACCGCGCGCTGGGCAACATCCGGCTGATCGCCGGCATCGCGAGCACCGAGACCAGTCTGCTGCTGTCGACGCACAAGGTCTGAGGCGCAGCGCCGGCCCGGGTATTTCCCCGGCGCCGCGCCGCGCGATCCGCCTTAGATTCGTCCCTCGCATGACGACCCCGACCTCGCTCTCCGAACTCGCCGCGCGCTTCGACCTGCGCCAGCTTGGCGACGCCTTCTACGACGACCCGTTCCCGACCTACCGCGCGCTGCGCGAGCACGCGCCGGTCAAGCGCATGCCCGACGGCAGCGTGTTCCTGACGCGCTACGCCGACGTCGTCGCGGTCTACAAGGACCCGAAGACCTTCAGCTCCGACAAGCACGAGGAGTTCGGTCCGAAGTACGGGGTCGATTCGCCGCTGTTCGAGCACCACACGACCAGCCTCGTCTTCAACGATCCGCCGCTGCACACGCGCGTGCGGCGCCTGATCGCGGGCGCACTGACGCCGCGCCACATCGCGGCGATGGAAGACGGCCTCGTGCGCCTCGTCGACAGCCTGCTCGACGCAATGCAGGCGCGTGCCGCCGCCGGCGAGACGGTCGACTTGATCGAGTCGTTCGCCGCGGCGATTCCGGTCGAGATCATCGGCAACCTGCTGGGCGTGCCGCATGCCGAGCGCGGGGCGCTGCGCGGCTGGTCGCTGGCGATCCTGGGCGCGCTCGAGCCGGCGCTGAGCGACACGATGCACGCGCGCGGCAACGCCGCGGTGCGCGACATGCTGGGTTACCTCGAAGGGCTGGTCGAACGCCGTGCGTGCGCGCCGGGCGACCCCGAGACCGACGTGCTGACGCGGCTGATCCAGGGCGAAGTCATTGGCGCCGACGGCGCGACCGAACGGCTGCTCGCCAAGGAACTGCTCCACAACTGCATCTTTCTGCTCAACGCCGGCCACGAGACCACGACCAATCTGATCGGCAATGGCCTGAAGTGCCTGCTCGACGCGCCGGCGCAGAAGCAGCGTCTGCTGAATGAGCCCGAGCTGATGCGCGGCGCGGTCGAGGAGTTCCTGCGCATCGAGAGCTCGAACCAGCTCGGCAACCGCATCACGACCGTTGCCACCGAGATCGGCGGTGTCGAACTCGCGCCGCGCACACAGGTCACGCTTTGCATCGGCGCGGCGAACCGCGACCCGGCGCAGTTCGCGATGCCGGATGCGCTCGACATCGCGCGCACGCCGAACCGTCACGTCGCGTTCGGTTCCGGCATCCACCAGTGCGTCGGCATGGGACTCGCGCG
>Ga0207658_10003074_pt1 | contig 11936 bp, 9 predicted proteins | sample KBSS33metaG_FD_184322 | JGI IMG/M metagenome (GOLD analysis project Ga0207658, IMG submission 184322) | Switchgrass rhizosphere microbial communities from Kellogg Biological Station, Michigan, USA - KBS S3-3 metaG (SPAdes) (version 2) | ecosystem: Host-associated > Plants > Roots > Rhizosphere >...
CGTCGCCGCCGAACTCAACGGCCGACCCCGCAAAACCCTCGAATGGAAGACTCCAGCAGAAGCGCTCAACGAACTGCTGTTGCGATGACCGACTGAATCCGCCCCCCCAAAAGCTACCAATGATCAAGAAGTCAGGGTCGGCTACGGGAACCGGTTGAACCAACTCGGAGCGCTGATTCGGAACGCTTCAGGCGTCAACCGTGCTGATCCCTCCGGGAGGGCGGCGAGCAGCGGAACGCCCAGTGCGCAAAGGTGTTCTCGATTGCTGAGCTGAATGTCATCCGGGTCGGTGGGCCAGGATCCGATGATCACGCCGGCTATCGGAAGGCCTCGGCGGCTCAGCGCCTCAAGGGTCAGTTCAGTGTGATTCAGAGTGCCGAGTCCGCTTCGGCACACCACGACCACTGAGCCGATATCGCTGAACCGGGCGGCCAAATCGGCGATGGTCCGTTTTGCGCCGTCCAGCTGGACGAGCAGTCCCCCGGCCCCTTCGACCAGAACCCGCTCGTAGTGTTGAGCAAGCTCACGAATGCGGGCTGCGTGTTCGTCGAGTGTCGGCAGGGCCACGCCGTCGTGACGCGCGGCTGGGACCGGGGCCATCGGTCGGCGCAGCCGGATGCCTTCGGTCGTGGCGCGCACGCCGGCCAGGTGACGCACCACATCGACATCGCCGGCCTCGCCGGGCAAAACTCCGGTCTGGACCGGCTTGTCGACGGCGACCGATAGCGGTCCGGTTGCAGGCGGCTGACGTTGCGCGATCAGGGCGGCGGCGATGGCCGCGGTGGCGATCGTCTTTCCGACGTCGGTATCAGTGCCGGTGATAAAGAGAATTCGACCGGTCACAACTTGGCCAGGGCGACGTTGACCGCGAGCGGAGTCCGGAAGGACAGCAACCGCAACCATTCCGGTGGCGGTCCGCTGAGGGTGATATCGGGCAACAGTCGGGCGGTCTCGGCCACGACGGTCGCTGCCTCCAGCTCGGCCAGTTTGGCGCCGATGCAGCGATGGATGCCATGTCCGAAGGCCAACCCGTAGGCGGTCGATGTCGAGTCAGGTGGGTGATTTCCGCTTAGTTCGAGCAAGATTTCGGCCCCGGCTGGCAGATCAGTTGCACCCAGCCGGCTGGCTTGTTGGCTCACCCGCCGCCAGGTATGCACGGGTGTCTCGGAAGCGAGCACGGTACGAACGAAGCGCGTCGCCGACCCGTCGTCGGCCAGGTCGTGCCAGGTGTGCCCCTCACCAAGCCCTTTGTACAGCGCAATATTGATGAGCTGCGACGTGGTCTCCTGCCCGGCAATGACCAGAAAATATCCGAGCGAGCAGACCTCAGTGTCGCTCAGCCCGGCGCTCAGCAGCGAGCCGAACAGCGAACGATCGCCGCCGCTGCCCGACACCTGATCACGCAGCCACTGATAGAACTCCGCCGCGCTCTCGGCGAGTTCGAGCTGCCGGGCCGGATCCGGCCAGCCCCAGAACAGTTCCAGCGAATGGTGACTCCAGCGCTTGAGCCGCTCCATATCGGGGCACCTGATTCCGGTGAGATCCATCATGATCTCGGCGGGTATGTCGCGGGTCAGCCGAGCCAGGTCGACTGGGCCCTCGGCCAGTGCCGCGGCGGCAATTCGGCAGCGGGCCCGGATTAGTTCGACCACGCGGGGTCCGATCGCGGCGACCTTCTCCGGAGTGAAGAAGCGGGCGACGACTGTGCGCACCCGCCGGTGCTGTTCGCCCGAGGCCGAGGCCAGCACGGGCGGCAGGGCAAAGCCAACCCGGGCCAGCGCCCGCAGCGTCGCCGGGTGCAGTTCGACCACTGAGGTGAGGGCGTTGGCCGGCACGAACTCGTTGCTGCGACGCAGAACCTCCTGAACCTGGAAGGGATCGCGCACGACGTGGTAACTCATTTTCGGTCGGATTCGGCGGCGACGGCGGCAGCGACCAGAGTGGCCGCTCGCGTCACCTGGTTCGCGTCGAGGTTTGCATTGGCGGTCATCCGCAGCCGGGACACGCCGTCGGGCACGCTCGGGGGCCGGAAACACCCGACCAGGACGCCGGATTCGCGCAGCGCGTCGGAGATCCGGACCGCCGCGTCGGCGCTGCTGACGGGCAGGGACTGCACGGCACCAGCCGCGCGGGGCAGTTTGCAGATGGCAGCGATCAGCCCGGCGTTGTGGCCGATGGTCGCGACCCGCTCGGGTTCGGTCAGCACGATGGCACAGGCGGCGGCCGCCGCGGCGGCGGAAGCCGGAGCCAGTCCGGTGTCGAAGATGAAGCTGCGGGCCGTATTGACGAGCTGCTCGCGCAGCAATAGCGAGCCCAACACGGCCCCGCCCTGCGCGCCAAGGGCCTTGGACATGGTTGCGGTCACGACGACGCGGTCCGCGCCGGCCAGTCCGGCCGCGTGCACCGCTCCGCGCCCGGCACCGGCGACCCCCACACCGTGCGCCTCGTCCACCACCAACAGCGCGTCGTAGTCGGCGCATAGGGCGGCGGTCGCGGTGACATCGGCCGCGTCCCCGAAGACCGAGTAGATCGACTCGATTACCACGATCGCTCGGGCGGTGGTGCGGCCGGCCAGCGCGGTGCGCAACGCGGCCAGATCGCCGTGCGGAAATGTCTCGACCACGCCGCGGGCCAATCGGGCCGCGTCGATCAGCGAAGCGTGGATGTGCTCGTCGGCAAGGATGAGAGTGCCCGGACGCCCCAACGCCGTAAGCACGCCGAGATTGGCCAGGTAGCCACTGGAGAAGACCAACGCGGCGGGTTGGCCGGTGAGCGCACAGAGTTCCCGCTCGAGATCGACGTGCGCGCCAACCGTGCCAGTCACCACCCGCGACGCGCGAGCGCCGGTGCCGTAGCGCTGGATTGCCTCGATGGCCGCGGCTTTCAAACGGGGATCATCGGCGAGGCCGAGGTAGTCGTTGGAGGCGAGATCCAATACTGGTCGGTCGGTGGTGAGCGGCTGGGCGTGACGGATGATTCCGCGCTCAGCGCGCAACCGCGCCGACTTGGCCAGCCATTGCTGCATAGCCTGCATCAGCCGTGCACCTCGGCGACCGCCGCGGTGATACCCACGCCGATGGTCTCGACCTCGCTCGCGCTACTGAGGTAGGGCGGCATCGTATAGACGAGGTTGCGAAATGGCCGAAGCCATACACCATGTTCGAGCCCAGCCCGGGTCACGGCGGTGACGTCCACGGGGCGGTCCAATTCGACGACGCCGACCGCACCAATCACTCGCACGTCGCGAACCGAACCGAGCGCGGCGGCCGGAGCGAGCGAGGCAGCCAACGATTTCTCGATTAGAGCGACCTGACCGAACCACCGATCGTCCAGCAAGGACAGGGATGCACTGGCCACCGCGCAGGCCATCGGATTGGCCATGAACGTCGGACCGTGCAGCAGCGCTTGGTGCTGCGAACCCGTGATAACCGCACCGACCCGAGCCGTGCACAGCATCGCGGCCAGGGTCAGGTAACCGCCCGTGAGAGCCTTGCCCACGCACATGACGTCCGGTGCGACACCGGCCCACTCCGCGGCGAAGAGTCGACCGGTCCGGCCGAAACCGGTCGCGATCTCGTCGAAGATGAGCAGGATGCCGGTCTGGTCGGCGACCCGCCGCAGTGCCTGCAGGCAGCGCGGCGCGTAGATGTACATGCCGCCGGCGCCCTGCAGCACCGGCTCGACGATGATCCCGGCGAGCTCGTCGCCGAACTGCTGAACGGTCAGCTCCATCATCGCGATCCAGGCATCCACCGATGCCTCGTCGGCCACGAGCACCCCGTCGACCAGGGTCGCGGCAGGCGGGCGTGGCAGGAAAACCTGCTCGGGGACCAGCGCCGGGAAGGCCGAATGCATCCCATCGACCGGATCGCACACGCTCATGGCCGCGACCGTGTCACCGTGATAGCCACCGCGCAGGGCCAGGAACCGATGCCGGGGCGAACGCCCGGCCGCGACCTGGAACTGCACCGCCAGCTTCAGCGCGACCTCGACCGAGACCGAACCGGAGTCGGCGAAGAAGACATGTTGCAGCGGGTCAGGGGCCAACTGGATGAGCTGCTCGGCCAACCGCACGGCGGGCTCGTGAGTGAGGCCGCCGAACATAACGTGGCTGAAGCTGCTCAGCTGCGTCCGGATGGCGTCGTCCAGGGTCGGGTTGCGATAGCCGTGAATCGCGCTCCACCACGAGCTCATCCCGTCGACGACATCGAAACAACGGCCATCCGGCGAGTCCAGTTTCAGCCGCACTCCGGCCGCCGCCCGAACCGCGTACGGCGGCGGCCCGGCCAGTGAAGCGTAGGGATGCCAGAGCAGACCACGGTCGCGATCGACCAACGAGCGCGACCCGTCCATCACCGCGACCGATCAGGCGTTGGGCGCGAGCGTTGTGCCGGCACCCCGACGCCGGACGGTGACCGGGGAGCCGACCGCGGCCGGCGCCGATTCGACGATCGTGGTGGGAGCTTCGTCGTCCAGGCCCAGGACACGGAAACCGGAGTCGGCGATCATCTCCAGATCGGCGCGAGCGGCCTGACCCTCGCTGGTGAGGTAGTCGCCCAGGAAGAGCGAATTGGCGACCTGCAAGGCCAACGGCTGCAATGACCGCAGGTGCAGTTCGCGGCCGCCGGCCATCCGCAGCTCGGTGGCCGGGCAGGCGAAACGAACCATTGCGAGGATGCGCAGGCAGCGGGCTGGCGTCAACAGCCAGGTCTGCTCGAGCGGCGTGCCCTCGAACGGCATCAGGAAATTCACCGGAATGGAGTCGCTGTCCAGCTCGCGCAATGCGAATACGGCCTGCACCAGCTCCTCGTCCGACTCGCCCATTCCGACGATGAGGCCCGAGCAGGGCGAGAGCCCGGATTCCTTCGCCCGCTCGATCGTGCGCACCCGGTCGCTGTAGTCGTGGGTGGTGCAGATGTCGGCGTAGCGCGACTCGCTGGTGTTGATGTTGTGGTTGTAGGCATCTACGCCGGCCGCCTGCAACGCCTGCGCCTGGCCGTCATCAAGAATGCCCAGGCACGCACAGACCTCGACCTGCGGGTGCTCCTGCTTCAGCTGGCCGACGATGCCGGCCACCCGGTCAACGTCTCGGTGAGTGGGACCCCGGCCACTCGCGACCAAGCAGACCCGCGACGCCCCCGCCCGCACGCCCGCGCCGGCCTGCTGGACGGCATCGTCGGAATCAAGCCAGCTGTACTTGAGGATCTGAGTCTCGGCGCCGAGTCGCTGCGAGCAATAGGAGCAGTCCTCGGGGCACTTGCCTGACTTCAGATTCACCAGGTAGTTGACCTTGACCGAGTTTCCGAAGTGCCGCCGCCGCAGCCGGCCCGCGGCCGCGACCAGATCGAGAAGCTCATCGTCGCCCGAGCGCAATATCGCCAACGCGTCCGACGTGCTCAGCACGCCCCCGTTGAGCTGCCGTGTCGCGAGGGATCCAAAATCATTGAACACCGTTCAACCATATACTAGGGACCGAGTAGAACCCGGAACCGGTGGAGCATCTTCGCGCCGGCGGCAATAGCCGGGCAAGGAGAGGCACCCCGGTGGCGTTGGCGAAGGATCTGTCGCGGGAGAAGGTCCTCGACGCCGCGTTGTCGATACTGCGGGAACACGGCCTGGCCGCGCTGTCGATGAGGCGCGTCGCCGCCGCCCTGGGTGCCCAGCCCAGCGCGCTTTACTGGCACGTAGACAGCAAACAAGACCTCTTGGCCATGGTCGCCGACAAAATCCTGGCCGAAGCATCCGTCGCTCCGCGCGCCAGCTCAACCAGACAGCGCCTACGCCGGCAGGCCCTCGCCATCCGCGATGCCCTGCTCGGCGTCAGAGACGCGGCCGAGGTCGTGTCGTTTGCCCAAGCACTGCGCCCATGGACGAGCACGCCCATGCGGGCACTGCACGACCTCCTCGCCGCCGCCCTGCCTGAGCCGGCCGCCCAGCGGGGGGCGCGCACGCTCGGGCACTACATTCTCGGCGAGGTGGCCGAGGAACAGAACTACGCGGAGCTGACCCGGGCCGGAATTGTCACCGAAGCCGCAGGCATCGAGTACTCCGTCGATGTGTTCCTGTTCGGCATCGATGCCATCCTCGACGGGCTCGCGATCAACTAGCGGGACCACCCGGTCGGACTACGGCGCCGGATCTGGACGACGTCGCGCCAGGTTTCGTGGTGTCGGGCTGGTTCGCGTGGTGGGCGTGATCCGATCCGGTCCGATCGCGATGATGCGATTGCGGCCCGACTCCTTGGCCAGATACATCTGCGCGTCGGCTGTGTGGACAAGCACACCAGGCGCCGCAGCCGGGCCGACAGCGCAGCCGCCGCTGATCGTCACCTCGATCTCGCCACTCTCGATCGGTATCGGGTCCGCGGCGGTCGCGACGCGGATGCGTTCAGCCACCTGACGGGTCTGGTCGAGTCCGGTGTCGGGACCTACGCCCTCGGGTTTACCTTGATCATCTGTAGGTTTTGGTTACTCTGGGCCCCATCATTTACAGATGATCAAGGAAAGGCGGGGGCGGAGCAGTGCCCCCGTCGGAGTGGCTCGATCCGGGGAGCACCCGCGGACTCACGCGCGGCCGCCGGCTGGGCGATTAGTGGTTGCAGGAGCCAGCGCCGGCGCCGGCGCCGGTGTAGGTCAACGCCGATGCGTCAAATCCGGGATCATCGAGAGCCCGACAGACCGCAACCTCGCCTTCGGCGGTGCCGACCGGGTCAGCTGGTCGGCGTGGGACGGCCGGGCTGCTCGCCACCCCGGGCGTCCAGGTAGCTCTGCTTGGGCACCATCACCTTGCGCCGAAAGATGCACACGACGGTGCCGTCCTGCTTGTAACCCACGGTCTGGACGTGCACAACGCCTCGATCGTTCTTGGACGCGGATTCGCGTTTGTCCAAGACCGTCGTCTCGCCATAGATCGTGTCGCCATGGAAGGTCGGAGCGACATGCCGCAACGACTCGATCTCCAGATTGGCGATGGCCTTGCCCGACACATCCGGCACCGACATGCCCAGTAGGACGGAGTAGATGAGGTTGCCCACCACCACGTTCTTGCCGAACTCCGTGGTCTCGGCCGCGAAGTTCGCGTCCAGGTGCAACGGATGATGGTTCATGGTGATCAGGCAGAACAGGTGATCATCGGACTCGGTGATGGTCTTGCCCGGCCAATGCTTATAAACGGCACCGACCTCGAACTCCTCATAGGTTCTACCGAACTGCACAGTGGGTCCTCTCTCGCAACGAAATCCGGTCAGTCGACGGACGGCCGAACGGGTCGCCAGAACGTAACCAGCAAACCGATCCCTCCACCAAATCCAGCGATCACCGCAATTAGAAAACCCGTCCATCCGGGCGGATCGAACCAACCGAGACCATGATCGACCGACCACCGGCCGCTGCCGACACCGGCCAGGCCAACCGCGGCGAACGTCAGGGTCATGACGTATTCGTAGCCCTCCCCCGGCCGGAAGATGAAGAACCCGTTCCTTCGGTGATTGGTTATCCAGGCCACGACCATGGTGCCGATGACGCCCGCGCAGGCCAACGGCGTGAGCAGCCCGAGAACCAGCAAAACACCGGCGCCCAACTCGGTCAGGCTGGCCGTCCACGCGTGAAGTTGCCCCGGACGCATGCCGAGGCTGGCGAACCAGCGCGCCGTACCGGCAATTTTGCCGCCGCCGAAAATGTGGTTGTAGCCGTGGGCGAGAAACACCACACCCAGAGCGATACGAAAAATCAGCAGTGACAGATCGGCCGCGTGCTCGCCGCTCATGTCGCCTCCGGAATAGGACAGGTAGTTGATCGCTGGTCACCGTATGGGATTGCGGCCTCACCCGGGGACAGTTGTGATCGGTCTGACTGCCTGGTGCAGGTGGACCTAGACGGCCTTGCCCTCCAAATCATCCTCGGCCCGCAGATAGGCCTCGCGGAGCGCGTCGATCATGGACTCGTCCGGGTGCTGCCACATTCCCCGCTCCGCGGCTTCCAGCAGGCGCTCACTGATCCCATGCAGGGCCCACGGGTTGGACTCGGCGAAGAATTTCTGCATCACCGGATCGAGGACGTACTCCTCGGTCAACTTCTCATACATCCAGTCGGCTACGACGCCGGCGGTGGCGTCGTAGCCGAAGAGGTAATCAACCGTCGCGGCCAGCTCGAACGCGCCCTTGTACCCATGCCGCTGCATCGCGGAGATCCAGCGTGGATTCACGACTCGAGCCCGAAAGATCCGGGCCGTTTCCTCGCTCAAAGTCCTCGTGCGAACCGCATCGGGCATCGTGCTGTCGCCGATGTAGGCAGCCGGGGCCGCACCGGTCAAAACACGCGTGAAGGCGATCATGCCGCCGTGGCACTGGAAGTAGTCGTCGGAATCGGCAATGTCGTGCTCGCGACTGTCCACATTCTTGGCCGCCACGTTGATCCGCCGATAGGCCGATTCCATGTCCGCCCGCGCCGGCACACCGTCTACTCCGCGACCGTAGGCGAAGCCACCCCAGGCCGCATAGACCTCGGCCAGATCGGAGTCGTCGCGCCAGTTTTTGCTGTCCAGCAAGGGCAACAGACCAGCTCCATAGGCGCCGGGCTTGGAACCGAATACCCGCAACGTAGCTCGACGTTGATCGCCGTGACCAGCGAGGTCGCGTTGTACGTGGGCCCGGACGAAGTTCGATTCTTCCGGCTCGTCCAGGCCCGCGACCAGTCGGACCGCGTCATCAAGCATCGCCACCACATGCGGGAACGCGTCGCGGAAGAATCCCGATATCCGCACGGTGACATCGATACGCGGCCGGCCGAGTTCCGCCAGCTCGATTGCCTCGATTCCCGATACCCGCCGAGATGCCTCGTCCCAGATCGGACGAACGCCGAGCAGGCTGAACACCTCGGCGATATCGTCACCGGCGGTGCGCATCGCGCTGGTCCCCCACACCGACAGCCCGACCGAACGGGGCCAGTCCCCGGTGTCCTGGCGGTAGCGGGCCAGCAGCGAGTCGGCCATCGCCTGACCCGTCTCCCAGGCCAGTCGACTGGGGATGGCCTTCGGATCGACCGAGTAGAAATTGCGACCGGTCGGAAGCACATTGATCAGCCCGCGCAACGGCGATCCGCTGGGACCGGCTGGAACATAGCCACCGTCCAGGGCATGCAGCACGTTGGTCATCTCGTCGGTGGTGGCCGCCAACCTTGGCACCACCTCGTGGGCCGCGAACCGCAGGATCCGGGCCACCAGGCCAGCGTCAAGGGAGCTTGGAAGCTGAGCTACGGCCGCGTCGGCCGCCCGCGGATCCCAGTCGTGATCGGCCATGGACTGAACCAGCGAACGGGCCAGCTCCTCGCTCTGATCGACGTCGCCGCGAGCGGAATCACCCTGTTCGCTCAGGCCAAGAGCCTCCCGCAATCCCGGTAGGGCGCCGGCCTGACCACCCCACATCTGTTTGGCTCGCAGCATCGCCAGCACCAGATTCACCTGGGCCGCGCCCGCCGGGGGCTGCCCGAGAATGTGTAAGCCGTCCCGGATCTGGACGTCCTTGATCTCGCACAACCAGCCGTCCACGTGCAGGATGAAGTCGTCGAACTCCGCATCGTGCGGACGGTCGGCGATGCCAAGATCATGATCAAGTTTTGCGGCCTGCAACAGCGTCCAGATCTGCGAGCGGATCGCCGGCAGCTTGGCCGGGTCCAACGCCGCGATCGAAGCGTGCTCGTCGAGCAGCTGTTCCAGGCGTGCGATGTCGCCATAGCTTTCGGCTCGAGCCATCGGAGGGATCAGGTGATCGACGAGCGTGGCGTGCACCCGGCGTTTGGCCTGAGTGCCTTCTCCCGGATCGTTGACCAGGAAGGGATAAATCAACGGCAGGTCTCCGATCGCGGCATCCGGCGCGCAGGAAGCCGACAATCCCGAGCCCTTACCGGGAAGCCACTCCAGGTTGCCGTGCTTGCCGACGTGAATCATGGCGTCGGCCCGGAATTCCTCGGCCAGCCACCGGTAGGCGGCCAGGTAGTGATGGCTGGGCGGCAGGTCGGGATCGTGATAGATCGCAACCGGGTTCTCGCCGAATCCACGGGGTGGCTGAACCATCACCACGACGTTGCCGGCCCGCAACGCGGCGAGCACGATCTCGCCTTCGGGGTCCTGGGAACGGTCGACGAACAGAGCGCCCGGGGCCGGCCCCCAGTGCTGGTTCACCGCGTCCCGGAGATCGGCGGGCAACGACTCGAACCAACGACCGTAGGTGGCGGCCGATATCCGGATCGGATTGCCCGATAGCTGCTCAGCCGTCAGCCAATCGAGGTCCTGGCCACCGGCTGCGATCAGCGCGTGGATCAGCGCATCACCGTCCAGGCTGGCCACGCCGGGCAAAGCGTCCGGTCCCTCGACCGGCCCGACGTCGTAGCCCGCCTGACGCAGTCGGGCCAGCAACCGCACGACACTGGCCGGGGTGTCAAGACCGACCGCGTTTCCGATGCGCGAATGCTTGGTGGGGTAAGCCGAAAGCATGATCACGACCCGTCGGTCGGCTGCGGCGATATGGCGCAGCCGGGCGTGCCGCACGGCGATGCCGGCCACCCGCGCGCTGCGTTCGACGTCGGCCACGTACACCGTCAGCCCGTCGCCGTTGATCTCCTTGAAGGAGAACGGAACCGTGATCAGGCGGCCGTCGAATTCCGGGACTGCCACCTGCGTGGCCGCGTCCAACGGTGACAGGCCGTCATCGTTGGCCAGCCAGCTGTCCCTGGAGCTGGTGAGGCAAAGGCCCTGCAATATTGGGATATCCAGACCGGCCAGCGCGCCGACATCCCAGGCCTCGTCATCGCCGCCGGCCGTGGCATCGGCGGGGCGGGTACCGCCGGCCGCGAGCACCGTCACGACCATCGCATCAGCCTGGCGCAAGTAGTCCAGCAGCCCCGAATCAGCTGAACGAAGGGATGCGCAGTAGACCGGCAAGGCCCGGGCACCGTGGGCTTCAATCGCTTGGCACAGAGTCTCGACGAAGGCGGTGTTGCCGGCTACATGATGGGCTCGGTAGTACAACACGGCTACCGCTGGACCGGCCGCGAGCGCGCTCGAGCGTTCCAGAACCCCCCAAGTCGGCAAGGCAACCGGCGCCTGGAAGCCACTACCGGTCAAGAGAATGGTGTCGGACAGGAACCGATACAGCTCGCGCAGATTGTCACCGCCGCCTTGGGCCAGATAGGCGTGGGCGTCCGCGGCGATGCCGGCCGGAACGGTGGAGTGGGTCATCAGCTCCGCGTCAGGTACCTGCTCGCCGCCGAGGATCACCACCGGCTTACCGCTGGCGATAAGGGCGCTCAGGCCCGCCTCCCAGTCGCGGAAGCCACCCAGGATCCGAGCCACGATCAGGTCCACGCCGTCAAGCAGCGCCGGGATCTCATCGAGAAGGATCCGGTTGGGATTGGCCAGTCGATAGTCTGAGCCGCTACTTCGGGCGCTGAGCAGGTCGGTGTCGGACGTCGACAGCAGCAAGATCACGTGGAGGTCCTCCCCGATTGCACCGGCTTCCTCCAGCTATCGCCGCTAGTGGCAGGCTCACTCTAGTGCGGACGTAGCATCACCGGTTGTGGCCACCCATCCCAACGGCAGGAGCAGCGCCCGTACGGGGGCTGGACTAGCCGCCAGATCAAGTGCCATGGACGCCTGCCCTGGAGTCATCGAACTGCACCAGGCGGCCGATGGCGGGTTGGCCCGGGTCCGAATTCCAGGCGGTCGGGTGAGTTCGGCTCAGTGGGCCGAGCTGATCTCAGTCTCCTCGGAGCTCGGCGACGGTGCACTGGATCTGACATCTCGGGGCAATATCCAGATCCGCGGGATTCCGGCGGGCCAGGAAAGCGCCCTGTCGGCCCGTTTGTGGCGGGCGGGATTGGTCCCGTCCTGGACCCACGAACGAGCTCGCAACATCGTGGCTTCGCCGTTCAACGGCCTGGACG